>Ga0302202_10000184_pt1 | contig 75743 bp, 67 predicted proteins | sample II_Bog_N3_3_FD_194579 | JGI IMG/M metagenome (GOLD analysis project Ga0302202, IMG submission 194579) | Peat permafrost microbial communities from Stordalen Mire near Abisko, Sweden - II_Bog_N3_3 | ecosystem: Environmental > Terrestrial > Soil > Wetlands > Peat | place: Sweden: Abisko... | reverse complement strand
ATCCGGGAGCAGGGCGCTAACCTGGAGTAGGCCGGGAACGCCGGCCGCCGCCCAGCACGGCGACCGCCGCCAGCCCTCCCGCCAGGCCCCAGAACGCGGAGCCGATGCCCAGCAGCGAGACCCCGGATGCGGTGATGAGGAAGGTGATCAGGGCCGGCTCGCGCTGGGTGTCCTCCCGCAGGGCCGTCGCCAGTCCGCTGCCGATGGCGCCGAACAGGGCCATGCCCGCGACCGCGAGCACCAGTTCCCGGGGGAAGGCGGCGAACAGCGCCCCGACCGTGGCGCCCATCAGGCCCAGCATGAGGTAGAACCCGCCGGCCACCACCGAGGCCACGTAGCGGCGGGCCGGATCCGGGTGCGCCTCGCTGCCGGTGCAGATGGCGGCCGTGATGGCGGCGAGGTTCAGCGCGAACGCCCCGAACGGCGCCAGCACCACGGTGGCGAGACCGGTCCAGGTGATCAGCGGGGAGACCGGGGTTTCCCGGTAGCCCGATGCCCGCATGACGGTGACACCGGGCACGTTCTGCGAGGCCATCGTCACCACGAACAACGGCACGGCGACCCCCACCAGGGCGCTCCAGGTGAAGGTCGGCACCGTGAGGATCGGCCGGGCCAAGGCCAGGTGCAGGCCGGCGAGATGCAACTGCCCCTGGTGGGCGGCGATGGCGGTGCCGACCAGCAGGACGCCGGGCACCGCATAGCGCGGCCAGAAACGGCGCCCCGCCAGGTACAGCGCGAACATCGCCAGCGTCAGCAGCGCCTGGGTCTTCATGGCCACGAACACGTCCAGGCCGAACCGCAGCAGGACCCCGGCCAGCATGCCCGAGGCCAGGGGCACCGGCAGCCTGGACATCTGCCGCTCGAACCAGCCGGTGGCACCGAACAGCAGCATCAGCGCGCCCGAAAGGATGAACGCCCCGATCGCCGCCGAAAGGGGCAGACCGGCCGCGCTGGTCACCAGCAGGGCCGCGCCCGGGGTGGACCAGGCCGTGACCACCGGGACCCGGTAGCGCAGCGAAAGCCCGATGCAGGTCAGCCCCGTGCCCAGCCCGAGCGCCCACATCCAGGACGCGATCTCCGCCGGGCCAGCACCGCTCGCCTTGGCCGCCTGGAATACGATCACCGCTGAGCTGCTGTAGCCGACCAGGACCGTGACAAAGCCCGCCGTGACCGCGGACAGGGACAGGTCTTGCATGAAGTGCCGAGCTGTCGGCTGGTGGTTCATCCCGTGGTACCCCCCAGGCTTCACGGTATGGGCAAAAGTGATTGGCAAACAAGGCCTTCGATCAGAGCGGCTGGATCCTCGCCTGCTCATCGTTCACCAAGACCCTGGCGCCCGGCTTCCGCGTGGGCTGGCTGGACGGTGGACGCTTCCACCGGGAAGTCGCGGAGCTGAAGTTCACGTTCTCGTTCAGCCAGCCCGCCCTGCTCTCCGAGGCGGTGGCGGTGTTCCTGGAGAGCGGCGGCTATGACGCGCACCTGCGCCGCCTGCGCCGGACTTACGCCGCGCAGATGGACCGCCTGCGCGGCCTGGTGGCGGAGTACCTTCCGGCAGGGACCCGGGCGACGGTGCCCGCCGGCGGCTACCTGCTCTGGGTGGAGCTGCCGGAGCCGTGCTCCGCCGCGCAGCTGTTCAAGGACGCCCTGGCCGCCCGGATCAGCCTGACCCCGGGCACGCTGTTTTCCCCCTCCGGCCGGCACCACCGGCACATCCGGCTTTCGGGCTGCTATCCCCTGGAAGGGCATTTCCTCGGCGCCCTGGCGATCCTTGGCAACCTGGCCAAGGCGCAGATCCCATAATCCTGTCAGGCCGCCATCCGGCCGCCATCCTGGTCAGCCCTATTGCCGCTGGCGGGAAGTGCCGATGAGACGGACAGCAAGGTCCAAAGGATAAGCCATGCCGTGTCTCCATTGCGGATATCCAAATCCGGGCGGTACCGCGACCTGCCCCCGGTGTGGCACGGCGCTCACCCCGGCCGCGCCGGTCCAGCTGCGTCCCGGCCCCGGCCCGGTCCGGAGCGGCGCCGTCCGGCGGGACGCGATCCCGGAAGGGCTGTTCCCCCGGATCGAGGCCCCCGCCCCGGGGCTGTCGTCGAACGGCCAGGCCATCCTGTTCGGGGTGCTGGCCCTGTGGGCGCTGACCTACATGGCCGATCTCCGGCATCCCTCGGGACTGGGCCCGGGTCTGTTCCATCTTCTGAACCTGCCGTTCATCCTGGCCGGCAAGCTGCTGCTGGCCCAGTTCCATTCGTTCGGGCTGGCCCTGCTCGGTCCCGCCCTGGGCGCGCTGCTGGCGCCGCTGCTGGTGATCGGCTGGAGCCTGGTCCAGGGACACCGGCTGACCGCACTGGGGGGGCTATGGTGGCTGGGGGCGGCGCTTATGGACGGCGTCACCTACCTGGACGACCTGCGCAGCCAGCTGACCGCCATGCTGGACGGCTGCAGCTATCCCAGCCCGAACCGGAGCTGGGAGTTCCACCTGATCAGCCGACAGCATCTATTGGCCCGGGACGCCGGCGAACTGGGTGCCATGGCGGTGATCGTGGCGCTGGCGCTGGCCGGAGCCCTGCTGTGGCGGCGGGCCTTAGCGGGCGACCCGGCTGACGATCCTGCCTTCAGCAGGAGCCGACGGGCCACCCCCCTACCTGGGCGCCGGTCCCAGCGTGGCCCCGTCCAGGAAGCTCACCGGCACCAGCTGGTGGTGGACGCTGGCGTGCTGGCCGATGGCGGCCAGGGCCAGGGACACGGCGGCGTGGGCGATGGCGCCATCGGCCGCGGGCACCCCGGCCTGGTCCAGGGCGGCGCGGAAGCCCTGGATGCGGTCCTGCACCCACTGGCGCTCCTCGGCCAGGGTCAGGTGCAGGATCCGCCGGTGCCCGTGCGCCAGCAACCGCTCTGCTGCCAGCCTGCCGCCACCCTGGTCGTCCGGGGCGACGGAGGAGATGTCCGGGTGTTTGCCGATGAGCACCACCGGCACGTTGCGGCCCTTGAGCAGGGCCAGGCGGTTCTGCAGGTCCGAGCAGCTGAAGATCAGCACCGCGTCGAACCAGCGCCGGTCCTGGGTGATGTCCACCGGCATCTCGATGAACTGGGTGGCCCGCAGCTGCATTTCCCGCAGCAGCGCCCGCCAGATCAGGCTGAAGTAGGGGGAAAGCTTGTTCTCGCCGGCGCCCACCCAGATGCCCAGGGTGTGCTTGGAGCGCCTGGACAGCTCCCGCGCCACCAGGACCACCTGACTTTGGCGGTGGGCTCCAAGATGTTCCTGTACGAGCAGAAGTAACTGTGGGGCGACTTCGCCGCCGCCGCCGTGCTGTCCGGCCTGCCCATCACCGTGGTGTTCGTGCTGGCCCAGAAGTGGATGATCGCCGGACTCACCGCCGGCGGCATCAAAGGCTGAGGACCCGGCCCGCAGCCCAACCTTTCCGCTCGGCGCGGGGTCCCAGGTACGGGACGTGCAGATGAACAGTCGCTGGGCCGCGTGGACAAGCCGAATCCGCCAGGGGACCTTTTCGTCCCTGTACGTGCGCAACTACCGGCTGTTCTTCATCGGTCAGATCATCTCCACCTCCGGCACCTTCATGCAGCAGGTGGCCCAGGCCTGGCTGGTGCTGGACCTGACCCATTCCGGCAAGGCCCTGGGGCTGACCACCGCGCTGCAGTACCTGCCGGTGCTGCTGCTGGGCCCATACGGCGGGGTGATCACCGACCGCCTGGCCAAGCGCAAGATCCTGCTGTGCACCCAGTCCCTGTCCGGGGTCCTGGCCCTGATCCTGGGCGGGCTGGTGGCGGCCGGCCTGGCGCGGGTCTGGATGGTGGACCTGCTGGCCCTGGGGCTGGGCCTGGTGAACGTGTTCGACAACCCCACGCGCCAGACCTTCCACATGGAGCTGGTGGGGCCCGGGCAGGTGCGCAACGCGGTCACCCTGTACTCCATCCTGGTGAACCTGGCCCGCATCGTCGGGCCGGCCGTGGCCGGCACCCTGATCGCCACGGTGGGCCTGGCGCCCTGCTTCCTCATCAACGGGGTCTCCTTCGTGGCCGTGGTGGCCATGCTGGCGCTCATGGACCCGGCCGAACTGCAGGTCGCGCCCCCGGTGCCGCGCACGCCGGGCCAGATCCGGGAAGGCTTCCGCTACGTGGCCGGGACGCCGGTGCTGGGGGTCAGCCTGGTGATGATGGCCCTGATCGGCACCCTGACCTTCGAGTTCCAGGTGAGCCTGCCGCTGCTGACCCAGTTCGCCTTCCACGGCGACGCCCGCAGCTACGCGCTGCTGACCTCGGCGATGGGCTTCGGCGCGGCCTTCGGCGGCCTGTTCTTCGCCGGGCGCAAGGGCAGCGCGCCCCGGCAGCTGGTGGGGGCCTCCCTGCTGTTCGGCCTGGCGGTCCTGGCCACGGCCTGCATGCCGAGCCTGGTCCTGGCCGCGCTGGCCATGGTGGCGGTGGGCGCCTGCTCCATCAACTTTTCCTCCCTGGGCAACAGCACCCTGCAGCTGAACAGTGCGCCGGCCATGCGTGGCCGGGTCATGTCCCTGTGGTCGGTGGCCTTCCTGGGCTCCACCACCCTGGGCGGCCCCATCGTCGGCTGGGCCGCCGAAACCGCCGGCCCGCGCTGGGGGCTGGCCCTGGGCGGGCTGGCCGCCCTGGCGGCCGCGGCGGTGGGCCTGGTGTACCTGAGGAACCTGCCGGCGCCGCCGACGGAGGGTGAGCCGGCCGAGGCTTGAGGCCGGGCAGGGCCGGCCTGTGCCTTCCTATCCTGCTTTTTGCCCCAGAAATCCCATTGATCCCCGTTCCATGTGCCCAGCCCATGGCCGAGATCTTCCTGATCCGCCAGACCTGGCCTGCGTCATCACCGGCGATGAAGCAAACGGGGATGAAGGCGATGCCCGGGGCAAAAAGCAGGATAAAGAAAAGTGGAACTTGGATTTGTTGAACGTTTTTCACCTCGGCTGGGCTGGAGGCTCCGGCGGGTCGGCCGGTGCCTGGGGATAATGCCCCGGCCGGCGGACCTGCATGAACGGGCCCGGATCCTGGACCCGCTGGAAACCGCAGGCTTCGTAGACGCCGTGGGCGTCCTGGGTGAGCAGCAGCAGGGTTCGGCAGTCCCGGATTTCCGGCCGGTCGAGCAGGGCCTGGACCATGGCCCGGGCCAGCCCGCAGCCGCGGTGGGCCTCCAGCACGAACACGTCGGACAGGTAGCCGAAGCTGGTCTGGTCGGTGACCATGCGGCCGAAGGCCACCTGGGCGCCGGCGGCGTCGAACACGGCGACGGTGAGGCTGTGGCGCACGGCCTGTTCCACCGCATGGCGGGGGATGTCCGGGCTCCAGTAGCTCCGGCTGAGGTAGCCATGGATGACGTCCAGCTGGAGCTCCGCTGGATCGTGGGATAGGCGGTAGCCTTGGGGCAGGGTCATGCGGACTCCAGGGTCAGCAGCATGGGGGCTCCAGGGCCAGGCGGTAGAACATCTGCCGTCCACCCCAGCGCCGGGAGTGGGCGTCGAAGCCGAAGGACCGGTAGATCCGGGTGGAAGCCTCGTTGCGCTCGTTGGTGTCCAGGCCGATGGTGACGCAGCCGCGGTCCCGGGCCCGGGCCAGAGACACTCCCACCAGGCCCCGTCCCAGGCCCAGGCCCCGGCGGTCCGGGCGCACGAACAGGTCCTCCAGGGTGGCCTCCAGGCCCCCGGCCCACATGGAAGGGCGGAACCGGAGCAGGGTGTAGCCCACGGCTTCGCCGTCCTGGTGGGCGAGGGTGAATTCGGCGTCCGGCGAGGCCAGCAGCTGGCTTACACCAGCGGCCAGCTGCGCCACGGTCGGCCGATCGCGTTCCAGGTGATCGCGGAAGGCCAGGGCCAGGGCCACCAGGGTGGCGGCATCGGCGTTTTCGGCGGTGCGGTAAGGCATGGTCGGCGGCTCCTGCGGGGGTGGAACCACGGTATCGACAATCGGGCCGACCCGTACGTCCACCCATTCTTGATTTTCAACCGACCAGTTGGGATTGGCCATGCCGGGCCGTCCGGCGAGGTGCCGACCGGCCCGGATGGTGCTTCAAGCGCTTACGAAGCCCTCACTGGCCGGCGTCCGGGGCCGGCGCCTTGCTTTCCGGGGCTTCCGGGCCGGGAGCCTGGGCAGCCGGCCCGGCCGGCCCGGCCTGGGGCCAGTCCAGCACGCTTTGGCTGAGCTTCTCCCAGTTGCCCTTCAGGGGAATCTGGGCATGCTTGAAGCCCATGCCCCGGGGGGAGTAAGTGGTGAGCTCGCTGCTGCCCATGCGGTAGTAGGCCAGGCGGGTGTGATGGGCGCCCTTGGACTTGAACGGGAACAGCCAGTGGCGGCGGGGGCCGGGGCCACCGGCGGGGATGGCCGTGAAATCCGCGGTCATGCTCACCACCCCGTGCGCGCCCACCACCCACAGCTGCGTCCAGCCAGGGCGGGTGTAGGCCAGCTGCTCGGTGCCGTTGCCCAGGAAGTCGCCCACGGCGGCCAGCAGGTCGTCATCCACCACCAGGTCGTGGGTATCGGCGGGGATGAGATCGCGCCGGGCGGTGCCGGAGCCCTTGTCGTAGAACCCGTCCAGGAAGCCCGGGAAGGGCGTCGGCAGACGGCCGCCGTTGCTGAGCACCCGCCAGCCGCCCCAGTCCTTGCGGGCGTAGAGCAGGTCGGAAACGCCGCTGCCGGTGAGGTCCACCGGCACCACCAGGGTGGCGCCGTCCGCGGGGAAGGCCTCGGCCAGATCCTTGCGGGGCTGGACCGTCTGGCTGGACTGGGCGCCGCTGCCCGGCGGGGCGGCCAGCACCTGGAAGGTGAACCGCTCGCCGTTGCGCAGATCCCGGATGACGAAGCTGCCGGGGGCGTCCAGCTGCTCCAGCTTCTGGACCGGCGGCAGCGGCCGGTCCTTGCCGTCGCCGTCGACCCGCTTGAACAAGCCGGCCATGTAGCCGTTCTGCAGGGGGCCGGCCGCCTGGAGGCAGACGGAGACCATCCCTGCGGCGACCAGGTATTTCACGCCAAAGCTGGGAAAAGGCATAATTGCTCCATTTCGTTGGATGGGTTGCGGGAACGGCGCGCCACCCTCCAGGTGCATGGAGTCATGGGAAAGTTCAAGTGCGGGGTGGACCCGGGGGCTACTCCTGCTTGAGCGAGCGCAGCATGAGCCGCTTCACCGACTCCAGCGGGTCGGCGCCCTTGAGCAGGCGCCCCACTTCCCGGGTAATGGGCAGTTCAAGGCCGTACTGGTGAGCCAGATCCAGGGCGGCTTCGGTGGTGAAGGCGCCCTCCACCACCTGGGGGCCCAGGGACTGGGCGGCCGCCTCCGGACTCATGCCCTGGCCGAGCATCGCGCCGAACCGGCGGTTGCGGCTCTGGGCGCCGGTGGCGGTGAGCATCAGATCGCCCATGCCGGCCAGGCCCATGACCGTTTCGGTCCGGCCGCCCAGGGTCTCCACCAGGCGGGCCATCTCGGCCAGCCCGCGGGTGATGAGCGCGGCCCGGGCATTGTTGCCCAGGCCCAGGGACTCCACCAGGCCGGCGGCGATGGCCAGGATGTTCTTGAACGCGCCGCAGAGCTCCACGCCCAGCACATCGCGGCTGAGGTAGATGCGCAGGTTGGGGGTGGCGAATAGGGCCTGCAATTCCTTGGCCCGTTCGTCCACCACGGTGGCGGGCAGGGCCAGGAGCACGGCCGCGGGCAGATCCCGGGCCACCTCATCGGCGAAGGTGGGGCCGCTCAGCGCGCCCACCGGCACCTGCAGCAGCGGTTCCAGCACTTCCGAAACCCGAAGATGGCTGCCCTGGATGATGCCCTTGCTCACGTGGATCAGCAGCTCTGGCCGCAGGGGGGTCTGGGCGGCCAGGTCGCGCCAGACCCGGGGGGTGATCTGGGTGGGCAGGGCGCTGATCCAGATGGGGGCCTTGAAGGCTTCGCCCGGATCGGCCATGGGCCGGACGCTGGGCGGCAATTCCACACCGGGCAGGGCCGGGTGGCGGCGCTCCTGGGCCAGGGTGTTCACCAGCGCTTCCGGATGGCCCCAAAGCGCCACCCGGGCCCCCTGGCGGGCCCAGGTGATCGCCAGGGCCGTGCCCCATGCGCCGGAACCGAAAATACAGACGTCAGACCGTTTTATTGTCATTATTTGCCAGCCTTGAATGTGGGTTCAGGCTCGGCGCCACCGGAGCGCGAGCCTGCTCCTGCATGAACTTTAGCAGCCGTGGCGGAACCTGTGCTTTGCAGAATGCATGGCTACGGCTGCTTATGCCGGGGCCGCAACGACCCGTGCGGGTGAATATTAGGCAACGGCTTAGCTGATCGGGAGGCCGACTCATAGTAGAGTCATGGGTATCCCCTGGACTCTTGCCCACCTGCTGAAGCGCGCCGATGAATCTGCCGAACTACTTGACTTTTGGCCGAATATTGATGGTCCCCATCCTCGTGGTGGTGCTGCTCACCCGCGTCACCAACCACGAGCTCATCGGGGTCCTGCTGTTCTGGATCGCCAGTCTCACCGATCTGCTGGATGGCTATCTGGCCAGGCGCTGGCAGCAGGTGACCACCCTGGGCAAGCTGCTGGACCCGCTGGCGGACAAGCTGCTGGTGTCCGGTGCGCTGATTTCGCTGGTGGAGCTGGGCCTGGCTCCGGCCTGGATGACCTTCGTGATCCTGGCCCGGGAGATGGTGGTCACCGAGCTGCGCGGCATGGCCAGCACCGAGGGAGTGACCATCCAGGCCGAACGGCTGGGCAAATGGAAATTCGGCGCCCAGGTGGCGGCCATTTCCTGCCTCATCCTCGGCCCCAAGCTGGACGTATGGCTGTACGCCTGGACCCGGCTGGACCTCTTCCGCTTCTTCATCCGCTTCCCGCACCCCTACAGCTTCTTCTGGGGCATGGGGGTGCTGCTGCTCTGGCTGGCGACGATCCTGTCCATCTGGAGCGGTATCTCATACTTCCGGAAGTTCTGGACCCTGGTGGGGCCGCTCATCCGCACCGGCGAGGGCCGGCTCACCGGGGCCGCCGAGGACTAAGTGCTGTCGACAAACCCGGCTGAGCCGATGATCAGGCTTTCTTGATCCTGCTTTTTTTTGGATATCGGCGTTCATCCCTGTTCAAACTCAGCCCCGGCTTGCCGTCACGCAGGGTTCTGGAGGCCAGTCCATCCGGCTCCCGGCCAAGGTTCCATGGGGCTCGACTCCCAATACGTCCCGGAACTTCCGCCAAGGCTGATGCCAGAGCTTGGGGAACGGGGATGAACACCGATGACCGGGGAAATGCAGGATGACAGTTTGTTGTCCCGGCGCTGGACCTTGATTCTGGCGATGGCTGTCAGGTTTGCCGACAGTCCCTAGGTCCGGGCCACCCAGAGCGCTCTGTTCGCTCCCGGTCAGTCGCATGCGCGACTGCCGTGAGCGGAAAGCATGCCTTCGTTTCAGAGAGTCGTGTTTGACCTTCCATACTGGTGTCTGCTTGGCGGATGCTGGCTACGGTTCAGAGTCCAACCTGGCCCATCGGCCGCCCGCAGCGCCTGTCCGCCCCTCCGCCACGGCGGTTGCGAAGCAACCGACCGGGGCGACTCTGACGCAAGTCTGGGACCCGGATCAATCCGTTCCTAGCTGTTCAGCAGCTGGTGGATGCGCTCCTGGGCGGCCTGGAAGGCCGGCAGGTGCTCCGGGGCGAGGGTCGGCTGCGCCAGCAGCATGACCCGCGCGGCCTCGGCCAGGCCCTCCCGGCAGCGCCGGATGGTGGCGTTGCGGTCCAGGAGCCGCCGGCGGGAGTGGACGATGGCGTTCACCGCCGCCAGAATCACCAGGCAGGCCAGAACGAGGCCAGAGATACTCAGTAGAACCATGCATCCACCTTCCGCACAAAGCCCGATCCGGGGCCCCGCTGGGCGGGGCCCCGGGTCGGAGGTCGCCTATTTCTTGTCGGCGTCGGTTTCGATGCGCATGCGGTCCGAGGCCCAGATGCTGCCGCCCTCTTCCTTCTTGAACTTGCCGATGCTCATGCTGGCGGTGGTCCACACACCGTGGATCTTGCCGACCATGTCGGGGGTGGGGGCGAGCACCTTGTCGCCCGGGAGCCAGCCGCAGGGCAGGGCGTCCGTCTTGTTCTTGCGCACGTGGATCAGGCCGGTGAGCACCCGGAACACTTCCTCGAAGCTGCGGCCGACCATCGGGCTGTTGATGAACACCGCCTGGAGGGCGCCGTCCGGATCGATGATGAAACAGCCGCGGTGCTCCATTTCCTGCTCGGGGTCGTAGACGCCGTAGAGGGTGCCGATCTTGCCGCTGCCGTCGGAGGCCATGGGGAAGTTCACGGGCTTCGGGGTGATCTTGCTCAGCTCCTGCTCCACCCAGGCCTTGTGCACGTAGGGCGAGTCCACGCTGATGCTGATGGTCTGGGCGCCCAGGCTCTCGAACGCCTCGCCGTCCTCGGCCGCGGCGGCCACTTCGGTGGCGCAGACGAAGGTGAAATCGCCGGGGTAGAACAGCAGCACGACCCACTTGCCCTTGTAGTCGGAAAGGCTGATGTCCTTGAAGCCCTCCTGGAAGAAGGCCTTGGTGGTGAAGTCGGGTGCTGGCTTGCCGATGAGTAGCGTCATGGTGCGTGTCTCCTGTGAGGTGGGCCGGCCCGTGGGAACCAGGGTGGAAGGAACGTTCAGCAGGCTGCCACATGGCGTTGCGGGACGGGCCGTCACTCGCTTTCCAGGTGGTATCCAGTGGATGAGGGATGGGGAGATGAAAACAGAAAAAGACGGCAAAGCCAGTTGCATTGGCTCTCCCGTCTCAGGCCGTGGTTATGGATATTGGATTTGGGCCACATGCTGACTGAGGCAAAATGGAAAAGCAATGAAAATTTTTGCAATCCTCCGCCGGTGCGGGTTCCCCGGGCCCGTCCGTCCCGGGCTCAGGCCCGGGTTCCGGGTCGGGTGCCGAGCGGAGGGCCCGGGTCCGGAGCGGGCGGTTGTGGCACCGGCAAAGGCGGCAAGCGGCCAGGGGTGCGCATCCGCGCCGGCGGCGGCCGGATTCCAAAAAAAATAAAATTCCCTGTTGCATTCCCAAAAATTCTCCGGCACGATGTTGCCCTAATCACATATCCATAACAACGGCCTGAGACGGGAGAGCCAATAAAACTGGCACTCCCGTCTCTTGTCGTACCCCATACGCTTTTTCCCAACGAATGACCTCGCGGCTTTCCGGAGAGCATCGCCAGGTCGGCTTCTGCCAGCTATCCCCAAGGAGGTGCAACTGCAGACAATCTAGCCAAAATTAGAATTGTTGAAACTAAACTCCTGCCGAGGGCAGGAATCCTGGACAACTTACCTAAATTTCATCGCACCATTTCTCTGGAGGTTCACAATGGCTCCATTTCTTGCCGAACTCATCGGAACCGCGTTCATTCTGCTATTCGGCTGCGGCGTGTGCGCCGGCGTGCTGCTGAACAAGAGCAAGGCCAACGGTTCGGGCTGGATCGTGATCTGCTTCGGGTGGGCCGTCGGCGTCACGCTTGGCGTCTACGCGTCCGGCCAGTTCAGCGGCGCCCACCTCAATCCGGCCGTGACCCTCGGCCTGGCCGCGGCCGGCAAGTTCCCCTGGGAGAAGGTCCCCGGCTACATCCTGGCCCAGTTCCTCGGCGCGATGATCGGCGCCGGCGCGGTCTTCCTCGCCTACTACCCCCACTGGGAAGAGACCGAGGACCCCGGCCTCAAGCTGGCCGTGTTCTCCACCGGCCCGGCCATCCCCCACACGTTCGCCAACTTCATGTGCGAGTTCATTGCCACCTTCATCCTGCTGTTCGGGATCATGTGCATTGGCGCCAACAAGTATGCTGAAGGCATCGGCCCCCTGGCGGTCGGCGGCCTGATCCTCGGCCTGGGCCTGTCCTTCGGCGGCCCCACCGGGTACGCGCTGAACCCCGCCCGTGATCTGGGTCCCCGCATCATGCACGCGATCATGCCCATCAAGGGCAAGGGCCCCTCGGACTGGGGCTATGCCTGGATCCCGGTGTTCGCCCCCATCGCCGGCGGCATCTGCGGATGTCTGGCCGCCGTGGCCATGCTGCCCAAGTAGACCTGCTTTCTCCTCAACCCACTCCCACCGTTTCAAGGAGATTGAATCATGACTAAGAAATATGTTCTCGCCCTGGACCAGGGCACCACCAGCTCCCGCGCCATCCTGTTCGACCAGTCCGGCAAGGGCGTCGGCGTGGCCCAGAAGGAATTCACCCAGATCTACCCCAAGGCGGGCTGGGTCGAGCATGATGCCATGGAGATCTGGGGCAGCCAGATGGGCGTGGCCCGCGAAGTCCTCGAGACCATGGGCGTGAGCCCCGAGGAAGTGGCCGCCATCGGCATCACCAACCAGCGCGAGACCACCATCGTCTGGGACAAGGCCACCGGCAAGCCGATCTACAACGCCATCGTCTGGCAGTGCCGGCGCACCGCCTCCATCTGCGACGAACTCAAGGCCAAGGGCCTCGAAAGCTACGTCAAGGAGAACACCGGCCTGGTCGTGGACGCCTACTTCTCCGGCACCAAGGTGAAGTGGATCCTGGACAACGTCGAAGGCGCCCGGGAGCGGGCCAAGAAGGGCGAGCTGCTGTTCGGCAACGTCGACACCTGGCTGATCTGGAACCTGACCCGCGGCAAGGTGCACTGCACCGACTATTCCAACGCCTCGCGCACCATGCTGTTCAATATCAAGGACCTGTGCTGGGACAGCAAGATCCTGGCGGAGATGGACATCCCCCTCTGCATGCTGCCGGAAGTGAAGCCCTCCAGCTGCGTCTACGGCCACACCGATCCCCAGACCTTCGGCGGCGCCCAGATCCCCATCGCCGGCGCGGCCGGTGACCAGCAGGCCGCCCTGTTCGGCCAGGCCTGCTTCGCTCCGGGCATGGCCAAGAATACCTACGGGACCGGCTGCTTCATGCTCATGAACACCGGCACCAAGCGCGTGCCCTCCACCAACGGCCTGCTCACCACCATCGCCTGGGGCGTGGACGGCAAGGTGGAATACGCCCTGGAAGGCAGCATCTTCGTGGCCGGAGCCGCCGTCCAGTGGCTGCGCGACGAGATGAAGATGGTGGACAATGCCGCCGAGACCGAAGCGCTGGCCGAAGCGGTGCCTGACACCAACGGCGTCTACCTGGTGCCGGCCTTCGTCGGCCTGGGCGCCCCCTACTGGGACATGTATGCCCGTGGCACCATCGTCGGCCTCACCCGCGGTGCCGGCCGGAACCACGTGGTGCGCGCCACCCTGGAATCCATCGCCTACCAGACCCGCGACGTGCTCAAGGCCATGCAGGAGGACTCCGGCATCACCCTGAAGGCCCTAAAGGTCGACGGCGGCGCCGTGGCCAACAACTTCCTCATGCAGTTCCAGTCGGACATCCTCGGCGTTCCGGTCGATCGTCCGATGGTCACCGAAACCACCGCCATGGGCGCCGCCTTCCTGGCCGGCCTGGCCGTGGGCTTCTGGAAGGACAAGGAGGAGATCGCGGCCAAGTGGAACGTCGATCGCACCTTCAAGCCCGTCATGGATCCCGCGCTGCGCGAAGCCAAGTACGCAGGCTGGGTCAAGGCCGTCGCCCGCTCCCGCGACTGGGAAGAGAAGTAGCTGATCCAGTGCTGCTGCACAACTGAATCAGGCGCAGAGCCACACCATACGGCTTGAGAACGGAGAGCCGTGTCCAGGAGCCGTCGCGGCATGCGGTGCGTCTTCTGAGCACGGCTCTTTTGCTCGCTCGCTGGTCTGGGAGGAAAAAAGAAATTGTTCGACGTCATGATCATCGGAGGCGGCATTGTCGGGTGTCTCGTGGGCCGGGAACTGAGCCGCTACCAGCTCAGCCTCGTCCTGGTGGAGCAGCACAGCGATGTGGCCGACGGCACCACCAAGGCCAACAGCGCCATCGTCCACGCCGGGTTCGACGCCCAGCCGGGCTCGCTGAAGGCGCGCTTCAATGTGGCGGGCAACGCCCGCTACGAGGCCCTGTGCCGGGACCTGGATGTGCCGTTCCGGCGCAACGGGTCCCTGGTGCTGGCCTTCACCCCGGCCGAACTGCCTGCCTTGCACGACCTGCTGGACCGGGGCCGGAGCAACGGGGTGGAGGGGCTGGAGCTGCTGTCCGGCGCCCAGGTCCGGGTCCGGGAGCCGCAGCTGTCGGAGCAGGTGATCGAGGCCCTGTACGCCCCCAGTGGCGGCATCGTCAGCCCCTGGGAAGTGGCCATCGCCGCGGCGGAGAACGCCGTGGACCACGGGATGGAACTGCGGCTGGACAGCCCGGTCGAGCATCTGCTGCGGATCCCCGGGGGCTGGCGGGCCACCACCGCCGGCGGCCGGGAACTCGAGGCGCGGGTGGTCATCAACTGCGCCGGCCTGCAGTCGGACCGGATCCACAACCTGGTGGCCGAACCCAGCTTCAAGATCCACTACCGCCGGGGCGAGTATTTCGTCCTGGACCGCAGCGCCGGCCAGCTGGTCCAGGCCACCATCTTCCAGTGCCCCTCCGAGCAGGGCAAGGGGGTGCTCATCTCGCCCACCGTGCACGGCAACCTCATCGTCGGCCCCAACGCCGAGCAAGTGGCCAGCCCGGATGCCCTGGAGACCACCACCGCCGGCCTGGAAAGCGTCCGCCAGGCCGCCCTGCGCTCCTGCGCGAACATCCCCTTCCAGGCGGTGATCACCTCGTTCTCGGGGCTGCGGCCCACCCCGTCCACCCACGATTTCATCATCGGCCCGGTCCCGGGCGCCCCGGGCTTCCTGGATGTGGCCGGCATCGAATCGCCCGGCCTCACCGCCGCCCCGGCCATCGCCGAGCATGTGGCGGAGCTGGTGCGGGAGGCCCTGGGTGGGCTGGTCCCCAGGCCCTTCAATCCCCGGCGCCGGCCCATGATCCGCTTTGCCGAACTGTCCAGCGCCGGGAAGGCCGCCTGCGTCCGCGCGGACCCGCGCTTCGGCCGGGTGGTCTGCCGCTGCGAGCGCGTCACCGAAGGGGAGATCGTCGACGCCATCCACCGCTCGGCCGGGGCCACCACCCTGGACGGCATCAAGCGCCGGCTCAGGCCGGGCATGGGCCGCTGCCAGGGGGGCTTCTGCGGTCCCCGGGTGGTGGAGATCCTGGCCCGGGAGCTGGGTGTGCCCATGACGGCCATCCGCAAGGACGGTCCGGACTCGGTGCTGCTGACGGGCGAGACAAAGAGGGAGACAAAGAGGGAGACAAAGAGCGAGACAAAGAGCGAGATGAAGGGGGTGCCGGCATGAATGCCTACGAGATCATCGTGGTGGGGGGCGGCCCGGCCGGTCTGGCCGCCGCCATCGAAGCGCACCGGCAGGGCGTGCGCAACATCCTGCTGCTGGAGCGCGACCGGGAACTGGGCGGGATCCTCCAGCAGTGCATCCACAACGGCTTCGGGCTGCACATCTTCAAGGAGGAGCTCACCGGGCCGGAGTACGCCGAGCGGTTCATTTGCCAGCTGCGGGAGCTGGGCATCGAATACCGGCTGGACACCCTGGTGCTGGATGTGCGCGCGGACCGCAGTCTCGACTGCGTGAGCCCGCAGCACGGCTTCGAGACCCTGCAGGCCCGGGCCATCATCCTGGCCATGGGCTGCCGGGAGCGGACCCGCGGTGCCATCACCATCCCCGGCACCCGCCCGGCCGGCATCTTCACCGCCGGCGCGGCCCAGCGCTACGTGAACATGGAGGGCTGTATGGTCGGTCGGCGGGTGGTCATCCTGGGCTCCGGCGACATCGGCCTGATCATGGCCCGGCGCCTGACCCTGGAAGGGGCGAAGGTGCTGGCCGTGGCCGAGGTCCTGCCTTATTCTGGCGGCCTGGTGCGCAACCTGGTGCAGTGCCTGGATGACTTCGATATCCCCCTGTTCCTCAGCCACACCCTGGCCGGCATCCGCGGCCGGGACCGGGTGGAGGGCGTCACCATCGCCCGGGTGGACGCACAGCGGCGGCCGGTCCCGGGCACCGAGATCGACTATGCCTGCGACACCCTGCTGCTGTCCGTGGGGCTGATTCCGGAAAACGAGCTGTCCCGGTCCATGGGCCTCGCCCTGGACCCCATGACCAGCGGCCCGGTGGTGGACGAAAGCCTGGAGACCTCGGTCCCGGGCATCTTCGCCTGCGGCAATGTGGTGCAGGTGCACGACCTGGTCGACTGGGTCAGCGAGGAGGCGCGCCGGGCCGGACGCGGTGCCGCCCGCCAGGTCCTGGGCTCCCGGCCGCCGGCGCAGGCCGATCTGGCCACCCGCGCCGGCAGCGGCGTGCGCTATGTGGTGCCCCAGCACATCCGCGCCGGCGGCCTGGATGGGCCGGTCGACCTGATGCTCCGGGTCACCGAGCCGCGCCACAACCAGTGGCTGGTGGCCCGATCCGGCGCCCAGGTGGTGCACAAGGCCAGGAAGGCCCACGTGACGCCGGGCGAGATGGAGACCCTGCGGATTCCGGCCGGGAAGCTGAACGGCCTGGCCGGGGAGCTCACCCTCGGGCTGGAGGAGGTGGTGTCATGAAGCGTGAACTGATCTGCATCGGCTGCCCCATGGGCTGCCGGCTCTCCCTGGAATCGGACCCCCTGGCGCCCAAAGGCTACCGGGTGTCCGGATGCGGCTGCCTGCGGGGCGAGGACTACGCCATCAAGGAAGTCACGGCGCCCACCCGCATGCTCACCTCCACGGTCCGCATCGAAGGTGCTCGCCTGCCTCGCTTGCCCGTTCGGACCAGCGCGGCCATCCCCAAAGAACGCCTGGGGGAGTGCATGGCGCTCCTGGGCGGACTGACCGAACACAGCCCAGTTATCATGGGGCAGGTGCTCGTCAGGGATTTGTTCGGCACCGGGGTGGACCTGATCGCCTCCCGCAGTCTTTAACGGCCCAGCCCCGCCCCGCCCGGGACGGCCTGGCGAAATCCGTCCAGTGCCCCAGACCCGGGTTCCATTCCCCTCTTTCCCTTTCAGGACGCACCATGACTCTGTCACTCCTTTCCGAATCCCCCCTAGACATCACCGCTCCGGCTTGGCCGGCGGCACCCTCGGCCCATTCCCGCGAAGCCCTGCCGGGCACGCTCCAGGTGGAGGTCGGCATCATCGGGGCGGGCATCCACGGCGCGGCGCTGGCGCGCGAACTCAAGCTGCGCAACGTTTCCTGTGCCGTGATCGACAAGGGGGCGGTCGGTGGCGGCACCTCCCAGTGGTCCACCAAGCTGTTCCACGGTGGCATCCGCTACCTGGCCACGGGTGACATCAAGCAGATGCGCGAGGGGCTGGCGGCGCGCGCCACCTGGATGCGCATCGCGCCCCAGCACTGCCGCTGGGAGGCCTTCTGGATGCCCCACGAGGGGCTGTTCCAGGGGCTGTCGCACCGGTTCGGCATCGGCCTCTATGACTACTGGGGCAACGACCGGCCCAACTGGCCCCGGGAACTGCGCCTGGGCGGCGTGCCCCGGCGCCTGTTCGAGGCGGACCCGCGCTCCCGGAACGGGCCGTTCCGGGGCGCCGTGGCCTACGCGGACTGCCTCACCTGGGACCGGGAAGTGGTGCAGGACTTCATGGCCTCCAGCGACGCCACCCTGTTCGACTTCCACGAGGTGGAGCGCTGGTCGGACGCCGCCGGCCGGCTGGACACCGTGACGATCCGCGATCGCCGGGATGGGACCGCGCGCACCATCAAGGCCCAGAAGTGGGTGTTCGCCCTGGGGCCCTGGACCGACGGCTGTGTCCGCCAGTGGTTCCAGGAGGATTCCTACCGCCTGCGGCTGTCGGCCGGGATCCACATGTGGCTGGACCCGATCCCGGGCTGTGACCGGCCCTGGGCCATGCGCCGCCCCAAGGGCCGGATCCTGTTCGTGATTCCCCGGGACGGCTGCCTGCAGGTGGGCACCACCGAGCGGGAAGTGGACACCGGCTGGGTGCCCATCGTCGAATCCGAGCGCGAGGAGCTCTACCTGGGCCTGGAAGCCTGCATGCCGTCCATCGCCTGGCGGTCCCTGCGGGTGCACAAGGAGGAGCTGGGCGTGCGGCCGCTTACCGGCGGCGCCGGCAGCACCACCAAGCTCAGCCGGGAGGCGGTGCTGGAGCACCATCCCCGGTTCAGCAACCTGCGGCTGGTGCTGGGCGGCAAGATCACCACCGCCCGCCTGCTCATGGCACAGCTGGCCACCGAGCTGACTGGCAGGCCTTGTCCCGAATCCGCCACGGTGCCGCTGCTGCGGGCCGAGGGCCAACCCACGCACGTCCAGCCCTGACCCTCCGGGTTGGGCGGGCGTGACCGCCGTGGCAGCCGACTGGATCCGGCTGTCGCGGCGGTCCTTTTGCGCCGCTCCAAAGGCCGGCCGACACGGCTTTCGCCGGCGCCCACGGTCGGCTAGAATCATCCGCAACGCTATATTTCTAAGATGCTTCCTACCACGACGGGGCTGGCCTCCCCGGTTCTCCGAAGCCTGGTAATTGGGCTCGGCCATTGGAGGCGTGACAATGGGCTTCAAGTCCTTGTTTACCAAGTCCCGCCAGCCCGAGTCGGATGCTTCCGGCCGCTTCATGCCCTACTGGAACCGGGACCGTTCCGGGTTGCTGCGGATGGAGCCCATCACCAGCCACCAGGTCCCGGGACACGGCGATTTCTACTTCCAGCCCAAATCCACCGGCCGGGACATGGTGATCGAACCGCACTCGGCCCTCGTACAGGGCAAGCCGGTCCTGCTGACTTCCGTGGTGGTGCCGATCCTCGGTCCGCGGGTCGCCGGCAACGGGCTGCTGTACATCATCAACGACATCCTGGACTTCTCCAAGATCGAAGCCGGCAAGCTCCGGATGGATGCCAAGGAGTTCCTGCTGGAGGACGTCTACCAGCACGTGATCGATCTGGTCGGGATGCGCGCCACGGAAAAGAACCTGGAATTCCTGCTGGACACGGCGCCGGACGTTCCCCAGGCCCTGGTGGGGGATCCCCTGCGGCTGGGCCAGGTCCTCACCAACCTCTGCTCCAATGCCGTGAAGTTCACGGTTTCCGGCGAAATCATCGTCGTCACCTTCCGCAAGCTCCAGGAAGAACAGGATCGGGTGACGCTGCAGTTCTGCGTGCGCGATCCGGGGATCGGCATGACCGAGGAGCAGGTCCGGCTCCTGTTCCAGCCGTTCAGCCAGGTGGACTCATCCAGCACCCGGAAGTTCGCCGGGACCGGCCTGGGGCTGGCCATCAGCAAGCGCCTGGTGGAGATGATGGGCGGCGAGATCTGGGTGGTGAGCCAGCCGGGCAAGGGTAGCGAGTTCTTCTTCAGCGCGACGTTCGGGCTCGGGCATGCCCGGTCCGAACCGCGCCCCTGGGCCCCGGCGGGCTTGCGCGTCCTGGTGGTGGACGACAGTCCCAATGCCCGGGAGATCGAGCGGGAGCTCGTCCAGGGGCTGGGCCATACGGCCGGCGTCGCGGCCTCCGCCGAGGAGGCGGTCGCGGAGCTGAAGCGCTTGCCCTACGATCTCGTGCTCCTGGTGGAGGACAACGAGTTCAACCAGGAGGTGGCCACGGAATTCCTTTCGATGCTGGGCCTGGAGACTGTGCTCGCGGCGGACGGGGAGCAGGCCCTGGCGCGACTGCAGGCGACGAGCTTCGACCTGGTACTGATGGATCTGCAGATGCCGGTCATGGATGGCTATGAAGCCACCCGGCGCATCCGCAGCGATCCCAGCCTGGCCGCGCTGCCCATCATCGCCATGACCGCGCATGCCATGACCCAGGAACGGGAGCGGTGCGCGGCGCTCGGCATGAATGATTACGTAACCAAGCCCATCGACCCGGAACGGTTCGCCGCCACCCTGGCCACCTGGACCCGGCCCGCCGCGCCACCCGCCCAGGGGGAGGTCCGGGTCCGGCTGGAACCGGGGGCAGCGCCGGTGCTGCCCGGAATCGCCTATGCCAAGGGCCTGGCGCTCTGCCTGGGCGCGCCCGACCGCTTCGAAAAGCGGCTGAAACGGTTCATTCAGATCATCGAAAACCCCGCAGAGGAGATCCGCTCGGCCCTGGCCCGAGGCGATGCCGGAACCGCACACAGGGGCGCCCATTCCATGGTCTCGGCGGCCGGAATGATCGGCGCGGAGGACCTGGCCGCCAAGTCCCTGGCGCTCCAGGAGGCCCTGGGGGAGGGTGTGCCTGGGACCGTCGAGGCTGCGCTGGATCGCCTGGACCAGGCCTTCCGCCTGGTCAGGGAGGGCCTGATGGCGCACTTCACCGCCGTCTGAACGGGGCCGCCGTCTCGGTTCACCCGCCCTGCGCCGCCGCGCGCACCTCCGCGGCCAGGGTCAGGCCCAGGGCGGTCCGGGCCAGCCGGGTGGCGTCGGCGCTGTCCAGGGTGCGCACCCGGGCCTTGATCCCGGGGATGGCGGGGGCGCTCATGCTCAGCTCGTCCACGCCCAGGCCCAGCAGCACGGCGGTGGCCAGCGGATCACCGCCCAGCTCGCCGCACAGGCCCACCCACTTGCCGTGCCGGTGGGCTGCCTCGGCCACCTGGCCGATGAGGGTCAGCACCGCCGGGTGCAGGGCGTCGGCCAGGGCGGCCAGCCGGGGGTTGCCGCGCTCGGCGGCCATGACGTACTGGGTCAGATCGTTGGTGCCGATGGAAAAGAAGTCCGCCTCGGCGGCCAGCGGGTCCGCCAGGACGGCCGCGGCCGGGATCTCGACCATGATCCCGGTCTCCAGCGGCCCGGGCACCGGCTGGCCGCGCCCCTGCAGCTCGGCCCGGGCCTCGGCCAGCAGAGCCTTGGCGGCCCGGAACTCCTGGAGGGTGGCGACCATGGGGAACATGATCTTGACCGGGTGGGCGACCGCGGCGCGCAGGATGGCGCGCAGCTGCACCTTGAACAGCTCGGGCTGGGCCAGGCACAGGCGCAGGGCCCGCACCCCCAGGAAGGGGTTGGCCTCCTGGCCCTGGTCCAGGTAGGGCAGGGGCTTGTCCCCGCCGATGTCCAGGGTGCGGATGATGACCGGGCGCCCGTCCATGGCCGCGGCGATGCGTTCGTAGCTCTGGAACTGCTCCTCCTCGTCGGGCGCCGTGCGCCGGTCCAGGTACAGGAACTCCGAGCGCAGCAGGCCGATGCCTTCGGCCCCGGCGGCCAGGGCGGCCTGGGCCTCGGCCAGGGAGCCGACATTGGCGCCGATGGCGATCCGGCGGCCATCCACGGTCACCGCCGGTGCCAGACGGTCCGCGCGCGCCAGTTCGGCCGCATGGGCCTGGTCCTCGGCCCGCCGGGCAAAGGCGGCGCGCTGCTCCGGGTCCGGATCCGCCAGCACCCAGCCCTGGTCGGCGTCCACCATCAGGCAGGCGCCCTCGGGCAGGGCCAGGACCGCCTGGCCCAGGCCCACCACCGCCGGGATGCCGAAGCTGCGGGCCAGGATGGCGCTGTGCGAGGTCGGCCCGCCGGCCGCGGTGCAGATCGCCTGGACCAGGGTCGGGTCCAGCCGGGCGGTGTCCGCCGGCGCCAGGTCTTCCACCACCAGGATGCCCGGGGCGTCCAGCCCCAGGCCCGGGCCGGCGCCGCCCAGCAGCTGGTCGATCACCTGCCGGGCCACGTCCAGCACATCCGCCGCCCGGGCGCGCAGGGTCGCGTCCTCCAGGGCGCGGTAGGTCTCGGCCATGGCCGTGCTGCTGCGATCCCAGGCCGCGGCGGCGTTGAGCCGGTCCCGGTAGACCAGCTCCTGGGCCGGCTGGCGCAGGGCGGGATCGTCCAGGAACAGCAGATGGGCTTCGAAGATGGCCGCGGTCTGCGGATCCGTGCGCCGGGCCACCGCCGCGAGGGTCTCCCGGATCTGCTCCCGGGTCCGGGCGATGGCCCGCTCCAGATCGGCCCATTCGGCGTCCGGGTCCGCGCAGGCGTGGCCGGGCACCGCCGGGCGCGGCGCACGGCCGCGGCGCACGGGACCCAGGGCCAGGCCGCCGCTGGCCGGGACGCCGGCCAGGGCCCCGGCGGGCAGCGGGGATGCGGAGCCCGGCCGGGCCGGAGTCGCGGCTGTGGCCGCCGCCGGCGCCGGAGCGCCCTCGACATCCCCGAAGTCAGCGTCGGCCAGTCTGCGCAGGGCCGCCAGCGCGGCATGGGCCTGGGGACCCCAGGCCTGGAACTCGATCCGGTGCCCCTGCCGGGCGCCCAGGGTGGCGATGCCGTTGATGCTGGTGGCCGGAACCGGTCCCTTGCCGGTGGTCAGGTTGCGCACCGTGACCCGGCCCGGGAACTGGCCGGCCGTTTGAACCAGGCGCGCCGCAGGCCTGGCGTGCAGTCCCTGGCGATTGGGCACACTCAGCTGGAGGGATGCCTCGGCGACAGCCGAGGCAGCGGCGATAGCCGATGCGGTCGCGACAGCCGAGGTATCGGCCGGCCCCGCGCTGCCGGCTGGGCCGGGCTCCGCGCCGCCGACCTCCGGTCCGGCTGGGGTCGCCAGCCCCAGCTGTTCGATCTTGGCGGCCAGGGCGCCTCGGGCCTCGGCCAGTACCTGCTCCAGGCTGCTGCCCAGGCGGGCAGAGACCGCCGCGGCCACGGCCCCTTCCACCAGGGGCGCGTCGGCCAGGCGCACCCGGGCCCGCTGCTCCGGTTCCAGGAACTCCAGGGCCATGTCGGTGCTGAGCAGGGCGCTGCCCAGATCCGCCAGGACCAGGACCCCCGCCTCCGAATACACCGCCTGGATGGCCTGGAGCACCCGCATGGGGTCGGTGCCCATGGGCTCGCCCGGCAGGTCCAGCCCGCCGGCCAGGGCGATCCCCACATCCGGTCCCGCCATTTCCCGGGCCAGTTCCAGCACGCCCGCGGCCAGCTTGGCGCTGTGGGAGACCAGGACCAGCCCGACCGTGCTCATCGGGTCCAGGTGGCCTGGGCGGCTGCCAGCAGCAGGTGCGAGGAAGTGGCGCCCGGGTCCTGGTGGCCCGCGGAACGCTCGCCCAGATAGCTGGCCCGGCCTTTGCGAGCGACCAGCGGAATGGTGGACTGCATGCCCGCTTCTCCGGCCGCGGTAGCCCGGCGCAGCCCCTCGGCCAGGTCGCAGCCCTGGGCGGCGGCGTCCCGGACGGCCTGCACGGCCGGCGCGAGGGTGTCGATCATGGTCTTGTCACCGGGGCTGGCCTTGCCCCTGAGGATCACCCCGTCCACGCCCGCCTGCAGGGCCGCGCTCCACGCCGCCAGGTCGAACTCCTGGCGGCCGGCCAGGGCCGAACCCATCTGCAGGAACAGGGTTCCGTACAGCGGGCCGCTGGCGCCGCCGACGGTGGAGACCAGGGTCATGCCCACGCCCTTGAGCAGCGCGCCGATGTCCTTTTCGGCCAGTTCGGGCAGCTTGGCCCGCACGGCGGTGAAGCCGCGGTCCAGGTTGGCGCCGTGGTCGCCGTCGCCGATATCCGAATCCAGGCGGGTGAGTTCGTCCTTCTGGGCGTGGATGACGTCGGCGAACGCCTCGATCCAAGCCACTACGTCCTTGCGCTGCACGGTCACTTCGGGCTCCTATGTGCACATATCCAGGGGGCGGCGATGCCGGGGGCGGCCAGCGTTCTAAGGGCCGTCCCCGGATCCGTTCCAGTGTGTCAGACGGGATGGCCGGGCATGGCCCGGACATCCCGTGAGGGGGATAGGGGGGAACCTCGCGAGCATAGCGAGCAGGCAGTTCCCCCCTTTCAGGTCAGATGCCCCAGCGCAGGCCGGGGGTCTTGACCGGCGCGTCCCACAGCCCGAGCAGGTCGTCGTCCAGCTTGACCAGGGTGATGGAGCAGCCGGCCATGTCCAGGGAGGTGATGTACGAACCCACCAGGCTGCGGGCGATGCGGATCTGGCGGCCGGCCAGGATCCGGGCCAGTTCCCGGTAGACCACGTACAGCTCGATCAGCGGCGTGCCACCCAGGCCATTGACGAAGGCCAGCACCCCGTCGCCGGCGCGGAACGGCAGGTCCTCCAGGATCGGCTGGACCAGCAGCTCGGTGATCTGGGCGGCGGTCTTCAGCTTCATGCGGGAGCGCCCGGGCTCGCCGTGGATGCCCACGCCGATCTCCATTTCGTCCTCGGGCAGGTCGAAGGTGGGCTTGCCGGCCTGGGGCACGGTGCAGGAGGTGAGGGCCATGCCCATGCTCCGGCCGTTGGCGTTGACCTTGCGGCAGATGTCCGCCACCGCCGCGAGCGGCCGGCGTTGCTCGGCCGCGGCTCCGGCCATCTTCTCGGCCAGGACGGTGACGCCCACCCCGCGGCGGCCGGCGGTCCAGGTGCTGTCCTTGACCGCCACGTCGTCGTTGGTGACCACCGCCTCCACCTGGATGCCCTCCTCCCGGGCCAGGTCCGCCGCCATCTCGAAGTTGAGGATGTCGCCGGTGTAGTTCTTGACCAGGTGCACCACGCCCGCGCCGCCGTCCACGGCCTTGGTGGCCGCCAGGATCTGGTCGGGGGTGGGGGAGGTGAACACGGCGCCCGGACAGGCCGCGTCCAGCATGCCCAGGCCGACGAAGCCGCCGTGCATGGGCTCGTGGCCGGAACCGCCGCCCGAGACCAGACCGACCTTGCCGCGCACGGGCGCGTCGGCGCGCACGATGATGTTGGGATCGTAGCTGACCCGGAGCAGGTCGGCATGGGCGAGGGCCATGGCCTCCAGCGCTTCCGTCACCACGTCTTCGGGCCGGTTGATGAGTTTCTTCATGGGGGACCTCCTGGGTGCAGCCAACGGGTTGGCATCGGTTTTGGGCGCGCTAGCTTCAACTTTGCAAGAGAACCGGCACTGGGACCGCACGCTTGCCCGCTATGGCGCCAAGCCTGGCGAACGAGCGCCGGAACCCGATCGGAACAGGGGCGGCCGCGGGGGGCATGGGAATAATGGTATTTTGAGCAGGCCATTCTTGCATGGATCCGGGAATTCACAATCCTTATTTGGAAATTTTGCCGGCCAGGAGCTGCCGTGGGAACAGGCCCTTCTGCTAGAGTGTAAGGATCATCAAACAACCACTAGGATGTGACAATGGGCCGCATGGAACGAGAAGCCTTCGCGAAGCGCTTGGCATGGAACCGGGTCATTCCCGCCGTTCGGGATGACGCAAGCTTAAAAAGGGCCCTGCAGTCCTTCCATGACATAATTTTTGTACTATACGGGGACATCCTCAATCTCGAGTCCCACGTGAACGCCATCCTCAAGGCCGGCAAACTGCCGTTCATCCACCTGGACATGATCCACGGCCTGGCCAACAATCCGGTGGTGCTGGAGTACTTCTACCGGCACTTCAAGCGCGAGTGCGGGGTGATCACCACCAAGAACGCCATGGCCAAGAAGGCCCAGGAGATGGACATCCTGGTGGTGCAGCGCTACTTCATGCTGGACAGCCTGGCCCTGGAAAGCGTTTCCGAAAGCATCGGCAAGGCCGGCGAGGACGCCATCGAGATCATGCCGGGCATCCTGCCCCGGATCATCGAGTACCTGAGCCACCGCACCTCGGTGCCGGTGATCGCCGGCGGCCTGATCCAGACCCCCCGCGATGTGGAGCGGATCCTGGGCAGCGGGGCGGTCGCGGTGTCCACCACCCGGACCGAGCTGTGGACCCTGAACCGCGACAGTCCGGCCCTGAATCCGGCCCAGGCTCCCGCCCCGACCCCCGTCCCCGCCGTCGAACCCGTTCGCTGAGGTCTCCCATGCGCCTGCAGAACAAGCACATCGCCTTCCTGATCGACGAGGGGTTCGAGGATCTGGAATTCTGGGTCACGGTCATGCGGCTGCGCGAAGAGGGCGCCAGCGTCCTCATCGTCAGCCAGGACGGGCCCATGGCCTACCGAGGCAAGAACGGGCTGGCGGCCAGCGCCCAGGCGCGCATCCAGGACCTGGACCCGGCCGCCTTCGACGCCGTGGTGATTCCCGGAGGCTGGGCGCCGGACCGCATGCGCCGCTTCCCGGCCGTGAAGCGGTTCGTCCGGGCCATGCACGACGCCGGCCGGATCGTGGGGATGATCTGCCACGCGGGCCTGGTGGGGATCTCGGCGGACATCGTGCGGGGCCGCAGGGCCACCGGCAGCGCCGGGATCCAGGACGACCTGGTCAACGCCGGGGCCCTGTGGACCGACGCGCCGGCCTTCCGCGACGGCAACCTGGTCTGGGGCCGGGTGGTGGCCGATATTCCGGATTTCTGCCGGGTTCTGGTCGCAGCGATCGAACAGGGCTGATACCAAATTCGAAAGGGGGGAACTGCCTGCTCGCTTTGCTCGCGAGGTTCCCCCCTCTCCCCCCCATGTGCTGTCCGGGCGCAGCCCGGACAACACATCTCTGATACCATTCCGTGCATGCTCCCCGCCACCTTTCCCTCGCTACCCACACTCGTGCTGTACGGGTTCGTCGCCTTCCTCTGCGGCAGCATCCCGTTCGGGCTGCTGCTGATGAAGCTGGCCGGCAAGGGCGACGTGCGCGCCCAGGGCTCCGGCAACATCGGCGCCACCAATGTCATGCGCATCGGCGGCAAGGGGCTGGGGATCGCCACCCTGCTGCTGGACGCGGGCAAGGGCTTCTTCCCGGTATGGCTGGTGCGCCAGGCCGGCGTGGGCTCGGGGGTGCTGGCGGTCCTGGCCCTGGCGGCGGTGTGCGGGCATGTGTTCACCCCCTGGCTGCGCTTCAAGGGCGGCAAGGGCGTGGCCACCGCCCTGGGCGTGGTACTGGCCTACCACGCGGCCATGGTGGTGCCGGCCTTTGCCACCTTCGTGCTGGCGCTGCTGATATTCCGCTACGTGAGCCTGGGCAGCATCCTGGCCGCCCTGGTGCTGTTCCTCACCGCCCTGGGCCTGGCCGGCGGCTGGGCCACCGTGCCGGCTCCGGCCGACGCGCCCTGCTGGCTGCCGCTGCTGGCCTGGGCGGGGATGGCCGGGCTGGTGATCGTCAAGCACCACGCCAACATCGGCCGCCTGCTCCACGGCCGCGAGTCCCGGTTCTGGGGTGCCAAGTAGGGAACGTCGCTGCGCTGCATGGTTGCGGCTAGCGTCGGGTCGGCGCCCCGTCGCCAAGCAGCCGGCCTCAGGGCGCAGCCGGCCCGACGGTAAAGGTGCATTGTTGCGGACCTGAAGCACCGGAACCCCGGCTACAGCAGCCGGCGCCGCAACTGGTCCAGGGCCCAGGAGGCGCCCCGTTCCTGCAGTTCGGTGCGGCCGCCGGGAAGCCGGAAGGGCAAACACTGGCTGCCGTCCGGACCGGCCACGGCCACCAGGCAGGTGCCCACCGGGGCCGGGCCGTCCACGTCCTCGGTGGGGCCGGCGTTGCCGGTCACCGCCACGCCCCAGGTGGCGCCCAGCCGCTCGCGGATGGCTTCGGCCAGCCGCAGCGTCACCGGCTGGGAGACCGTGCCGTGGGCCTGGATGAAGGCCGGATCCAGCCCGGCCAGCACCGCCTTGGCCCGGGCCGAATAGACCGTGGCCCCGCCCAGGAACACGGTGGAGGCGCCGGGAATGGCGGTGATCCGGGCGGCGAGATGCCCGCCGGGCATGCTTTCGGCCACCGCCAGGGTCTCGCCCCGGCGGCTGAGCAGCTGGAACACGGCGTCCTCCAGGCCGCCTTCGGCGCCCACGAAGGCCAGGTCCGCGCCCATGGCCCGCTGGAAATCGGCGCGCGCGGCCTCCAGCAGGGCGGCGTCCCGGCCCCGGCCCACCAGTTCGACATGCTGGCCGCCGGCCAGGATGGTCCACTCCAGCCCGGCATACTGTTCCCGCAGGGGCTGGGTCCGCTCGCCCAGGGTGCTTTCCGGCACACCGCCGAACACCATGCGCAGGCTGCGCACCGGCTCGCCGGCCAGCGACCGCAGGCGCGGCGCCACCTGCTGCTCCCACATGAGCTTCATCTCCCGGGGCACGCCCGGAAACAGGACGATGCGCCGGCCCGGGAAGCCCTTGGGATCGGTCCAGAACACCCCGGGGGCGGTGCCCGCCGGGTTCAGCAGGCGCTCGGAGCCTTCGGGCAGGATCACCTGCTGGAAGTTGCTGGCCGAAGGCACCCGGTCCCGGGCCGCGTAGTAGGCCAGCATCTCGGCCCGGGCCGCCGGGTCCTCGCGCATGGGCACGCCCACCACCTCGGCCCAGACCTCCTTGGTGAAGTCGTCGAAGGTGGGGCCCAGGCCGCCGGTGCACAGGATCAGGTCCGAGCGGTCCAGGGCGATCCGGAACAGCCGGCGCAGATCCTCCCGGTCGTCGCCCACCGCGGTCTTGCAGTGGAACGCCAGACCCATGGCTGCCAGCTGATCAGCCAGCCAGATGGAATTGGTGTCCACGCGGCCTGCGGTCAACAGTTCCGAACCCACGGCAATCGCTTCGATGCGCGGCATTGGCGCCTCCCAGGGGTGATGAACCAGCCTAGCACGCCCCGGTCCGGGGGCCCGGCGCCGGGCACCCGTGACCCCGGACACGGGGTCCCGGGCCCCGCGACCGGTATGATCGGAGCATGGCCGTATCTGTCCTGGTGATCATGCTGTGCTCGGCCGCCCTGAGCGCCGGCTGGAACGCCGTCATCAAGGGGGCGGACCACAAGCTGTACATGACCATCCTCATGACCGGCGGGGCCGGGCTGGTGGGCGCGCTGGCGCTCCCCTTCCTGCCGGCGCCGGCCCGGGCCGCGTGGCCGTTCATCGCCGCCTCGGCGGTTTGTTCCATCGGCTACTACGTCCTGGTGGCCCAGGCGTACCGGGTGGGCGATCTGAGCCTGGTCTACCCGCTCATGCGCGGCACCGCGCCGCTGCTGGTGGCGCTCGGCAGCCAGGTGGTGCTGGGCGAGCGCCTGTCGGCGGCCACCTGGCTGGGGGTGGGGCTCATCTGCGGCGGCATCCTGTGCCTGGCGGCGACCGCCCTGGGCCAGCGCGGCCGGGGCGCGGGATTCGCCCTGGGCAACGCGCTGATCATCGCCGTCTACACCAGCATCGACGGGCTCGGGGTTCGCCTGGCAGGCACGCCGCTCACCTATGCCTTGTGGATCTACCTGCTCACCGGGCTGCCGCTGGTGGGCTGGGCGCTGTACCAGGACCGGGCGGGCTTTGTCCGCTACGTGGCCGCCCGTCGGCTGTTGGCGGGGCTGGGCGGGGGGGTGGCCGTGATCACCTACGTCACCACCCTGTGGGCCATGACCGTGGCGCCGGTGGCGGTGGTGGCCGCCCTGCGCGAATCCTCGATCCTGTTCGCGACCATGCTGTCCGCCTGGGCGCTCAAGGAGCGGGTGGATGTCCGGCGCCTGGTGATGGTGTGCGCCATCGCCGGGGGCACGATGGTCTTGCGGCTGGGGTGAGATGTCCGGGTCCCTACATTTCGCCCTGGTTCGTTCTGTTGGATCGCTGGCCGCGATCCAACAGAACGGATTGCTTCGCCGGAGGGTGACCGGCATTTGTGTGCCCACCAGGCTTCCCGGCTCGTCCGGGGTGGAACACAGTCCTCCCTCTGGGGGATCCCTCCGTTGTCTTTGAACGCAAATGCGTTCAGAGACAAAAACCAGGGAGAAATGAAGGGACCCGGAACACTGCTTGGTTACAGTCCTAGCCTTCCGGCGGGTGGTACAGGAAGCAGGCCACCTGATGCCCAGGCGCGGCCTCGCGCAGGCGCGGGGTGTGCCGGGCGCAGACCTCCAGGCGCTGGGCGCAGCGGGAATGGAACGGGCAGCCGGCCAGGAGCTGGTCCGGGCTGGGCGGTTCGCCGCTGAGCAGGATGCGCTGGCGTCGGCGCTCCACCTGGGGATCGGGGATCGGCACGGCGGACAGCAGGGCCCGGGTGTAGGGGTGCAGGGGGTCGCGGTAGAGATCGGCGGCGGCCGCGGTCTCGGCCAGGCGGCCCAGATACATGACCGCCACCCGGCTGGCCACGTACTGCACCACCGCCAGATCGTGGGCGATGAACAGGTAGGCCAGGCCGAAGGCCTGCTGGAGATCCTTGAACAGGTTGAGGATCTGGGCCTGGATCGACACGTCCAGGGCCGAGACCGGCTCGTCGCAAAGCAGCAGCTCGGGCCGCGGGGCCAGGGCCCGGGCGATGCCGATGCGCTGCCGCTGGCCGCCGGAGAACTGGTGCGGATAGCGGTCCCGCAACGCCCGGGGCAGGCCCACCTGCTCCATCAGCTCGGCCACCCGTTCGGCCAGCCCGGTGCGGGACAGGGTCAGCAGTCCCCGGTTGCGGTAGATGTGCAGCGGCTCGGCGATCAGCTCGCCAGCGGTCATGCGCGGATCCAGGGCGGCATAGGGGTCCTGGAACACCATTTGCATGCCTTGGCGGGCGGCGATCAGGGCACGGCCGGCCAGTCCGGTGAGTTCCCGGCCCTGGAAGCGCACCTGCCCGGCCGTGGGCCGAACCAGTTGGGCGATCGCACGGGCCGCAGAGGATTTGCCGCAGCCGGATTCGCCCACCAGTCCCAGGGTTTCGCCCGGGCCGATGCGGAGTTCCAGCCCGTCCACCGCCCGCACCGGGGCCTGGCCACCTCCCTGGGGGTAGTGCAGGCAGAGGCCGGCCACCTCCAGCAGCGGGGGGTCCGGCGCGGGCAGGGCGTTCCGGTCGCCCCGTTTGCCCTTGGGGTCGCGTTCGCTCAGCTCGTTCATCGCGGCTCCGGATACAGCCAGCAGGCGACGCCATGCCCGCCGCCCAGATCCACCTCCGGGGGCAGGGCCTGCCGGCAGATGGGCAGGACCTGGGCGCAGCGGGGGTGGAATGGACAGCAGGGGGGCAGGCCGATGCCGCTGGGCGGCTGACCGGGAATGGCCACCAGCCGCTCGGCGCCGGGCCGGTCCAGGCGCGGCACCGAGCGGATCAGGCCCTGGGTGTAGGGGTGCCGGGGCGCCTGGAACACCGGGCCGGTGGGGCCCCGTTCCACGATCCGGCCCGCGTACATGACGGCCAGGGTGTCGCAGGCGCCGGCCACCACGCCCAGATCATGGGTGATGAGGATCACCGCCGTTCCCAGCGAGCGGGTGCGCAACCGGATCAGGTCCAGGATCTGCGCCTGGATGGTCACATCGAGGGCGCTGGTGGGTTCGTCGGCGATGAGCAGTTCCGGGCCGCAGGCCAGGCCCTGGGCGATGAGCGCCCGCTGGCGCATGCCGCCGGAGAACTGGTGCGGGTACTGATCGATGCGCCGCTCGGGGGCGGCGATGCCGGCGTCCCGAAGCAGCTCGATGGCCCGCTCCCGGGCCGCGCGCCGGCCCAGGCCCTGGTGCAGCCGCAGGACCTCGGTGATCTGGGTGCCGATGCGCAGGTAGGGGTTCAGCGCGGTCATGGGGTCCTGGAAGATCATGGCGATCCGGTCGCCCCGAAGCCGGCGCAGCCGGGCCGGGCTCATGGCCAGGAGCTCCTCGCCGCGGAACCAGATCTGGCCGGTGACCTGGCCCTGCGGGACCAGCCCCAGCAGGGCCAGGCTCAGCACGCTCTTGCCGGAGCCGGATTCGCCCACCAGGCCCAGGGTTTCGCCCCGCGCCAGCCGGAGATCCACCCCGGCCACCGCCTGGACCAGGCCGTCGCCGGTGGCGAACCGGACCCGCAGATCCTGGACGCGCAGCAGCGGTGCCCCGGACGCAAGCGGTTCAAGGGACTCAAGGTGCCCGGCGGGTTCAGCGGCCATGGACCCCCCCGCGCCGGCTTTGGGGATCGAGCGCGTCGCGCAATCCGTCGCCCAGGAAGTTCATGGCGAACAGGAACCCGGTCATGGCCACGGCCGGGCCCAGCAGCTGCCAGGGGTAGAGCTCCATGACCGCGGCGCCGTCGGCCACCAGGGAGCCCCAGGAGGCCAGGGGCGCCGATACCCCCAGGCCCAGGAAGGACAGGAAGGACTCCGCCATGATGAACTCCGGCACCATGAGGGTGGCGAACACCACGATGACCCCCAGGGTGTTGGGGGTGAGGTGGCGGAACACGATCCGGGCCGGGCTGGCGCCCATGGCCCGGGCGGCGGTCACGAACTCGGCGTGCCGCAGGCCGATCACCTGCCCGCGCACCACCCGGCACAGGGTGAGCCAGCTCAGCAGGGCCACGGCGAAGAACAGGTTGAACACGCTGCGCCCGAACAGCGCCATGAGGATGATCACCACCAGCAGGTACGGCAGCCCGAACAGGATATCCACCCCGCGCATGATGACCGTGTCCAGCAGGCCGCCCGCGTAGCCGGCGATGCTGCCCAGGGCCACACCCAGGAGCATGGCGGTGACCGTGCCCAGCAGGCCGATGAGGATGGAGATCCGGCCGCCATAGAGCAGGCGCGACAGCAGATCCCGGCCCAGGGCGTCGGTGCCCAGGAGGTAGATCCGCCGGTGCACCGGGTCGCTGGCCACGGCCCGGGCCAGGCCCGCCAGCTGGGTCCGCTCCCGGGGGCTGGCCGGCCGCTGCTCGGCCGCCAGGAGTTGCCGCAGTTCGGCTTCCCGGGTGGCCAGCAGGGTGATGCCGGCGGGCTGGAAGGAAGGCGGCAGGTTCTCGTGGGCGAGCACCTGTTCGGCGTACGGATGCAGGGGCAGCAGCGGGGCGCCCAGGCATAGCAGCGCGTACAGGGCCAGCAGCACCAGGCTGGCCAGGGCCATGCGGTGGCCGCGCAGGCGGCGCCAGGCCACGGCGGCCGGGGAGACCGGGGGCGGCAGCGGGTCCGGGGCGGCCGGGACGGGGAGGGCCTCCATGGGCGTCATGGCGCGTCCGCTCCGTGGCCGATGCGCGGGTCCAGGAACCCGTAGCCCAGGTCCACCAGGAAGTTCATGAGCACCAGGAGCACGGCGAAGACGATCACGTCGCCCATGATCAGGGTGTAGTCGCGGTTGATGGCGGCCTGCACCGACAGCCGGCCCAGGCCCGGCACGGCGAAGATGGTCTCCACCACCACGGTGCCGGTGAGGATGCCGGCGCAGGCCGGGCCCAGGTACGACAGCACCGGCAGCAGGGCGCCCCTGAGCACGTGGCGCAGCACCACCACCGGCTCGGACAGGCCCTTGGCCCGGGCCGCGCGCACATAGTCGGAGCGGAGCACCTCGAGCACCGAGGCGCGGGTCAGCCGGGCGATCCCGGCCAGGTACGGCAGGGTCAGGGTCGCCACCGGCAGGATCAGGGTCAGCCAGCCGCGCCGGTCGTCGATCCAGCCGGAGGTGGGCAGCCAGGGGTGGCGCAGGGCGAACCCGAGCTTGAACAGGGGCCCGAGCACGAACAGCGGCACCGAGATGCCCACCACCGCCAGGGCCATGGCGGTGTAGTCCAGCCAGCTGTTCTGGCGCAGGGCGGCCAGGGTGCCGAGGCTGACGCCGCCGACCAGGGCCAGCAGCAGGGCCAGGGCGCCGATGGTCATGGACGGAGGCAGCGCGTCCCGGATCAGCTCATCCACGCTGAAGTCCTGGTAGCGGTACGAAGGGCCCAGATCGCCGTGGGCCAGGTCGCCCAGGAAGCGCAGGTACTGCCGGGGCACCGATTCGTCCAGGTGGTAGCGGCGCTGGATGCTGGCCAGGATCTCCGGCGGCAGCTGCTTTTCGCTCGCGAACGGGCCGCCGGGCGCGAGCCGGATGAGCAGGAAGGCCAGCGTGATCACCAGGAACAGGGTGGCGGCCAGGCTGAGCCCGCGCCGGAGCAGGAAGCGCAGCATGGGGGACTTCGGGCCGCGCTTCATCGGGCGAACCACCAGCGCGGGTGATGGATATCGATGGTGTTGGCGTAGATGCCGCCCCATCTGCGGTCGTCCAGCAGGAACTTGTTCACGTAGAAGAACAGTGGGATGAGGGCCTGGTCCTGGTCCACCAGCAGGGTTTCGGCCTGCTCCAGGGTCCGGTCCCGGACCGGACCGGGGGCCAGGGTTTCGGCCCGGGCCATGAGCCGGTCGAAGGCCGGGTTGCTGTAGCGGCCATCGTTGTTGCCGGCGCCGGTGCGGAACAGATCCAGGTAGTTGCTGGGGTCCGGATAGTCGGCCAGCCAGCTGGCCCGGGCCAGCTGGAACGCGTGGGTCTTCTGCTTGGTGTCCAGGAAGGTGTTCCACTCCAGGTTCTGCAGCTGCACGTCGATGCCCAGGCCGCGCCGCCAGGTCTGCTGCAGCCATTCGCAGATGGTCCGGTGCCGGGCGCTGGTGTTGTAGACCACCGTGCAGGGCGGGAAGCCCCGGCCGCCGGGGTAGCCGGCCTGGGCCAGCAGGCGCCGGGCCTGGTCCAGATCGAAGGCGTTGCCGCGGGTGGTATGGAAGCCGCCCATGGTCGGCACGAAGCCGGCGGTGGCCACCTCCCCGGCCTTGAGCACGCCATCCACCAGTTCCTGGCGGTCGATGGCCATGGCCAGGGCCTTGCGCACCCTCACGTCATCGAACGGCTTGCGGGTGACGTTGAACAGGAAGTAGTAGACCGTGGACCCGGGCACATGGTGGTAGTCCGGGCGCAGGCGGATCTCGTCGATCCGGGCGGTGGGGATGGCGTCCTCGGTGGCGTAGTCGATCTCGTGGGCCAGGTACTTGTCGTAGGCCACGTTCTGGTCCTCGATCGCCAGGAAGGTGATGCTGGCCAGGTGGATGTCGCGGGCGTCCCAGTAGCGCGGGTTCTTCACCACCACCACCTTGTTCTGGGGCTTCCAGGCCTTGAGCACGTAGGGGCCGTTGCCGACGAAGTGGCCGGGCCGGGTCCAGCCCGGGCCGTAGCGGCGCACGGCGAAGCTGGGGGTGACCATGAAGGCATTGTGGGTGAGCATGGCCAGGGCGTAGGGCAGGGGACCCACGAAGGTCACCCGGAAGGTGCGCGGATCCAGGGCGCGGATGGCCACGTCCGCGGCCGGGCCCCGGCCGTGGCTGAAGGCGCTGGCGCCCTGGATGCTGTCGCCCAGCAGGTAGGCGTACGGGGCGCCGGTCCGGGGCTCCAGCACCCGCAGCCAGGCGTCCACCACGTCCTGGGCGGTGAGCGGGGTGCCGTCGGACCAGGTGGTGGCGCGCAGGGTGAAGGTGTAGGTCTTCAGATCGGGGCTGATCGTCCAGCGCTCGGCCAGGCCAGGCACCGGCGCCCCGGTGCGGGCGTCGTTGACCACCAGCCCCTCGAACAGCGCGTCGCTGATGCGGGTCTCCGGCACGCCCGAGGTGCGGGCCGGGTCCAGGGACTGGGGCTCGGGGCCGTTGTTGAACACGAAATCCTGGGCACAAAGGGCACGGGCCGCCAGCAGCGCCAGCAGCACCCAGCGAGCCCCCCTGCCTGCCGTCATGGTCCGTCCTTCTGCCCTTCAACATACCATTTAGGGGGCGTTGCGAAATAACCTGGGCAGTCCAGGTTATTTGGCTACGGCCCCTTATGCCGGGGCCGCAACGATGGGATCAGGTCATCCCCAGACAACGGCTGCTGGCTGTCCGGACGCTGAAGCGGCAATATTCGGAATGGGCGAGCGACTTGGGTTATCTTAAAATCACGGATGGACCGCGGGCGGATCGTCTTGCCGCCCTTCCAGGAATCGATCACCTGAAGCCACCTGCAGCTTGCAGTTCGCCGCAGGGCCTTCGGGGTGGCGCTCCTGTGTCCGCTTTGACCTTTCAGTTCCAGGAGTATTCATGAGTTTCCCGTCCTACCTTGACCTCAAGAACCTCAAGGACATGTTCCCTGCGGACCTGACCCCCACGGAAGTGGCCAGGGCGCAGACCGTGTTCCTCAAGCGACTGTCCCTGGAGGCGCACGACTTCTACGGGGGCAAGATGACCATGATCCCCAAGGCCGGGATCTACGATTTCGGCTGGTTCGGGGTCTACTACACCCCCGGCGTCTCGGCGATCTCCACCGCGATCCGCGACAACAACATGAAGTCCTACAAGTATTCCAACCGCAGCAACCTGGTGGCCATCGTATCGGATTCCACCCGGGTCCTGGGCGACGGCGACTGCACCCCCAGCGGCGGGCTGGGCGTGATGGAGGGCAAGGCCTTCCTCATGTATTACCTGGGTGGGGTGGACGCCATGTCGCTCTGCATCAATTCGCACATGGAGGCCGGGTCGCACAAGAACGGCTTCGATTTCCAGGGCATGGGCCGGCACCAGCACGACGCCCAGAAGATCATCGATTTCGTGCGCATGGTCACCCCTTCGTTCGGCGCCGTGAACCTGGAGGACATCTCCCAGCCCAACTGCTTCAAGGTGCTGGACGAGCTCCAGGACTGCGGGATCCCGGTCTGGCATGACGACGCCCAGGGCACCGCCTGCGTGACCCTGGCCGGCATGCTCAACGCCATCAAGCTGGCGGGCAAGGAGTGGAAGAACGTCAAGACGGTGTTCTACGGGGCCGGCGCCTCCAACGGGACCATCATCCGGCTGATGCTGGCCGAGGGCCTGGACCCGGCCAACGTCATCGCCTTCGATTCCAAGGGCGGGCTGCATGCCGGCCGGGACGACCTGAAGGCCGACTCCCGGTTCTACCGCAAGTGGGAGATCTGCCAGCGCACCAACCCCCAGCGGGTGGATGACATCCTGGAAGCCTGCCAGGGCGCGGACATCCTGTGCTCGCTGTCCACCCCCGGGCCCGGCGTGGTGAAGAAGGAGTGGATCCACGCCATGGCGCCCAAGGCCATCGTGTTCACCTGCGCCAATCCGGTGCCCGAGATCTATCCCCACGAAGCCAAGGATGCCGGCGCCCTGATCGTCGCCACCGGCCGCAGCGACTTCCCGAACCAGGTGAACAACTCCCTGTGCTTCCCGGGCCTGCTCAAGGGGTCCCTGCTGGTGGAGGCGAGCCGGGTGACCGACGGCATGGCCATCGCCGCGGCGCACTCCCTGGCCAGCATGCAGGAGAAGCGCGGGCTGGACGTGGACCACATCATGCCGACCATGGACGACGTGGAAGTCTTCCCCCAGGAGGCCGCGGACGTGGCCGCCCAGGCGATGCGGGACGGCGTGGCCCAGCACACCATGCTGCCCGAAGAGGTGTTCCAGAAGGCCGACCACGACATCAAGGAGAACCGGGAGATGGTGCAGATGCTCATGGAGCGGGACAAGATCAAGACCCCGCCCAAGAGCATGATCGACGGCGTCCTCGCCGCCACCATCGCCGAGATCCGCGGCGAGATCCCGGCCGTGGGCGGCAGCGCCGACGAGTAGCTGGGCCAACGCTTCGGACATATCATGCGCCTGACTCGGTCATCTGTACGTGTCCCAGCCTTGCATCAGGGTCGCCACGGCGGTTGCTGGCGCAACCGCCGTGGCGGTAATTGGAACTGGATCCCGGCTGGCGTGTCCCTGTTCACAGGAATGCAGCTCCAGCAGACTTTATCCGGTCGGGAACTGACTTCCGCAGGGCTTCACCTTGTGCAGTGGCAAGTGGTTGGTTGGCCTCCGTCGCTTCAATGTTCGTTTCGGCGCGTGGGGCGAATAGCTGCGAATAGCTCAACGCGGAGGCCCGGAGCAAGGACTTGAGGCGCGGAGGGGATTTGATATGCCAAACGTCGATCCTGCTATTTATTAAAGGAATTAACCGAACTTGGCACCAGGTCCGCAAAAAACGTTCGATCGGGGGTGGAACATAATCCTCCCTCTGCAGGACCCCTCCGTATTCTCTGAACGCGAATGCGTTCAGAGAATACGACTTGGGCGAAAGGGAGGGACCCGCACCATGACTTGGCCACACGCCTGGGAGCGGACGCAACGAAGCGCGGTACCGGTCAGGCCTCGGCCAGGACCTTCTTGCGGGCCTCGACCACCTTGTCGGCGTCGCGCCCTTCCAGTTCCTGCAGGTGGTGGAAGGCCCAGGTGAACGAGCCGATGCCCTGGGTCTGGCTGCGCAGCTCCACGATCAGGCCCTGCATCTCGCTCTGGGGCACGTAGCCGTCCACCACGTCCCAGCCCGGCCAGTCGGGCTTGGCGTCGAAGCCCAGGATCTGCCCGGCCCGGTGGCTGGTGATGATCTTCTGGGCCTTGGCGGTGTGCTCGGCGGGCACCGAGATGTGCACCTCCAGGATCGGCTCCAGCAGGACTGGACTGCACTGGGGCAGGCCTTCGGTGCAGGCCACCCGGGCGGCGGCCTTGAAGGCCATGTCCGAGGAGTCCACCGTGTGGAACGAACCGAAGTACAGGATCGCCTCCACGTCCACCATCTGGAAGCCCAGCGGTCCCTGCTTGCAGAACTCCATGAAGCCGTCCTCCACGGCCGGGATGTAGTTCTTGGGAATGACGCCGCCGACGATGGTGTCGGAGAACTTCAGGCCCGCGCCCCGCTCCCGGGGCTTGAACTCGATGTGGGTGTCGCCGAAGGCTCCGTGGCCGCCGCTCTGGTGCTTGTAGCGGCCGTGCTGCTTGATGGGCTTGCGGATGGTCTCCCGGTACGGGATGGCGGGGATGCTCAGGGCCACTTCCACGCCCCAGCGCTTCACCCGGTCCACGGCCACCTTGAGGTGGATCTCGCCCTGGCCCCAGAGCACCCGCTCCTGGGTCTCGGCGTTCTGGTCCAGGCGGTACGACTGATCCTCGTCCAGGAGCTTGGCCAGGGCGCCGGACAGCTTGACCTCGTCGCCCATCTTGGTGGTCTTGAGGGCCACGGCGGTCATGGGCTGCATGGGCGCGGGCCAGTCCAGCTGGATCGGTCGGCCGGTGGTGAGCACCTCGCCGGTGCGGACCGCGTCCAGGCGGCCTAGGGCCACGATCTCGCCCGGGCCGGCCTTGAGCACCTTGTCCTGCTTGGCGCCGAAGGGGTGGCTCAGGGAGCTGGGGCGGGCGCCGTTGAGGACCAGGCCCTCGGTGAGCTCCCCGCGCCAGATGCGCACCAGGGACTGCTTGCCCACGTGCTGGACATTGCAGGTCTTCCAGACCTGGGCCAGGAACTCGTTGCCCGCGGTGGGGATCTCCAGGCGCTGGGCGGTCTCCCGGGCCTCGGGGGCCTCGTGGCGGAGCTGCTTGAGCAGGCGGTGGATGCCCAGGTCCTTGTCGGCGGAGCCCAGCAGCACCGGCACGATCTGGTCCTGGTGGTAGCCCTTGGTGAGGGTGGCATACACCTCGTCCCGGCTGGGGACCTGCTCCTCCAGCAGCTTTTCCATGAGGGCGTCGTCCAGGTTGCTGATGGCTTCCAGCATCTCCTGGCGGGCGAGCATGGCCTCGTCCTTGATGGATTCGGGGATCTCGATCGGGTCCGAGGCGTGGCCGGGGTTGGCCTTGAAGGCCCGCTCCAGGGAGAGGTCCTCGTAGCCGGTGATGAAGCTGCCGGCGTGGATGGGATACTCGCGCAGCACCAGGGGGCGCTGGGACATGGGCTGGAGCGCCGCCAGGGTCTCCCGGATCTTTCCGGGCTCGGTGAGGCTGTCCACCTTGTTCAGGAAGATGGTGTGGGGGATCTTGTGGTCGTCCAGGAACTTGAGAATGGGCAGGGCCATCTGGGCGCGGACCGGATCGGCTTCCACCACCAGGATGGCGGCGTCGGCGATCATCAGGGCGTTCATGGTCTCCTGGGCGAATTCCACGGAGCCCGGGCAGTCGATGAAGGTCCAGGACTCGCCCAGGTAGCTGGCGCTCGCCACCGAGACCTCCACGCTCATCTGCCGGGCGCGGGCCTCGGGGCTCGCATCCCCCACGGTGTTGCCCTCCTTCATGGTTCCTTTGCGGGGGATGGCCTCGGAGGCGAACAGCAGGCTTTCGAGCAGGGTGGTCTTTCCGGACATGTAGGGGCCGATGATGGCCGCGACACGTGGTGCTGATTGGGGCTTAGGCACGGTATGTCTCCTTGTATGGCTGTCAGGATGGGTTACGTCATCTTTCCGTCACGGGCACAGAAAGGCAACCAAAACCTGCTGGCGCTCGAGGAGGATGCTAGCCGCGCCCGGACCCACGCGGAACGGCTATTCCGAGCGCGAGAACGGATCGTGAATTTCCGGGTCCGGCAGGTGCTGCTGGAACCAGGCGTCCAGGTCGGCGACGGAGTCGAACAGGTCCCGGACCCCGGTGGCCTGGAGTTCGCCCGGGTGGGCGAACCCGTAGGTGACCCCCAGGGGGATCAGGCCATTGGCCCGGGCGATGGCCACGTCTTCTGCCCGGTCGCCCACCAGGTAGCCGCCCGGATGCAGGATGCCCAGGGTGCCCAGTTGGGCCACCACCGCGCCCTTGGCCTGCCACGGGGCCTGGGCGGGGCCGCCGAACACGTCGTCGAAGGCCAGCAGCAGATCGAACTGGTGCAATACCTGACGAGCGTAGCGGGCGGGCTGCACCGAGATGGCGTAGAGCTGGTGACCCTGGCGCTTGAGCCGGGCGAGCATGAGCAGGACCCCGTCGTAGATCCGGTACTTGACCACGCCTTCCTCGGCCAGGTGGGTCCAGTAGCGTTCCAGGGTCTGGTCCAGGCGCAGCGGCTGGTCCATGCCGGGCAGCCCGGTGAACAGGTCCACGGCCCGGGCTCCGACGCGCCCGGCGAACTGTTCCCGGTCCGGCACCGGCAGCGCGAACTCCCTGCAGGTGGTCTGGACGCAGTATTCCACCGCCCGGCTGGAATCCACCAGCGTGCCGTCGAGATCGAAGCAGATCAAGCCCATGGGAATCTCCTCGGGGAAAGCCTAGTGACGGTGCGCCTGGGTGCACTGCTCGATGAAGCGGTGGGCGGCGTCCTTGCCCTCCCAGCCGTCGCTGCGCACGTCCTTGGACTCCAGGTTCTTGTAGGTCAGGAAGAAGTGCTCCAGCTCGCGCAGCAGGTGCGGGGCCAGGTCGGCCAGGGTCTCCACGTGCATGTAGTTGGGGTCGCTGGCGGCGACGCTGAGGATCTTGTCATCCTGGCCCTTGTCGTCGGCCATGCGCAGGATGCCCACCGGCCGGGATTCGATCACCACCCCGGGGTAGGTGGCCCCGGAGATCAGCACCAGGATGTCGCACGGGTCGCCGTCCGGGGCCAGGGTGTGAGGGATGAAGCCATACTCGGCCGGGTAGTGGATCGGCGAGTAGAGCACCCGGTCCACCTTGACCAGGCTGGTGATGTGGTCGATCTCGTACTTGATGCGCGATCCGTACGGGATCTCCACCACGGCGTTGACCACCTCAGGCGACAGCTTGCCTGGTCCGATCATGTGCAAAGACATGCAACCTCCCGTGGCTGGGCATAATATCTCATGGGCCAGCCGGACTGGCCATGGGAAAGAAGCTGAACCGAGCCCGGGCGCGGCCTGGGATTTTCCAGGCGGGGCGGATGCCGGTGTCGGCGGCGTCTTTCCGGGCCGGACCCGGTCCAGGATCAGCTTTGAACTGGTCGGTCTGGATATGTGGATTTGTGATCGTACCAACCGGCCAGATTCCAGGTACCGTTAGCCTTTGCCCTGGAGGTTCGACCTTGCCCTTCCGCCTCGCCACCCGCCAGGATGCCCCGGCGCTGCTGGACCTCGCCCTGGTCTTCCGGGACCATCTGGACCCCCGATGCTGCTGACCCTGGACAAGGCGCCCGGGAAACCCCTGGCGGCCCAGATCCGCGCCCAGCTTCTGGAGCTCCTGGGACGGGGGACCCTGCGGGTCGGCGAATGCCTGCCTTCCACCCGCCAACTGGCCGAGCAGCTGGGGGTGCACCGCACCACGGTGGCGGAGGCCTACCAGGAACTCTGGTCCCTGGGCTGGCTCGAACTGCGGCCCGGGTCCCGGGCCCGGGTACGGTCGCGCACGGGCCTGGCTCCGGCCCGGCCCGGTCCGGCAGCCGCCGGCGCTTGCCCCACGGAGGCCCGGACCGACCCGGCCGCCACCGATGCGTTCCCCTGGGCGGCCCACATGGGCGGGGTGGCCCAGGGACTGGTGGACCGGGCCGCTCGACCGGCGCCGGTCGGGGACGGGGTGATCTCGTTCCGGTCCATGACCATGGATCCGCGCCTCATCCCGGCCGAGACCTTCCGCGGCTGCCTGGCCCGGGTGCTGCGCCGGCGCGGGCCGGCCCTCCTGGGCTACGGGGCCCGGGAAGGCTTCCGCCCGCTGCGGGAGTACCTCGCCCGCCGGCTGGCCGGATATGGCATCCAGGCGGGCCCCGACGAGATCCTGCTCACCCACGGTTCCCAGCAGGCCCTGGATCTGGTATTCCGCATGCTGGGGCCGGGCCGGCGCATCGCCCTGGAGAACCCCAGCTACGAACAGGTGTTCCTGCTGCTGGAACTGGCCGGGCAGACCCCGGTCCCGGTGCCCATGGGCCGGGACGGCCTGGACCTGGACGCCCTGGAGGCCTGCTGTGAACGGGACCCGCCGGCGCTGCTGTACACCATGCCGAATTTTCATAACCCCATGGGCATTAGTACTTCCCAAAGCCATCGGGAGCGTCTCCTGGCCCTGTGCGGCCGCTTCGGGGTCCCGATCCTGGAGGACGGCTTCGAAGAGGAAATGAAGTATTTCGGCCGGGTGACCCTGCCCATCAAATCCATGGACCGGCGGGGCGGAGTGATCTACTGCGGCACCTTTTCCAAGGTGCTGCTGCCGGGGATCCGGGTCGGCTGGCTGGTGGCACCCCCGACGTGCATCCGGACCTTGGCGGCCCTTCGGCGGGTGAGTGAACTCTGCCCCGACCAGGTGCTGCCCGCGGCCCTCCACGCCTTCTGCGAAAGCGGCCACTACGATCTGCACCTCAGCCGGATGCACCGGGTCTTCCGCTCCCGCCTGCGGGCGGCCCTGGCGGCCCTGCGTGAGTTCATGCCGCCCGGCCGGGTCCGGTGGCAGGAACCGGTGGGCGGCTACCTCCTGTGGCTGGAACTGTCCGGCCCCGCGGACCTGGACTGGGAAGCCCATTGCGCCGCCCATGGCGTGGAGGTGTGTGCCGGATCCCGGTTCTTCCTCGGGCCGGCCCCGGCCACCCGCCTTCGGCTTTCCATCTCCACCCTGGACGAGGCGCAGATCCGGGAAGGCCTCCGCCGCCTGGGGCAGGCCATCGCCTGCAGTCCGGGGCCGGAAGCCGGCCGCTGAGCCCGGCCGTCCTCAATGTCTACGAGGACGGCCAGGCCTATGCCGAAGCGGAATACCGGGACTGGCTCACGGCCGCCGGCTTCACCGGGATCGAGCGGACCGTGCTCCCGGGCGGCGACAGCCTGATCCTGGCCCGCAAGCCCTAGGATTGTGACCAAGGAATGGTCCAGGTCCCGTCATTTCGCTCTGGTCGTTGTCTCTGAACGCATTCGCGTTCAGAGACAACGGAAGTGATCCGGCAGAGAGGCGGGGACTGTATTCCACCCCCGGATGGCCGTTGATTGAGCCGGTATCCCGGAGATGGACACACAAATGCCGATTCCCCTCCGGCGAAGCAATCCGTTCTGTTGGATCGCGGTCAGCGATCCAACAGAACGAACTCGGGCGCAGTGCAGGAACCCGGACCTTTACTTGGCCAGGTTCCTAGGGCGCCGCCGGCAGCCGCAGATGCACCTGGGTGCCCTGTCCGGGCTTGCTTTCGATGTTCAGCAGGCCATGGTGGGCCATGAGGATGCGGTGGCTCACCGCCAGGCCCAGGCCGGTGCCGCCGCCGAAGGTGGTGTAGAACGGGTCGAAGATCCGGGCCAGGGCCTCGGCCTTGATGCCGCAGCCGTTGTCCTCCAGGGTCAGCCGCCAGTACAGCCGGCCGTCCAGGGTCTCGGGTTCCCCGGACAGCACCAGCCGGGGCGCGGCCAGGGTGTCCATGGAGCGCAGGGCGTTCTGCAGCAGGTTCACCGCCACCTGGCGGAGCAGGTCCGGATCGGCGTGCCAGGCGGCTTCGGGCGGCAGCCGGTCGATCCAGTCCAGCGGCTCGGGCAGGTTGCTGGCCTTGCGGATCCCCTCCCAGAAGGGGGCCAGGAGGAAGGTCTGGGGGCGGGGGGAGATGTCCCGGCTGAAGGTGAGGGTGTTGGTGACCAGGGCGTTGAGGCGCTGGACCCCCGACTGGATGTGCTGGGCCAGTTCCGCCTGGGCCGGCTGGGCCTGGAGGTCTTCCACCAGCATGCCGGCGAACAGGGACAGGCTGCCCAGGGGGTTGCGGATCTCGTGGGCCAGCTCCGCGGCCATGAGGCCCATGGCCTGCAGCCGGTCCTCCCGGCTGGCCTGCTGGGCACGCAGATGGGCTTCGGTGATGTCCCGGAGGGTGATGATCTGGCCCGATTCGGTGGGCCGGTTCTCCTGCTCCAGGAACCGTTCCCGGCCCGAGGGGTCGGTGAAGGAGCGCAGTCCGGCCGGAGCGCCCAGCTCCCAGGGCGGCGGGCCGTCGGCAAACTGGCCGGGCAGGCCCTCGGGTCGGTTGGTGAAGCGCAGTTCGCCCTGGTCGCCCAGCACCCAGATGGCGAACGGCACCGTCTCCAGCACGGTCTGCAGCTCGTTCTGCAGCCGTCCCAGCTGGCCCTGGAGGGATTCGTAGCGCTGCTGCAGGAGTTCCGAGGCCTGGGTGAAGGCCGCGAAGGCTTCCATCAGCTGCTGGGGTTCCGGAAGGACGGTCACGGGGCGCTCGCGGGGGCGGTCATACGATCTTGGCTTCGGTCACGACCTGCTGCAGGGCGGCCCGGTCCTTGTGCCAGGGTTCCGCCGCCACCAGATCATACAGAGCCTGGGTGGCCTCGGCCGTGTCCAGGGTGATCAGGGCCCGGCAGGCCGCCTGGCGTACGGGCAGAGATTCGGCCGTGGTGAAGATCCGGCCGCGCCGGCGGGCCAGTTCCACCAGCAGCGGGATCGAGCCGGGATCGCCGATCTGGCCGATGGTCTCCGCGGCCCGCACCCGCATCCGCTCGTCGTTGCGGTGGTCCTGGGCGAAGCCGGCCAGGGCCGGGACCGCCTGCACCGCGCGCACCTGGCCCATGGCGAAGATGATCTCCATCTGGGTCTCGGGATCCATTCCGGGAAAGGCCGCCAGCAGAGGCTTCACCGCCGCGGGGCCGCCCACCTTCCACAGGGTGCGCACCGCGGCCCGGCGCACCCGGCCATCGGGATGGGTCAGGCAGGCCTGGCTCGGCTCCAGGGCGCTGGCGTCGCCCATGTCGGCCAGCAGGTTCAGGGTGTTGCGCACCAGGTACCAGGTGGGCGAGGCGAGCCCCTCGAAGACCGCGGGCAGGGCGTCGTCGCCCAGGCAGCGGATGGCCTCCAGCAGCCGGCCCCGGCGCTTGCGGTCGGGCTCATCGCCCAGGATCTCCACCAGCAGCTGGGCGGCGGGGTGCCCCACCGCCTCGAAGTACGGGATCAGCTCGGTGAGCATCGTTTCGGCGTTGGCAGTGTGCAGGAGCTCCACCACCCGCCGCAGGTAGGCCGGTTCCGCCAGGCTCTCCCACAGGTTGGTCACGGCCGCCTCGCGCCACTCCTGGCGGTTGTCCTGGAAGGCGCACAGTCCGGACAGTTCCCGCAGCAGGGTCAGGGCGTGGCCCGGTTCGCCCCGGCGGATCTGGGCGCCGATGATCACGTCCAGCGCCTCGGTGCTGGCCCGGTGGATGTGCGCCAGCGGCTCCCAGCCAAAGTGGGCGGACAGCCCGCCGATGAGCGGGCCTTCGGCCTCGATGGGCAGGCCCGGGTCTTCCATCCAGCGGGCTACCCCGGTGAGGGTCTGGGCAGCCATCTCCCGGTGGGCCACATCCTCCTGCCGGAGGGAGGCCAGGATCACGTCCAGCAGGCTCAGCAGGCCTTCCACCCGCCCTTCGTCCAGCAGGCGCCGGAGGAAGCGCAGCCGCTGGTCCAGGGTGAGCTGCCACATCCGGCCCTGGTCCTGGGCCTGGCGCAGCTTCTCCTCCATGGACTGGTTCTCCCAGTCCAGCTGCTGGACCAGCTCCTGGAGCCGGGTCAGCTGCTCCAGCGCCGCGCCGCGGGTGCGCAGTTCCACGTCCGTGGCGGCCAGCATGGCCTGCTGCTGGGGGGCCTGGCGCAGGATCTCGAACATGGCGTCCCGGGTCGGGCCCCAGGGGGAACCGCCCTCCAGCAGGCCCACCGCGGCCTGGCCGAAGGATTCCGCCGCCAGGGCCTGGAAGCCCATGCGCATGCCCGGATAGCCCACCGGCAGGGTGTCGACCCCGGCCACCACCGACAGCAGGGTCTCCGGCGGAAGGGTCGCCAGGGCCTGGCGCAGGCCTTCCACCTGCTGGGCCGCGGGGAAGGCGTTGCCCATGCCGATGCTGAGCGGCGTGCCGGCCAGGTAGCTCAGGTTGGCGGCCGGGAACGGCTGGGCCGACGCCAGGGCCGGCTGGGGCAGCAGCGCCAGCTGCTGCTTCCACTGATCGGCCAGGAGGGCCGGATCGACGGTCGGCGCCTCCGGCTGGGCGGGGGGCGGGGGCGGCGTCGGGCGGGCCTGGGCCGGCGGCATGGTGGCGGCCAGGGCGGCGATGGCCGCCTCCAGGGCGGCGGTGGTGGCCGCGTCCAGGGGTTCGGCGGCGGCGCGGCTGGCGGCGCTGGCACCACCGTGGTCCTGTTCGCCGCCCTCCCCTTCCCGGACTTCCTTGTACTGGGTCTGGCTCAGCTGGATGTGCGGCAGCTGCTTCTTGGCCAGCACCGCCGCCGCGCCCCCGGCCTCCTCCAGCCGGGCCGGCTTGAGGATGAGGACGGCCGTGACCTCCGCCAGTTCATGGGGGCTGACGCCCCGCTGGAAGATGATGCCGCTGATCTGCCGCTCGGTGAGCTGGCGGGCCAGGGCGGTCAGGTGGATGTGCTTGCCTTCGAAGGGGCTGCCATCCAGGAACAGCTTGCCCTGGGAGGCGGCGATGTGGATGCTGGGGCGGGTGGCCAGCCACTCCTCCAGCACTTCGGCCAGACGGGCCAGGGCCGCCTGGCTCCGGGGGTGGTTCTCGGTGTACATGAGCTGCGTCTTGATGGCCAGCTGGAAGTTCTGGACGATATCCAGGAATTCGCTCATGGTGGGGTCGCCTCCATGGGGTCGCGCCACTCCCGCTGCAGCTGCTGGTAGTGGGCAACCAGGAAGGCTACCCGACGATCGGCCTCCTGCCGGGCCGGGGGGGTGTTCATGGAACTGGCGATGGTCCGGGCCCGGTCCAGCCACTGCATGCCTCGCTCCAGGATGCCCGCGGTGTCCACCGCGCCGAAGGCGCCGGCGATGCCGGTGAAGTGCACCAGACTGGCCGCGCCGATCTTGGACAGCTTGTCGACGTCCCACAGGCAGGCCGCCTCCAGCGGCTCCAGCCGGTGCTTGAGCTTGAGTCCCACATGGCGTTCGATGGCCTGGCGCACGGCCGGGATCTTGGCGACGGGGAAGTCGGTTCCGGCCAGCAGCTCCGGCACCACGGCGGAGGCGTCCTGGGCATGGGTGTCCTTGGAGCGGGCGTCGTTCAGGAACTTGCGGCAGTCATGCAGCCACGCCGCGCACTCCACGATCTCCGCGTCGGCGCCGGCCAGCGGACTGAGCCAGCGCGCCAGCTTCACCACGGCCAGGGTGTGCTCGAACCGGTAGTCGAACACCGGCAGCGGTCCATCCGGGCCGGGGCGGGAGATGCCCCAGAAGCGGATGGCGTCCGCCTCGCTATGGGCCCTCAAGGCCGCCTCGCATGCCGTGCGCCAGTGGTTCATCCTGCCGATTCTCGCACATAGTCCCGGAGCACGGCAGCCGTCTTGCGCATCTCTTCGTACATGGGCCGGTCGTGCCAGGGCGGACAGGCCGCGCCCAGGCGGTCCATGAGCGGCTGCAGCGGCGGCGCCGGGGCCAGGCCCAGGATGCGCACGCCCTCCAGGGCCAGGCGCGCCTCGATGACCAGCACCTGCTCCAGGGCGTCCACGGCCCGGTACAGCTTGCGGGCGGCGATGGGCCCCATGCTCACGTGGTCCTCCTTGCCGGCGCTGGTGGGAATGGAGTCCACGCAGGCCGGGTGGGCCAGGCCCTTCATCTCCGAGACCAGGGCGGCGGAGGTGACGTGGGCCATCATGAAGCCGGACTCCAGGCCGCCATTGCCGGTGAGGAAGGCGGGCAGATCGGAATAGGCCGGGTTGACCAGCCGCTCCTGGCGCCGCTCGGAGATGCTGGCCAGATCGCAGGCGGCGATGGCCAGCAGATCGCAGGCGAAGGCCGGGTACTGGCCGTGGAAGTTGCCGCCGCTGCGGCTTTCCTGGGTATCGGTGAAGATCATCGGGTTGTCGGTGGCGCTGTTCAGCTCCCGCTCCAGGATGCCGGCTCCGAAGGCCAGCGCGTCCCGGGCCACCCCGTGCACCTGGGGCAGGCAGCGCAGGGAGTACGCGTCCTGCACCCGGTGGCAGTCCCGGTGGCTTTCGCTGATCTCGCTGGACTCGCCCAGCAGTTCGCGCATGTGCGCAGCGGCGGCGATCTGCCCCGGGTGGGGCCGGGCCAGGTGGATCCGCGGATCGAAGGCGGCCCGGGTGCCGCGCAGGGCCTCCAGGGACAGGGCGGCGATCTGGTCGGCCAGTGGCACCAGGTCCAGCAGCCGGGCCACGGCCAGGTTGCCGATGGCGGTGATGAGCTGGGTGCCGTTGATCAGCGCCAGTCCCTCCTTGGCCTCCAGGGTGATGGGCCGCAGACGGGCCTTGGCCAGGGCCGCGCCGCCGGGGACGGTGCCGTGCGGCCCATCCCAGGCCTCGCCTTCGCCCACCAGCAGGAGGGCCATGTGCGCCAGGGGGGCCAGATCGCCCGATGCCCCCACGCTGCCCTGGCTGGGGATCACCGGCAGCACGCCGCGGTTCAGGCAGTCGGCCAGCAGCTGGATGGGCTCGGGGCGGATGCCCGAATGGGCCTTGAGCAGGCAGTTGATGCGGGCGGCCATGAGCGCCCGGGTCTGGTCCTGGGGCAGGGGCTCGCCCACCCCGGCAGCGTGGCTGCGTACCAGGTTCAGCTGCAGCTGGGCCAGCTGCTCCGGCGGGATCACCACGGTGGCGAACTGGCCGAAGCCGGTATTGATGCCGTACACTGTCCGCCCCTCGGCCAGGATCCGCTGGATCACCTGGCGGTTCTGGGCCACGCGCGCCAGGGCGGCGGGGTCGAGGGCGACCTGGGCGCCGGCGGCGACCCGGGCCAGGCCGCAGGCGTCCAGGTCGGTTCCGGAAAGGTGGATCATGGGTGCTCCTGATGCTCTGGTGCTGGGAGCGGCGCGCAGCTCGCGGCCGCCGACGGGGGATCAAAAGGGAATGAGAAGGATCACTAGGCGGTTTCGGGGGCCGGGCGGACCGGGCCCCGGGGCAGGGTGAGCCCCAGGACCAGGGCCAGCAGCACCGAACCGCTGGCCACCCAGTAGGTCGAGGCGTAGCCGAAGCGGGCGAAGGTGAGGGTGCCGATCAGGGGGCCCAGGATGCGGCCGATGCCGGACATGGCGTTGAGCACGCCGAACAGGCCGCCCTGCTCGTCCCGGGGGGTGATCTGGCTGGCCAGGGCGGAGGTGGCGGTGCTGTTGGCGCCGCTGCCCCAGACCAGCGGCACCATCACCAGCAGGAACGGCCAGGCCCACGGGGCGTAGGCGATGAACGGCAGGCTGCAGGCCATGCACACCAGGCCGGCCACCAGGGCGACCCGCTCGGGGACGCGCCGGGCCACCACCCGCACCAGGCCGCCCTGGTAGACCACGATGAGCAGGCCGATGAACAGGAACAGGAAGCCCACCTTCTCCTGGCCGAAGCCGAAGCGGGCGTTGGCCAGCAGGCTGTAGGTGCTCTCCATCATGGCGAAGCCGGTCATGGCCAGCAGGCAGATGCACAGGATCTGGAGCATGCCGGGGCGCTTCAGGGCCCGCATCAGGGCGTGGCCCCGGCTTTCCACGCGCCGGGCCTGCAGGCGGGCCTCGGCGGTGAGGGTCTCGGGCAGCCAGACCACCACCAGCATGGAGGCCAGCAGGGAAAGGCTGGAGGCCACGAAGAACGGCAGGTGCCAGCCGTGGGCCGCCAGCATGTGCTTGCCGGCCGCCGAGCCGGACAGGATGCCGGACATGGCCGGACCGATGACGAACCCCAGGCCGAACGCCGCGCCGATCATGCCCAGGACCTTGGACCGCTCCTGGGGGGAGGAGGAGTCGGCCATGGCGGCCTGGGCCACCGAGATGTTCCCGCCCAGCAGTCCGGCAAATAGGCGCGCGGCCAGGACCCACTCGAAGTGGCCGGTCACCGCCAGCACCAGGTAGGAGGCGGAGGCCCCCATGAGCGAGATCCAGAGCACGGGGCGGCGCCCGATCAGGTCCGAGAACCGGCCCAGGAAGGGGGTGGCGATGAACTGGCTGAGGGAGAAGCTGATCAGGACCACCCCGGCCCAGAAGGCTCCGGGATCCGGGAACCGGCAGAGCTGGTTCACCCAGGCCATCCAGGGCGAGGGGTGCAGGGCCAGGCTCTTGGCGTAGAGCGGCAGGATCGGAATGACGATGCCGAAACCGAGCAGGTCGACGAAAACCGTGAAGAATATGGCAAGTTGTGCGCGCTTCGATGGCTGCATGCGGGCTCCGGCTTTCCAGGATAGCGGACGTCGCCCGCCCATGCCGCAGGGGGCCCGGAAAATACCTGCGCCCCAAGGGCCGCGCACTGCGGCACGCCCCTGGCCTCATGGGCTATCATGGAGCCAGCTTTCTTGGGCATGACAGATGGGGAGATGGACATGTGGCATGCGGAACACACCCTCGACACCACGGCGCCGCCGGAACAGGTCTGGGCCCGGCTGCAGAAGGTGGCCGAATGGCCCCAGTGGGACACCGGACTGACCTGGGCCGAACTGCCCGGGAGCTTCAAGGCCGGCGCCCAGGGCACCATGAAATTCCAGAGCGAGGGCCCCCGGTCGTTCCTGCTCGCGGCCGTGAACGCCCCGTGCGGGTTCACCGCCCTGACCCGCCTGCCGCTGGCGCAGGTCCGGCACATCCACCTCCAGGAAAGCTCCGCCATCGGCACCCGCATCACCCACCGGATCGAGATCAGCGGGCCGCTATTCTGGCTGTACGCCCTGAGCCGGGGGCGGCGCATGCGCGAGGGCCTGGCGCCCAGCATGCGCCGCCTGGCCCGGCTCGCCTGCGCGTGAGGTCCTAGCAGCCGTTGGGTCGCTCGCGACCCTACGGCTGCTTGTGCCCGGCACGGACGCCCGATCCGCCAGGGCCTCACGGTACTAGTCGTTTCTTAATGGAGGGCCTGTCCATGGCCAAGGCGATCCGTTTCCATCAGACCGGCGGTCCCGAGGTGCTGTGCTGGGAGGAGGTGGCCCTGGCCGACCCCGGCCCGGGCGAGGCCCGGGTCCGGCAAGAGGCCTGCGGGGTGAACTTCGTGGATGTGTACCAGCGCACCGGACTCTACCCGATGCCGCTGCCGGCCTGCGCCGGCAATGAGGCGGCCGGCGTGGTGGAGGCGGTGGGGCCCGGGGTCACGGTCGTCCGGCCCGGCGACCGGGTCGCCTACGCGGGCGTGGCCGGCGCCGCCTGTGAAGCGCGCAACCTGGCGGCAGACCGGCTTTGCCGGCTGCCCGATGGCATCAGCGCCGAACAGGGGGCGGCGATGATGCTCAAGGGCCTGACCGTGCAGTACCTGATCCGCCGCACCCACCGGGTGCAGGCGGGCGAGACGGTGCTCTGGCACGCGGCGGCCGGGGGGGTGGGGCTGATCGCCTGCCAGTGGCTCAAGGCGCTGGGGGCCGTGGTGATCGGCACCGCCGGTTCGGACGAGAAGTGCCGGCTGGCCCTGGCGCACGGGGCGGACCACTGCATCAACTACCACACGGAGGATTTCGCCGCGCGGGTCCGGGAGCTGACCGGGGGCGCCGGGGTGCCGGTGGTGTACGACTCGGTGGGCCAGGCCACCTTCGCGGGCTCCATCGCCTGCCTGCAGCCCCTGGGCCTGATGGTGAGCTTCGGCAACGCTTCGGGCGCGGTTCCGCCAGTGGATCCGGGCCTCCTGGCCCGGAACGGCTCGCTGTTCCTGACCCGGCCCAGCCTGGCCACCTATTCGGCCAAGCGGGCCGATCTGGAGGCCGGCGCCCGGGAGCTGTTCGACAGCGTCCTGTCCGGCCAGGTGCGCATCGCCATCGGCCAGCGCTACGCCCTGCGCGACGCGGCCCAGGCCTACCGGGATCTGGAAGCCCGGGCCACCACCGGCAGCGGGGTGCTGGTGGTCTGAAAGGCTCGGGTCCCTCCCGTTCGCCTCCGTATTGCTTCGCCGGAGGGGCCTCGGCAGCTGTGGGTTCACCTCCGTTGTCTCTGAACGCGAATGCGTTCAGAGACAACGACCAGGGCGAAATGGAGGGACCCGGACCCTTCCCTAGAGCGCCGCCACGATCCGCTCGACGCCCTGGCGGAACGGTTCCTCCGGCGGCAGCAGGCTGAGCACCAGGTAGCCCTCCCCGGGCAGATCGAAGAAGTGGCCGGGGTGCACCAGCACACCCTCCTGGCGCAGCAGGCGCAGGGCGCAGTCCTCGGCCGAATCCACCGCCGGGCGCCGGAGCAGGGCCGCCCAGCCGCCCTCCACCCGCAGCCGCTCCAGGTGCGGATGGGGCGCCAGGGCCCGGTCCAGGGCCGCCAGGTTGGCCCGCAGGCGGGCCAGGATCCCGGCCTGGATCGCCGGGGCCAGGCCCAGCAGGGCCGGCGTCGCCGCCTGGGCGGAGGCGGACACGGACAGGTACTGGTCGGCGATGAAGGCCAGGGGCTCCAGCAGGGCCCGGGCCCGGGCGCCCCGGGCGGCGATCCAGCCCAGCTTGACCTGGGGCAGGGCGGCGATCTTGCTGAGGCCGGACAGGACGAACAGCGGGCAGGGGGGATCCGGGGTCTCCAGGGCGGTGGGCAGCCGGTCCGGGCCGGGCTCCAGCGGGTAGTCGGCGAACACCTCGTCCACCAGCAGGGCCAGATCCCGCCGGGCGCACAGGTCCAGCAGCCCGGCCCACTCGCCCCGGGTCAGGAAGTGGCCGGTGGGGTTGTTGGGGTTCACCACCACCACGGCCCGGGTGCGGGGCCCGCAGGCCGCCTCCAGGCCCTGCAGATCCAGGTTCCAGCGCTCGTGCCGGAGGGCTGGCACCGGCAGGGCCAGCACCCCTTCCAGGGCGGCCAGCCAGTGGAACAGGGGATAGCTGGGGGATGGCACCAGCACCTGGTCGCCCGGGTCGCACAGCAGCTTGAACAGCCAGGCGTAGGCCTCGGAGGTGGAGGCGGTGAGCATCAGCTCGTCCGCCTCCAGGCCGTGGCCCAGGTAGGCGGCGATGGCCGCCCGGGCCGTGCCGCCGCCCCGGGGGTCGGGCTGGTAGGCCAGCACCTCCGCGCCGGCCAGGGCCGCGCGGATGGCCGCCTCCGGGTACGGGAAGCCGCAGCGGGTGGGGTTGGAAACGGTCAGGTCCAGGCATGGGCCGCCCTGCCGGCGCAGCTCCGCCAGGGCGGCGGTGAGCGCGTTGGGTTCCATGGAGGGGGGCAGGCGACTGGAAGGCATGGCTCCAGGATAGACTATGGCCAGAGTGGAGGCTCCCATGGCACGCAAGCTGAAGGTGGCGGTGGTCCTGGCCGGATGCGGCCACGTGGACGGATCGGAGGTCCGGGAGGCGGTGCTCACCCTGCTGGCCCTGGACCAGCACGGGGTGGAGGTCCAGTGCCTGGCGCCCAGCGCGCCCCAGGCGGGCGTGGTGGATCACAGCACCGGCCGGCCGGTCCCCGGCGCGACCCGGGACATGCGGGTGGAGTCCAGCCGCATCGCCCGGGTGGGCCTGTGCCTGGACCTGGCCCAGGCCGATCCGGCCCAGTACGACGCCCTGTTCCTGCCCGGCGGGGCCGGCGTGGCCAAGAACCTGTGCACCTTCGGCGCGGACGGGGCCCGGGGCACGGTGCGCCCGGACGTGGCGGCCTTCGTCGGCGCCTTCTTCCAGGCCGGCAAGCCGGTGGGGGCCATCTGCATCGCCCCGGCCCTGGTGGCGCTGGTGCTGCATGGCCTGGGGCGGACCGGCGCCCTCACCCTGGGCGATGGCGCCGGGGTGGCCGAGGCCATCGCCCAGCTGGGGGTGACGCACCGGGCCGTGGCCGATTCCCGCGAGGTGGTCATCGACGAGGCCCTGAAGCTGGTGACCACCCCCGCCTACATGTTCGGCCAGGCGCGGCTGGCCGACATCTGGGTGGGCATCGAGCGCTGCGTGGCGGAGACCCTCAAGCGGGTGGTCGTGCCAGCCTAGGAGTGTGTCCAAGTTATAGGTCCGGGTCCCCCCAGGGCGCCCTGTTCGCTCCCGGTCAGTCGCATTCGCGACTGCCGTGAGCGGAAGGAAACAGCCCCTTCTGGCGACCGTGTTCCACCTTCTTGAGCGGGTCGAAAGCGACCGATTTTTTGTAAAGGTCTGGCTTATTTGTACGATAAGAAAGGTATGACGAAGCGATTCCGGCCCTGGGACCCTAAGCAGAAGTGGCTGTTGCCACCCGAAATCACCGAATTCATCCCCGAGGGGCATCCGGCTCATTTTGTCCGGATCAAGCAGGCCATGGGCTTCCGCCAGTTCCTGCTCAGGGGCCTTGCCAAGGTAACGGCCGAGTGGCAGCTGGTCTGTACTGCCCACAACCTCCTGAAGCTGGTTAGGGCCGCTTCCTGAAGTCTGGGGGCCTGAACCTGCGGTTAAAAGGCCCTATATTGCCTTTCGATCACTCTGCCGGCGCCTACCGGCACTTCTGCTCTCCGTTTTTCTGGGAATGGTCTGACCTGGAGCGACGCAGGAGCGGAAGGTCGGAACGTTCCCAGAAAAACGACTCTGGCGACAGTCTGGGACACGGATCAATACGTAGACGGGCTCCTAGAGTGCCGGGAGGCTGGCCGCCGCGGCGGCCTGGCCGACCCGGCGGCTGCGCTCGTCGGGCAGGAAGATGGCGATCCGCCCGGCCAGTTCCGGGAACTCCTGCTCCAGCACCTCCCGGGCCCGGGCCAGGATGGTCTCGCCGCCCGCGCCCGAGGTCACCCGGCCCAGGATCATCAGGTGGTCGAAGTCGTAGAACTCCGCGTACCAGGGCAGCGCGTAGCCCAGGTGCACGCCGATGCTTTCGAAGATGGCCCGGGCGGCCGGATCGCCCAGTTCCACCCGCTGCTGCACGACCTTCAGGCGCTCGGGCAGGCCAAGTCCCGGCGCGAACCGCAGCTGGGCCAGGCGCGCCAGCCGGTCCACGCCCTGCTGGGAAAAGTAACCCCCGCCGATGCCGATCCCGCCGGACCAGTCGTCGCTCGCCCCATCGGTGCTGGCGTCCATGGGAGCGAAGGCCAGCTCGTCCAGCCAGCCGGTCATGTGGCCGCCCCGGTCCAGGAACCCGGCCGCCTCGCTGGAGCCCATGGCCAGGCCCAGGATGCCGGTCAGGCCCAGGGACAGGGACCCGGCCAGGGCGGTGACCTCGCCGTCGTTGCGCACCTCCAGGGGCACCCCCCAGGCCTGGTGCAGCCGTTCGAACAGGGTCTCCACCTGGGTGGCGAAGGCTTCGGCGGGCACCGAACGGAACAGGGAGCCGACCCGGATCCGGTTGTCCACCAGGATGCCCGCGGAGCTGCCGCCGATGGCGTCCACCCGGGGCAGGTGCCCGGCAGCCAGGCGCAGCCCCTCGTCGATCTGCGCGTAGTGGTAGGCCGGGTCGGCCTGGCCGCGGGGATCCCAGGGCAGTTCGGCGCTGAACACCGTGGTGCCGTCCTGCACCGCCGCGACCTTGTAGTCGCTGGCGCCCAGATCGAAGCCGATCCGGCACCCGTCCCGGTGGCCGCCCAGGGCCAGGGCCTGGAGGCGAGCGCCAGGCAGCTCGGCTGGATCCGCCACGATCCGCACCTGGAACGGCCCGGCGTAGGCCTGGGCCATGATCCGGGCCGCAAAGGCGTGGGTCCCGTCCGGCCCGTACTGGGCCGCCAGGGCCGCGCACAGCCCGGCCGGCCCCTGCATCCAGACCCGCCGCCCGCCCCGGGACCACAGCAGGAAGTGCAGCACCCATCCGGCGTAGCGCAGGTTGTCGGCCTCGCGGCCGGCACCATCGGGGAACAGCTCCAGGTCCATCCGGCTGACGGCCTCGGGCCCCTGCTCCAGGGCCAGACGCAGCACCTCCCGGCGCGGCTGGCGCGCCAGCTCCCGCCGGAAGGCCCGCACCCCCACCGACAGGGGCCGGAAGCCGGGGTCCAGGGACGGCAGTTGTCGGGGCACAGCGGCGAACAGACTGTCCGAAAAGGGCTGGACGGGGTTGGACATGGGGCGGGACTCCGATCGGCTGGGGCACGCGCCACGCGGCGCCAGGGGGGGGTGGGGCATGATACCATCGCCCCACGGGAGACCTGCGCTGCGAAGTGCGCCGTCCAGGACAGCCGAAGGTGACCCGAACCCGTTGATCCTGGTATTGTTGTTCAGGATACGGACGGTTTTTTCAGAGGGCCCATGCGCATACTAGTGACCGGAGGCTGCGGGTTCATCGGCAGCCACGTGGTGGACCGCTTTGTGTCCGAAGGGCACCAGGTCTGGGTCCTGGACAACCTCAGCTCCGGCTCCCGGAGCAACCTGCACCCCGGGGCCCGCTTCATCGGCCTGGAACTGCAGGACGCCCGGCTGGCCCAGGAGGTGGCGGCGGTGCGGCCGGAGGCCGTGTTCCACCTGGCCGCCCAGATCGATGTGCGGATCAGCTGCGCCGATCCGGTCCGGGACGCCACCGAGAACATCCTGGGCACCCTGCGCCTGGTGGAGGCGGGCCTGGCCGCCGGCATGCGCTACTTCGGCTTCGCCTCCAGCGGCGGCGCCATCTACGGCGAGGCCGCCGGCCCCCAGGCCGAGGATCATCCGGAAACCCCGCTGAACCCGTACGGCGTGGCCAAGTTGTCCGTCGACAAGTATCTGCATGCCTACGCCGTGCAGCGCGGGCTGGCCAGCGCGTCCCTGCGCTTCGCCAACGTCTACGGGCCCCGCCAGGGCACCAAGGGCGAAGCGGGGGTGGTGGCGGTGTTCGCCAAGCGGCTTCGGAACGGCCTGGCGCCGCGCATCAACGGCGACGGCGCGCAGACCCGGGACTTCGTCTACGCCCCCGATCTGGCGGAGGCCGCCAGCCTGGCGCTGGCGCGGCGGGCCACCGGGGTGTTCAATCTGGGCACCGGCCGGGAGACCTCGGTGCGCACCCTGGCCGAGCGGCTATGCGCCGCCTCCGGCCTGGATCCGGCCGCCATCGAACACCTGCCCGGCATCCCCGGCGAGCAGCGCCGTTCGGTCCTGGATCCGGGCAAGGCCGCCCGCGAACTGGGCTGGACCCCCCGCACCGCCCTGGACGACGGCCTGGGCCAGACCTGGACCTGGTTCCAGGCGAACCGGCCGTGACCCCCGAACTGGTCATCATGGCCGCCGGCATGGGCTCCCGCTTTGGCGGCCTCAAGCAGCTGGAGCCGGTGGGCCCCCAGGGCGAGAAGGTCCTGGACTACGCCCTGTTCGACGCCCGGCGGGCCGGGGTGGAGCGGGTGGTGTTCGTGATCCGCCGGGAGCTGGAGGCGGAATTCCATCGGGAGGTGGGCTCCCGCTACCACCCATGGCTGGAGGTGGCCTACGCCTTCCAGGAACTGGACCAGCTGCCGCCCGGATTCCGGCCGCCGCCGGGCCGGACCCGGCCCTGGGGCACCGGCCAGGCCATCCTGGCGGCGGGGACGCAGGTGCGGGCCCCCTTCCTGGCCATCAACGCCGACGACTTCTACGGCCGCCGGGCCTTCCAGGCCCTGACCGAGTTCCTGGCCCGGCCCGGGGCCGCTCCGGACGCCTATGCCATGGTCGCCTTCCGCATGGCCAACACCCTGTCCGAGCACGGTCCGGTGGCCCGGGGCATCTGCCAGGTGGACGGCGCCGGGCTGCTGCGGGGGCTGGAAGAGCACACCGGCCTGGAAGCGGACGCGGCCGGCTGCCGGGAGCGGGACCCGGACGGCGGCGAGCGCCGCTTCACCGGCCAGGAGCCGGTCTCCATGAACATCTGGGGCTTCCGCCCCGCCCTGTTCGCCCAGCTCCAGGAAGGCTTCGCCGACTTCCTGCGGGGCTCGGGCCAGGACCCCCGCGCCGAGTTCTACCTGTCCACCGCCGTGGACAGCCTGATCCGGGCCGGCCAGGCCAGCGTGAGCGTCCTGGCCAGCGAGGATCGCTGGTGCGGGGTGACCTACCGCGAGGACAAGGCCACCGTGGCGGCCCGGATCCGCGACCTGGTCCAGGCCGGCGAGTACCCGCCCTGCCTGTGGAGCCGCGCATGACCCCACCCCCGACCCTGGCCGACCTGAAGGCCGTCACCGCCCAGTTCCGCATTCCAGGGCGGTTCCTGGAGGGCAGCCTCTACGGCAACGGCCACATCAACGCGACCTTCGCCGCCACCTTCCGCCGCGGCGCCACCCGGAAGCGCTACGTCCTGCAGTGCATCAACGCCCACATCTTCCGCGAGCCGCTCCGGCTCATGGAGAACGTGGCCCGGGTCACCCGGCACATCCGGCGCAAGCTGGAGGCCGCCGGCGTCCAGGACACCACCCGCCGGGTGCTGACCCTGGTGGAGACCCGGGCCGGAGCCGTGTGCCTGGTAGACCCGGAGGGCCGGGTCTGGCGCTGCTACCTGTTCGTGGAAGGCGCCAGCAGCCTCGACATCATCCAGACCCCGGCCCAGGCCCACGCCGCGGCCCGGGCCTTCGGCGCCTTCCAGCGCCTGCTCATGGACTACGACGGGCCGCGCCTGTTCGAGACCATTCCCCGCTTCCACGACACCTGCGCCCGGGTCGAGGCCCTGAAGCAGGCTCTGGCGGAGGACCGCTGCGGCCGCGCCGCCGCGGTGGCCCCGGAGCTCCGCCAGCTGCTGGACCGGGAAGCCCTGGCCGACAGCCTGCTATCCCTGCAGGCCGCCGGCGGCATCCCCGAGCGCATCACCCACAACGACACCAAGCTGAACAACATCCTGCTGGACGACCGCACCGGGGAAGGCATCTGCGTACTGGATCTGGACACGGTCATGCCCGGCCTGAGCCTGTACGACTTCGGCGACATGGTGCGCACCGGCACCAATCCCGTGGCCGAGGACGCTCCGGACCCGACCCTGCAGGTGCGGCTGCCCATGTTCCAGGCCCTGGCCCGGGGCTACCTGGAAGGCACCGGCGGCACCCTGCTGCCGGCCGAACGGGAACGGCTGGTGCTGGCCGGCCAGTTGCTCACCTTCGAAACCGCCGTGCGCTTCCTCACCGACCACCTGGAAGGCGACCACTACTTCCGCATCCACCGTCCGGACCACAACCTGGACCGCTGCCGCAACCAGCTGGCCCTGCTGGGCTCCCTGGAGGCCCATACCGAGCGGATGAACGCCTTCGTGGCCGAGCTGGGGGAGCCGGTGGGGTAGGAGGCTACTTCACCGCCCCCAGCGCCAGTCCCTTCACCAGGTAGCGCTGCAGCCAGGCGAACAGCACCGAGACCGGCAGGGTGGCCAGCAGGGTGGCCGCCATCACCTGGTGCCATTCCACCGTGTAGCGGCCCGCCACCAGGTCGGTGATCTGCACGGTGAGGGTCTTGTTGGCATCGGACCGGATCAGCGTGTAGACCACCGCGAACTCGTTCCAGCCGTTGATGAAGGTGAAGATGGCCGTGACCCCCAGGGCCGGCGCGGCCAGCGGCAGGAACACCTTGAGCATGGCCCGGGCCCGGCCGCAGCCCTCCAGCCAGGCCGCCTCCTCCAGATCCCGGGGAATGGTGGCGAAGTAGGACGACAGCATCCACACGGCGAAGGCGATGTTGAAGGCCGCATAGGCCACCACCACGCTCAGGCGGGTGTCCACCAGGTTGCCGCCGTTCCAGTGGATCATGGCCGCCAGGCGGAACAGCCCGATGACCAGGAGGATGGGCGAAAGCATCTGGGTCACCAGCAGGAACTGCCGGTAGGCGCCCTGCCCCCGGAAGGTGGCGCGGGCCAGGGCGTAGGCCGCCGGCACGCTCACCACGATGGCCAGCAGCATGGAGCTGAGGCTCACCAGCAGGCTGTTTTCCAGGGCCCGGCCGAACCGGGTGGCCACCCACATGTCGCTGAAATTGGCCCAGCGGAAGTGGCTGGGCAGCCAGCGGGCGGGGTAGATGAACACCTCCTCGGGCGGCTTCACCGCCGTGAGGAACATCACCGCGAAGGGGAACAGGATGATCACCACCAGCGGGGCCAGGGCCAGCCAGCAGTAGAGGCTGCGGCGGAGCTTGCGCCGGTCGGCGAACGCGCGCATCAGGCCGCCCCCCCTTCCCGGGGCTGGATCTTCAGGTACAGGGCGGTGGCCGCGAACAGCAGCAGCAGCATGATCAGGGACACCGCCGCCGCCTCGCCCGGCTTGCCCAGGCGGAAGCCCCGCTCGTACAGGTAGGTCACCAGGATGTGGGTGGAGTTGCTGGGGCCGCCCTGGGTCATCACCCAGATGATGGGGAAGGAATTGAACACGTAGATCACGTTCAGCACGATGGCCATGTTGATGAACGGCCGCAGCAGCGGCAGGGTCAGCCGGCGGAACTGCTGCCAGGAACTGGCCCCCTCCACCCGCGCGGCCTCGTAGATGTCCCCCGGCACCGAGGCCAGGCCGCCCAGGAACAGGGTCACCGTGAACGGCACCGACACCAGGATGCCCACCAGGATCTCCACCGGGAAGGCCAGGGTGGAGCTGGCCAGCCAGTGCACCGGGCCGGAGATCAGGTGCAGCCGCTGCAGGGTCACGTTGACCATGCCGTACTCGTCGTTGAAGGCCCAGCGCCAGACGATGGCGGTCATGGTCAGGGACACCGACCAGGGCAGCATCACCAGCACCCGGGCCAGGCCCCGGCCGTAGAAGTCCTGGTTCAGCACCAGCGCCACCGGGAGGCCCACCAGCACGGCCCCGCCCACCACGCCCAGGGTCCACCACACGGTGCGCACCAGGGAGGCCAGGAAGACCGGGTCGGCGAACACCTGGCGGAAGTTGTCCAGGCCGCAGAAGCCCCGGATCAGGCCGAACCGGGAGACCGCGTGCACGGACTGGAACACGATGTTGTAGAGCGGATAGCCGATCACGAACAGCGCCAGCGCCAGGCTGGGCAGGATCAGGACCCATGGATTCAGGCGGGTCTGGGAAGGCTGCCGGGCACCGGCGCTGCGCCGCATGGGGCCTACTTGCCCAGGGCCTTGTCGGCCTCGGCGGCGGCGGCCCTGAGGGCGTCGGCCGGCTTGGCCTTGCCCAGGTAGACCGCCTGCATGGCGTCGCTCACCGCCTTGGCGGTGTCCTCCCAGCCGGTGATGGTGGGCGCGAAGCGGGCCGTGGGCAGCAGGCTCACGAAGGCCTTGGTGTCGCTGTCGGCGAAGGCCGGGGCGGTGGCCTCCTCGCGGGTGGTGGGCAGGAAGCCCTCACGGCTGGTGAAGGCCACCCGGGGCGCCTTGGTGAACAGGAAGTCCAGGAACTTCCACGCGGTGGCCTTGGCCTTGGAGTTCTTGAACATGACCATGGAATCGGTCACCGCGTAGGTGGCGTGGGTGGTCCCCATGGGCACCGGGGCGATGCCGTACTGCAGGGTCGGGGCCTCCTTCTTCAGCTGCTTGGCCAGGAAGGGCGCCGAGATCACCATGCTGACCCGGCCCTGCTTGAACAGGTTCTGCACATCCTCGCGGCTGTAGTTGGTGACGCCGGGCTGGGTGAGACCCTGGTCGATCATCGACTTGTACAGGGTGGCCGCCTTGATCCCGGCCGGCGAGGCGAAGGCCGCCTTGCCGTTGGCCCCCACCACATCGCCGCCGTTGGTCCACAGGCTGTAATACCAGTACACGTCGGTCTCGATCTCCTTGCCCTGCAGGCCGAAGCCGTAGCCGCCGGCGGCCTTGATCTTCTTGGAGGCCGCGATCACCTCGTCCCAGGTCCGGGGACCGGCCGGGAACCCGGCCTTGGTCAGGGTCGCCTTGTTGTAGTACAGGGCCCGGGCCGAAGCGGCGATGGGCAGCCCATAGGTCTTGCCGCCGATCTGGCCGGGGGCCAGGAAGGCGCCGATGAAGCGGCCCTTGAAGGTCGGGTTCATGTAGCCGTCCAGGGGCTCGGCCATGTCGTCCTTGACGAAGTCCAGCAGCCAGCGGGTGCCGATGATCGCCAGGTCGGCGTTGCTGCCGCCGGCGATGTCGGTCTGCAGCTTCTGCTGCAGGGTGTCCCAGTTCACCATCTCGATCTTGATCGTGTTGCCCGGGTTGGCCTTCTCGAAGGCGGCGGCCATCTCCTTGAAGTACGGCTCGGTCTGGTCACTGTAGTAGGCCACGGTGACGCGCACCGTATCGGCCTGGGCCGCGGGGGCCAGGAACGTGAACAGGCCGGCCGCCGCGAGGGCGCCTGCCACCTGGGTCAATCGTTGGGAAAGACGAGCCTGCATGACTTCCTCCGGACGGATGGGAATGGGGTTGGGTGGGGATCCTTGGCGCAACGGATGATACGCTGGACACATCTGATTCCAGCGACAACGTATAAGCGCGGAGTACGTCGGAACGGGTTTGGTTTTCATTCTACCCATATGAGGGCAGCCATGGCCGCCGTGCAGTTGCTGGGAATCGTCAAACGCTTCGGCGACGCGCGGGTGGTGGACGGCGTCGACCTGGAGATCGCCGACGGCGAGTTCGTGGTGCTGGTGGGTCCCAGCGGCTGCGGCAAGACCACCCTCATGCGCATGGTGGCCGGGCTGGAGGACATCAGCGAAGGCGAGCTGCGGCTGCAGGGCCGGCGCGCCAACCACCTGCCGCCCCAGCAGCGGCGCATCGCCATGGTGTTCCAGAGCTACGCCCTCTACCCGCACCTGACCGTGTTCGAGAACATCGCCTTCGGCCCCCGGCTGCGCAAGGAGCCCGAGGCGGCGTTCCGGCCCCGCATCGAGGCCGTGGCCCAGATGCTCGATCTCACCCCCTGCCTGGACCGCCTGCCCCGGGCCCTGTCCGGCGGCCAGCGCCAGCGGGTGGCCATGGGCCGGGCCGTGGTGCGGGAACCGGACCTGTTCCTGTTCGACGAACCCCTGTCCAATCTGGACGCCCAGCTGCGGGTGCAGATGCGCACCGAGATCAAGGCCCTGCACCAGCGCCTGGGCAACACCGTGATCTACGTGACCCACGACCAGATCGAGGCCATGACCCTGGCCGACCGGATCGTGGTCATGAACGCCGGCCGCATCGAGCAGTCGGGTCCCCCCCTGGAGCTGTACGACCGCCCGGCCAACCTGTTCGTGGCCAGCTTCCTGGGCTCCCCGGCCATGAACCTGGTGGCTGGCACCGTGGCCGCCGGCCCCGATGGCGCCCACCTGCTCACCCTCGGCGGTGCGCGCTTCCCCCTGCCGTCGGCGCCCGGACCGCTGGAGCCGGGCCGGGCCGTCACCCTGGGGATCCGCCCCGGCGAAGCGCGGCTGGACCCCCAGGGGCCGGTGGCCATGACCGTGGAGCTGGTGGAGCCTACCGGCGCCGAGACCCACTGCTACGGCCGGGCCGGCGGCGCGCCCTTCTGCGTGGCGGTTCCGCACCGGCTGGACGCCGCCCCGGGGCAGGAACTGCGACTGGACCTGCCCGAAGCGGCGGTGCACCTGTTCGACAGCCAGAGCGGCGCGCGCATCGGCTGAGGCTCGATGGAACCCGCTCGGGGTCGATCCTACCGACCGAGCGACACCAGAAACCCATGGGGTGCTTGGACCGCCACGCCCCGGCGGGCCTCGGGCGGAAAGTGTTTGAGATTCCCGGTCACCAGCACCGCTCCCGCCGCCCTGGCCGCCCCAAGGAACACCGCATCCTTCGGGTCCGGCAGGGGGAGCGACCAGGTCGGAGGGTCCATGGGCAGCCGTGCCGCCAGGCTCAACAGCCGATCCAGCCACGCTGGAGGAAATCCGGCGGAATGGAATTTTGGCCGATGCAGGACCTCCAGGTATTCCCGGAGGATGCCAGGGCAGACGATCAGGGCCAGTTCCCGCCGCAGGGTCCGTTCCACCAGGTGCGCGGGGGGCCCCTGGGTGAGTCCCGCCGAAACCAGGATGTTGGTGTCCAGCACGACCAGTCGAATCAAGAAGCTTTCCCCTTCCCGGACACCTGGGGTTCCTTCCTGGCCGCGGCGATTTCCGCATCGATCTCGTCCATGGTCAGCCGGGCGAGGCCCGCCGCCTCGGCCTGCCGCCAGGACTCGCGCATGGCGGCCAGCGCCATGGCGGTCTTCAGTTCATCCTCCTGGGCCTCCATCGCCCCGGGCTCGACCGGGATCAGGATGTAGGCGGGCCCCTGGCGGCCGCACAGCACCACGGCCTCGCCTGGCCCCAACTTGCCCAGGGCCTTGGCGCCCTGAAGCCGGAAATCGCGGAAGGAAACCTGACGCACGGAGCACCCCCTCAAGGCCCAGTGTAATCAAAACGTCTACATGGGCCAGGAGGGGGCGCAGGCCTCTCCTACCGGTCCAGCTCCCCGGCGATGACATTCATGGCCCCCAGCACCGCCACCGCGTCGGCGATGATCCGGCCGCGCACCTGCTCGTCGAAGCTGCTGAAGATGGGGAAGCAGGGCGGCCGCACGTGGATCCGGTAGGGGCTCTTGGCCCCGTGGGAGACCAGGTAGAAGCCCAGTTCGCCGTTGGCCGCTTCGGTGGCCCGGTAGACCTCGCCGACCGGCATGTCGATGCCGTGCATGATCAGTTTGAAGTGGTGGATGAGGCTTTCCATCCGGGTGTAGACCTTCTCCTTGGGCGGCAGGGCGATCTTGTAGTCGTCGATGATGACGGGACCGGGGCCGATCTGCTTGAGCCGGTCCAGGCACTGGCGGATGATCCGCACGGACTGGCGCATCTCCTCGGTGCGGACCAGGTAGCGGTCGTACACATCGCCCGTGGTGCCCACCGGGATGTCGAAATCGTAGGTCTCGTAGTCCAGGTAGGGCTGGGCCTTGCGCAGATCGTGGGCCACGCCGGCGGCGCGCAGGCAGGGACCGGTATAGCCCCAGCTGATGGCGTTCTCCGGGGTGATGCAGCCCACCCCCTTGGTGCGGTCCGCCCAGATGGGGTTGTGGGTGAGCAGGCCCTCCATCTCGTCGATGGTGCGCTGGACACTTTCCACGAACTGCCCGCACAGCGGCTCGAATTCCGGCGGGATGTCCCGGAACAGCCCGCCGATGCGGGTGAAGCTGGAATGCAGCCGCTGCCCGGCCATCATCTCGAACAGGTCGTAGATGGTCTCGCGTTCCCGGAACAGGTACAGGAAGGCGGTGAACGCGCCGATGTCCACCGCGTTGATGCCCACGCAGACCAGGTGGTCGCCGAGCCGCGCCAGCTCCGAGCACAGCACCCGCAGCACCCGGGACCGGGGCGGATCCTGGATGTCCAGCAGCTTCTCCACCGCCAGGGTGTAGCCCACGTTGTTCATGAGCGAGCTGCAGTAGTTCAGCCGGTCCGTGAGCGGGATGAACTGCTGGTAGGTCAGGCTCTCGCCCAGCTTCTCCACCCCCCGGTGCAGGTAGCCGATGATGGGCGTGGCCTTGAGGATGAATTCGCCGTCCAGTTCCAGCACGATGTGCAGGGTGCCGTGGGTGGAGGGATGGGAGGGGCCCATATTGACGGTCATGCGTTCGCCGTCGACGGGACCGGAGGGGACGGGCTGGGCGTATTTCGAAGGTTCCATGGTCATCTCAGGCGTTCAGGGAGCGGGCGAGGGGAGCGTAGGAGGCGCCGATATCCTGGTTGCAGAACGGATCGCCCCCGTCCAGGGGGTAGTCCTTGCGCAGCGGATGGCCCGGGAAATCCGGCCACATGAGCAGGCGCTCCAGGCCGGGGTGGTCGGTGAAGGGGATGCCGAACAGGTCGAACACCTCGCGCTCGGACCAGTTGGCCGACTTGAAGCGGCTGGTCAGGCTGGGCAGCGCCACCCCCTCCCCCACCTGGACCTTGATGCGCAGCCGGTCCTGGCTCACCAGGTTCAGCAGATGGTAGACCACATCGAACCGGAGTTCCCGGGTTTCCAGGTCCACGGCGGTGACGTCCAGCAGCATCTGGAAACCTTCCCGGAAGATGCAGTCCACCACCTCAAGCAGGCGGGCGCCATCCACCACGATGGTGGTGTCGCCGCGGAAATCGTGGCGGTCCAGGATGGCCCCCGGCAGCTGTGCTTCGATCTGTTCGATCACCATGTCTATCCCCAAAAGGCTCACCAGATTTGCTGACCGCCCTGTTCGCCGGCCGCCACCACCATCTCCCGCACCACCTGCTGGCTGCTCAGGCCCTTGGCCTCCTGCAGCTCCTCCTGGCGGGCCATGGAGGCGTAGAACCGCTCGATGTGCTCCTTGCGGGCCGACAGCGATTCCCGGGAGATCTTCTTCTGCAGTTCCATGACCCCGTAGAGCATGGTCTCCGGGCGGGGCGGGCAGCCCGGCACGTACACGTCCACCGGGATCACCCGGTCGGCCCCCTGGAGGGTGGCGTAGGTGCGGTACATCCCGCCCGACGAGGCGCACACGCCCACCGCCACCACCCACTTGGGTTCGGCCATCTGGGCGTAGATCTGCCGGAGCACCGGGGCCTGCTTGTTGGTGATGGTCCCGAGGATCATCAGCATGTCGCTCTGCCGGGGGCTGAAGCGCATGGCCTCGGCGCCGAACCGCGACATGTCGTAGCGGGAGGCCATCACCGACATGAATTCGATGGCGCAGCAGGCGGTGCCGAACGGCATGGGCCACAGGCTGTTCTTGCGGCCCCAGTTGATCACTGCGTCCAGACGGGTGGTCAGCACCGCATCATCGAGGTCGATCGCACCCATATCAGCGCTCCCAATCCAGGGCACCCTTGCCCCAGGCGTAGATGTAGCCCACCAGCAGGGTGGCCACGAAACTCAGCATGGCCCAGAAGGTTCCCAGGTGGGTCTTGAACTGGACCGCCCAGGGAAGCAGGAAGGCCGCTTCCACGTCGAACAGGATGAACAGCATGGCCACCAGGTAGAACTTCACGCTGTAGCGGTGCCGGGCCCCGTCCTGGCGCAGCGGCACACCGCACTCATAGGGCGTGAGCTTGGTCTTCTGGGGATTGTTCGGTTTGAGCAGCCCGGGCAGCACCCAGCCGGAGATCACCAGGATGGCCGCGCCCACCCCCAGGGCGAGAAGGAACAGCAGTAGGATGGGCAGGAAGGAGACAGCGGCAGGGGTCATGGCAGGTTCCAGGCGGAGACAGGCTCCGGCCCGATGATACCGTCATCCCCCCCCCGATGAGGAGCCTCCCCCGGTATAATTCCCCATGCCCAGTCGTGATTCGCAGACCGTCATTCTGAGCCGTCAGACCATCCTCATGGTGACGGCAGTGGGCGTGGGCCTGCTCACCCTCTGCTACGTGCTGGGGGTCCAGGTCGGCAAGCAGAGTGCCGCGCTGCGCCGCCCCGCGCCCCGCGGGGCCGGGGAGGACCTGCAGGAACTGCCCGCCGCCATCGACGAACAGCTCAAGGCCCTGGCCAGTGCCGGCGCCGACGCCATGGTGGACCTTCCGCCGCCGCCGGCCGCCACCCCGGCCGCGCCCCCCCCGGACCCCGCCGGCGATCCCCGGCCCCCGGCCACGGGCAAAGATAAGGATAAGGATAAGGGGAAGGACAAGACCAAGGCCAAGGACGGCAAGCCAGCGCCCGTGGAGCCGGCTCCGGCCGAATCCGGTCCGCGCTGGACCCTGCAGCTCATCTCCACCCCGGACCAGGATGAAGCCCAGCGCATGGCCGGCCGGGTCCGGGCCGCCGGCTTCCCGGCCGGCGTCATCATCGACAAGGGCCTGTTCAAGGTCCGGCTGGTCCAGTCCGGGCCCCGGGTCTCGGTGGACGCCACCGCCGTCAAGCTCAAGAACCGCGGGTTCAAGCCGTTCGCCATGAAAGTGGACTAAATGAAGAATGTCATCTCGGCGTTGCTGCCCATCCCCCGCTTCGTGGAGCCCCGGACCGAGGTCCAGCTGCCGCATGCGCGCAAGGTGTTCCCGCTGCGGAACCTGCATTTCCGGGACATCAAGGCCCTGGGCTTCGACATGGATTACACCCTCAGCCACTACCGCACCCCGGAGATCGAGGAGCTGGCCTACCACACCTCGGTCGAGCTCCTGGTGGCGGAGCGGGACTATCCCCCGTACCTGCTGGACACCCACTTCGACCCCGGGTTCGCCATCCGCGGCCTGGTGCTGGACGGCGGCCGGGGCAACCTCCTGAAGCTGGACAGCGCCCGGCAGGTGGCCCGGGCCTGCCACGGCACCCGGATCATGGACCCGGAGCAGATCGCCCAGGTCTACGGCCGGCGGCGCGTGGTGGCGACCGCCGCGGGGTTCCGCAGCATCGATACCCTGTTCGAGATCCCCGAATGCCATCTGTACGCCGTCCTGGTGGATGGCCTGGACGCCGGGCGGATCCTTGGCAGGGACTGCCTGCAGATCTTCCAGGATGTGCGCTGGGCCATCGACACCGCCCACCGCAATGGCGTCATGAAGGCCCGGATCCTGGACAACCCCGAACTGTACATCCTGCGCGACCCGGAACTGGCCGCCGCCCTGGGCCGCTGGCAGCGGGCCGGGAAGAAGCTGTTCGTCCTGAGCAACAGCGAGTGGCGGTTCACCGATGGGGTGCTCCGCTTCCTGCTGGACGCCGAGGATCCGGCCCACCCCAACTGGATGGACTATTTCGAACTGGTCGTCGTGAGCGCCTGCAAGCCCGGCTTCTTCGAGAAGGCCCAGGCGCCCGAGGCCCTGCCCGGCCAGACCCGCGCCTTCATGGGCGGCAACGCCCTGTGGCTGGAGCAGCAGCTGGGGGCCTTCGGCGAGGAGGTCATGTATGTGGGCGACCACATATACGGCGATATCCTGCGCTCCAAGAAGAATGTTTCCTGGCACACGCTGCTGCTCATCCCGGAACTGGCCTACACCCTTGAGCAGTTGGAGGACCAAGCAAACGAGTTGCAGGATTTCGTGCGTTTCGAGACGGTCCGGCGCAAGTCCGAGCTGCGACTGTCCCTGCTGGAGGATGCCCTCCGGCACAACCAGCAGCAGCGCCGGGTACTGGCCTCGCGCCTGTCTTCGGAGACCCTGCAGGCCCTGGACCGGGAAGCCGGCGGACTGCGGGAGGCGGTGGCCTCCGCCCGGGTCCAGCTGGCCGCGGAAAAAAAAATCCTGGCCCAGCTTGATGATCAATTAGAATCTGCATTCAACCCCATCTGGGGTAGTATATTTCGGGACGGGTATCAACAAACCCGGTTCGCGGATCAAATTCAGCAGTACGCTTGTGCGTACACCGGACGGATAAGTAACCTATACTTGGTCGACCCGGCAACAGCCCTTTATGCACCGGTCCCCACCCTCCCCCACGAACGCATCTAGCTTTTTTCTCATTCAGGCCGCATCGGGGATGGAACACATGCACCCCATGCGTCATCCAAGTGAAGTGCCGCTGCAATCCGTCCAGGCATCCAGTTTTCCGCATTAAACGGTAGGAGTGATCAACTTGAAGCGATTCGATTCAAATTCCGACGCGCCCCTGTCCATCTCCTCTCTGGGTGATCGCATCAAAGCCGTGCGGCTCACCTGGCGATGGTCCCAGGAAGAGATGGCCGAAGCCCTCAGGGTCGACCAGGCCTCCATATCGTTCTGGGAGCGGGACAAGATCAAGCCCTCCGGCTCGGCCATCGTGGCGCTGGCCTCCCTGTTCCGTACCAGCACGGACTCCCTGGAAGGAGGCCTGGGGTTCAAGATCCCCGACCCGCCCTCCCATCCGGAATCCGCCAAGGTGGATCGGGAGTTCCCCCGCAGCGTGAGCCTGCCGGCCAGCAGCGAGGACGTGGTCATGGTCGTGGACCTGGGCGACGGCTCCTCCAAGGGCAAGCAGCTTTCCGAAGCCATGATGAGCCTGGTCCAGGGCGTCAAGGACAGCCGGCGGGTCTGGGTGGTCCTGGAGTAGCGATTCCCCGGAGCGCGAATAGCCTGACATCGGTGGGATCGGCCTTGGAGGCCGGTCCTGCCGATATCTTTACGGGGTGTCCGGAGAGGGGTTTCCGCTCACCCCTTCCGCGCCAGCACCTGGCGGATGGCCGCCACCACCTGGTCCTGGTCCGCCTCGGTGAGGCCGGGCCACAGGGGCAGGCTCAGCAGGCGCTCGCCGCTCCACTCGGTGTGCGGCAGCCCGTCCTGGGGCAGGGCGTGGGCGTGCCGGGCGTAGTAGTCCCGGTAGAAGCTGTGCACGTGGGCCGGCCGGTAGTGGATGCCGGTGCCGATGTTCTCCTCCTTGAGCCGGGCCACGAAGGTGTCCCGGTCCATGCCCGCCTTTTCCGGGCGGATGCGCGCCACGAACAGGTGGTAGCAGTGGCCGTGCACCGCGTCGCCCGGGACGGGCAGCCGGAGCTCCTCCACGTCCCCCAGCAGGTCCAGGTAGCGGCGGAACAGGTGCTCCCGCACGCGGTTGAACCCGTCCAGCTTCTGGATCTGATGCAGCCCCATGGCCGCCTGCAGGTCCATGAAGTTGGCCTTGCGGGCCGGCTCCAGCACATCGAAGTGCGGGCTGCCGTCCTTGCCGGCGCGCTTCCAGGCGTCCTTTTCGATCCCATGGAAGCGCAGGGCCTTGATCCGGGCCACGTGCGCCTCATCATGGCAGACGATGGCGCCGCCCTCCCCGGTGGTCATGTTCTTGTTGGGGTGGAAGCTGAACACGGAGAACACCGAGCGCGGGTCCGCGCCGATCTTCCGGCCCCGGTAGTGGGCGCCCATGGCCTGGGCGGCGTCCTCGACCACCCACAGGCCGTGGGCCTGGGCGATCTTCCAGACGGCGTCCATGGGCGCGGGCAGGCCAGTGAGGTGCACCGGGATGATCCCCTTGGTGCGCGGGGTGATGGCCGCCTCGAGCCTGGCCGGGTCCAGGTTCAGCGTGACCGGATCGATGTCCACCAGCACCGGCACGCCGCCCTGGAGCACCACCGTGCTCAGGGTGGAGACCCAGGTCAGGGCGGTGGTGATGACCTCGTCCCCGGGACGCAGGCCCAGCACCTGCATCGTGATCTCCTGGGCGGTGGTGGCGCTGTTCATGGTCAGGCAGTGCGGCACCCCGTTGTAGGCGCAGAGAGCGTCCTCGAAGCGGGCGGCCTTGGGACCGGTGGTGATCCAGCCGGACTCGATGGAATCGATGATCTCGGCGATCTCCTCGGCCCCGACCATGGGCCGGGTGAAGGGCAGGAACTGCTCCCTGCGGACGTAGTTCGAAGTCATGAACGCGCCTCCCGGGCCTCGGCGGCCTGCAGTGTGTTGGCCATGAGGCCGGCGATGGTGAGCAGGCCCACCCCCCCCGGCACCGGGGTGATGGCGCCGGCCACGGCCGCCGCCTCGCCGAACCGCACATCGCCGCAGAGCACGTGGCCCTTGCTGCGCAGCAGCTCCAGCTTGCGCGGATCGGCCTGGAAGATCCGCTCGCCCAGCTCCAGCTGCTCCACCCGGTTGATGCCCACGTCCACCACGGTGGCGCCGGGCTTGATCCAGGACCCCTCCACCAGGCCGGGGCGGCCCACGGCGACCACCAGCAGATCCGCCTCCCGGCACAGGGCGGGCAGATCCCGGGTCCGGCTGTGGGCGATGGTGACGGTGGCATGCTCTTCCAGCAGCATCAGGCTGATGGGCTTGCCCACCAGTTCGCTGCGCCCCAGCACCACCGCCCGCTGTCCGCGCAGGGGGATGCCATAGGCCTTGAGCATGCTGATGCAGGCCGAGGGGGTGCAGGGCCGCAGGCCCCGCTGGCCGGCCAGCAGCAGCCCCTGGTTGGTGGGGTGCAGACCGTCCACGTCCTTGGCCGGGTCCAGCCCCAGCAGCACCCGCTTGGCATCCAGCCCGGCCGGCAAGGGCAGCTGTACCAGGATGCCGTCCACCTCGGGGTCCTGGTTCAGCTCGGCGATGAGTGCCTCCAGCCGGTCCTGGGCGGTGTCGGCGGGGAGACGGTGCTCCAGGGAGCGGATGCCGGTGCGGGCGCACGCGGCGATCTTGCCCCGCACGTAGACCTGGCTGGCCGGGTCGTCGCCCACCAGTACCACCGCCAGACAGGGCGCGCGCAGCCCCCGGGCGCACCGGCCTTCCACCCCGGCCTGGACATCGGCCAGCATCCGTTCGGCATGGGTTTTCCCATCCAGCATCAAGACCATCTGCGAACTCCTATAGCCAGGAATTTCCATGGTGCCCCTTTTGTCGCCCCAGGGGAATGCCGGGTATTTCCCCTTGTAGGTCAGGAAGATTGGCGATAATCTCTTCTGTTGAATTCGACCTGGGTTTTCCGGGTTCTGGAGCCACAGAAAGCCGTGGTGCCGACGGGCTCCGAACTTCCGCATACCGTGTCGGGTGGGTTTGGCCCCGCCTTCAACGCTCTTTATTAGGTTGGTCAATGGATCTGCAAAAACTCAAGGCCCCCTTGGATCGGCAGCTGGCCCTGCTGGGTTTCGAGCTGGTCTGCCTGGAAACCGCCAAGGAAGGCCGGGACGCCATCCTGCGGCTCTACATCGACCACCTGGACCACGGCGAGGACGGCGCCCGCCCCATCACCCTGGACGACTGTGTGGCCGCCAATGACGGCCTCGTCGCCTGGCTGGACGTGGAATTCCCCTCCCTGCGCGATACCTGCAACCTGGAGATCTCCAGTCCGGGCCTGGAGCGGCCCCTGGTGAAGGCGGCCCACTTCCAGCGGTTCCAGGGCCGGCTCTGCCGCGTGCAGACGGCCGCGCCGCTCAATGGGCAGAAGCGATTCAAGGGCTGGATCGGAACCTGCACCGAGGCAGCCGTCACTCTGGAGGAGGACGGCGTGCTCAAGACGATCCCGCTGGACGCCATCCAGAAGGCCCGGCTCGCCCCCTTCGACGAAGCAAAGACCCCCCAACCCCGGCTCATCGCCAGCACCCCGGCGCCGGATCAACCAGAGCAGGCCGACGTAGAGAAAAGCGCCGGCAAGGAGACGTCATGGCACTCGTAGCGACCAGTTTCTTCGACAGCGTCAAGATGATCGCGGTGGAAAAAGGCATCCCCGAAGAGGATGTGTTCAAGGCCGTGGAAGAATCCCTGGTCAAGGCCGCCGAGAAATATTTCCAGGGCTTCGATTTCTACGGCAACTTCCAGGCCCAGATGGAGCGGGAGACCGGCGAGTTCCACGTCTACGCCCTGAAGCAGGTGGTCCCGGTGGTCGAGGAGGAGGATCTGGAGATCAGCCTTGAGGAGGCCCAGGGGCTCAACCCCGACGCCGCCGAAGGCGACACCCTCTGGCTGCCCCAGGACACCTCCCAGCTGGGCCGCATTGCCGCCCAGGCCGCCAAGCAGGTGCTGGTGCAGAAGGTCCGGGAAGCCGAACGGGACCGCATCTTCATCGACTTCGCCGACCGCATCGGCGAAGTGGTGGTGGGCGAAGTGAAGCGCTTCGAGAAGAGCGCCATCATCCTGGAGATCGACCGGGTGGAGGCCATGCTCAAGCGCAGCGAGGCCCTGCGCGGCGACCGCTTCGACAAGGGCCAGCGCATCAAAGTGGTCATCTCGGCCGTGGACAAGTCCGCCAAGGATCCCCAGGTGCAGGTGAGCCGCACCGATCCGCGGCTGCTGATCAAGCTGTTCGATCAGGAAGTCCCGGAAATCCATGACGGCACCGTGGTCATCCGCAGCTGCGTGCGCGAGGCCGGCGACCGGGCCAAGGTGGCGGTGCACTCCCTGGATCCGGACGTGGATCCGGTGGGCGCCTGCGTGGGCCTGAAGGGCTCCCGCGTGCAGGCCATCATCCGCGAACTGAAGAACGAGAAGATCGACATCGTCCGCTACGACGAGGAGAGCTCGCGGTTCATCGCCAACGCCCTGAACCCGGCCAAGGCCCTGCGGGTTACCGTCACCGACCTGGAGCACCGCCGGGTGGAAGTGGTGGTGGACGACGAGCAGCTCAGCATCGCCATCGGCAAGCGCGGCCAGAACGTGCGCCTGGCGGCCAAGCTCACCGGCTGGAACATCGATGTGCGCAGCGAGGCCGAGAAGCGCCGCGAAACCGAGGCCGCCATGGTCCAGGCCCTGCCCGAGATCGCCCCCTCCAGCGAGGCCGTGGCCGCGCTTCCCGAGTCCCTGATCCCCGAAGAACTGGGGACCATCGAGGGCCTGGACGAAGCGGTCATCAAGAATCTCGCCTCGGCGGGCTATACGGATGCAAAATCCTTGTACACTGTAACGGTTGACCAATTGCTTACGGTCGATGGCATCGATCAGGATCTGGCGTTCCGCCTCATCGATGCCGTGCACGCCCGGTTCGGCGAATAGCCCCAGATCGAACTGTCATCGCTTTTTTTCGCCCTTTTCCCGAGATCGAGGTACGCCCCTTCATGTTGCGCATCAACCAGTTAGCCAAAGAGCTTGGCGTGAGCAATCACGATGTGCTCAACGCGCTCGAAAAGCACCTGGGCCTCCAGGGCAAGAGCCACAGTTCCAACCTCAGCGATGATCAAGTCGATGCCGTTCGCCGGGTCGTTCAAAACAAGCCCAAGGGCGAGGAGGCACCCGTCGTTTCCCAGCAGTCAACCCCCACCGCGCCCAAGGCCGTGCTCCCGACGATCCGCATCGTGAAACCTGTCCCCGCCCCACCTCCGCCGCCCCCAGCCGCCCCGCCAGCGGTGCTGATCAAGAAACCCGAAGCCCCGGCGGCGGTTTCCACCCCCGCGGAAGCGACCTCCGGGTCCACTGCTTCCGCACCGAGCGAGGCGCCCGTAATGGAGCAACCCACCCCTTCTGGTGCCCCCGGAGAGCCCATGCAGGCGATCCTGAGCCGCGCCGCCACCCAGGGCGAAGGCTTCTCCCGCCTGCGCATCTCCCAGGCTCCGGCCCCGTCGACCAAGCCCCAGGAGCCGGCGCGCTACATCCAGCTGCCCCAGCAGACCGGGCCCAAGGGCCGGCCTGAGGCGGGCGCCCGTTCCGTGATCCAGCGCCCCGGACAGCAGTCCCAGGTGCAGCGTTCCGGCCAGCCGCAGCCGGAAAAGACCCTGCTGCCCATGGCCGCCAACACCGGCAAGGGGGCGGTCAAGCACGAGCCCTCCCCGGTGCAGCCCACCCGGCGTCCCTTCATTCCGCCTTCCATCACCGAGCTGCGCTCGGAGTCCGGGTTCACCCGCATCAAGATGTCGGACACTCCGGCCCCGGCCCCGCGCACCACCGAACCCGCCCGCTACATCCAGCTGCCCCAGGCCCGTCCGCCGGTTTCCCGGCCCAGCGGCCCCGGCGGCCGTCCCGGCGGTCCCAGTCGGCCCGGCGGGCCCGGCAGCGGCACCTCCCGTCCCGGCGGTCCCGGCAGCGGCACCTCCCGCCCGGGTGGACCCGGCGCGCGTCCCGGCGGGCCTGGTGCCCGGCCCGGCGGCGGCCCCGGCGTCAACCGGCGCGGCCCTTCCCTGCCCACCAACACGGCGCCCGATCCCAATGCCCAGAAGGGCCCGGGGCGCGGCGGCCATTTCACCGGCAAGAAGAAGGACGACAAGCGCTCACGCGCCGAGCGGGCCGCCGAGGAACTGGAGCTCAAGCTCCGCCAGCCCCGCAGCCGCGCCCAGCAGATCGCCACCGAGTACATCGACGACGAGATCGGCATCGTGATGCTGTCCGAAGGCGTTTCGGTGAAGGAACTGGCCGAGAAGTGCAACCGTCCGGCCAAGGACGTGGTGGCCAAGCTTCTGCACCGTGGCGTGTTCGCCACCATCAACCAGCCCCTGGACACGGAGCTGGCCAAGGAGATCGCCCGGGAGTTCGGCTACCTGGCTGACATCGTCACCTTCGAGGAGGACGTGCAGATCGCCGCCGAGGAGCACAGCGAGGCCGTGGGCGAGAAGCTCTGGCGGCCGCCGGTGGTCACCATCATGGGCCACGTGGACCACGGCAAGACCTCCCTGCTGGACGCCATCCGCACCAGCAAGGTGGCCGCGAGCGAGGCCGGCGGCATCACCCAGGCCATCGGCGCCTACCACGTGGACGTGAAGTTCAAGGAAGGCCCGGACCGGCAGATCGTGTTCATCGATACCCCCGGCCACGAGGCGTTCACCAAGATGCGCGCCCGCGGCGCCAAGGTGACGGACATCGTGGTGCTGGTGGTGGCCGCCGACGACGGCGTGATGCCC
>Ga0302202_10000181_pt1 | contig 76084 bp, 67 predicted proteins | sample II_Bog_N3_3_FD_194579 | JGI IMG/M metagenome (GOLD analysis project Ga0302202, IMG submission 194579) | Peat permafrost microbial communities from Stordalen Mire near Abisko, Sweden - II_Bog_N3_3 | ecosystem: Environmental > Terrestrial > Soil > Wetlands > Peat | place: Sweden: Abisko... | reverse complement strand
GGATCCGTGTGGCTCTGGTCTCCCTCGGCGGGGTGATGCTGCTGGTGGCCGTGGTGGCCATCGCCACCTCACCGGCCATCCCCTGAGGCCGTCGGCCGGCACGGGTGACGGGGTGGTGCGGGCCCCGCGCCTCCGCCCCGGTGTGGAATGCTCGCCGGGAACAACCCACGGTCGACCGGCCGCGGCGGTCGTCGACCCACGGAGGGGAACCGATGTCCCACAGGCGCACCACATCCGCCGCCGCCGTGCTGCTGGCGGCCGCCGGCCTCCTGCTCGCCGCCTGCGGCTCGTCGGGGTCGTCGGCACCGTCGTCCGTCCCCCAGTTGGCGCCCCCCGAGGTACTGGCGGGCCACGGCGCCGACTGGCCGCTTCCGGGGTACGACTACACCAACTCGCGACGGGCCGGACCGTCCCCGATCGACGCCGCCACCGTGTCGGGCCTGACCACGGCCTGGACGGTCGGCACCACCGGGGCGCTCACCACGGCGCCGGTGGTGCTGGGTTCCACGGCCTACGCCGAGGACGACTTCGGCGTGGTGGTGGCCGTCGACGTGCCGACGGGGAAGGTGCTGTGGCGGAGCGCCGCCACCGGGTTCACCGTGGGGCCCGAGGGTGCCGTGGTCGGGTGGGGGAAGGTGTACGCCGCCACGCCCGACGGGGTCGAGGCCCTGTCGCCGGCCACCGGCGCCGTGGTCTGGACGCGGGACCTGGCCCCCGACCCGACCACCGGGGTGGACATCCAGCCGCTGGTGGTCGGGGGGAAGGTGCTGGTGTCCACCGTCCCGGTCACGGCGGGGACCCAATTCCACGGCGGTGACGCCGGTGTCCTCTACGCCCTCGACGCGGCGACGGGCCGGACCGACTGGTCCTTCGACACCGTGGACTCGGCCGACCTGTGGGGCAACCCGGCGGTGAACTCGGGCGGGGGCTCGTGGTACCCGCCGTCCGTGGACACGGCCACCGGCACCGTCTACTGGGGCACGGGCAACCCCGGTCCCTACCCGGGGACGGCCCGGTACCCCAACGGGTCGAGCCGGCCCGGGGCCAACCTCTACACCGACTCGACCCTGGCCCTCAGTCTGGCCACGGGCAAGCTCCTCTGGTACCACCAGGAGGTCCCCCACGACCTGTTCGACCACGACTTCCAGCACACCATGCTGGTGTCCGTGGGCACGGGGTCGGGGTCCCACCAGGTGCTGGTGGGCGCGGGCAAGGGCGGCCAGGTGGTGGGCATGGACCCGACCACCGGTGCGGTCCTGTGGACCACCCTGGTGGGCCGCCACCTGAACGACACCCTCACGGCCCTGCCGCCGGGCACCACGGAGGTGCTGCCCGGTACCTACGGCGGCGTCCTTACCCCGCCGTCGTGGGCCGACGGCACGGCCTACGTGGCCACGCTCAACTCCCCCTCCGAGCTCTCACCGGGCCAGACGGACTACGGCGGGGGCAAGACGGGGACCATGCCCGGGGAGGTGGTGGCCGTCGACGCCGCCGACGGCAGGGTCCTCTGGGACACCCAGGTGCCCGGCGATCCCATCGGCGGTACCACCGTGGTCAACGACCTGGTGCTGACGGGCACGCTGCAGGGCACCCTGTTCGCCCTCGACCGGAGCACCGGCCGGATCGTCTGGCAGTACCGGGCGCCGGCCGGCATCAGTGGCTGGCCGGCCGTGGTGGGCTCGACCATCGTGCTGCCCACCGGGACCATCGGCCCGGGGGGCCACCTGGTGGCCCTGCGCCTCCCGACCGGCTGAGCCGGATGGCCGCCGGACCGGGCCGGACCGGTCCGGACCGGTCCGGTGCGGTCAGCCGGCGGTGGGTCCCGGACCGCAGTTGCCGCAGAGCCCGAAGACCTCGAGGGAGTGGCGGACCTCGGTGAAGCCGTGCTCCTCGCCGACGTGGGCGGCCCACCGCTCCACCGGGGCCGACTCCACCTCCACCGCGGTGCCGCACGAGACGCACACCAGGTGGTGGTGGTGCTCGGGCCCGCACCGGCGGAAGAGCTGCTCACCGGCGGCGTCGCGCACCACGTCGATCTCCCCGGACTCACTCAGCAGGTTGAGCGACCGGTAGACGGTGGCCAGGCCGATGGCCGTCCCCGACTGGCGGATGGAGGTGTGGATGTCCTGGGCGCTGCGGAAGCCGGCCGCCCCGTCGAGGGCGGCCAGGACGGCCCGCCGCTGGCGGGTGTCCCGTTGGGGAGCGGTGTCGGCCGGGGTGCCCCCCGGCCCGTGGTCGACCGTCATGCCGCCACTATGCCACTGGGCGGACGCGGCCCGTCCGCACGGCGGCCGCCGTCCTCACCCGTCCAGGTGGAAGGTGAACATCCGATCGGCCTCGATGCGGGCCCCGACGGCGTCCGCCCCGTCGAGCCAGGTCTCGAAGGCCGGCCCCTGCAGGGGGAGGTAGTGGTCGAGCATGGCCCGGCGGAGGTCGCCGTGGGCCGGATCGTCCAGTTCGAAGAGCTCGGCCCGGCCGTGCACGGTCACGGCCAGCTCCTCGCCGGGGAGGTGGGTGGCGCTGACCGACGGCCGGGCGGCCAGGTGGTGGGTACGGACGGCGTCCCGGCCCGAACTGAAGTGGAAGGCCCCGTGGAGCAGGTAGCCGTCGACCGGACCGGCCAGGGGTCGGCCGTCAGCCGTCACCGTGGCCAGGACGAGGAGCCGCATGCCGGTCAGTCGTCGGCACAGCTCACGGGCCGACAGGCGGCGGTCGTCGGTGATGATGCTCCGCAGGTGCGCCCCGGCCCCGGCGGCGCTCCGGTCGAGCAGGGCCTGCAGGCGGTCGATCTCCTCCGGCGTCTCGTGCACGGGGCCGAGTCCATCACGCCGATGGCTTCCGGTCCACCGGTCGGCTCAGCCGGAACCGGCCGACGGGTCGTCGCCCGCACCCGCACCCTCACCCTGGCCGCTGCGGGGATGGCGGTGCACGACGACGCCGGCGATTACCGCGGCGGCCAGGGCGGTGACCAGGGCGACGTAGGGGAACACGCTGTAGGGCGCCGGCTGTCCCGGCTTGCACAGTTCGACGAAGGGGACGACCAGGGTCAGCGCCCCGAGCACGGGGACCGCCACGTGGCGGAGGACCGAGAAATCGTCCCGGTGGCGCCGCCACATGAAGACGGGCAGGGACACCGTGGTGAGGCAGTAGACGAACAGGATGACGATCGTCCCCATGGTCGAGCACTCGGCGTAGAGGCCCACGGGGTCCATGGCCCCGGTGTCGTGGGTGACCAGGTGGACGACCCACCAGACACCGATGATGCCGAGGCCGATGGCGCCCATGGCCACGAGGGCGTCGGCCGGGGTGTCCGAACCCTCCCGGACCCGGCCCAGGGACGAGGGGAGGAGCCCGGTGCGCCCCCCGTCGTAGAGCATGCGGGCCTGGGAATTGGCCCCGGCCACCAGGGTGGCCAGCACCGACACGATCCCGGCGACCCAGGCCAGTACGGCGGCGGGGCCCAGGTACCGGTCGGCCACCGAGAGGAACGGGACCGAGGACCGTCCGATGGAGGACACGTCGTAGCCGAACCCGGTGATGGTGGCGTAGGCGAAGACGACGAAGAGGGCGGCGCCGATGGCCACCGAGAGGTAGAGGGCCCGGGGCACGGTGCGCCGAGGGTCGCGGCACTCCTCGGCCAGCGCCGGGCCGTTCTCCCAGCCGATGAACAGGTAGAGGGCGAGGGGGAAGCCGGCCGAGAGCCCGGTGAGACCGCCGGTGAGATGGGACCACGAGAAGGGGACGGCCGAGAGGTGGGCCCGCTGGTCGACCAGGACGACCACGCACACCAGGAGCATGACCCCCACCTGCACCACCACGGCGATGCCCACGGCCGCGGTGGAGAGCCGCACCCCCCGGATGGTCAGCCAGATCGCCGCGGCGCTGAGCACCACCGACAGCGGGCCCCAGGGGACGTCCCACGAGGTGTAGTGGGCCAGGGTGAGGGAGACCATGCCCCCCGACATGGTGAACACCCCGGCGATGGCCACGGTGTAGCCGACCGTGACGAGCAGGGCCGTGGTCACGCCGGCCCGGGCCCCGAGGGCCGTCTCCACGTAGGTGATGAAGCTCCCGGCCGACGGTTCGGCCCGGGTGAACTCGGCCACGGTGAAGGCCAGCAGGACGACGGCCAGGCCGGCGGCGACGATGGTCAGCGGCGCGGCCACGCCGGCGGTCACGGCGATGACGCCGAAGGCGAAGTAGAAGTCGATCCCCGGGCCGATGTTGGCCACGGTCGAGGCGGTCACGTCGACCGTGCCCAGCTGGCCCGACCTCAGATGCGCCCCGCTCGCGGTCACCGCGTCCCCTCCGGCCGGCCGGTGCCCCGCCGACCTCGGCGGTGGTGGCCGTACTCCGGCATGGTGGGCCACCGGAACGACCGGCGCAAGTCGGTCCGGGCCGTCGAGCCGGCGGTTCCCCCGTCGTCCACCAAGGGTTCAGCTCCTGTTCACCGGGGGGTAGCGGGACGGTAACGGCGGTCCTCCACACTGTCGGCCATGGTGACCGGACCCGGTGCCGACGGGGCGGGGACCTTCGACACGCTCGACGACGCCGGGATCTCGAGGTTCCAGATCAAGATCATGTTCGTGTCGGGCATGGGCTTCTTCACCGACGCCTACGACCTGTTCGTCATCGGCATCGTCGTGGCCCTGCTGAAGCCCCAGTGGCACCTGTCGACCTCCCAGGTCTCGCTGCTCAATTCCGCCACCCTGGCCGCATCGGCCGTGGGTGCGCTGATCTTCGGGCGGGTGGCCGACATCCTCGGGCGCAAGAAGATCTACGGCTTCGAGGTGCTGATCCTGGCCGCCGGGGCCATCGCCTCGGCGTTCTCCCCGAACTACACCTTCCTGCTGGTGTCGCGGATCATCCTGGGGATCGGGATCGGCGGGGACTACCCGGTGAGCGCCACCATCATGAGCGAGTACTCGGGCAAGCGGTCCCGGGGGAAGATGGTCGGCCTGGTGTTCGCCATGCAGGGGGCCGGCCTGGTGGTGGGACCGCTGGTGGCCTCGGCCCTGCTGGCTTCGCACGTGCCCGACGACATCATCTGGCGGATCCTCCTGGGCCTCGGGGCCGTCCCGGGCCTCGCCGTGTTCTACCTCCGTCGCCAGATCAACGAGACCCCGCGCTTCGCCCAGGCCGGTGGCGACACCGACGAGGCCCAGGCGGCCATCGCCGCGGCCACCGGGGAGGCGACGTCGTCGGCGCCACGGCCGGAGTCGACGGCCCGGGTGAAGCAGTCGGCCCTCGACGGGTTCCGGACACTGGCCCGCAGCCGGCGGATGCTCCTGTGGCTCATCGGTGCCGCCGGGGCCTGGGCCCTGCTCGACTTCGCCTACTACGGCAACACCATCTCCAGTCCCGAGGTCCTGTCCCTCATCAACCCCCACGGGACCCTGCTGTCCAACACCCTCCTCCAGCTGCTCATCTTCGTGGTCTTCGCCCTGCCCGGCTACGCCCTGGCCATCGTGCTGCTCGACCGCACCGGGCGCAAGCGCATCCAGTGCCTGGGCTTCACCATGATGGCCCTGGCCTTCCTGGCCATCGGGCTGGTCCCCGGGGTCACCGAGAAGGTGGCGCCGTTCGTCCTCCTCTACGGGGTGAGCTACTTCTTCACCGAGTTCGGTCCCAACACCACCACGTTCGTGTACCCGGCCGAGATCTTCCCGGTGGACGTACGGGCCACGGCCCACGGCATCTCGGCGGCGGCGGGGAAGATGGGGGCCTTCGCCGGGGCCTACCTCTTCCCCCAGATGCTGGCCTCGTCGCTCGGCCTGCGGGGCGCCGAGGTCGTCTCGGGGGTGACGTGCCTGGTGGGCCTGGGGCTGACGGTGTGGCTGCTGCCCGAGCCCCGCGGCCTCAGCCTCGAGCAGCTGGAGGCCGCGGCCTACGCACCGCCCTCGGCGGGCCGGGTGACGGCGGCGCTGACGTGACGTACCGCATCGTGGTGGGCGTGGACGGGTCGGACCACGGGAACGCCGCGCTGACGTGGGCCGTGGAGGAGGCCCGGATCCGCGGCGGCGAGATCGTGGCGGTGTTCGCCTGGCAGGTCCCGTTCATCGGCGTCCCCGGTGCCTTCGACCGGGACGAGATGGAGGGGCTGGGCAAGCAGTTCCTCACCGAAGCCGTTGCCGCGGTGGTCCCGTCCGGCGCCGTGCCCGTCACCCGCCTGGTGGCCCAGGGCGACGTGAGCGCCTCGCTCATCGAGGCCTCGCGGGAGGCGGACCTGCTGGTGCTGGGGTCGCGGGGGCGGGGCGGGTTCGCCGGGCTCAAGCTGGGATCGGTCAGCGCCGAGTGCGTCCAGCACGCCGCCTGCCCGGTCGTGGTCATCAAGCGTCCCGGGGACGCCTGACGTCCCGGGCGCGCCAGTTCGGGGATCAGTCCCCGAGGTCGTAGGCCGTCGGGTGCCTCGGCTGGTAGAGGCCGATCTCCCCGGCTCCGGGGACGCGCAACCGGGCGATCAGCCCGAACCCCTGGTTCTCGACGGGACCGGTGAACTCGACCCCTTTGGCCGTGAGCTCCTCCACGGTCTCGCCGATGTCGTCGCACAGGAGGTACAGCTCGTGGTGCCCCGACGGGGGTCCCGACCCCGGCACGGTCGGGTCCCCGGCCGGGTGGACGCCCAACTCGGCGGGGGGCAGCCGGAAGATGAGCCAGCCGTCGTGGGCGTCGACGAACGGCAGACCGAGGACGTCCCGGAGGAAGGCCCGGGCCGCCACGGCGTCGTCGGCGTAGATGATGGCGTGCGACGCGGTGATCACCGGGACATGCTCCCATCCCGGGGCCCGGACCGCACGCGCCCTTGCCGTCCGTCCCGCCGTGGTCGACGATGGGGCGGTGACCTACGAGATCCCCCGGGTGCCGGCCTCGGCCGGCGCACTGTTGACCGACGGTGCCGGCCGTCTGCTGGTGGTCAAGCCGACGTACAAGTCCGGCTGGACCCTTCCCGGGGGCCAGATCGAGGACTCGGGGGAGTCGCCGTGGGAGGGGTGCCGGCGCGAGGTGGCCGAGGAGACGGGCCTGGAGGTGGTGGCCGGCCGCCTGGCCGCGGTGGACTTCCTCCGGCCCCGCGGGACACGGCCCGGCGGGCTGCGGTTCCTCTTCGACTGCGGTCCGGTCACCGACGCCCAGATCGCCACCATCACCCTCCAGGAGGAGGAGCTCGCCGAGTACCGCTTCGCCGACCGCGACGAGGCGGCCCGGCTGTTGCGGGGCCCGCTGGCCCGTCGGGTGGCCGCGGTGCGGGGACGGACGGCGACGGTCTACCTGGAGGAGGGGGTCCCGGTCGACGGCGTAGGCCCGTGACCGGGCCCGGGGTCAGCTGACCGGGAGCGTGACGGTGGCCCCGGTCACGGCGACGCTGAACGTCCCGTTGGACGCCCGGAAGAGGGGGGCGTTGCTCCCCACCAGCTCCAGTTCCGCGGTGTCACCGGCCGGGAACGTGTAGACGTTGGGGTCGAGGGTCAGGTCCATGGTGGTGTCGGCCGCGGTGGTCGGTCCGGTCGAGGCCAGCTGATTGACCGACGGCCGGAAGACGTCGAGGGCCACGATCTGGCGGGTGGACCCGTCGGGGGCGACGTCCCACAGGCGGGCCACGATCTCGGGGTAGGGACCGACCACGTGCAGCCGGGCCGTGACGGTGGCCCCACCCACCAGGGTCAGCGGGGTCGGGCCGACCGACCGGGTGTACACCGCGGTACCGGGCTCCCGGGCCGCCGGGAGGGGATGGCACAGGGGCTGCCCGGCATAGGCCGGGTCGAGGGCGGCGGCGGTGGCCGGGTCGCCGCCGGCCGAGGTGACCTCCTGGGACGGCGCTCCGGTGAGCGGGACGGTGCCGTGGCCGAGGGCGGCCAGTGAGGTCCCGGTCAGCGGCGGGCCCGACGGCGCCGTGCCCGGACAGGTGGTGGCATAGGCCACGGTCCCGGTCCGGGGGGTGCCGTGGTCCTGGACCACGGTGCGGAGGAAGGCCAGGCCGTCCGCCGTGGTCGGGTCCAGGGTGTCGGGCTTGTTCTGGGCCCAGCCGTGCCCGAGGTCCCCGAACAGGAGGAGGAGCGGGGTGTGGTCGCCGGACGCGGCCACCCGCTGGGCGTACTGGAGGGCCTCGGTCACCGGGAAGAGGGTGTCGGTGGTGCCGCTCTCGATGGCCGTCGGCGCCGGGCCGCCTGGGGGCAGGGGGATGCCGAAGGCCGACTTGTCGTCCTGGACGGTGGTGAGGGCGAAGGCGTCGGTGGCCGTGAACGGCTCGCCCTTCGTCAGGCCGGCGTACCACGTGGTGAGGTCGGAGGTCGGGTCGGCGCCCGGCGGCGAGAGGTAGCCCGACGTGGTCACCCCGTAGAGGAGGGAGGTCCAGCTCGACTTGGGCACCCCCGGCGGGACGATCTCGGCCGACAGCGGCTGGGGCGTGGTGGTGGAGACGTGGCCGTTGGGGACCAGGGCGTTGGCCAGGTTGTCCCAGGGCCACTGGGCGAAGGCCGCGCCGACGGACATCGGCACGTGGTGGACCGGGCTGGTCCACGGCACCAGGCTGCCGTCGGTGAGCCGGACCCGGTCCTTCAGCGCGGCCAGCTCGAGGGTCTGGCCGCCGCCGTAGGAGACGCCGGCCACGGCGATGGACGGCCGCACCAGCCCCTCGTCGACCAGCAGTCCGGCCAGGTACTGGGTGTCGCGGACCTCGTAGCGCTGGTCGGCCAGTTGGATCCACCCCGGGGAACAGGCCGGGGTGCCGGCCCGGGACGCCGTGGTCCCGCACGAGTCGCCGAACCCACGGGCCGTGTACATGAGGACGGCCCAGCCCTCAGCGGCCAGGGACACGTCGTCCTCGGCCGGCGGGGTGAACGTCCCGGCTCCGAGCCCGCCCACCTCCCACGACGTCTTGGTGAGCCCGAGGCCGTGGAGGAGCACGATGAGGGGGAACGGTCCCCGGCCGGTGGCCGGCAGGGCCAGGTCGGCGTCGAGGGGGACGCCGTCGAAGCTGGGGACCCGGAGGTCCCGGCCGTCGACGTCGGAGCCCCCCGGGCAGAACCGGATCCCGCCCTGGGGGACGCAGGTCAGCCGGCCGAACGGCTCGGGGGTGGCCGGCGGCGGGGGCTGGGTGGCCACCGAGGCTGACGACGACGGGGTCGACGATCCGCAGGCCGCGGCGGTGACGGCCGCCAGGGCGACGAGCAGCACCGCCGCCCCGACGTGCAGGCGCCGGCCGACGTTCCGTGCGTCCATGTCGTTCCCCCCGATCGTCCCCGGTCGTCGGCGTACCGCCGGGTCCACACCCTACGGGGACCCACCGGCCACGACCAGTCACGGTGCCGACCCCGGGCGCCGGAACGGGCCCGGGGTGGGCGCGTAGTGTTCCAGCGTGCCGACGAACCGCACGCCCCGGAGGGTGCTCGCCGCGACCGTCGCGGTCCTCGTCGCGGCCGTGCTGGTCCCGGTGGGCCCGCCGTCCGGTGCGGCGGCCGGTGCCCCGGCCAGCCGTCAGCCCCCCGGGTCGGTGGTCGACCTGCCCCCCGGTCCGTCGTCCGGGGGGCCGGCCTCCCTGGTGGACACCCTGGACGGGACGGGCATCGGCCCGGTGGCGCCGGGCAACGTCAGCGAGTACCCCGGGGCCTCGGTCCCCCTGGGCATGGTCCAGTTCAGCCCCGACACCTCGCCCGACCGCCAGGTGGCCACCGGTTCGGGTTACGACGCCGCCGATACGGCCATCTCGGGGTTCAGCCTCACCCACCTCTCGGGGTCGGGGTGCGCCATGTACGGCGATGTGCCCATTCTGCCGGTGACCGGGGGCGTGCCCGCCGACCCCGACGCCGCCACCCAGCCGTTCACCCACGCCGGCGAGGTGGGGACGGCGGGCAACTACGCCGTGACCGTCGGGGGCCCCGGCCGGGGGGTCGGGGTCCGGTTGACGGCCACCACGCGGACCGCCCTCGGCTCCTTCGCCTTCCCCCCGGGATCGACCGGCGACGACCTCCTGTTCAAGGTCAGTGATTCGGCCAACGGGTCGTCGGCCTCGGCCGTCCGGGTGGTCGGGACCGACGGGGTGGAGGGGTCGGTGACCAGCGGGGACTTCTGCGGGATACCGGGCGACTACACCCTGTACTTCGCCGCCCGGTTCTCCGAGCCCTTCACCACCGCGGGGACCTGGGAGGGCGGCACCGTGGGGCCCGGGACCTCGTGCGCCGGTTCGGCCACGACGACGTGCGGCGCCTGGGTGGGCTTCGCCGGGGCGGCGGGAGCGGGGCGCCCGGTGGTGGCCCGGATCGGGGTCAGTTTCGTCTCGGCCGCCGGTGCGGCGGCCAACCTGGCCGCCGAGGACCCGGGCGGGGATTTCGGGGCGGTGTCCCGGGCGGCCACGGCGGAGTGGAACGGCCTCCTCGACCGGGTGGACGTCACGGGGGGGTCGCCGACCGACGAGGGCACCTTCGACACGGCGCTCTACCACTCGCTGCTCTTCCCCTCGGTGTTCAGCGACGACGACGGCCGCTACGTCGGTTTCGACCACCGGGTCCACAGGCTGGGGAAGGGGCAGGTGCAGTACACCAACGTGTCCGAGGACGACATCTACCGCTCCGAGGTCCCGCTCGAGGCCCTGCTGCTGCCCGGTCCGGTCTCGCAGGTGGTGCAGTCGCTGCTCCGCGACGCCTCGCAGACGCCGGGCGGCTACCTGCCCAAGTGGGCCGTGGCCGACGACGACGCCGGGCAGTGGGACGGCGACTCGGTCGACCCGCTCATCGCCGACGCCTGGGCCTACGGGGCCCGGGGCTTCGACCTGCACCAGGCCCTGGCCGACATGGTGCGCGGGGCCACCCGCCCGTCGGGCACGGTGATCGACGGGCGCCAGGACCTGGCTGTCTATGAGCAGCGGGGCTGGGTGCCCGGGCCCACCTACGACCTCACCTCCTACCCCTATACCGACGGGGGCTCCGAGACGCTGGAGTACGCCCTCGACGACTTCGCCGTCTCGCAGGTGGCCGGGGCGGCCGGGGAGCGGACCGAGGCGGCCACGTTCGCCCGCCGGGCCCAGAATTGGCAGAACCTCGTCGACCCGGCCACCGGGTACCTGGCGGCCCGGACGGACGACGGGAGCTTCCCCGCCGGTCCGGCGTTCCAACCGGCCGGTCCGTCCCTCCAGGCCCAGGGGGTGGCCCAGATCGGCTTCGAGGAGGGGAACGCCGTGCAGTACACCTGGGCCGTGCCCCAGGACCTGGCCGGGCTGTTCGGCCTGATGGGTGGGGACCGGGCGGCCGTCGCCCGCCTCGACGCCTTCTTCACCCAGGTGAACGCCAGCCGCAGCCAGCCCGAGGACTGGGCCGGCAACGAGCCGGGGGAGTGGGTGCCCTACGAGTACGACTACGCCGGCGCCCCGTGGCAGACCCAGGCCGTGGTCCGCCGGATCATGACCGGGTTGTACCCGCCGGGCCCGGTGGACGAGCCCGGGGAGGACGACCTGGGCGCCCTGTCCTCGTGGTACGTGTGGTCCGCCCTGGGCCTCTACCCCGAGACCCCCGGCGTGGCCGACCTGGCCATGGCCAGCCCGCTGTTCCCCCGCGCCGTCATCCGGGAGGGGAACGGCCACACCCTGACCGTCGTGGGCACCCACGCCCCGGACGTCTATGTGGAGGGGGCCCGCCTGGCCGTCGGGTCGGGCAAGGCGGCCACCCGGGACGCGCCGTGGCTCCCCGCCGCGGCCGTGGCCGACGGGGGGACGCTCACCGTGGACCTCGGGACCACGCCCGACACGGGGTGGGGGTCGGGAGCCACGGACGCCCCGCCCTCGTTCACCGCGGGCGCCGCGCCGGCCGTGGCCTTCACCTCCCCCGGGGGCTCGGTGACCGTGCCGACCGGGGGCTCGGCCACCGTGGCGCTCGGGGTCCAGGAGGTGGACGGTGCCGGCGGGAGCGCCGCCGCGGCCACGGTCGACTGGCGCGCCGTGGGATCCGGGGGGGCCGACGTCGGCGTGTCGCCGACCTCGGGCACCCTCCGGGTGACCGGCGGCCGCTCCACCACGCCGCTCGAGGTCACGGTGACCGGTCCGGGGACCGGGACCGTGACGTTCGCCCTGAGCCAGGGCGGCCGCAGGCTCCCCGACCTGACCCTCGACGTGGAGGCGTCCCACTGAGCGGTGCCGGACCGACCGGCCCGACGGGGTCGGACCCGACGGGGTCGGACCCGACGGGGTCGGCCATGCCGGCTCGACCCCCGTCGGCGTGGGCCATGCTGGGGACATGACCGACGTCCCCTACACGCACGGGCACCACGAGAGCGTGCTGCGCTCCCACCGCTGGCGGACCGCCGCCAATTCGGCAGGGTACCTGCTTCCCCACCTGCGGTCGGGCCTCGCCGTCCTCGACGTGGGCTGCGGTCCGGGGAACATCACCGCCGACCTGGCCGACCGGGTGGCCCCGGGAGCGGTGGTCGGGGTGGACGCGGCCGAGGCCATCGTGGCCGCGGCGGCGGCCGAGTGGGGGACGGCGGCCCGGCCCGGCCTGCGCTTCGAGGTGGGCGACGTCTACCGGCTGGGCTACGAGGACGGGACGTTCGACGTGGTCCACGCCCACCAGGTCCTCCAGCACCTGGCCGACCCGGTGGCGGCCCTGGTCGAGATGCGCCGGGTGTGCCGCTCCGGCGGACTGGTGGCCGTCCGCGACGCCGACTACCCGGCCATGACCTACTTCCCCCCGAACCCGCGCCTGGACCGCAGCCAGGCGCTCTACGTCGCCCTGTCCGGGGTCCTGGGCACCCACTGCGACGCCGGACGGCGGCTCCTCTCGTGGGCCCGGAGCGCGGGGTTCTCCGAGGTGACGCCGTCGGCCTCGGTGTGGTGCTTCGCCACACCGGAGGAGCGCGCCTGGTGGGGCGGGCTGTGGGCCGACCGGGTGACGTCCTCGGACCTGGCCGATCAGCTGGTGGACGGGCGACTCGCCACCCCCGGGGACCTCGAGGCGGGCGCCGAGGGGTGGCGGGAGTGGGCGGCGGCACCCGACGGGTGGTTCGCCGTGCTCCACGGCGAGGTGCTCTGCCGGCCCTGAGCGGCCCACGTGCAGGCCGGCGGGGTCCCCGGTGCCAGACTGTCCCCCGTGATCGCCACCGTCACGCACCTGCTGGGCGGCGTCGTGGCCCTGGTCCTCGGGTTCGGCGCCTCGGCGCTCGGCCTGGTCTTCGTGATCGACCCCGGCGAACGGGGGACCCGGCTGGCCGAGGCCACCCCGGCCTTTCTGCGCATGGGTGATCTACGGACCAGACGCCTGGCCCTGGGGGCCATGTACCTGATCGGCGGGGTGCTCTTCGTCTTCGCCGGGATCGTCGTCCTGGTGGTCTAACCGTCCAGGGCCACCAGCACGGCGTCGGCGAAGCGCTGGGGTGCCTCGATCATGGGGTAGTGGCCCACGCCGTCGAGGTACTCGACCCCGAGGTCGGGCCGGGCGGCGTGGAGCCGCTCGACCATGTCGGGCACGGCGATGGGGTCGTCGCTCCCCCACACGGCGACCAGCGGCGAGGGGTGGCGCTCGATGGCCCCGGTGAACCGGCTCTCGTCGCGTCGGCGCTCCTCGATGTAACGGATGAGCCGGGGGAGCAGGAGGTTCCCCCCGTCACGGACGATCAGCTCGCTGTGGCCGGCCAGCTCCTCGGCCGACACCTGCGAGCGCGGGCTGAAGGTGCCGGCCAGGGCGGCGTCCAGGGACGCCCCGTCCAGGGGGGCCGTGTCGGGGAGCTTCTCGTCGGGCAGGGACAGCAGCAGCTGCTGGCCGTCGCTCAGGTGGGCCATGGCGATGTAGATGCTGCCGTTGGTCAGCACCCGGCGGGTGATCTCGGCGTCCCACGAGCCCTCGAGCTGGCGGGCCAGCAGCTCCCCGCCCACCGTGTCGCCCAGGTCGTGGGTGAGCAGGGCCATCCTCGCTACGCCGGCGTCGGCGGCGAAGGCCGCCACCACATCGGCCCCCAGGGCCACGGTGTAGGCCCGGTCGGGCTTCTCGGACAGTCCGTAGCCGACCATGTCGACCAGGAGGACCCGCCGGTTGCGGGCCAGCTCGTCGACCACCAGGTGGAAGTCGAACGACGACGTGGGGAACCCGTGGACCACGAGCAGCGGATCGGCCAGCTCCTCCTCGCGGGCGGCCACGTCGACGGTGAAGACCCGGTGGCCGGCCAGGTCCCGCACGCGGCCCCGGGCCTCCCAGGCCTCGGTGGCCGCCGTCACCCGAGCAACCGGTCGGCGAAGAAGTCCAGGACCTGGTCGAGGGCGTCCCGGGTGGGTGTGCCCGGTCGGTCGTCGAGGTCCTCGGTGAGCACCGAGTGGGCCCCCGGGCGGTGGCCGGCGGCGTTGCCGGGGGAGGAGTCCAGCTCGACGCCGATGAAGGCGTCCCCGAGCAGCTGGCGGAGGGTCTCGAACCGTTCGGGCGGGCTCACCTTGTCGCCGGTGAACCGCAGGCCGAGGACGCAGGTACCGGCCCGGGCCCGTTCCACCACCCGCTCGAGGTCGGCGTCGGAGAGGCCCACGGCCCGGCGGTGGGCGGCGTTGATACCGACCGGCAGGGACGGCTGGCTGAGGACCGGGGCCACCACGACGTCGTCGACCATCATGCCCAGGGCGAACCCGCCGGTCAGGCACATGCCGACCGCCCCCACGCCCGGCCCGCCGCACGCCCCGTGCTCGTGGCGGGCCAGGGCCCGCAGCCACGTGACGGCCGGGCTGGTCCGGTCCAGGGCCAGCATGGTGAATTCCCGGGAGATGCAGATCCGGGCCACCGACCCGGCCAGGTAGCCCATCGATCCCTTCCGTCCGTCCTCGCCGAAGAGGTGGGGCATCACCGCCGTGAGGCCCCGACCGGCCACGGCACGGGCGAAGTCGGCGACCCGGGGGGTGATCCCGGGGACCTCGGACATGACGATCACCGCCGGACCGGACCCCAGCCGGTAGACGGCGCGGGTCGTCCTTCCGGCGGTGAAGGCGGTACGGGAGAAGTCGGAGAGCACGTCGGCCATGGGGGCACGTTACCGCCGCCGTCCGCCGGGCCGGCCCTCCGGTGGGCCGGCCCCCTGGCGGGCCGGGACGGGTGCCCCGGGCCGACCGTCAGGCCGGGGTGACCGTGGCCCGGACCGGCAGGTGGTCCGACCCGGGGAGGGGGAGCACGGCACCGTCGCGGCCGGCGGCCGACCGGTTCACCAGGAGGTGGTCGAGCTGGCTGTGGGGCCGGCTCGCCGGCCAGGTCCGACCGGTCACCGCCCGCCGCCAGCCGGGGAGGAGGGCGACCACGGCCGGGCCCCACAGGTTCATGTCCCCGGTGACCACCCCGGGCTCCCCGGGGCCGGGCAGGGCCGACCGCAGCCGGCGGAACTGGGTGGGCGACCCCTGTTCGAGGTGGGACATGTGGGTGCCCAGCACGGTGAGGGTCCGGTCGTCCACCGCGAGCCGGCACCGGATGGCCAACCGACGGGCCCGGTCGCGGCCCAGGCGGCCCAGGCCCACGGTGTCGACGTCGTCCACCGGCACCCGGGTCAGCACGGCCAGTCCCCACGAGCCGGCCTCCGACGGGCGGTACCGGGCAGCGGTCCGCCGACCCGGGAGGCCCCCGTCGAGCCGCAGGGAGCTGACGGTCCGCCGGATCCCCGGGCCCCAGCGGGCGTCGGCGGACGGGTCGGGCCGGAGGAGCCGGCCCCGGGCCAGCACCTCCTCGACGACGTGGTAGCCGAGCGCCGCGGCCACACACCCGGCGGTGCTGGCCGCCCCGTCGTCCGGGCGCCACGACTCCTGCAGCACCAGGACGTCGGCGTCGACGGCCCGGCACGCCGCCACCACGTCGAAGGGCCGGCCCCACCCGTCGACGCCGCAGTGGACGTTGAAGCTGGCTACCCGGAGGCCCGCTCCGGCCGTACCGGCACCGGTGGTCAACGGACCGGGGTCACCCGGGCCGGCCGAGCGACGCCGCCTGGGCCTCGAGCTCCGGTCGGAAGTCCGGATGGGCGATGGCGGCCAGCGCCGTGGCCCGCTCGTTGACCGTCAGGCCGCGGAGGTCGGCCGCCCCGAATTCGGTGATCACCACGCCGGTGTGGTGCCGGGGGGTCGAGACCACCGAGCCGGGGGTGAGGGACGGGACGATCCGCGACCGGAGCCCGCCGTCCACGGTGGCCGTGGACCGGAGGCAGATCAGCGAGTGGTCGTCGAGCTGCAGGTCGGCCCCGGCCACGAAGTCCTCGTGTCCACCGACCCCCGAGATCTGCGTGCCGTCGATGCAGTCGGCCACCACCTGCCCGTAGAGGTCGACGCAGAGGGCCCCGTTGATGGAGACGAAGGAACGGTTCCGTCCGATGGTCGACGGGTCGTTCACCACCTCGACGGGCAGAAAGGCCACGTCGGGGTTCCCGTCGAGCCAGCGGTAGAGCTCGGCCGATCCCAGGGCGAAGGTGGTCGCCGAGACCCCGTCGAAGACGCCCTTGGCGTCGTTGGTCACCTTGCCGGCCCGGTGCAGCCGCATCAGCCCGTCGGTGAACATCTCGCTGTGGACGCCGTAGCCCCCGCCCGGCCCCTCGGCCAGCCGGGTGGCCACCATGGTGGGGATGCCGCCGATGCCGGTCTGCAGGGTGGCACCGTCGGTGATGTACGAGCTGGCCGTGGCGGCGATGGCGGCGTCGGCGGCGTCGGGCACGGCGTCGGCCAGCTCGTAGGGCACGGTGTCGACCTCGACCAGGACATCGACCAGGTCCAGGGGAATGGTGTTGTCGTAGGGGGCGAGGCTCGCCGTCCGGGGGAAGTTCGGGCTCGTCTCCACCACCAGCAGGCGGTCGGGGTCCCGTCCGGCGGCCAGGAGCTCGTCGCGGGTGCCCCCGTAGTGCAGTGACAGGTTGAGGGATCCGTCGGGTTCCGGGGGGCCGGCCTGGACCACCATGACCCGGGGCGAGAAGCGCCGGAGGATGGGGGCGAACTGGCGGAACCCACCGGGCACCAGCTCCACCCGGCTGCCCCCGGCGAAGAGGATGCGCTCGGCCGGGCCGAAGAAGCCGCAGCGGTAGGAGACCCGGGGATGGGTGAACACCGTGTAGAAGCCGAGGAGGAGCGCCCCGCCGACCGTCAACGACTCCCAGTCGTCCCGTTCGCCGAGGGCGGTGAGGAACCCCTCGGGGTTGGCCGGGCCCAGCCCCATGCCGATCGAATCGGTCGGTCGGAGGAGCGAGACGGCCTCGGACGGGGTGCAGTGGCGTGGGCTCATGCCCCGATTGTGGACCATCGGGAGCCTCGCCGTGGGACCGTGGCTTTGGCTACGGTGCCGGTATGGGCTCCGCTCCCCCGCCGCACTACGACGAGTTCGGGCTGTTCGCCGACAATGCCGCCGAGGCCGGCATCCCGTGGAAGCCCCCGACCGTCCGCCGGCAGGCCGTCGACGTGGGCGCCGGGCGCCGGGTCAGCTCGCTGGTGTGGGGGGAGGGGCCGCCCGAACTGGTCCTGCTCCACGGGGGCGGGCAGAACGCCCACACCTGGGACACCGTGGCCCTGGCCCTCGACCGGCCGCTGGTGGCCGTCGACCTCCCCGGACACGGCCATTCCGACTGGCCCGGGGACGCCCGGGCCGTCCACCCCGGCGCCATGGCCGACGACGTAGCTGCGGTCATCGGGGAGCTGGCCCCCGGACTCCGGGCCCTGGTGGGCATGTCGCTGGGCGGACTGACGGCGCTGGCCCTGGCGGCCCGGTCACCCGAGCTGGTGCCTCGGCTCGTCCTGGTGGACATCACGCCGGGGGTCGACGGGGAGAAGAGCGCCGACATCGCCGCCTTCCTCGCCGGACCGGAGTCGTTCGCCACCTTCGACGAGATCCTCGAGCGGACCATCGCCTTCAATCCCACCCGGTCCGAGTCCTCCCTGCGGCGGGGCGTCCTGCACAACGCCGTCCGACGCGAGGACGGGACGTGGACGTGGCGCCATCAATTGGGCCGGCCGTCGGGCACCACGGGGCTGCACGTGGAGGCCGTCGAGTTCGGCTCGTTGTGGGACGCCCTGGCCGGCACCACCGGGCCGCTGGTGCTGGCCCGGGGATCGCGGTCCCCGGTGGTGTCCGACGCCGACGTGGCCGAACTGGTCCGGCGCCGACCCGACGCCACCGTGGTGGTGGTGGACGACGCCGGGCACAGCATCCAGGGGGACCAGCCGCTGGTACTGGCCGGCATCATCGCCGACGTGGCCGACGGCGACTGAGCCGCCGGCGCCGGCGCCGGGGTCCGGCTCAGGCCGTGGCCACGGCCCGTCCGACGTCCTCGGGGACGGACCCCGGGGTCCGGTCGCCCAGGGCCACCTCGAGGACCTCGCCGATGTCGCCGGCCAGGTGGAAGGTCATCGACCCCCGGACCTCCTCGGGCAGGTCGTCCAGGTCCGGGCCGTTCCGGGCCGGGAGGACCACCTCGGTGAGCCCCACCCGGTGGGCGGCCAGGACCTTCTGGCGGACCCCGCCGATGGGCAGGACCCGACCCTGGAGGGTCACCTCGCCGGTCATGGCCACCGTCGGGTGGACGGCCCGGTCGGTGAGCAGGCTGACCAGCGCGGTGACCGTGGTGACCCCGGCCGACGGCCCGTCCTTGGGGACGGCCCCGGCCGGGACGTGGAGGTGGAACCGCCTCCCGGTGAAGGCGTCCTCACCGATGCCCAGGGCACCGGCGTGGGAGCGGACGTAGGAGAGGGCGATCTCCGCCGACTCCTTCATCACGTCGCCCAGTTGCCCGGTCAGGGTGAGCCCCTCGGGACCGTCCATGACCGAGGCCTCCACGAACAGCACGTCGCCGCCGGCGCCGGTGACGGCCAGGCCGGTGGCCACCCCGGGCACGGCCGTCCGGTCGGCCGGCTCGTAGAAGTACTTCGGCCGGCCCAGCCAGGTGGCCACGTCGTCGGTATCGACGGTCACCGGGCCGTCGGCGTCGCCCCGGGCGATGGTGGTGGCCACCTTGCGCAGCAGCCGGCCGAGCTCGCGCTCCAGTGACCGGACGCCCGCTTCGCGGGTGTAGTCGGCCACGATGGCGGCCAGCGCGGCGTCGGTCACCGTCACCTCGTCCGCCCGCACGGCGTTCCGCTCGAGCTGGCGGGCCAGCAGATGGTGACGGGCGATGGCCACCTTCTCGTCCTCGGTGTAGCCGTCGAGGCGGATGACCTCCATGCGGTCCAGGAGGGGCGCGGGGATGGTGTCGACCACGTTGGCCGTGGCGATGAACAGGACCTGGGACAGGTCGAGCTCGACCTCGAGGTAGTGGTCGCGGAAGGTGTGGTTCTGTGACGGGTCGAGGACCTCGAGGAGGGCCGACGACGGGTCGCCCCGGTAGTCGGTGCCCAGTTTGTCCACCTCGTCCAGCACCACCACGGGGTTCATGGTCCCCGCCTCCCGCAGGGCCCGCACCATGCGGCCGGGCTGGGCTCCCACGTAGGTCCGGCGGTGCCCACGGATCTCGGCCTCGTCGCGGACCCCGCCCAGGGCCACCCGGACGAACGAGCGCCCGAGGGCCCGGGCCACCGACTCGCCCAGCGACGTCTTGCCCACCCCGGGCGGGCCGACCAGGGCCAGGATGGCCCCCGAGCCCCGTCCGCCCAGCGGCGCCGGCCCCCGCTCGGCCTGCAGCTTGCGCACGGCCAGGTGCTCGAGGACGCGGTCCTTCACATCGGCGAGGCCGCGGTGGTCCTCGTCGAGGATCCGTGACGCCTCGTCGAAGTCCAACCGGTCGGTGGACAGTTCGCCCCAGGGGAGCTCCAGCACGGTGTCCAGCCACGTGCGGATCCACCCGTGCTCGGGGCTCTGTTCGCTGGTCCGCTCCAGCTTGTCGATCTCGCGCTCGACCGCCGTGCGCACGGCGTCGGGCAGCTCGCGGCCGGCGATGGCCGAGCGGTAGTCGTCCGTCGACTCGCCGTCGGTGGGATCGAGCTGTCCCAGCTCCTTGCGGATCGACTCCAGCTGGCGGCGCAGGAGGAACTCGCGCTGGGTCTTCTCCATCCCCTCCTCGACGTCGGTCTTGATGCGCTCACGCAGGGTCAGGTCGGCCAGGACCTCCCGGGCCCAGCCCAGCACCAACCGCAGCCGCTCCTCGACGTCGACCGTCTCCAGCACCTGGACCTTCTGTTCCAGGCTGAGGTCCGGGGAGTAGCCGGCCACGTCGGCGATCCGGCCCGGCTCGGTGACGTCGCGCAGGCGTTCGGCCACCCGGCCGGCCCCCCGGCTGAGGAGGATGTTCTCGATGACGGCCCGGTACTCGCGGGCCAGGTCCCGGGCGGCGTCGCTGGCCGGGCCTTCGTCGATGGGCGTGGCCTGGACCCACAGGGCCCGACCGGTACCCGGCACCCCGGTGCCGATGGTGGCCCGGGCCACCCCCCGCACGGCGACGGCGTGCATGCCGCCGGGCAGGTCGCCTCGCTCGACCACCTCGGCGATGACCCCGACCGGCGAGTAGCGCCCGTCGATGACCGGGACGATGACGAACCGGCCATCGGCCGTCTCGGCCGCCGCCGCGGCCGCCGTGGCCTCGTCGGACTCGAGGGTCATGGTGAAGACCATGCCGGGCAGCACCACGCCCGACGTCAGGGGCAGCAGGGGCAGGTTCTCGATCGGGTCGACGGTCCCGTCCGTCCCCGTGGTGGTGGTCGCGTCCTCGCGCTCATCCGTCATGTCGTCTCCATTCGGCCGGTGAACCGGCACGCCGATGTACTTGCATGTGAAACAACTTGAAGGTGGGGATATTCCACCGGGCGGACGTCGGTGGCCCGCACCCCGCTGACCAGGGGTTGTTTCCGTCAATTCACGTTAAGTCATCAAACGTTCATCGCTGAGGACGCGATGTTCGGCCTGCGTTCATACCTCGTTCACGAACCGTTCACCTCCCGTCGGTACTGTCCGGCTGGCAGTGAACCGCCGCCGGCGGGCCGGTGAACCCGGCGTCCAACCACGTCCCCCCACGGAGGTCGACACCCCAGTGCACACGTCACCCACCTCGCCCCAGACCACGAGGAAGCGGCGCTCCGGGCGCCTGCTCGTCCTGTCGGCGCTGTCCGCCGGTGTCCTGCTGGCCGCCTGCAGCTCGTCGAGCAGCTCGTCCACCACCACGACCTCGGGGGGCAGCTCCACCACCACGGCCGCCGACCCGTACCTGGCCGCCGACCTGAACGCCCCGGCCGCCTCCCTCAACGGTGCCGGTTCGACGTTCGTCCAGCCCTTCTTCAAGGCGGCCTTCAACGCCTACGAGGCGAAGAACCAGAACGTGCAGATCAACTACCAGGGCGTGGGCAGCGGTGCCGGCGTGACGGCGTTCCAACAGGGGACGGTCAACTTCGCCGCCTCGGACGTCCCCATGGGTACGGCCGACCTGGCCAAGGTGCCGGCGGCCTCCGGACCGGTGGTCCAGGTGCCGGACATCCTGGGTGGTGTGGCCGTGGCCTACAACGTGACCGGAGTCAAGACGGGGCTGAAGCTCGACGCAGTCACCCTGGCCGGGATCTTCGACGGCACCATCAAGAACTGGAACGCCTCGCAGATCGTGGCCCTCAACCCCGGCGTCACACTTCCCTCGGCGGCCATCGTGCCCGAGGTCCGCTCGGACGGTAGTGGCACCACCTACATCTTCAGCGACTACCTGACCACGGCGGCCGGGTCGTCCTGGGCGCTGGGCAAGGGCAAGACCATCGCCTGGCCGCCGTCGGCCGAGGCCACCAAGGGCAACGCCGGGGTGGCCCAGTCCATCTCGACCACGCCGGACTCCATCGGCTACATCGAGCTGGGCTACGCCATCCAGAACCACTTCACCTATGCCGCGGTGAAGAACCAGGCCGGCCTGTACGTGGTGCCCACGCTGGCTTCCGTGGCCGCCGACGCCGCCCAGAAGGGCCCGGTCACGCCGACCGACTTCTCCATCGTCTACCAGCCCGGTGCGGCCAGCTACCCGATCGCCGGTTACAGCTGGGCCATCCTGCTCCAGAAGCAGACCAACCAGACGGCCGGATCCGCCACGGTGAAGGTGCTCGACTGGACGACCCACACCGGTGGCGGCCAGGACCTGGCGGCGTCGCTCGATTACGTGGCCCTGCCGCCCTCCGTGCAGTCCTACGTCCGCACGCAGCTGCTCACGGTCACCGGCCCCAACGGCCAGGCCCTCCTCACCAAGTCGTGAGCCGGTAACCGGCCGCGATGAACCAGGAGCTCGGAACGACCGGAACCGGCGGTGCGAGGAGGCGACCCCTCCTCGCACTGCCGAACACCGGCTACAAGGTGCTCCTGGCCGCCGCCGCCGCCCTCTTCGCCGCGCTGGTCCTGTGGTTCCTCGTGGCCATGGTGTCCAAGTCCCGGCCGGCGTTCTCCTCCCTCGGGGTCTCCTTCGTCTGGGGGAGGACCTGGGACCCCAACACCAACCAGTACGGGCTGCTCCCGTTCATCCTGGGCACACTGGAGACCACGGTCATCGCCATGCTGCTGGCCGTGCCCATCGGTCTCGGGTGCGCGCTGTCACTGGGCTACCTGGTCCACCGCCGGGTGAAGACGGTGTTGTCGACGGCGGTGGAGCTCCTGGCCGCCGTGCCCAGCGTGGTCTACGGCCTCTGGGGCCTCATCGTCATCGCCCCCTACATGCGGACCGACATCGAACCGTTCCTCTCGTCGGTGTTCGGGTGGACCGGCCTGTTCAACGGACCCGACGGGGGGGTGGGGATCCTGCTGGCCGGGGTGATCCTGTTCATCATGGTGCTCCCCACCATGGTGGCCATCTCCCGTGACGTCCTGGTGGCCGTCCCCCACGACCAGGTCGAGGGGGCCATGGCCCTCGGGGCCACCCGCGGGCAGGTCTTCCGGAAGGTCGTGCTGCCGGGGGCCCGGACGGGTCTGTTCGGGGCGTTCTCCCTGGCCACCGGACGGGCGCTGGGCGAGACCGTGGCCGTGGCCCTGGTCATCGGCAATTCCAACTACATCGCCCACTCCATCAAGTCCGGGGGCGGCACCCTGGCCTCACTGATCGTGAACAACTTCGGCGAGGCCAGCGGCACGGAGCTGGCCGTGCTCTTCGCCGCCGGGCTGGTGCTGCTGGTCATCGTGGCCGCCGTCAACATCATCGCCCGCCGGCTGGTCCGCCGGACGGCGCGCTCGGGGGCCACCTCGGTGGCGGTGGCCTGATGACCGCCCTGCTCGACGCCCCGCCCGATCCGATCCTGGCCCGCCGGGCCGAGATCCGCCAGATCGCCGCGGCGTCGGTGAAGCGCCGGCGGGTGAGCTCGGCCATCACCCTCGGGGTGTGCCAGGCCTTCCTCGTCATCGCCCTGGTCCCCCTGGTGGCGGTGATCGCCTACGTGGTGGCCAAGGGCCTGCCTGCGTGGAACAGCGCCTTCTTCACCGAGACCACGGCCACCGACGGCGTGAAGAACGCCATCATCGGCACCGTGGTCATCGGGGCCATCGCCACCGTGGTGGCCATCCCCTTCGGGTTGGCGGCCGGGCTGTTCCTGGCCGAGTCGGACGGGCGGGTGGCCGGCACCGTGCGGTTCGTGGCCGACGTGATGACCGGCGTGCCGTCCATCACCATCGGCATCTTCGGCTACATCGCCATCGTGTCGACGACCAAGCAGTACAGCGGGTTCGCCGGTGCGTTCGCCATCGGCATGATCATGCTGCCGGTCATCATGCGGGCCGGGGAGACGGCGTTCCGCGGGGTGCCCCCGACGCTCAACGAGGCCGGACTGGCCCTGGGGGCCCGCAAGGCCACCATCGCCCGCCGGGTCGTGCTGCCCTCGGCCCTGCCCGGCATCATCACCGGGGTGCTGCTGGCCGTGGCCCGCGGCCTGGGTGAGACGGCGCCCCTGCTCCTGACCATCCTGGGCTCGGACTTCGTCCATTGGAACCCGACGAAGCCCATGAACGCCCTCCCGCTGGTCATCTACAACAACACCAACCAACCGGACCCGAGCGTCGTCCAGATCGCCTGGGGGGCGGCCCTGCTGCTCATGGCCGTGGTGCTGGTGCTCAACATCGGCAGCCGGGTGACTGCCGCCGTGCTGCAGAAGGAGAAGCGATGACCGAGCCGAGTGTTGCACCGGACACCGTCGAGACCGACCTCGGAGTGAACACCGGTGAGGTGTTCGTCGAGCGCGACCGGCGTCAGCCGGTGATGCGACTGACCAACGTCGGCGTCGCCTTCGCCGGCAAGACGGCTGTGCGGGGGGTGACCTTCGACGTCCACGAGAACGAGGTCACCGCACTGATCGGCCCGTCGGGCTCGGGCAAGACCACCCTGTTGCGGGCCCTCAATCGCATGCACGACACCGTGCGGACGGCCGTGGTGAGCGGGTCGGTCCTGCTCGGGGACACCGACATCTACACCGGGGGAATCGACCCGACCCTGCTGCGGTCGCGGGTGGGCATGGTCTTCCAGCGACCGAACCCGTTCCCCACCATGAGCATCTACGAGAACGTGACGGCCGGGCTCCGGTTCAACGGGGTGCGCAACAAGGCCCTCCTCGAGGAGGCGGCCGAGTCGGCGCTCATCGCCGCGGCCCTGTGGGACAGCGTGAAGGACCGGATGAAGGCCCACGCCAGCACCCTGTCCGGGGGGGAGCAGCAGCGCCTGTGCATCGCCCGGGCCCTGGCCGTGGAGCCCGAGGTCCTGTTGATGGACGAGCCCACCTCGGCCCTCGACCCGATCGCCACCAAGCGGATCGAGGAGCTGGTCGGTGAACTGAAGAGCCGGGTGACCATCGTCATCGTCACCCACAACATGCAGCAGGCCATGCGGGTCTCCGACCGCTGCGCCTTCCTGCTGATGGCCGAGGACAAGGCCGGCGAGCTCATCGAGTTCGACGCTACGGCCAAGCTGTTCAGCGACCCGGCCGACCCCCGCACCCTGGACTACGTGAACGGCCGTTTCGGCTGAGCCGGGGTCGTCGGCGGACCGGGCCGTCGACCCGTCGCGGTCCGGCGGCCGCCGGTCGATCGTCAGGCGGGCGGTGGGAAGACGTCGATCGTCCAGGACGCCTGCAGGGCCTGGTCGGCCGAACAGGTGCCCGTCGGAGCGTGGAACGACGTGTACCACGTGCCCGGAGCACCGGCCTCAGGCCAGACCTGACGACCGGCCACCTTGAGGGACACCGTGGGCGCTTCGTTCGTCAGGATCCCCCAGCAGTCCCCATCGGTCGACCGGTCGACCAGGATGAGGCCGTCGCCGGTCGAGTCGACCCCGACCGAGATCGTGTTCGCTTCAGTGGACCCGACGTCGTCGGGAACGAACGAGAGGGACGGTTCGGCCTGGTTGAGGTTCGAGACCGCCGACCGGACGTTGCCGTAGGTCTGGTTGTTGGCGTAGATGGCCTTGGCGTTGGTGAGGCCGGTGACGAGGTTCGACTGGGCGGCGCGGTCCTGGTCCCCGCTCTTCACCCCGAGGAAGGTCGGGATGGCGATGGCGAAGAGCGCCAGGATGCCGACGAAACCGAGGACGGTGCCGGCGATGGCCAGGCCCCGGCCCTTCTGCACCCCGCCCGATTTCTTGATCTGGCTGAGCGAGACGAACCCGAAGATGATGGCCAACAGCGAACCCAGGCCGAGAACGAAGAAGAAGAACGAACTGACGAAGGAGGCGATGGCCAGGCCGCTGGTGCCCCCGGCCCCGGGGTCTCCGTAGCCGACCGGCGCACCGTAGGGTGACGGTGGCTGGCCGCCGGGGTAGGCCGGTCGGGGGGCGCCCTTGGGACGGGAGCCGGGGGGCGGGCCGTAGCCGAGGGGGAGAGACCCCGGGGGAGGGCCGTAGCCGGGACCGGGTGGCGCCGCGGGGGGACCGTACCCGGGGGGCGGTGCGCCCGGGGGGCCGAAACCAGGCGAGGGCTGCACCTGTCCGAAGCCGGGCAGCGGGGGGAGCTGCCCCGGGCCCGGTGCCGGCTGGGTGGGCAGGGTCGCCGCAACACCCGGTTCGGGTACCGGTGGACGGTCGGGTGCACCGGTGGTGGTCGGGGCGGTCGGGGCGGCGGGTGCCTGTGCGTCGGGATGGGTATGCGGCGGGTACCACTTGCCGTCGCTGGCCATCCACCAACCCGGTCCCTGGTTGACGTCGCTCACGTGACCCCCGCCTCTTTCCCGTCGTACGACTCGGTGGGCAGACGATAATCCGGTACGGGATCCGGTGCCCGGATGACGTGGCTACGGGCCGGGCGATCCGTCCGGCGGGGTCGGCGGCACCGGAGCCTGGGGTGCCCCCTCGATGTCGATGCGGAACCCGACCCCCCGGACCGTCACGATGTACCGGGGGACGGACGGGTCCGGCTCGAGCTTCGTCCGAAGCCGGTGGATGTGCGTGTCGAGGGTCCGGCTGTCGGTGAGGGACCGGTCGGGCCACAGCTGGTCGATGAGCTCGTCGCGGGTGCGGACCTGGCCGGGCGGGGTCAACAGGATGGCCAGGAGGTCGAACTCCCGCCGGGGCAGGTGGATCTGCTCACCGGCCACGGTGACCTCCCGCCGGCTGAAGTCCACCAGGGCCGCTCCCAGCCGCCGCTCGGGAGGGTCACCGTCGACCGGGTCCGCGCCCGGTGGTCCCTGGGTGGGCCGGGGTTCCACCGGGCGGATCCCCGCGGGCGGGGCGACCCGACGGAGCACGGCCTGCATCCGGGCCACCAGCTCGCGCAGGCGGAACGGCTTGGTGACGTAGTCGGCGGCGCCCAGCTCCAGGCCGAGGACGACATCGAGCTCCTCGGTCACGGCGCTGACCATCACGATGGGGACCGGGGCGATCTGGCGCATGCGCCGGCAGACCTCGGTGCCGTGCATCCCCGGCAGGTGCAGGTCGAGCAGGACGATGTCGGGGGGGGAGGCGGTGAACCGGGCCAGGCCGTCGGGTCCGTCGGCGGCCAGTTCCACCTCGAACCCCTCGCGGCCCAGACCGGACGAGAGGGCCTCGCGGTAGGACTCCTCGTCCTCGACGACCAGCACGCGAGTCATCTCGTCCACGGTCGCCAGGGGGTCCGTTCCATCTCCGGACGGATGGTAACGAGGGCAGGTGAACGCCAGGCGGGCGCCGGGCGTCCGCAAGATGACCAAAAGATGAACGTTGCGCGACCGGTAGATTGCCGGGCGACGGTGACCAGGTCGGACCGCAGGGGAGGGCCCGTGGACACGGAATTGCTGCACGTACGCACGGACGACCGGATGACCACGGACCTGACCGGTGCGCTGGCGTCGTTCTGCCGCGACCGGGGGGACGGGCTGGTCAACGTCTTCGTCCCCCATGCCACCGCCGGGGTGGCGGTACTGGAGCTGGGTGCCGGCTCGGAGACCGACCTGGCGGAGCTACTGGGACGTCTGTTGCCGCGCGACGACCGCTACCGGCACGCCCACGGCTCCCCGGGTCACGGGGCCGACCACGTGCTGCCGGCGCTGGTCAGTCCTTCGCTCACCGTCCCCGTCCTCGACGGGCGTCCGCAGCTCGGCACCTGGCAGTCGATCGTCCTGGTGGACACCAACCGCGACAATCCCGAGCGCACGGTGCGGCTGAGCTTCGTCCGGGGCTGACACCACCCGGTGGCGCGGCCCGGTGGACCGGTGTCGGAACTGGGTCGGCCGGAGGGCCCGGTGGTATGGTTCGCCCATCGTTTGCGCTGCCGCACAGGCAGAGATCGGAGCCGACCCATGAGCGGTCCTCGGGATGCAGCTACGCGGGGTCGACGCCTCGTCCGACTGGGAGCAGCCATGGTGGCCGTCCTCGGTGGGGTGGCCCTCGGCCTCGGGGGAGCCTCCGCGGCCGGCGCGGCCGGGACGACCCTGATCACCGAGACGTTCGCCAACGCCGACGTGGCGGCCCCCGCCTCGTGGACGGTCCCGGCGGGTCCGGACGGCAACACCAATCTGGCCTGTCTCACCGCCGGGACGGCGACGACCCAGGTGCCGATCCCCGACTGCTCGAGCACGGCCATCGACACGGCGGGCAACGGGGTACTGCGGTTGACCGGGGCGGCGCAGAACGAGGAGGGCGGCCTGCTGACCACCTCGAGCGTCCCGGCCTCGAACGGCCTCGACGTCACCTTCGACAGCTACCAGTACGGCGGGTCGGGGGCCGACGGCATCGCCTTCGTCCTGGCTGCTGAGGACCCGAGCGATCCGGTGGCCCCGGCCAACATCGGCCAGCCCGGTGGCGACCTCGGCTATGCCGCCGGTGACGTCAACGGCCCGGCCCAGACCGGCCTGGCCGACGGATACCTCGGGATCGGCCTCGACGTCTACGGCAACTACTCCAACCCGCTGGACAGCGGCACCGGTTGCACCGAGCCCACCTGGGCCGACCAGCGGCAGTCGGGCCAGGTGGTCGTTCGTGGCCCGGGCAACGGCTCCGTCGGGTACTGCCCCATCAACAGCTCGCTGAACGCCTTCCCGTCCACCACCCAGACGCTGCGTTCGACGAGCCGGGCGGCGTCGGAGGTCCCGGTCGAGGTGCTCTTCAACACCACCGGAGGGGCCCAGTCCCTGACCGGCTCCGGCTTCACCGGGGACAGCGTCCCCGCCGGTGATTACGGCGTGGCCTGGACCCCGGTCGGCGGGTCGGCCGAGTTCTACGACGGGCCGCTACCGTCCACCACCAACGACGAGATCCCGAGCGGCCTCTACCCCAGCGGTTGGATCAACCCGGCCACGGGCATCCCGTACCAGATCGGTTTCGGCTGGGTGGCGTCCACCGGTGAGGCCACCGACAACCACGAGGTGTCCGACGTCACGGCGACCAGCCTCGACCCGGTCCCGGTGCTGACGGCGGCCATCAGCGACGATCAGAGCCACACCTTCACCCGGGGCGGGTCGGTGAACTACACGCTGAGCGGCGGCGTGGCCGCCGGGGTCGACGAGGCCGACCCGGTCACCATGAGCACGACGCTGCCCACCGGGCTGACCCCGGGCACGGCGACGGGGACGGGGTGGACCTGTACCACCTCCGGACAGGACGTGAGCTGTACCTATCAGTCCGGGACCATCACCGCGGGCACCACGTTGCCCCCGGTGACGCTCCCGGCCGCCGTGGCGGCCAACGCCTCGACGGTGACGAACGCCCTGACCACGGACCTCACGGTGTCGTCCGACGACGGCGACCCGGCCAACGCCTCCGACCCGGGGACGGCCGTGTCCACCTATGACACGTACACCCCCGTCACCCCGACCCGGATCTGCGACACCCGGGCGGGCAACCCTTCGAACCTGACGGGTGACGCGGCCCAGTGCAACGGGACGGACGATGCCGGCGAGCGCCTGTCGCCCGATACCCCCCTCACCGTCGACGTGGGCGGGGAGTTCACCGTGCCGTCGAACGCCACGGCCGCGGTGGTCAACGTCACGGCGGTGGGCGGGTCCGGTGCCGGCTACGTGACGGTCTATCCGGCCGGCGACGCCGTACCGACGGCGTCGAACGTCAACTTCCCGGCCGTCCAGGCCGTGCCGAACCTGACCGAGGTCGGTCTGGGTACCGATCAGGAGATCACTCTGGTCTCCAACGTGAGCGTCGACGTGGTCGTCGATCTCGAGGGCTACGACAGCCCGACGGCGACGGATGCCGGGCTCTACGACCCGCTGTCCTCCCCGGCCCGGATCTGCGACACCCGGGCCGGCAACCCCTCGGGGCTGTCCGGCGGTGACGCCCAGTGCAACGGTGCGGACAGCGCCGGTGACCCGTTGGTGGCCGACACGCCCTACACCGTGCAGGTCGACGGGAACGGCGGGGTCCCGTCGCAGGGCGTCTCGGCTGTCGTGCTGAACGTCACGGTCACCGACGCCACGGCCCAGGGCTACCTCACCGTCTACGCCGAAGGTGGGTCGGCCCCCACGGCGTCGAGCCTCAACTTCATCGCCGCCGGGAAGAACGTGGCCAACCGGGTGATCGTGCCGGTGTCGGCAGCGGGGGCCATCTCGCTCTACGCCAGCGAGTCCACCGACGCTGTGGTCGACGTTTCGGGCTGGTTCACCACGGGTGACGAGTCGGGGTCCTCCTTCGTGGCGGCGGCCGCACCGGTGCGGATCTGCGACACCCGGCCGGACAACTTCTCCGACCTGTCCGGTGGGGCCACCCAGTGCAACGGCACCGACAATGCCGGCGCGCCGCTCGGCCCGGGCCAGTCGGTGACCGTCCAGGTCACGGGCCTGGCCGGGGTGCCGACCGACGCCACCTCGGTGGTCCTCACGCTGACCGGCGTCCTGCCGACGGCCCAGACCCACCTCACCGCCTACCCGGGTCCCTCCCAGCCGTTGATCTCCGATGTCAACCCGGCCCCGGGGACCCGGCGGGCCAACCTGGACGTCTCGGCCCTGTCGTCCGACGGCACCGTGACCATCACCAATTACGCGGGCACGGTGAACGTCGTGATCGACGTCTCGGGGTGGTACATCCAGACGGTCGCCCCGCCCCCGTAGGTCCGGGGTGACCTGACCGGGATGCCGACCCCGTGGCGGTCGGTCGCTGACCGGTGTCGTGGCGGCGGCACCACGGAGCCACGGTACGCTGTGGCCGGAGCGCCGGGAAGTCTGGTCGGCAGGGGGACGGGGAGAGCCACCCGTCCCTGCGGAGGAGCGCGGTGACCGACCCACAGCAGACGACCACAGCCCGACGGAGCCGCGACGACGGCCGTCGGCGGGCCCTGCGCCTCCCGAGTTGGCGGAGCGAGTCGCTGCGGACCACCTTCTGGGTGGTTCCGACGGCGCTCATCGTGGTGGCCGGCCTGCTCTTCGCCGTCACGGTGGAGATCGACCTGGCCGCCTTCCACCACGAGCTGAGCCTGCCGAGCTGGGTGGAGTCGGGGAGCGCCGACGCCGGCCGCCAGGTGCTGATCGCCATCGCCGCGGCCATCATCACCACGGTCGGGGTGGTGTTCTCCATCACCATCCTGGCGCTCACGCTGGCCTCGCAGCAGTTCGGGCCCCGGATGATGCGGAACTTCGTCCGGGACCTGGGAAACCAGATGACGCTCGGGATCTTCGTGGCCACGTTCGTCTACTCGGTGCTCGTCCTGGTCTCCATCACCAGCCTCCCCCCGGCCAATTTCGTTCCCCACCTCTCGATCAGCGTGGCCGAGGTACTGCTGCTGGTGGACCTGGCCGTGCTCATCTACTTCATCCACCACATCGCCAAGTCCATCCAGCTCCCCGAGGTGATCGCCGGCATCGCCCACGACCTCCTGCGGGCCATCGACGCCGAGTACCCCGAGATCCGGACGGCCGGTGGAGAGGTCCTCGACCCGTCGGGCCACACCGACGAGCTGCCGGACATGCTGGACAAGCCCGGGGCCGAGGTGGCTGCCACCCACAGCGGGTACCTCCAGTTCGTCGGCTACGGGCAGCTGGTCGAGATCGCCGAGTCCTCCGACGCGGTGATCCGCCTGGCCCACCGACCCGGACACTTCGTGGTGGCCGGCCGGCCACTGGCCACGGTCTGGCCGGCCGGTGCCGCCCGGCGGGTGGCCGCGGCGCTGGACAAGGCCCACGTGACGGGCCCGCACCGGACCCTCACCCAGGACCCGGTCTTCGCCATCGACCAGCTGGTGGAGATCGGCATCCGTGCGCTGTCGCCCGCGGTGAACGACACGTTCACCGCCCTCACCTGCATCGACTGGCTCTCGGCCGGGCTCTCGGTGGTCTCGTCCCGGGTGCTGGCCGAGGGCGTCTACCGGGGGCGAAGCGGCCGGATCCGCCTCATCGAATTCGACCCGAGCTACGGACGGATGGTGAACCGGGCCTTCGACAAGGTGCGCCAGGCCGGCCGGGGCATGCCGGCGGTGATCATCCGCCTGCTCGACGCCCTGGACCACATCGCCGAGAGCACCACCGACCCCCGCCAGCGGGCCGTGCTCCTGCGCCAGGCCGAGATGATCCTGCGGGGGGCCGAGGAGGAGGTCCCCGAACGCCTCGACCGGGTGGACATCCGCGAACGCTACGACCGCCTGGTCCACACGGCCCGGGCCCTCGACGCCGCCCGCTGACGGCCCCGGCCGGACGACTCAGCCGGCGGACAGGGCCCGCCACAGCGCCAGGTAGCTCGGGTAGGTGAGGCCGGGGCTGACGTACCCGGCCTCCTCCAGTTCGGCGTGGAACCTCGGGAGGTTCCGGAAGGGGATCCCCATGTCCACGTGGTGGGCCAGGTGCCACCCGGTGTTGTAGGGCACGAACCAGAAGCGGGCGAACCACGACTGGGCCACGGTGTGGGTGGTGGCCCGCCGGTCGGCGCTGGCCTCGAGGCCGCCGTGCTCGGCGATGGCCCGGAGCCGGTTGAGCACGCGCCACTGGGTCATCCAGGGGAGGAACCACAGCATCGGGTAGATCCACCAGCGGCCCGTGGCCACCCAGGACACCGCCCACAGCAGGGCCTGCATCCCGAGGATCGAGGCGGCCACCCCGCGGAAGGCCGGGGAGCGCAGGGCCTTGAACAGCGGGGTCAGGTTCTTCCACCCCGAGATCCCCACGGCGTCACGCCGGAGGCGCCGCCACAGGGCCCGGCGGGTGCAGGGGTAGCCACCGTAGAAGGCCAGGTCGGGTTCGTTGGGCCCGAACTCCTCCCGGTGGTGGGCGAAGTGGCTGCGACGGTAGATGTCGATGGGGGTGAACGTCGGGTAGGCGATGACCCATTTGCCCACCCAGTCGTTGATCCGCTTGTCACTGAACAGCAGCCGGTGGGCCGACTCGTGCATGAGGATGGCGAACCGGGCGTACATCGGGCCCATGAGGACGAAGGCCACCAGGTACCCGATCGGGTTGGCGATCCAGACGGCCGCCCCGACCAGGGCCACCACCCAGGCCCACACCGCGACCACGGTCACGGCATTGCGGGCGTTCGGGATGCGGCGCAGTTCGCGTCGGAGCTCGGGACGGCACATGCCGTTGGGCTGCAGCCGGTCCGTCGGGAGGACGACCGGGCGCAGCTCCGGGCCGGCCACCATGGTTGACGCCATCGATCTATATTACAGTCTTCTCATAGATGGTTCAAGAACGTAAGAGACCGCTCACCGCCCGGTCGGTGCTGGCCAGCGCCCTCCTCGGCGCCGACCCCCCGGAGCTGCCCGTGGCCCATCTGGTCCATCTGGCCGGCCTGTTCGGGATCAACGGCAACCGGGCCCGGGTGGCCCTCAGCCGGATGGTGGCCTCGGGGGAGGTGACCACCGACGGTGCCGGCTCCTACCGGTTGTCCGGCCACCTGCTCCGCCGGCGCGACCGCCAGGAGGCCAGCCGGGCCGGACGCGCCGGCCGGTGGTCGGGCGCCTGGCACGTGGTGGTGGTGACGACCAGCGGGAGCCCGGCCGAGGTCCGCGCCGCCCGGCGGCGGTCGCTGGAGTTCGCCCGCCTGGCCGAGCTGCGTGAGGGGACCTGGGTCCGCCCGGACAACCTGGCCCTCGACCTGGCCCCGTCGCTGGCGTCCGACGTGGTGGTGTTCACCGGCCCCTCCGACGGTGACCCGGCGGCGCTGGCCGGCTCCCTGTGGGACCTGGGGGCCTGGGCCCGGCGGGCCCGGGAGCTGCAGCGGGCCCTGGTCGACCTCGACCCCCGCGGCCCGGCGGACCTGGCCCCTGGGTTCGAGCTCTCGGCCGGCGTCCTCCGGCACTTCCAGGCCGACCCCCTGCTGCCCGACGAGCTCCTGCCGGACGACTGGCCGGGGGGAGGGTTGCGGCGTGACTACGACGACTGGGACCGCCGCTACCGGTCGGTGCTGGCCGCGTGGAGCCGGGCCCCGGGGCGTCGCCCGGCCCGTCGGCGGTCAGCCGAGCTCGGCGAGCTTGCCGTCCAGCCAGGTGGCCAGTGAGGCCAGGTCGCCGAAGGTCAGCTCACGGTCCTCCTCGGTGAGGTAGACGGAGTACCCGGCGTCGTCGGCGGCCACCGACAGCCTGACGTCACGCCCGACGAGGTAGCACCAGGCGGGCCGGAGGCCCGGAGTGATCGGTGTCCGGAGGCGCCAGCCCCGCCGACGGGTGAAGAGCCGGGTGAGCTGCTCGAGCCGTTCGTCCTCTCCGCTCGTCACGCTCCCACTCCCGGTCGGGTCGCCACCGGTCCCCACCGTAGACGGACCGGCCGGGACGCCAGGGCGGCCGACGCCCGTAAGGTGGTCCCATGCACGACTCGGTCACCGTCCACATGGCAGCTCCCCCCGACAAGATCTGGGACCTGGTGAGCGACGTCACCAGGATCGGCCGGTACAGCCCGGAGACCTTCGAGGCCGAGTGGCTCGACGGGGCCACCGGCCCGGCCGTGGGGGCCAAGTTCCGCGGCCACGTGAAGCGCAACGGCAAGGGCCCGACCTACTGGACCACCTGTGAGGTCACCGACAGCGTCCCGGGGAAGTCCTTCGGGTTCTCCGTGGGGTCCGCCGACAAGCCCATGAACACCTGGCGCTACGACCTGGTGCCGTCCGGCGACGGGACCGACGTCAGCGAGTCGTTCCGCCTGCCGGACAAGCCGGTGCTGAAGCTCTACTGGGCACTGCTCGGGTGGGCCCGGGGCAAGACCAACCGTGACGGCATGCGGGCCACGCTCGAACGCATCAAGGCCGAGGTCGAGTAGGACCGGTCACCGGTGACCGCCGACCAGCAGCTCGGACGGGTGCGGGGCAGGTGGTGACCCCGGTCGTCCGGTCCCTGGACGCCTTCCAGCAGCGCCACCGACCGACCGCCGTGGCCGTGGCCGTCGTCCGGAAGCTGGGGGACGACGACGGGGGGACCCTGATCAATTCGATCGCCTTCGCCGGGTTCGTCTCGGTCTTCCCCCTGTTGCTCATCCTGTTCACCGTGCTGGACCTGGTGTTGTCAGGCGATCCCCACGCCCGGGCCACCATCGCCCACTCGGCGCTGGCCCAGTTCCCCCTGGTGGGCGAGGAGCTGGGCAGCAACATCCACGGATTGCGACGGACCTCGGTCATCGGGCTGGTGGTGGGCATCGTCGTGCTCCTCTGGGGGTCGATGGCCCTGGCCCGGGCCGGGCAGGTGGCCATGTCCCGGGTGTGGGCGGTGCACCACGACGTGCGTCCCCGCTTCGGGGCCCGCCTGGTGCGCAGCCTCGGGTTCCTCGGCGTGCTGGGGCTCGGCGTGGCGGCCACCTCGGCCCTGGCCGGGTTCGGCACGGTCGGTGGACGGCAGCCGTTCCTCGGCGCGGTGGGCGAGGTGCTGGCCCTGGTGCTGAACGTGGTGGTGTACCTGCTGGCCTTCCGGATCCTGACCCCACCGGGTGTCCGGCTGCGCCAGTTGGTCCCGGGCTCGGTGGTGGGGGGGATCGGGTGGACGGTGTTGCAGGCCCTCGGCGGCTACGTGGTCGGCCGGTACCTGCGCCACGCCGGCCAGGTCTACGGGACGTTCGGCGCCGTCCTGGGGCTGACCGCCTGGATCTACCTGGGGGCCCGCCTCTCCATCGTGGCCGCCGAGCTCAACCCGGTGCTGTCCCTCGGGCTGTGGCCCCGGGGGCTGGCCCCGCCGCCGTCCACCCCGGCCGACCGGCGGGCCCTGGCCCTGGCGGCCCGGGGACCGACCCGGGAGGTCGACGGTGACGGGGATGCCGTCACCGCCGGGCCGGACTGACGCCGCGGCGCGCCACCGGTTCACATCGGGACGGTCTCGATGGCCTCGAAGGCCTCCAACGTGGCGATCTCCTCCTCGTCGGGCTCGGCCCCGGCGCCGCGCACCCGGATGATCGCCACCACCAGGCCGATGGCCACGCACACCGCACCCACCACGAAGGCCAGGCGGTACCCGGCCACCAGGGCCGCCGCCGTGGTGTGGCCGGCGCCGACCAGCTGGCGGGTGTGGTTGGTGGCGATGGTGCTGAGCAGGGCCAGTCCGACGGCCGCGGCCATCTGCATGGAGACGTTGACGATCCCCGAGCCCAGACCGGCGTCCTCGTTCGGGACGTCCTCCATGGCGATGGCCAGCAACGGCATGAAGGAGGTTCCGGCGCCGTAGCCGAGAAGGATCAGTCCGGGCAGGACGTCGGTGACGTAGCGGGCGTGGGTGCCCAGCCGGGCCAGGAGGAGCAGGCCGGCGATGGCCGAGATCATGCCGGGGATGAGCACCCGCTTGGCCCCGAACCGGGTCACCAGGCGCGCCGTGAGCCCCGAGGACAGCACGGCCATCATCACGGCCATCGGGAGGAAGGCCAGACCGGTGAGGGTCGGGGAGTAGTGCAGGACGTTCTCGAGGTACAGCGCCCCGAGGAAGAACGTGGAGAACATCCCCGTGGCCAGGAAGCCCCGGACGATGCTCGAACTGGCCAGGTTGGGGACCCGCAGGATGCGCAACGGCATGATGGGGTTCCGCAGTCGGGACTCGAGCACGACGAACGCTACGGCGAGGACCGCGGCGGCCCCGAGGAACAGGGCGGTGTGGACCGAGGCCCAGCCGTACTGGGTGGCCGTCACGATGGCGAAGATCCCGAGCATCAACGAGGCGGTCACCAGTACCGAGCCGGTGACGTCGACCCCGCCGCCGATGCCCAGCCCCTCGTTCTCCACGATGAGGATCCGGCCCATGACCAGGGTGGCGATCCCGATGGGGACGTTGATGAAGAAGATCCAGTGCCAGTTCAGGGCCTGGGTCAGGACGCCGCCCACCATCAGCCCGATGGCCCCGCCGCCCACCGCCACGAAGACGTAGGCGCTCATGGCCTTGGCCCGCTCGGCCGCCACGGGGAACTCGGTGACGATGATGGCGATGATGACCGACGCCGACAGGGCTCCGCCGATCCCCTGGACGAACCGGCCGATGATGAGCATGGCCTGGCCGGTGGCCAGGCCGCACACGGCGGAGGACACGGTGAACAGGGCGATCCCCCCGAGGAACACCCGCTTGCGACCGACCAGGTCGCCGAGCCGGCCGGCCATGAGGAGGAAGCTGCCGAAGGTGATGAGGTAGGCGTCGATGACCCAGGTGAGGTCGGCCTGGCTGAAGTGGAGCTGGCGCTGGATGGCCGGGAGGGCCACGTTCACGATGGACGAGTCCAGGGCGCTCATGAACATGGCCAGGCACACGGTCACGAGGGCCAGCCACCGTCGCCGGTTGCTGCGTTCGGTGGCCTCGGTCGGGGAGGTGGACGGCATCGTGGGCTCCGGGGTGCTGGCGGGACAGATCTTCAGGTCATGATAATCACGACATCGTGATCATCATGCAGTGGTGATGCTCACGCCGCAAGGTAGACTCGTGGCCATGGTCACGGAGACGGGGGTGCAGACCCCCGGGGCACCCTCGGCGGAGGCGGCCACGGGGTCGATCGTCCTACTGACGCGCCTGGCCCGCGTGGTCTACCGGCAGAGCGGTGAGGAGCTCATCGGCATGCGGCTGAAGAGCCTCGGCGCCCTGGCCTTCCTACGCGACCACGACGAGGCGTCGCAGCAGGCCCTGAGCGAGGGATTGTTCGTCGACGCCAATTCGTGCGTGCTGCTGCTGAACGAGCTGGAGGCCGCGGGCTACGCCGAACGCCGGAGGGACCCGACGGACCGGCGCCGCCACCACGTCGTGCTCACACCGGCCGGACGGGCTGCCCTGGAGCGGGCCGAGCAGGCCCAGCAGAGCATCGAGGACGAGGTCCTGGCTGCGCTGGAGCCCGCTGAACGGGCCGAATTGCAGCGACTGCTCGGCAAGGCCCTCGAGGGTCCGGGCAGCGTGTCCACCGGGGTGTGACCCGGTCTTCTGGTCCACCCCGGTCCCCACGGGCTGTGGTCAACTGGGCGCGTCGAGAGGGGAACGGGATGACCACGGTGCAGGCGGACGGAGGGCGACGGGGCGGCGGCCCCCGATGATCCGCATCCTGCTGTCGGTCGTCATCCGCCTGCTGGCCAACATCGTCGGGCTCCTCGTCGCCGCGGCCATCCTCGACGACATGACGGTCAACGCCAAGGGGTTCATCATCGCCGTCCTCATCTTCACCGTGGTCGAGGTGGTCGTCGAGCCCCTGCTCCGCCAGATGGCCCTGCGCAGTGCCCAGGCCCTGATGGGGAGCATCTCCCTCATCACCACGTTCGTCGGTCTGCTGGTCACCAACCTGCTGTCGACCGGCCTCCACATCCACGGGCTGTCGACCTGGCTGTTCGCCACGGTCATCGTGTGGCTGGCCGCCCTGCTGGCCGGACTGCTGCTGCCGTTGATCCTGGTGAAGCGGGGCGTGGAGGAGCACCGGAGGAAGTAATGACCCCCGGGCCGTGGCCGTCCGGGGCTGCGCCCGGAGCGGTCCGGCCCGGGCCGGTCGCCCCGTCCCGTCCTTCCGGCGTCAGGCCTGGTCGGTCGGTGGGGGTGCGGCCGCCGCCGGTGCATCGGCCGGTGTCGACGGCGCGGCCGCCGCCGGGGCCGCCGCCCGAGTCGATGCCGCCCCACCCTTCGAGAACAGCTTGTGCTGCTCGGGGAACTTGTGGCGGTGCATCTCCTGGAGCCGCGCGTGCTCGTCGGGGGTGGCGTGCTTGTGACACGTCTTGTAGTGGGTGCCCTCCACCCGGTGGTGGGCGATCCGCCAGCAGCTCTTGCACTTGAGGTGACGGTAGGCCACGCCGATGACGGCGAAGTAGGTCAGGCATGCGCCGAACCCGCTCCAGAACCCGTACCAGGCACCGCTCTCGTTCCAGATGCCCGTCCAGTGGAGGAAGAACGGACCATCGGAGAGGAGGAAGGTCAGCGGGGGCATGGCGCGATGGTACCGCCGGGGCGGTGGTCGACCGGGTGACCAGGACCGTCCGGAACCGTGCCCGGTGCGGGGGCAACCCCCGGTTCACCCGTTGTTGACCAGGTGTTTGCTTGACGGCCCGTCAGGTGTACCGCACCCTAGGGGCGTGACCGCTCTCCCTCCGTTGCCGTCGGACGCGGAGCCGCGCGGCCCGGTCCCGGGCCAGCCCCTACCGGCGACCCCCCCGGCGAGCGATCCGGCCCGCTACGGCGTCGGCTCCGCCCCGCCGGTGGTGGGGATGGTCGACCGGGTCGCACCGGCCCCGGACCTGAACGGGGTGGTCCAGCCCACCGGATCGGCCGCTCCCACCAGCGGTTCGGCCACGGCGTCCACGACCATGGTCGGTCCCTACCCCCACGGGGGGCCCGTGACCTACGGCGAGGCACCGGTCGCCGCGGGGACGGTCCTCCTCGAGCGGGTGACCCAGCCCCTGGTGGTGGCCGAGAGCGCCGCCCCCGGCGGCCAGCTCCCGCCTCCCGACCGACCGGCACCCGGCGAGCTGGGGATCCGGGAGCGCCGGTCGTGGCGGACCTGGCAGCTGCTCCTGACGGCGGTGGTGGCGGCGGTGTTCGGCATGTGGTTCAACGGGAACTCCGGGGCCAGCTCCGGGGCCTCGGGGGGATCGGGAGGCGCCAGGAGCTATTCCCTGCCCCCCAACGGTGCCGCGGCGGGATCGTCGACGACGGCCACCACCTCCGCTGCCGGCGCCACCACGGCCACCACCACGGCCGCCGGCGCAACCACGGCTACGACGACGGCCGCAGGGGCCGCCGGGGCCACCACGTCGACCACGGCCCCGACCGGCCCGGCCACGGTCCTCATCCCGGCCACCGAACTGCACGGCAACTGGACCAGCAGCGCGTTCACCATCGCCGGCGGTCAGTGGAACATCGGCTGGGCCTACCGGTGCACCCCGGCGCCGGCATCGGGGCCGGCCTTCGAGATCTTCGTCGTCCCGGCCGGCGGCACACCGGGTCAGACGCCGGTCGTCACCGAGGCCACGGCCACGGGGCAGGCCATCACCCCGGAGACGACGGCGGGGAGCCAACAGGTCGTGGTCGAGACCGAGCCCAACTGCGAGTGGGTGGTCAAGGTGGTCGGAATCAGTTAGCTCCGGCGTCTGACCGGCGGAACTGCCCCCAGGCTCCGGCCTTCATGGGATAGTTGCTCCATTCCTACGGGAGGAGCGCCACGTGTCGGATGAGGGCTGGGGGGTGGAGCGGACCACGGCGACCGGCCGGCACGCCGATCGACGACGGCGGTCCTTCCGCTGCTTCACCGGGGTCGGGAGGACACGCTGACCGACCCCACCCCGGACCCCGCGTCGCTGGCCGGACGCCGCCGCCGACGGTCGGCCCTGGCCGGTGAGCCCCGCTGGCCGATGGCCGCGGCCGTCCTGGCGGCAGGTCTGCTCCGCGCCGCCCTGCCGCCCGAGCTCCGTGACGGTGACGCCCGGTGGCTCTTCCTGGCCGTCGTCGTCGTGCTGCTGGCCGCGCTGATCGCCGGAGATCCCGGCCGGATCGACCGGGACGTCCCGTGGCTCCGCCTGTTGACGGGGATGCTCATCGGCGTCATCTCGGTGGTCAACGCCGGTTCCGCCGTCCGGCTGGTGATCGGCATCGTGGACGGCGAGGCGTTCACCGACAACGCCAAGTTGATGCTGGCCAGCGGGGGCATCATCTGGATGAGCAACGTGATCGCCTTCGCCCTCTGGTACTGGGACCTCGACCAGGGCGGACCCGTGGCCCGGGCCAGTGCCACGCCGGGGATCCCGGCCCTCATCTTCCCCGAGATGAAGCACCCGGACCTGGTCGGTGCCGACTGGTACCCGAAGTTCGTCGACTACTTCCACTTCTCCTTCGCCACGGCGACCGCCTTCAGCCCGACGGACGTGTCGGCCATCAAGCCGTGGATGAAGTTGATGCTGATGGCCGAGGAGGCCATCTCACTCGTCGTGGCTCTGCTGGTCGTGGCCCGCGCCGTCAACATCCTGAAGTGACGGGGCACCGGTCACGCCTCCGGACTCCGGGGGACCGCCTTCCGATGTGCGGGCCGGGGCAGCGCGGTCCGTCCGTCGCATAGTCTGGCCACTCCCCTGGGCAGGGACGCCGCAGGGCTGCGAGCGAGGTGAATCGATGAGTGCCGTCATTACCATCCACTTCCCTGTTGACGATGTCCCGGAGGCCATCGCTGCCCTCCAGCGGAACGCCGGGCTCCTCGAGGAGATCAGCGAGTCGACGAAGAGCAGAGGCATCCGGAGCCACCGGTTCTTCGCCGGCGACGGCGAGCTCCTGGTGGTCGATGAATGGGAGACGGCTGAGCAGTTCCAGGAGTTCTTCGACGGGAATGCGCAGGTCGCCCAGGCTGTCGAATCGCTCGGTGTCACGGGACCGCCTGTGGTCTCGATCTTCCGTCCGATCGATGCACCCGGGACGATCTGAGCGTCAGTAACGACGGACACCGGACACCGCCCGGTTCAGCACGTCCCGGAGCGCCGTGGGGCGACCGGTGGGGAATCCGTGCCCCGGACCGTTCGGGACACGGCGGAGGCCGCGGCCCCTGGCCCTGCTTCCACCGATGGTCAGGCGGACCGCCCGGCCGCCGCGACGTCATCGGCGGCGACAGCAGCCACCGAGGTCTGGCGGACGGTGTCAAGGGTGTGCTGCAGTTCGGCGAAGTAGTCGTAGTCCCGCTCGGTGTCTTTGCGTACCTTGCCCCGGCCCCCGCGTCCAGGACGTCCCGGATGAGCGGTCGGCGTCGAGGAGATCGGAGCAACGTGCCGGACCACCGGAACGGCCACGACTTCCCCGTTCACCTGATCGGGGCCCGGTGTCACCTGCGGATCGACCGGTTGCCGCTCAGGTATCGGCGACGTGTCGGCCCCTACGGGCGAGGTGGCGACGACGGGGATCGGTGCGGTTGCCGGGGGTGCCGCGGCGACCGGTGCCGCCGGTTGGACGGGCGCGGGAGGAGCCGGGGGTGCCGCGGCGACCGGTGCCGCCGGTTGGACGGGCGCGGGAGGAGCCGGGGGTGCCGCGGCGACCGGTGCCGCCGGTTGGACGGGCGCGGGAGGAGCCGGGGGAGGAGCCGGGGGAGCCGGGGGTGCCGCGGCGGGAAGACCGGCTGGTGTCGGTGCCGCGGTGACGGTGGTCGGGGGCGCGACCGTCGTCGGCATACCTCGCTCTGGTGGCAGGGACCCGTTCGTCGGTGGCACCCCGGCCGGCGAGGTCCGGGCCGGAGCGGCATCGTCCGACCGGAGCGAGCGGATGTACCGGGCGCATTCGGCCTGTTGGTCGGCCATACGGTGCAGCCGATCGGCCAGTTCGAGGATGGTGGTGTTCGATGTGGTGACCATGGTGGGATCGTGGAGCATCGTACCTGAGCACCGATTCTATTGCCATCGATTAATCTTCTGTTGACACAACGTACATGTTGGTAACAGACCGGACACCTTGGCTGTCATAGGGGGGAACGGCGGCCGGGGTGACGTTCCCGGACCTCGGTCCGGGTGCCGGGGGCCGAGTGCCACACCTTCGGCGTTGTTGGGTACGATCACCAGCGAATTACTGGGAAACGGGACGTCCGAACCCGGATCGACCCGTGTCCGGGGTGCCTGAGTTCATCTCGATGTCGGTACGTGAACAACCGGCGACCACTGTTTGAACCTTATGTCAACAAGGCTGAACAGTCGGTAAAAACGCCCAGAATTGACATCAATGGTGGTTACACTCACCCCGTGCTGCGCGCCTTGATGTCCGACGAGGAGCGACGGGCGCGCCTGACGGCCAGTATCTCCGGCCTGGCCGACCGGGAGCCCGTGGTCTCGGCCCGCCGGATCCTCACCACGCCTCAGCGGAACGGCTTCATCGGCCTCGGGGTCGTGACGGTGCTGGGCTGCATCATCTCGTGGGTCGTCACCCTGCAGGTCTACGTGACGGTCCTCACGTTCCTCTACGTGGCCGCCATCATCTACCGGCTCAATCTCTTCCACCGGTCGAGCATGCCGGACACCTGCCAGGTGGTGAGCGATGACGAAGCCCGGGCCTATCCGGCGGAACTGCTCCCGGTGTACACGGTCCTGATCCCGGCCTACCGCGAGCCCGAGGTCATCCGTCACCTCATCGACCGGGTGACCCGCTTCGAGTACCCGCCGGACCGTCTCGACGTGAAGCTCCTCATCGAGGAGGACGACCAGGCCACCATCGACGCCGTCATGGCGGCCCGGCCCGGGGACCAGTTCGAACTGGTGCTCATCCCGGCGGCCGAGCCCCGGACCAAGCCCAAGGCGCTCAACTACGGGCTGACCCTGGCCCGGGGTGAGTTCGTGGCCGTCTACGACGCCGAGGACGAGCCCGAGCCCCTGCAGCTGCGCCGGGCCGTGGTCGCCCTCCGCCGGCTGGGCCCGGACGTCGGATGCCTCCAGGCCAAGCTCTCGTACCACAACCCGATGCAGAACCTGATCACGAAGTGGTTCACCATCGAGTACGCCCTGTGGTTCTCGTTCTTCCTCCCCGGTCTGGCGTCGATGGACGCGCCGATCCCCCTCGGGGGTACCTCGAACCACTTCCGCAGAATGGCCCTGCAGTCGATGGGGGCCTGGGACCCGTTCAACGTGACCGAGGACGCCGACCTGGGCATCCGGATGTTCCGCGAGGGCTACACCGTCGGCGTGCTCGAGTCCACCACCCTCGAGGAGGCCAACAGCGACTTCGTGAACTGGATGAAGCAGCGGTCCCGGTGGCTCAAGGGGTACATCCAGACCTTCCTCGTCCACCTCCGCCATCCCCTCGAGCTCCGGCGCGAGATGGGCCTGAAGAACGTCGGCCACTTCTGCATGTTCGTGGGGGGAACCCCGATCCTCGCCATCATCAACCCGATCTTCTGGTTGATGACCATCGTCTGGTTCGTGGCCCACCCCACGTTCATCGAGCTGATCTTCCCCGCCCCGATCTACTACCTGGGTCTGGCCTCCTTCGTCTTCGGGAATTTCCTCCTGGTCTACGTGACGGTCATGAGCTGCCGCATGGTCCACCGGGGCACGTTGCTCTGGGCGGCGCTGCTGGTGCCGATCTACTGGGTGATGATGTCCATGGCGGCCATCAAGGCCGTCTGGCAGCTGGCCGGTGCGCCGAACTTCTGGGAAAAGACGGTCCACGGTCTGCACAGCTCGCCCAAGGCCACCGGGGCCGCTCCCCCCGGGACCGGACCGGCGCCACGATGACCTCGGTGATCGACCGACCGCAGCCCGGCGCCGGCCCGCCGGCCGCCGCGGGAGGTGCGTCGTGGTCGGCCTCCCGCCCGACCCTCGCCCCCGAGTCGCGGGCGACGAAGTGGAAGCGGCGGGTCTCGAGTGAGGGGTTCGTGGTCACCCTGGTGGCGGCGGTCGGGTACGTCATCGTCGGCCTCCTGCTCGACTTCCGGTACCACTCGTTCCTCGGCGACGCCACGGCCCGGACGGCCAACGGGTTCTACATCCTCCACTCCCGGGACCCCCACCTGGCGGCCATCGGCTTCGTGTGGAACCCGCTGTCATCCATGGCCGTGCTGCCGTTGCTGGCCTTCAACACCCTGTGGCCGCCGCTGGCCGCCAATGACGTGGCCGGATCCCTGGTCTCGGCCCTGGCCATGGCCGGGGCCGTCTACCAACTGTGGGCCCTGGTGCGGGAGTGGAGGATCTCCCTCCTCCCCCGCCTGGTGCTGGTCGCCGTCTTCGCCCTCAACCCGATGATCATCTACTACGCCGGCAACGGCATGAGCGAGGGCCTCTACCTGTTCACCATGGTGGCCACCGTCCGCTACCTCATCCGATACGTCCGCCACGACGACCTGCGCTCTCTGGTCTACGCCGCTTCGTTCCTCGGGCTGGGGTACCTCGACCGGACCGAACCCATCGCCGCCGCCGTGTTGGCCGCGCCGATCGTCTTCGGACTGGCCTACGCGAAGAGCGACGGCATCCGCCACGCCCGCACCATGGCCGGCCTGACCGACATGACCATCTTCCTCATGCCCATCGTGACGGCCGCCGTCGGGTGGGCGGTCACCAGCTACGTCATCGTGGGCAACGCCTTCGAGCAGCTGTCGTCCCAGTACGGCAATTCGTCGCTGATCGCCCAGTCGGGCATCAAGCCGGGACACTACGGGGCGAGACTGCTCTTCGAGGGAAAATCCGTCGAGTACTACATGCCGCTCATCGCGATCATCGTGGTGGCGGCGGCCCTGGTGGCGGCCTACCGGCGGGACGTCCAGATCCTGGTCATCGTGGCCGTCCTCGGCGGTGGACTGGCCTTCAACCTGGTGTCGTACCTGGACAACACCATCTTTCCGTTCTTCCGGTACTTCATCCTCATGGTGCCCCTGGCGGTCATCCTCGTGGCCAACATGCTGGCGGTGCCCGAGCGGGCCCGACGTCCACGGTCCAACGACGCGGTCCACAAGGCGATGGTGGCCATCGGGTCCGCCGTGGTGGCGGTGGTCCTCCTCGTGCCGTCGGTGCCGGCCACGGCAGCAGGCATGTTCAACCCGAACATCGGCAGCCAAGAGGTGCAAGAGGTCGGCTTCATCTTCGCCAAGCACCCCGACGCCAACCAATTGGTGGCCGTCAACACCTACAAGGGCATCGCCATCATGACGAGATCCATCGATGCCATGCACCTCCCCGCCGGCTCGATCGTGGTGAACAACGCCAACGAGTGCATCCCCGACATGATCATGCGGGTCTCGGACCCCAAGGTCTTCGTCATCCCCAACGACCGGGACTTCCAGCGCATCCTCGACGATCCGCTCACCTTCGATGCGCACTACCTGCTCGTCCCCGACCCGGTCGACTCGCCGGCCGACTCGATCGACAACCAGTACCCGCGTCTTTACGCCCACGGTGGCGGCTTCGCCCACCTCGTGACGACCTTCAAGGCCGACGGATCGTGCGTGACCTTCCGCCTCTACCAGGTGACCGGCCATCCGCTGGGGACGTTTTGACCGCCCTGGTCGCAGATCCCGAGCGGGTCGACGATGCGGTGGCCGTCGACGAGCTGATCGCGGCCTTTCCGCCGGACCTGGTCGATGCCGTCATCCGCAAGACCGGACGGGAGGAACAGCGGTCGCGTTCCCTCCCGGCACGGACGGTGGTGTACTGCGTGCTCGGACTGGCTGCCTTCCCCGGCCGTCCCTACGAGGCGGTGATGGGCACGGTGGCTGACGGACTGGCCCGGGCCGGCGGGAGCGTCGTCCCCTCTCCTCCCACCAAGGCCGCGCTGACCAGGGCCCGGACCCGTCTCGGCGTCGATCCCCTCCGGGTGCTCTTCGAGGAATCGGGGGCGGTGGAGCCCCATCCGGTGCTCCGGGGACCCGACGGTCGACGCATCGTCCGGCTCGAGTGCCGGATCCTCGAGGTCCCGGACACCGGGGGGAACCGGGCCCGCCTGCGGGGTCGCGGCGCGGTAGGCGCCGACGGCCTTCCCCGCCCGGAGGTCCAGGTCTCCGCACTGGTGTGCAGCGGTTCGGGGACCATCGTGGATGCCACGGTGGGCGCGTCGGCCGAGGGCCGGGTCGGCGTCGAGACCCTCCTGCTGGCCGGGCGGGGACCGGGGTCACTGCTCGTGGCCGGCCCCGACGAATTCCGTTACAGCCTCTGGGACAGTGCCGGTCGCCTCGGGTGGAACCTGTTGTGCGAACCGGGGCCCCGGGTGACCCTCTGCGTCGAGGACGAGCTGGAGGACGGGACCTTCCTGTCGGTGCTCCACGAGCATCGTGACGAGCGGCGGTGGGGGGACGGCGTCCCCGTACGCGTGGTCGGAGCCGCGGTGGCCGACGCCGGCGGGCCGCCGTCCACCGGTCCGCTCCTGGTGACCAGCCTGTTGGACTGCTCGAGGTCCTCTCCCGGCGAGCTGCGCCGGTGGTACCGGACGGGTCGGGAGGGACCGTCACCGGCCGTCCACCCGGTCGGTGCGGGACGGCTGCCGTCCCGGTTGCGCTCGAAGGACCCGGAACTGGCCGTGCAGGAGGTCTTCGCCCACCTGTGCCTGGCCCGGACCGCCGGGTCGAACCCGGCGGGAGCGTTCCGGTGGAGCTAAGTCAACACCGGCCGGCCCCGGCCGGGAGCGGGTACGGAAAGCGTGTCGTCCGGGCGATCTGGTCTCCCCCGGGCAACCGTCAGGCCACGTCCTCCTTACCAGAAAGTTATCTCTGTGTGTCTTCGGCGAATTCCCGGCCGTTGGCGCCCGACCCCGTGCAATAACTACCTCGAGCGGCCGAACAGCCGGCCGTTCGACAGCACCGAGCAGCACGCGACATCCGAAGACGAGCTCCCGAGCCCGGGATCACGAAAGGAACCACTACATGTCATTTCGACGAACGTTGCGACTGGGTCTCGCGTCAGCGGCACTCATGGCCGCCGCGGTCACCGGGGCCCTGGCCGGGTCGGCAGGTATTGCCGGTGCCGCCACCGCCGTACCGGTGATCACGGGCACCAGCACCAGTTCGGGGTCCCCGGCTCTGCCGACCTACACCGATCAGCAGATCGTCCAGGTCTCGGCACCGGCCAACACCACCTTCACGGCCGGTCAGTCCCTCAACATCCTGGAGTGCGCCGATCCCGGAGGCACGGTGGGCAACCTGCCGACGTCCGACTCCACCTGTGACGGCAACACCATCGACGGGGACAACATCGTCGTGGCGAGCGGTGGCAGCTTCAACGACCAGGCCGGTGTGGCCGGGAACAGCGGCTACCAGCTCTACCTCCTGCCCAGCGCCGCCCTCTCCGAGGGTTCGTCGGGACAGCCGAAGTGCGACGCCACCGATGCCTGCGTCCTCTACATCGGGACGAACCAGAACGACTTCACCCAGCCGCACGTCTTTTCGGCTCCGTTCTACATGGCTGCGTCGGGTCCCCCGCCGGTGACCCCGGAGACGCCCTACGCACTCATCCTGCCGCTGGCCGCCGGTGGGGTCGTCGTCGGTGCGGTCCTCTTCACGACGATCCGGCGTCGGCGCCGGACGGTCGAGGCCTAGAGCCCCGAGTCACCAACAGACCGCCTGACGGGTCCGGGAGGCGTCCCCCTCCTCCCGGACCCGGCGGGCAAGTCGCAGTGCACGCAGGACAGACACGCAGACACGCAACCATCGATCAAAGGATGTGAACCACATGAAACTCAAGTCCCTCAGGAGCAAGATGCTCAAGGCATCGGGCCTGGGTGCCGTCGCCGTGACGGCAACCCTGGCCCTCGGTACCGGCGTCAGCGGCGCAATCACGCTGCCGTCGCCGGCCACCTCCCCGCTGTACCAGACCGGAACGGTCCAGACCGACCGTGGGTCAGGCTCGGACACGACCTTCTTCATGATGCAGAAGATCAGTGACCTTTACAACCAGGCCGGCCTCTACGGCTGTACCCTCGACGCCGACCAGGAGACCTGCAACCAGTCCGGTGACGTCTCCACCACGGACACGGTCGACAACTACGACCGCACCGAGGAGGTCCAAGGTGTCGACGACGTCGGCTCCGGTGCCGGCCAGGGCCAGCTGTGTGGCACGATCGCCGCACCGATCCCCGTCGACTACGCCCGGTCGTCCAAGCCGGTGAACACCACGACCTGCCCCAACGGGGTCGGCATGGGCTACGCCAAGGACGGCGTTCCGGCGGTGGACTTCCAGGGGATCATCCCCGGTGACATCGGCACCTCCACGGCCTTCGCCAGCGTCAACGGCGGGCTCATCGGCCCCGTCGCCGCCGGCTGGCTCCCTGGTGACCCGGTCGACGGCCCGTACTCGGGCACGCCGTTCTCCAATCTGCTCAACAACAACGGGACGGGTAGCGGCGCCCTGGCCAGCACGGCCTACCGCCTCTACTGCCAGACGGGCGGACAGTCCGCCGGTCAGATCACCGACTGGGGACAGCTCACCAACCTCAGCGCCTCGGGCCCCGGTAACGGTGGCGTGGCCCAGACCGTGGGCAACGGCGCCCCGATCGGCATCCCCATCAACATCATCGGGGTGAACAGCGCGTCCGGTACGGAGTCCACGTTCTCCAGCTTCGTCGGCTGTTCCACGACCAACACCAACGCCCAGGGTGGAAGCACCCACCAGGCGCTGGAGAACAACGTGGCCCAGATCAACGACTTCGCCGTGGCCGCGTACCCGAGCAGCCAGGTGGACCAGGCCGTCTACGCCGCCTCGTCGCTGTACTACATGGCCAACGGGGTGTACAACACCAACCCCTACCAGAAGACGGTGACGCTCAACAACGGGAACGCCTACCCGGCCACCCGGATGAAGCTGAACGGTGTCAGCGCCACGGCGGCGACGGAACTGAACAACACCTTCCCGACCGCCCGCACGCTGTACAACGTCTACAACACCACGACGGTCCGGGCCTCGACCGCAGCCTTCCTCAACTGGATCTGCGACTCGAACAGCGCCTTCACCAAGGGCAAGGACCTGACGACGGGGCTGAACTACGACGCCGAGCTGACCACACTGATCAGCACGACGTACGGGTTCCCCCGCCTGACGGACACCACGGCGGCGCCGAACAACAGCTGCCAGCTGATCACGTCGGTGTCGACCACGCCGTACGCACCCAGTGGCAGCACCTCCGGGCCGTTGCCGTCGAACGTCGTGGTCGGCTCCGGGGTCACGCCCAGCCCGGCCAACAGCTAGCACCCACCACCCGGACGCACCGACGAGTGGTGCGTCCGTCTCCACAGCATCCCGTGCCCGACGGGGTCGGCGAGCGATCGCCGGCCCCATCGGGTTTCGGGCGTTCAGAACCCGAATCAAGTTCGAGACCCGACCGACGAGAGAGGACCCACCACCGGTGCTGCTCACATCCGTGAACGTGAACGTCTGGCGAGTGGCCCGACTGGTGGGCATCTCCCTGCTGGTGGCCGTCGTGATCCTGGCCCTTCGGCCGGGCCGGGCCTTCGGTTCGACACCGACCGTCACCCTCACCGGGACGTCGTCGGTGACCGGCAGTCCGGCGCTCACCACGTTCACCGATCAGCAGGTCATCGGTGTGACGGTGTCGGCCAACTCGGTCTTCACCCCGGGACAGGGCATCAACGTCCTCGAGTGCGCCGATCCGGGCGGCACGGCCGGAAACCTGCCGACGTCGGACGCCACCTGTGACGGCAACACCATCGACGGGGACAACATCATCGTGGCGGCCGACGGCAGTTTCGAGGAGGTGGCCGGCGGGGACGGCGGCACCCTCAGCGGTTACACCGTCTATGCGCTACCCAGTTCGGTGCTCGACGAGCAGCCCGACGGCCAGCCGGTGTGCAACGCCACCAACGCCTGCGTGCTCTACATCGGCCAGAACCAGAACGACTTCACCCAGCCCAAGGTCTTCTCCGAGCCGTTCTACGTCGGCGGCGGGACCCCTCCGACCACCACGACCACGTCGACCACCGAGCCCTCGTCGACCACCACGACCACGTCGACCACCGAGCCGTCGTCGACCACCACGACCACCACCACCTCGGGCAGCACCACCACGACCACCACCACCCCGGACAGCACCACCACGACCACCCCCGGCTCGACCACCACCACCGTGGGCGCCGGGGTGGGGCTGGCCGGTACGTCGGGCTCCGACGGTTCCGACGGCTCCGGCGACTCGGGCGGCTCCGGTGACTCGGGCGGGTCCGGATCGGGCTCGACCACCAGCACCGGTGCCACGCTGGCCTTCACGGGGTCCGGACCGGCGCTCATCTGGATGGTCGTCGCCGGTCTCTTCCTGGTCATCGGGGGCACGCTGGGCAAGCGGTGGTCGACGGTGCCGACCCGATGACCACCCTGGCGCCCGAGGCGCCGTACGTCCCACCCGTTCAGGAGCAACCGGACGTCCCGGTGGTCCTCACCCCGGGGACCTCCGGACCCGACCGGCTGTTCAAGCTGATCCTGTTGGCGTCGGGGCTCATCGTCACGGTGATCCTGGGCGCCATCGTCCTGTATTTGATCGTCCACAGCTGGCCGGCGCTCCACCAGAGCGGCCTGGGCTTCATCACCAGTGACGACTGGTCACCGCCGTCGAGCTTCGGCATCCTCGGGGCACTGGGCGGGTCGGTCCTCATCGCCCTGGTGGCCCTGGTGGTGGCCCTCCCCGTCTCGGTGGCCACGGCGCTGATGATCAACGAGTTCGCCCCGGTGCGGTTCCGGAACTGGCTCACCGGGGTGGTGGACCTGCTGGCCACCGTGCCCAGCATCGTCTACGGCTTCTGGGGCCTCGACGCCCTCAGCAACTACCTCTACGGCACCACGGTCTGGCTCGACCACCACGCCTCGTTCATCCCGTTGTTCCGCACCCCGTCGGTCGCCACCTACGGCAATTCGATCTTCGTCTGCTCGATGGTCGTGGCCATCATGATCATCCCCATCATCACCTCGATCACCCGGGAGGTCATGTCCCAGACCCCCCGGGAGACCTGTGAGGCGGCCCTGGCCCTCGGAGGGACCCGCTGGGGGATGCTGAACGACGTGGTCCTGCCCTTCTCCCGCAACGGGATCATGGGCGGTGCCCTCCTCGGCATCGGCCGGGCCATGGGTGAGACCATGGCCGTTCTGCTCATCCTGTCGAGCGCCAACACCCTGACCTGGGCCATCCTCGGGCCGAAGGGTCTGGGGTCCATCTCCGCCCTGATCGGGCTCAACTTCGAGCAGTCGCCCACCATCACCCAGAGCGCCCTCACCCTGGCCGGGCTCACCCTCTTCGCCACCACCCTCCTGGTCAACCTGGTGGCCCGCCGGGTCGTCTCCCGTTCGGACCGGAAGAAGGCATGAGCACGACCTTCGAACCCGGCCCCGCCCACCGGGGGACGCCGGAGACCCCGGCGTCGGCCGACCGGCCCAACCGGCGCCAGCGGATCCCCCGCGGCATGGCCGCCGAACTGGGCGGGGCGGCGGCGTCCTCCTTCGCCCTGATGTGGCTGATCTTCGCCATCACCGACCCCGGTCAGTCGGCCTTCGGGTTCTTCGTGTGCTGGCTGCTGGGGTTCTTCCTCATCTTCGCCATCGTGGCCTGGCGGCTCCACGGCGTCCTGTTGATGAAGGACCGGTTGGGCACGGTGGCGGTGTGGGGCGGGTCGTTCGTGGCCCTCCTGCCCCTGGTGGTCATCATCATCTACGTGATCATCGAGGGCTCCCAGGCGCTGTTCGCCGCCTTCCCCCACTTCTTCACGGCGGACATGTCCCAGTTCAGCGGTCAGACCCCGATCGGCACGGCGGGGATGGGCGCGGCCATCGTGGGGACGGTGGAACAGGTGGCACTGACCACCCTCTTCTCGGTGCCCATCGCCGTGCTGGCCGCCACCTACCTGAACGAGACGCGGGGGGCCATGGCCAACTTCGTCCGTACCGTGGTCGACTCGATGACCGGCACCCCGTCGATCATCGCCGGCCTGTTCGTCTACCTGTTCTGGGTGGAGCCCCGCGGGGTGAACGGCAAGTCGGGCCTAGCCGCCGCCCTGGCCCTCACCGTGCTGATGCTGCCCTTCGTGACCCGCAGTGCCGAAGAGGTCCTCACCGTGGTGCCCGGGTCGCTCCGCGAGGCGGCACTGGCCCTCGGGGCCCCGCAGTGGAAGGTCGTGGTCAAGGTGGTGCTCCCCACGGCCCGGACGGGTCTGGTCACCGCGGTGATCCTGGGCATCGCCCGCACGGTGGGCGAGACGGCCCCGGTGCTGTTGACCACCAGTGCCTCGGCCCACTTCAACTGGAACCCTTTCCATGGCATCCAGTCGAACCTGCCGCTCGAGATCTACAGCCTGATCGTGTCGCCGGGGACCAATTCCACCAAGGTGGCCTGGGGTGGGGCCTTCGTGCTCGTGCTGGTGGTGCTGACCCTCTTCACCCTGGCCCGGATCCTCGGGTCGTCCCGCACCGGGCACCGCAGCTCCCCGTGGCGCCGCCTCACCCGACAGGCGGCCCCGTCATGAGCAGCCACCCGATGGCCGATCCGCAATCTCCCGTACCGCACCACCTCACCGAACCCAAGGAGCACCACCGCATGCACACCACCGGACGATCCGTGGACCGACCGCGAACCTCGCACCGGGCGCGTCGCTGGAGCCTGGCCCTCCTGGTGGCCGCGGCCTCGGCCCTCCTCGCCCCGCTGGCCGTGTCCGCACCGGCGTGGGCCGGCGCCGGACTGAACGGCGCCGGCTCGTCGTTCGCCCAGCCCGAGGTCACCGGGTGGGTGACCGACACGTCGAAGCCGCCCTACAACCTCAACGTCAACTACACCGGGTCGAGCTCGGGTGACGGCCGCTTCCAGTTCGCCAACGACACGGTGGACTACGCCGTGTCCGACATCCCCTACCAGCCCTATCCCTACGACACCAAGTCCCCGACGTTCCCCTTCATCTACATCCCGGTGACCGCCGGTGGCCTGGCCTTCATGTACCACATCAACGGGCTGAGCGGCACGCTCCAGCTGTCGAGCTACTCGATCTGCGCGGTGATGACCGGCGGGGTCCAGTACTGGGACGATCCGGTCATCAAGGCCGACAACCCCGGCGTCAGCCTTCCCCACACCCTGATCCACGTGGTCACCCGCTCGGACCTGGCCGGCACCAACTTCGTCCTCCAGGAGTACTGCATCGACGAGCAGCCGGCCCTGTGGGCGGCCTTCGTCAACTCGCCGGTGACCCGGAGCACGCCGGGCCAGGTCGACGACCTCTCGGCCACCCAGCCCCGGTCGGACTGGCCGCTGTTCGCCTCGGCCATCCCCGAGTCGGGTTCGGCGGCCGCGGCCAACACCGTGTCGATCGCCAACAACGACGGGTACATCACCGCCGTGGAGACGGCCTACGCCCTGCAGCGGAACGCCCCGGTGGCCTCGGTGAAGAACGCCAACGGCGTCTACACCCAGCCCACGGCGGTCGACGTGGCCTCGGCCCTGGCCTACGCCAACCAGTTGCCCAACGGCACCCACGAGCTGAACTTCAACGGTGCGGGCCCTCACGTCTACAACCCGTCCACCTACAGCTACCTCCTCACCCCGACGACAGGGTGGAGCGCGGCCAAGGGCGCGACCATGAGCCAGTTCGTGGACTACGCCCTCAGCCTGGGTCAGAAGCAGGCCACCACCATCGGCTACGCCTCGCTCGGGCTCTCCCTCGAGCAGTACGGGGTGAACGCCGTCCAGGCCGACGTGCCCGGCGCCGTGGCCCCGACGGCGGACGAGAAGGCGGCGTTCCAGTGCGGTGACCTCACGCCGAGCGAGGTGCAGGCCGGCCAGACCACACCGACGTGCGGCGTCGTCAACACCCAGGCCACGATCGGCGCCACGGCCACCACCGGCAGCACCTCCGCCGGTGCCGCCGGCTCGTCGACGGCGGCCGGTAGTAGCGGCGGTACGGGTGCCTCCGGCGGCTCGGGGGGCACCTCGGGGGGAGTCGGCGGGACGGGCACCCAACTGTCGGCCAACGCCGGCGTCGGGCTCCCCGGTGCGACCGGGCTGTCCTACACCGGGGGGAACCCGTGGCCGCCCCTGGTGCTGGGGATCGTGCTGCTGATGGTCGGCGTCGTGGCCCGGCGCCGGTTCCGACGGGCCCCGGCCGGTGGAGGTGAGGCATGAGGTATCCGATCCGCGTGCGCCTGGCCGTGGCCGTCGGGGGGTGCCTGCTGGTGGCGGCCGCCGTCTCGCCGGTGGTGGCCGGCCCGGGCCCGGCCGGGGCCGCAGCGCCACCGGCCGGCACACTGCACGGCGAGGGCGGCTCGTTCGCCGAGCCGATCATCACCACCATCGAGGCCGATACCGGACTGAACACCCTCCCCGAGACGACCGACTTCTTCAACGCCAACGTGGACAACGCCCGGGACGACTTCGCCGACGGGTCCGCCGACTTCGCCGTCAGTGAATTCCCCCTGACCTCGGCCCAGGCGGCCACGGCCGCGGCCGCCGGCCGGTCGTTCGCCTACGTGCCGATCGCCGCCGATGCCGTGGCCCTGGGCGCGGTCGTCGAGTGCAGTGCCGACGTCACCCTGAAATCGACCACGATGTGTGCACACCTCCAGCTGGACCCGGCGGACGCCGCCGACATCTTCACCCAGCACGTCACCCAGTGGAGCGCCATCCCCACGGTCCAGGCCGGCGGACCGGTAGCCCCCACGGCGTCGTCCAACACCATCGTGCCGCTGAACCTGATCGACCCGTCGGCCGGGTCCTACGACCTGGCCGCCTACCTGGCCAGCACGCCGGCCGGCAAGACGACGTGGGACTCGTTCCTCACGGCCAACAAGATCACCGACGCCGCACCCTCGGAGGTCTGGCCGACCGACGGGGGCATCACCGGCGGCGATCTCAACCTGGCCAACACCCTGGTGCCCCTCGATCCGTCGAACAACCTCCCGCGGGTCAACCCCCAGGGATGGGGTGTGGGCAACGTCGGTCCGCTGGCCGCCGACTGGTTGACCTACGAGGCACGGGACATCCCCTCCATCGCCCTGGAGAACACCGCCGGCTCCTTCGTCCCGCCGACGGTGGCCGCCACCCAGGCGGCGGAGGCCGACGCCACGTTCGACACCTCGACGAACCTGGTCACCTTCAACGCCAGCACCACCGACAAGGGCGCCTACCCCGTCGTGCAGATGAGCTACCTGATCGTCCCCACCACGGGGCTCAGCCCGGCCAAGGCCGTCGCCCTGGCCAGCCTGATCCGCTTCACCCTCAGTGCCGCCGGCCAGAAGGACATCGAGTCCCTGGGGGCGGCACCACCGACCGCGGCGATGATCGCCGCCGGTGAGAACGTCGCCGACACCGTGGCCGCCGAGGGGACCACCCCGACCACGACCACCACGACGACGACCACGGTGCCGGCGACCACCTCGACGACGGCCGTGACCGGCGCGGGCGGCGGGTCCACGGACACCGGCACGGGAACGGACGACAGCACGGGTTCCGACACCGTCGGCTCCTCCTCGACCGGCTCCGGATCGTCGCTGGCCTTCACCGGTGCCGACGTCTGGCCGCTGGCCGGTATCGGCGCGATGCTGGTCCTCGTGGCCGCCCTGGCCCGGCGGCGCCTCCGGCGGGGGGTACCGGGATGATCGGCTCCCGGTCGTCCGGTGGGTCGGGCCCCCGGGGGTTCGGCCTGTCCGTGCCCGGACGGGCCGCCCTCGAGTGGGCGGTGCTGTGCGCCGCCGCCGCCCTGCTCTTCCCGGAGATGGCCGTGGTGTCGGTGGCCTTCGCCCTGCGCAGCCGCCGTCAGGGATCGACCCGCTGGGCCGCCGCCCTGGCCGCCGCCCTGTGGTGCGGGGTCCTCGGCGTCGTGCTCCGCGTGGTGCTGCGAGAGAGGATCCTCCCATGACCAGTGTCGACGAGATCAGGGCCCGCTACGGGGTCCAGCAGGACACCGGTCCGGCGGCCGCAGCGGTCGGCTCCGGTGAGCCGTCGGCCAGCATCGTGGCCAGCAACGTGTCGGCGTGGTTCGGGAGCAACAAGGTGCTCGAGCGCATCTCGTTGACCATGGAGCAGAAGCGGGTCACCGCGCTCATCGGCCCCTCCGGCTGCGGTAAGTCGACGTTCCTCCGGATCCTCAACCGTATGCACGAGCTCATCCCCGGAGCCGCCCTCTCGGGCTCGGTGGAGCTCGACGGGGCCGACATCTACCACTCGGCCCAGCGGGTGACCCAGACGCGCCTGAAGATCGGGATGGTCTTCCAACGACCGAACCCCTTCCCGTCGATGACCATCGCCCAGAACGTGCTGGCCGGCCTGCGGTTGTCCGGCACCAAGACGCACAACGCCGACGCTCTCGTCCAGGAGTGCCTGGAGCGGGCCGGCCTGTGGACCGAGACCCGCAACCGGCTGAACGAGTCCGGCGCGGCCCTCTCGGGCGGACAGCAGCAACGGCTGTGCATCGCCCGGGCCCTGGCCGTCCGGCCCAAGGTGCTCCTCATGGACGAGCCCTGCTCGGCCCTCGATCCCATCTCGACCGGGGTCATCGAGCAGACCATCCGGGAGCTGTGCCAGGACGTGACCATCGTCATCGTGACCCACAACATGCAACAGGCCCAGCGGGTCTCGGACGACTGCGCCCTCTTCTTGGTGGACGGTGAGGGCCAGCCCGGCCACATCGTGGAGGCGGGTCCCACCGGACAGCTCTTCGACAACCCCCGTGATCCCCGGACGGCCGACTACGTGCACGGACGGTTCGGATGAGCGGACGCCCCACCGACGGAAGGAGCACCCCGTGTCGATGACCTCCCATCCACTGCCGGCGGCCGGCGGGATCTGGGTCGAGGTCCGGACCTCCGCCCTGCGGATCCGCGACGACTACCGCCGGCGGTGGAGCGCGGCCACGCCCCGCACCCGCACCCGGGTCCAGCTGGCCGCGCTGCTGGGTTCGGTCGTCGTGGCCTACAACTATTCGCTGATCACCCTGCTGCAGACGGTGAGCCTCGATACGCCCCTGGCCTACGTCAGCCTGGTGCCGGCCATCGCCCTGGCCCTGGCCGCCGTCCACAGCAACCCGCGTCGCGCCGAGCCGCCGATCCACGACCGCCAGGTCGACTACATCGTGGGTGTGCCGCTGATCGCCGCGGCCCTGGCCGTGAACCTGGCCCTGCCCGCCCACCTGTCGGTGATGTTCTGGGTCTGGCGCCTCGACCTCATGACCCTGCCCGTCTTCGTGGCCGGGGCCGTGGCCATCATCTTCGGCACCCGGATGCTCTGGCGCCAGAAGTTCGCCATCGCCTATCTCATCCTGGCGTGGCCCCTCCCGTACTCCACCGTGCTCGGACGGCTCCTCAATTCCTTCACCGACCTGACCCTCCTCGGCCTGCGGGCGGCCATCCGGATCCTGCCGGTGGGCCGGCCGACCAGCCTGGCCGACGGCTCGGTGTTCGAGGTCCTCCACCACGGCATCAGCTTCCCGGTGAGCGTGGTCACGGCCTGCTCCGGGGTGAACGGCATGGTCGGGTTCCTGTTGGTCGGTTCGGCCTTCGCCGCCGTGGTGCGGGGCCCCCTGGTGCGCAAGTGCCTGTGGCTGGCCGGCGGCCTCGTCCTGCTGTGGCTGATCAACCTGGGCCGGCTCCTCTTCATCTTCTGGGCCGGCCACGAGTGGGGTGAGCACATCGCCCTCGGTATCCTCCATCCGTTCGTGGGGGTCCTGACCTTCGGGCTCGGCGTGGTGGTCATGGTCGTCCTGATCAGGCCGCTGGGCATGCGTCTCGAGGTCGGGGGGTACTCGTTGGGGATGCCGGCCCGGCGTCCCACGGGGCCGATCCCCGTCCCGTCGCTCTACCCCGAGGTGCCGAAGGCACCGGCCGTGCCCCGGGCCTATGCGGCCATGGCCCTGGTGCTGGTGGCCGCACTGGCCCTGGGTGTCGCCAACGTGGGGCTGCGCCCCTACAACCTGGTGGCCGACGCCACCGGGGCCCCCCGACTGGTGGCGTACACCTCGCAGCCCGCCGTGCCCGCCGGGTGGGGCCAGGAGCTCTATTCGACCTTCGGCTGGACCACCCCGCTCTTCGGGTTCGGTTCGACGTGGAACCGGTACCGGCTCTACCCCGTGAAGGGGAAGGCGGGAGACCTGCAGGTCCCCACCGTGGTCACGGCCGACGTGATCCAGGCGTCGAACGCCGGGGTGTTCAGTACCTACGGCATCGAGTCGTGCTACCAGTTCCACGGCTACCGGCTCCGGGACGTCAACCAGGTCAACCTGGGCGGGGGCATCACCAGTCAGGCCATGTCGTTCACCACCGGTCAGGGGGCCAGTTGGTCCATCGTCTACTGGATCATCCCGGTGAAGGGCGCGGGCGGGTCCACGCGGTACGAGCGCACCGTGCTGTTCGTGCAGAACTCCGGAGCCGGCGTGGTCCCGGTGTCCGGAGCCGACGCCTCGGGCATCCCCAACGTGTCCGGCCAGCTCCGCACGGCCGATCCCTCGGACGCCGCGCTGATCCGCAACCAGGCCTTCCTGGTGGCCTTCGCCCGCCAGCTCGTCGAGGTGCAGGCCCACCACGTCCTGGCGGCCACGGGGACCTCGGAGTAGCGCGGGTCGCCGTGGCCACCACCATCTCGCAGGTCCCGGCCACCGGGGAGGAGGCTCCTCCACCGGCCGCCGGGGGACCACCTGCCCGCCCGCCCCTGGTCGACGCCCGCGTCCGGAACCTCGACGTGGTCCGGCGCTTCGTCGAGCGCATCGTGGACGGCGGGGGCGGCGAGCCGCTGGTCGAGCTCAGCCGCGAGGAGTGGGACGCCGTCTGGTCGGCCGGGAGCGACCAGGAGACCATCCAGGGGGCCATCGCCCGGGTGGTGTTCGCCGCCCGGGCGGTCCGGGGGGGCGGACCCCGTCGGGACGATGGGCCGGTCGCCCCGCCGTCCGTCCCGCCGGCGTTGGGGCCGACGGTGCCCCTCGCCCTCGACCGGTGGACCCCCCGGTCGGCCCTGGACGACCCGGCGTTCACCGCGCTCTTCCGGGTCCGCCCCTCCGGTACGGCGACCGGTGGGGTGCCGGTCACGGTGCCGACCGTCGGCCCGACCACGGTGGCCCCGCCGGTGGCGGACCGGGCGCCGGTGGCACCCGCCCTCACCGTGGGCTTCTTCGACCTCCTCCCCGGGTTCCCCGGCGCGGTGCGGGAGGCCGCCCCCGAGCCCGCACCGGCCCCGGCCCCGGCCCCGGCCACGGCCACGGCGCGGTCCCGGGCCGAGGAGCGCCGCCGGCTCCGGCTCCTCTCGGCCTCGAACTGGGTGCGCAACATCGGCGCCCTGATGATCCTCTTCGCCGCCTGGCAGGTGTGGGGCACGGCCATCGCCCAGCACCACACCCAGCAGGCCCTGGGCCACGAATTCTCGGCCAGGGTCCACGCCGCCCCGCCGCCCGTGCCCGTCGGCGACGGTCTGGTCCCGGCCTCGGTCCGGCTGACCGATCCGCCCGAGGGGACGGTGGAGGCCCACATCCAGATCCCCGAGATCGGGGTGGACCAGTACGTAGTGGCCGGGACGGCGGCCGACGACCTGGCCAAGGGGCCGGGCCACTACATCGGCACGGCGATGCCCGGCCAGGAGGGGAACGTGGCCATCGCCGGCCACCGGACCACCCACGGAGCGCCGTTCAACCACCTGGACGAGCTGGCCGTCGGCGACCCCATCTACCTGACCACCAGCACCGGCCAGCGGCTGACCTACCTGGTGGCCCAGACGCCGTACCCGGTCTCGCCGTCGGACGTGTCGGTCCTCAACAATTTCGGGGACAACCGGCTCACCCTCACCACCTGCAACCCCAAGTTCTCAGCGGCCCAGCGGCTGATCGTGGTGGCCGAGTACCAGGTACCCGGGGTGCCGCAGCCCGCCAAGCCGGTGGTGGCGACCGGCAAGGGCACGCCCTACCGGCACGTGAAGAACGCCGGCGAGTCGGGATGGAACGTCGGTGTCCTGCCCCTGGTGCTGCTCGAGGGGGCCTTCCTCGTGCTCCTCGGACTGTTCACGGCCAGGTTGGCCCGCCTCTACGGCCGGGCCGGACGGTGGCTGATCCTCGCCCCCGTCTGGGTGGCCGGTATCTACGCCCTCTTCCAGACCCTCACGACCTTCCTCCCGGCCGCGGCCTGAGCAGCCTGAGCGGCCGGCCGGGCCGGGCCGTCCGGGCCGTCCGGGGGCTCCGGGCGGGCGCCGTGGGTCAGCCGGGATCCGGCGGTGCCAGGGTGTCGCGGAGGGCCTCCAGCTCGACCAGGAGCTCCCGGTTGTTCCGGGCGAAGGCGTCGATGGCCGTGGTCAGCTCGAAGAGGGCCTCGACGGTGATGGTGCTCCGGCGGCTCTCGGCGACGATCTCGGCCGCCTGGTGGCGGGCCTCCTCCAGGATGCGCACCGCCTCGGCGTTGGCCTGGGCCACCACGGCCCGGGCCCGCCCGTCGGCCTCGTCGGCCACCTCGTCGGAGAATCGCTGGGCCTGGAGGAGCACGTCGCCGACCTCGGCCTCCGAGGCCCGCTGGGCCTCGACGTGGCCGATCCGCCGGGTGACCTGTTCGAGCTGGGTCGAGAGGTCGGCCATGGCGTCGGCCACCCGCTCGACGGTGTGGGAGACGATGCGGATGTCGTCGTCCTCGGAGAGCCCGTAGCCGGGGGCAGCAGTCATGGTTCCTCTCGCCTCCGTCGGGGTCGGGGTCGTGGCGACCGGTCGTAGGCCCGGCCGGCCGGACCGGGGGCATGGGGAAAGTCTAGGCCTCCGGAGTCCCGAGAGCGACCCCCGGTCGGACGAAATCCCTGGTGACAAGGGGTGAACGGCAGGTGAACGGGTTGCCGGGCGGTTGCCGTACGGTGAACGGACCGGCGGCGTGTGGCGGCGCCCCCCCGGCCCGCCCGCCCTACGATCGCCGGATCATGCCTCCCGACCGCCGGTGGAACGTCAAGGTGCCCGAGATCACGGCGATCTTCTGGGTGGTCAAGATCCTGACCACGGCCATGGGCGAGGCCACCTCGGACTTCCTCGTCCACCGGTTCGGGGCACCGGTGGCCATCCCGTGCGCCGGTGTCGTGCTCCTCGTCTCGCTCGTCCTGCAGTTCGCCGCCCCGGGGTACGTGGCCTGGAGGTACTGGTTCGCCGTGGTCATGGTCAGCGTGTTCGGGACCATGGCCGCCGACTCCCTCCACGTCGGCCTCGGCGTCCCCTACGCCGTATCGACGGCGTGCTTCGCCGCGGCCCTGACCGTGGTCTTCGTCGTCTGGTTCGCCAGCGAGCGGACACTGTCGATCCACAGCATCGACACCCCCCGCCGTGAGGTCTTCTACTGGGTCGCGGTCATGGCCACCTTCGCCCTCGGCACGGCCACCGGCGACCTGACGGCGACCACCCTGGGTCTCGGCTACCTGGCCTCGGGCCTGGTGTTCGCCGTCCTCATCCTCCTGCCCGCCGTGGCCCGGCGGTGGCTCGGCCTGGGCGAGGTGGCGGCCTTCTGGGCCGCCTACGTCCTGACCCGGCCGCTCGGAGCGTCGTTCGCCGACTGGCTGGCCGTGCCGCCGTCGCGGGGAGGCCTCGGACTGGGGGACGGCGTGGTGAGCATCGTCCTCACCCTGGCCATCGTCGTCCTCGTGGGGTACCTCATGGTCACCGGGCGCGATGCGCCCGACGCCGGGGACGCCGCCGGGTGACGGACGGCCGGGCCGTTCAGCCCCGCGCCGGGTCGCCGAGGTAGGCCGTGAGGTAGGTCCGACGCCGCCGGGCGATGACCGTCGACACCCGGTGCCCGCCCACCGAGCCCACCACGGCGCAACCGCAGGCCAGCACGATCCCCCAGGCGTACTCGGCGTCGGGGAGCCGGCCGCTCAGTCCGTGGGTGGCGAAGAGCCCCCACAGCAGCAGGGTCGGGCTCATGAGGGCGAAGGCCAGGGCCGGCACGAGGAGGTAGGGGGTGACGGCCAGGAGGCCCCAACGGACCAGCATGTGCCACCACTGCCGCCGGGCCGCCCAGCGGTCCCGGAGGGGGATGGGGTGGTAGGGGAGGAGCACCCCGACCCAGTTCGAGATGCCGAGGCCCCCGAAGGGCACCACCACGATCCACACCAGCGACACGACGGTGGCCGTGAGGTCGCGCTGGCTGAGGCCGATGGCCACGCAGATGACGGTGCACGGCGGGGTGATGATCAGCCACAGCACCAGGTTCTTGGCGTAGAGCAGCCGCCGGAGCATCCGGGGGTCGTCGAGGGCCGCCGCCGTGCGGAGGTGGTCGGGGCCGAGGACGTTGGTGGCGGGCACGTCGGAGTACATCCAGGCCGACAGCACCAGGGCGAAGGCCAGCGGGCCGTGGAGGGTGAAGACGAAGTTCCGGATCCACCCGGGGAGCAGGAACCACGCCCCGCACATGATGGCCCCGTTGGCCACCACCACGATGGGCACCTCGTAGGGCTGGCGGAACGTCCGGTCGATCTCGGTGCGGACGGCCTGGTGGAACGAGGCGGGCTGGACCACCAGGGGCCGGCGGGGCCGGCGGTGCTCCCGGTGGACCCTCGGCGGTCGTCGCCCGGTGGCCGGGGCCTCCCGGTCGCCGTGCCCGCCGCCACCGTCGCCGTGCCGCGAGCGGCCGGTCACCGGCCCGCCCCGGTGACGACGGTCCCCGGTCCGTCCCCGGATCCGGTCCGCCGGCGCACGGCGAGCAGGGCGGCCACCCCGGCCACGAAGAGGAGCATGGCGACGAAGAGCCCGCTGCCCCCGAGCAGCTGGAGCCCGTGCTCGGTGAGCGGGGCCGGCCCGCGGGCCCAGGCCCGCCAATTGGGGGCCCACCAGAAGAGGGCGAAGGCCGCCGCCGCCCAGGCCGGACCACCCGGGGGACGGTCGGCGGCCAGGACCAGCCAGGCCAGGATGGGGATGGTCCACACCAGGTGGTGGGTCCAGGTGATGGGGGAGATGAGCAGCCCGGTGGTGGCGCACACCAGCACACCGAGGAGCGCCGACGACGACCGGTGGGCCCACACGGCGACGGCGAGCCCCGCCACGGCCAGGAGGAGCTCGACCCCGAGATCGACGCCCGACGGCACCGGCCCGTGGTGGAACCGCTCGAGCACCCCGGCCACGCTCTGGTTGTTGAAGCTGAAGGTCCGGCCGATCCGGCGGCTGTCGGTGATGTCGCCGGTCCAGAACTGCCACGACTCCCGGGGGGCCAGCGCCACCAGCAGCAGGCTGCAGGCCACGAAGGTGGCCAGGGCGGTCCAGGCCGCCCGGGTGGACCGGACGAGGAAGAGGAAGGGCACGAAGACCAGGGGTGTCAGCTTCACCGCGGCGGCGATCCCGGTGAATACCCCCCGGGGGAGGGTCCGCCGCCCGACGGTGACCCGCCGGGTCAGGTCGATGAGCACCGCCGCGGCCAGCAGCAGGTTGACCTGGCCGTAGCCGAAGGTCAGCCGCACCGGGTCGAGCAGGTAGGCCGGGGCCATGAGGACCAGCGACCACTGCACCACGGTGCGGCGGCCGAGCCCGGGCCGGGCGGCGGCCAGGGAGGCGGCCAGTAGCAGGGCCAGTGCGGCGGTGTTGGTGACGGCCCACGCGAGCTGGGCCACCCGGGTGGGGAGCACCCGCAGCGGCTCGAAGAGGAGGGCGGCGAACGGGGGGTAGGTGAACAGCAGCCCCGTGCCGGAGGTCCGGCCGCTGTACAGGGTCCCGGCGAACAGCCGCGACGCCCCCTGGAGGTAGACGTCGATGTCCACCTGGGGATGGACGGCCAGCCGGAGGGCCTGGAGGACCACCACGGCGGTCGAGAGCGCGCCGAGGACCCACAGCACGGCCCGGCCCCGGGTGTCGGCCCCGGGCGTCGGCCCCGCCGGAGCCGGAGGGCCGTCGGGCCCGGCTCGACGGTCGGACGCTCCGACCGGCGCGGGACGCGTCACGTCGCCCACCGGTCCACCTCCCCGGACTGCCTCCCGGTCGGCGACCGCCGGGCCACCGCTCGGGTCACCGGTCAATCGGTGGTGCTGCTGTCACCGAAGGCCTCCCAGGCCGCATCGACCTCGGCGTCGGGGTCGAACGACTCGAGCTCGGCATCATCGGCCCGTCGCAGGTCCCCACCGTCGACGGCCGGTGTCCCCACCGGCCGCACCAACGGGCCGTCGTACGGAGTGGCGGGCGGGTCGTCGCTCGACTCGACCGACCCGTCGCGCACCAGGGAGGTGGGGGTGCCGTCCGAGAACCAGCGCGTCTCGTGGACCCCGTAGGGGTCGAGGTACCAGCCTTCAGCGTCCATGGAGGACCTCCGGGTCCGTGGCCCGGGGAACGGGCGGTGCGGGGCGCGGTCCGGGGTGCCGGCCGCACTCCTCATCCTGCCAGCGGTGGCCGGGGGTCGCGTCGGGTGCGCTCACCGGCCGAGGAACGAGGTGACCAGCCCGGCCACCCCGACCGGGTCCTGGGCCATGAAGGCGTGCCCGCCCCCGTCGATGTGGACCACCCGGCCACCGGGCCACCGGGCGGCCAGGGCCTCGGCGTTGCCCGGGGGGATGACGACGTCCTCGGTGCCGCTCACGGCGAGCACGGGGAGACCACCGGGCACCGGGACCGACCCCCCCTCGTCGTGCCACGCACCCATGGCCGCCTCCTGGGCGTCGAGGGCCGCCGGGTCGAGCCCGGCCCGGGCCCCGGCCACGAGGTCGCCGAATTGCCGGTCGATCTCCGGGGCCAGCGACGGGGGGAACAGCAGTGAGATGAGGCGCGAGGCCTGCTGGCGGGGGGAGCCCGACCGGTCGGTCAGCCGGTCCCACACCTCCGGTGCGGCGGTCAGCGCCGCCGGGCCGCCGGGGTCGGTGGCCAGGAGGACGAGGGCCGTCACCCGTCCGGGCGAGCGCACGGCGAGCTGCTGGGCGATGAACCCGCCCATGGACCACCCCACCACCGGGACGCGGTCGATCCCCAGGGCGTCGAGGACGGCCTCGACGTCGGCGGCCATGGCGTCGATGGTCACCGCGGCGGGGTCGCCCAGCTCGGAGCCGCCGAGGCCACGGTTGTCGGGGCGGACCACCTCGAAGGAGGCCTCCAGGGCGGCGACGAAGGAGGGGTCCCAGTCCTCCGACGTGGCGGCGTAGCCGTTCACCAGGACGATCGGCGGGCCGGTGCCCGAGCTCCACCAGGCCACGCGCTGCCCGGCCGCCCCGGGGGTGGTGTGCCGACCGTCCTCCGTCATGCCCGGACAGTAGCCCCGGCCCCGGGTGCCGGCCAGCGCCCCGGCCGGGGAAAACACGTGACGTTCGCGGTCCGGAAACGACGGCGAAACAAAGGTCCGCGACAGTGGCTGTCGTGGGCGATCTCTTCGACGGGTACGGCGCGGTCTCGACCGGGCCACTGAGCAGGGCCTTCGACGAGGTGGTGACCCCCGACGGCGGCACCCGGGCCCCGTACCACGACGTGGTCTCGGTCCTCACCCAGCTCACCCCCGACGAGGTGGGGGCCCGGACCAACCGCCTGGCCCGGGCCTTCATGGACCAGGGGGTGACCTTCGACCTCGACGGGGAGGAGCGGCCGTTCCCGCTGGACATCGTGCCCCGCATCTTCAGCGGCCGGGAGTGGGACGTGGTGGCCGAGGGCGTGTCGCAGCGGGTGCGGGCCCTCGAGGCCTTCCTGGCCGACATCTACAACGAGGGGCGCATCCTCGACGAGGGGGTGGTGCCCTACCGGGCCGTGCTGAGCTCGCCCGGGTTCCTCCGCGAGGTCCACGGGGTCAACCCGGCCAACGGCGTGCGCATCCACGTGGCCGGGATCGACGTCATCCGCGATGAGGACGGCGTGTTCCGGGTGCTGGAGGACAACATCCGCTGCCCGTCGGGGGTCAGCTACGTCCTGGCCAACCGGGCGGCCATGGCCCGGGTGCTCCCCGAGGTCTTCGGGGGCCAGCCCATCCACATGGTGGCCGACTACCCGGCCCGCCTGGTCCGGGCGCTCCGGCTGGCCGCGCCGCCCGGGGTGTCCGATCCCACCATCGTGGTGCTCACCCCCGGGGTGCACAATTCGGCGTTCTACGAGCACGCCCTGCTGGCCCGCCTGATGGGCCTGCACCTGGTCGAGGGCCGGGACCTGGTGTGCCGGGGGACCGACGTCTTCCTCCGGACCACCGACGGGGAGATGCCCGTGCACGTGATCTACCGGCGCATCGACGACGAGTACGCCGATCCCCTGCAGTTCCGGCCCGAGTCCCTGGTGGGCTGTCCGGGTCTGGTCAACGCGGCGCGGGCCGGGCGGGTCACGGTGGCCAACGCCCTGGGCAACGGCGTGGCCGACGACAAGCTGATCTACGCCTACGTCCCGGACATGGTCCGGTACTACCTCGACGAGGAGCCGGTGCTGCGCAACGTGGACACCTTCCTGCTGGTCGACGAGGACCAGCGCGCCGTGGCCCTGGCCCAACGCGATCAGATGGTCTTCAAGCGGGTGGACGGCTCGGGCGGCAAGGACCTGGTCCTCGGCCCCTTCGCCACGACGGCGGAGCTCGACGAGGTCGGACGGGCGGTGGAGGCCAATCCCCGGGGCTGGGTGGCCCAGCGGATGGTGGCCCTGTCCACCTCGCCCACGTGGATCGGGGACTCGCTGGCCCCCCGCCACGTCGACCTGCGGCCCTTCGCCGTCAACGACGGCGAACGGGTCAACGTCCTGCCCGGCGGGCTCACCCGGGTGGCCCTGCAGGCCGGGGGCCTGGTGGTGAACTCCAGCCAGGGCGGCGGGTCCAAGGACACCTGGGTGATGGGGGCCCGGGCGGAGTCGGTGCGGGCCACGCCGGTGGCCCCCCGGGCCGTGGCGGCGTTCCCCCTGCCCTCGGGGCCGCCCATGGACCACGGTCCCGTGGTCGACGCCGAGCTGGGACAGCAGCAGTGAGCAACGCCCTCCTCAGCCGGGTGGCCGAGTCCATCTTCTGGATCGGCCGCTACGTCGAGCGGGCCGAGGGGACGGCCCGCATCCTCGACGTCACCCTCTACCAGGCCCTGGAACAGAGCGGCGGGGTGAGCGACGCGGCCAGCCGGCGCCTGCTGGCCGTCATGGGCATCCCGGCCGACGAGGGCGAGCTCGACCTGTGGCAGGTCACCGAGCTGCTGGCCTGTGACCCCACCAGCCGGTCGTCGATCGTCGGGGCCATCTCGGCGGCCCGGGAGAACACCCGGGCCGTCCGCCACGTCATCCCGGTCGAGCTGTGGGAGCGGATCAACGCCACCTGGGTGGAGCTCCCGGCCCAGTGGGAGACGGCCCGGCTCATCGGCCCGGCCTCCTTCCTGGCCTTCGTGAAGACCCAGACCGCGGCCATCACCGGCCTGGCCGACACCACCATGAGCCGGGACCAGACCTGGCACTTCTTCGCCCTCGGCCGCTGCCTGGAGCGGACCGACGTGGTGGCCCGTCAGCTGGCCTCCATGCCCTTCGACGGGATCTCGGAGAGCGGCCTGGTGATGCTGCTGCGGTCGTGCGGGGGCTACGAGCCCTACCTGCGCCTGTCCCAGGGCGTGGTGGAGGTGGGACGGGTGCTGCACTTCATCATGTGCGACCGCCTCTTCCCCCGGTCGGCCATCGCCTCGCTCACCGTGGCCGGGACGTGCCTGGAGCAGCTGGCCGGGGTGCGCAGCGACGACTGGGACGAGGCCCGGGGGCTGATCGGCCTGGCCCGGGCCGAACTGGAGTACGTACCGCCGCGGGTGCTGGTCTCCGACCTGCACGCCCGGCTCGAGCGATTGGAGCGCACCATCTCGCTGGTCTCGGACCTGGCCACCCGGCGGTACTTCGCCCACGACCTGCCGGTGGAGTGGCAGCTGGAGACCGACGCATGAGGGCCGAGGACGGGTGGCGCCTGCGCATCGAGCACGTGACGACGTTCCTCTACTCCACGCCGGCCCGGGCGTCGTACAACGAGGTCCGCCAGACCCCGCTCACCACCGGTCGGCAGACCACGCTGGAGTCGGGCATCCGGACCGCCCCGCACGCCCTGCAGAATTCGTACTGGGACTACTGGGGCACCCAGGTGGTCTCCTTCAACGTCGACGCCCCGCACGACGAGCTCACCATCCGGGGCCGGGCCCTGGTGGAGACCAAGGTGGCCGAGGAGCCGGCCACGGCGACCTGGGACGAGGTGGGCGGGCGGTCCGACCGGCTGTCCGAGTATCTGGCCCCGAGCCGCTACACCGAGGCCACCCCGCACCTGGTGGAGGTGGCCGCCGGACTGCGCCGGGACACCCCGCAGGACACCGTGCGGGCCGTGGCCGACTGGGTGCACGGGTCGCTCGAGTACATGAGCGGCGTGACCAGCGTGCGGACCTCGGCCGTCGAGGCCTTCGAGGCCGGACGCGGCGTGTGCCAGGACTTCGCCCACCTGGCCATCGCCATGCTCCGCCTGACCGGCGTGCCCACCCGTTACGTGTCGGGGTACCTCCACCCGAAGCCCGACGCCGAGATCGGGAATGAGGTGAAGGGCGAGAGCCACGCCTGGATCGAGTCGTGGCTCGGCCAATGGTGGGGGCTCGACCCGACCAACGCCACGGAGATCGGTGAGCGGCACGTGGCCGTGGCCCGCGGGCGCGACTACGCCGACGTGGCCCCGGTGAAGGGGGTGTTCGCCGGCCGGGCCGACCACAGCACGAAGGTCTCGGTGTCCATCACCCGGGTGGCCTAGGCCGTGCGGGTCGCCCTGCGGATCTGGCTGCCCGACGCCCCGGGCATGCTGGGGACGGTGGCCACGGCCATCGGGCGCACCGGCGGGAACGTCACGGGCCTCGAGGTCCTCGAGTGCCAGGGCGGTGTGGCCGTCGACGAGCTCATCGTCGAGCTGCCCGGTCCCGACGCCGTCGACGGCATGTGCGCCGGGCTCCGGTCGGTACCCGGGCTGGGGATCGAGGAGGTGCGGACCCTGGACGACGGGGCCGAGGAGCACGGGACGGCCGTGCTGGCCGCCGCCGCCGCCCTGGTGGGGGAGTTCGAGCACGGGAGGATCCACGCCTCCCTGGTCGCCGCGGCGGCCGAGCTGTTCGACGCCCGGTGGGTGGCGCTGGCCGACCCGGTGGAGGGGACGGTACTGGTGGCCCACGGGGAGCCGCCGCCGATGGCCTGGCTCCGGGCCTTCTCGGACGGGGCCAACTTCGGGCAGGTGGCCGGGGCCACGGGGGCCAGCGGGGTGCTGGCCGGGCTGCTCCCCCGGTGCCAGCTGGCCCTGTGCCTGGGCCGGCCGGTGGCCTTCCGGGACCGCGAGCGGCGGGAGATCGAGATGCTGTCGACGGTGGCCGACGCCTGGCTGGCCACCACCGGGGCCCTCCCGGGGGCCCGGCCGGCCTGACGGGGCCCGGCCGGCCTGGCGGGGCCCGGCCGGCCTGGCGGGGCGTGGCGGGGCCCGAGCGCTCAGCCCGCCGCGGTGAAGACGTCCTTGCCGAAGGTGGCGCTCACCGACTGGGCCTGGCCCAGCTTGGCCAGACCGAAGATGTCCTCGACGGTGGCCAGGGTGGAGTAGTGGTTGTAGGGCACGTCGGACACCGTGCCGGGCTTGATGTACGGGGAGATCAGCACCGACCCGATCCGGCCGCCCCCCGGCCCGGTGATGCCCGGATCGGGCGCCGCCGGCCCGGGGATCGAGTTGCAGCACGTCGAGGCGTCGCCGGTGTCGGCCTCGTCGAAGGTGATCTCCAACAGGCCATTCTCCTTGAAGGCCGGGGAGCCGGTGATGAGCGGGACCCAGGTCTGCAGGAAGGCGTCGATGTTGACGTAGGGCGAGGGGGAACCGGCCTGGTTGATGCACGGCGCGTCGTGCCCGTCGTTGCAGAGGTTCGGTGTGATGAAGCTGTAGTTGGGGGTGGTGGCCACCGACTTCAGGTCCGTGGCCAGCCCGGTGGTGCCGGCCGGGGCACCGGCGGGCAGGGCGCCCGAAGTGGTGCCGAGGGGCACCACGTTCGAGTCGCACAGCGACGTGTTGTCGATGATGGAGTGGAAGTAGACGAAGGGGTCGTGGCGCGAGGCGTAGCCGTCGCCGGAGACGGCCAGCTCGGTGTTGTCGAGCGCCCCCACGGCCGGGTGGCCGCACACGGCGGACTCGCGGGAGGGGATGTTGCCCATGTCCTGCATGTAGCCCTTCCAGGTCAGGCCGGCCCGGGTCAGCTGGTTGGCCACCGTGGTGACGGTGAGGGGGAAGACGCAGCCGGAGTCGGAGATCTGGCCACCGGCTCCGATCGAGGCGGTGAGGGGGAAATTGACGAAGGCCGGGCAGTCCGACTGGTTGTCGGGGTTGGGGGCCTGGCCCGAGAGGAGGGCGATGTAATTGTCGTTCGAATGGTGGCCGATGCCGTAGTACTGGGTGAGCAGCGCGCCCTGCTTGGGCAGGGTGCCGGCCAGGTAGGGATCGTTCGCCGGGTTGCCGAACGTGTTGGCGTAGCCCTGGTTCTCCAGCACGATGATGAACACGTGGCGGATCGGGGGCAGGCCCGACGCCGTGGTGGCCGCCGTGGTGGTGGTCGACGGGGCCGACGTGGTCGTGGAGGACGAACTGGTGGACGAGCAGGCCGCGGCCACCAGGGCCAGGACCCCGACCAGGAGGACGGCGGCGCCGCGCCGGGGGGACCCTACCGTCCGCGTCGGGCGGTGGCCGGAGCGGACGGTGGCCGGAGCGGACGGTGAGCGGCGTGCGTGCATGGCAGCACTCTACGTTCCCGGCCGGCCCGGCGGCGGGTCTCCGGGGGAGGGGGCCGGTCGGACGGTGGACGGGCTGGACGGTGGACGGTCCCGGGTCGGCACGGTAGCTTCGGCCCGGCACGGCGGCCCGTGGTCGGCGTGCGCCGCAGGGCGAGGCCGCCACGGCGTGCCGGAGGACAGCCGAGGGACCCGGGAGGGCGTGGTGGACGGATCGGGACGGAGCGCCGGCAGGGCGCGTCGCCGGTGACCGGGGCCGTCGATCCCGCCGAGGCGGCACCCCGGCCGGTGCGTGCCGGGTGGCGTCCGCTGGTCTTCGCCCCCATCGGCGACGGACAGCGCCGGCGGCGCGGGAGCGACGGGTTGCGACTGGCCGGCGCCGTCGTGGCCGTCGCGGTCTGCGTGGTCATCATCCGGACCAGCCCCTACCTCGATCGCACCATCGCCGGGGCCCTGGCCCCCCCGCCGCACGGCATCAGCTGGTTGGTGACCGTGGTGTACGACGCCGGGTCCTTCGGGCTGACGGCGGTCCTGGTGGCGGTGGCCCTGGCCGCCCGTCGGTGGGCCGTGGCCCGGGACATCGGGGTCTCGGCCGCCGGAACGGTGGTGGCCAGCCTGGTGCTCATCGTGGTCCTCGGGAGCGACGGCGGACGGGCCGGGGGGATCCCCGTCGCCGGCTTCCGCCTCAACTTCCCGGTGGTGCAGATCGCCGTCTTCATGGCGGTGGCCACCGCGGCCCTGCCCTACCTGGCCCGGGGGATCCAGCGGGTCATCCTGGGGTTCATCGTCCTGGTCGTCCTGGCCACGGTGGTCAGCGGGCACGGGCTCCCGGTCAGCGTGACCGGCAGCCTGGCCATCGGCTGGGGGGCGACGGCGGTGGTCCACCTGGTCGTCGGGTCCCCGACGGGGCTGCCGTCGGGCGGGGACGTGGCCCTGCTGCTGGCCGAGCTGGGGATCGCCGCCCGGGACGTGCAGCCGTTCGACCGCCAGACCTGGGGAGTGGCCCGGTACCGGGCGGTCGGCCCGGGGGACGACGGGACGGACGGGGGGAGCCTGGTGGCCTCGGTCTACGGACGTGACGCCGCCGACGCCCAGCTCATGGCCAAGGTGGGCCGGTACCTCTTCTACCGCGACTCCGGCCCGACCCTCACGTTCACCCGCCTCCAACAGGTGGAGCGCGAGGCCTACCTGACCCTCCGGGCCGCCCGGACCGGCGTCTCGGTGCCGGAGGTACTGGAGGCCGGTGAGGCCGGCCCGTCCCGAGACGCCCTGCTGGTCAGCCGCATCCCCGCCGGGGTCCGCCTGATCGACGCCGACCCCGACGACGTCACCGACGCCACGGTCGACGACCTGTTCCGACAGCTGCTCCTGTTGCGGGCGGCCCGCCTGGCCCACGGGGCCATCAGCGGCGAGACCGTCCTGGTGGACCCGGAGACCGGGACGGCGTCGCTCACCGACTTCCGCAACGCCCTGTCCGGCGCCGGCGCCGATCCGCTCGACCGTGACCTGGCCGGTGCGGTGGCCGCCGTGGCGCTGGTGGTCGGGCCGGCGCGGGCCGCCGGGGGCGCGGCCCGGTCGCTGGACCCCGACGTCCTGGCCGGGGTGCTCCAGCACCTCCGCCGGGCCGGGCTGGACCCGGTGCTGTCCCGGGAGCTGCGCGGGGCCAAGGGACTGCTCGAGGACGTCCGGGTCCGGGCGGCCGAGGCCAAGGCCATCGAGGTCCCCAAGCTGGCCGAGCCCCGTCGGGTGAGCTGGCCCACGCTCATCGTGGTGGTCGGCACGCTGATCGGCGGCTGGGCCCTGATCGGCACGCTCATCGACGTCGCCAATTCCTTCGACACCATCATCGGGGCCAACTGGGTGTGGGTGGTCATCGCCTTCGTACTGGCCCAGGTCTGTGTGGTGGCCGACGCCGTGGAGGACCTGGGGAGCGTCTCCGGACCGCTGCCCTTCGGCCGGGTCGTGGCCCTCGAGATGGCCAACGACTTCGGGGCCCTGGCCGGGGGCACGCCGGCGGTCTTCGCCACCCGGGTGCGGTTCTTCCAACAGCAGGGCTACGACAGCGCCACGGCGCTCAGCTCCGGCGCGGTGGTCTCGGCGGCCAGCTGGGTGGTCAAGGGGGCGCTGTTCCTCCTCTCCATCCCGCTGGCCTGGAGCGCCCTCGACTTCGAGACCGAGCCCGGGACCGCCGGGCACGGCCGGCTGGTCTGGCTCATCCTGGCCGCCGTGGTCGTCGTCGGCGTGGTCGTCGGGGTGGTGGTGGCCGTCCCCCGCCTGCGCCGACTGGCCGCCGACAAGGTGCGGCCCACGGCCGGCGACCTCTGGCGGAACATCCGGACGGTGGCCCAGGTGCCGCGGAAGCTGGTCCAGCTCTTCGGGGGCTCCGTGGCCTCCCAGCTGCTGGTGGCCCTGACCCTGGGCGCGTCCCTGCGGGCCTTCGGCGACCACCTCAGCCTGGCCACGCTCATCCTGGTGATCGCCCTGGCCTCGATGGTGGGGGGGATCTCCCCCGTCCCGGGCGGGATGGGCGTGGTGGAGGCCGGTCTCATCCTGGGCCTGACGGCGGCCGGCGTCCACGAGGCCGACGCCACGGCCGCCGTGTTCATCCAGCGGCTGTTCACCTCGTACCTCCCGCCCATCTGGGGCTGGTTCGTGCTGGTGTGGATGCGCCGGCGCGAGTACGTCTGACCGGTCACGGCGGCGCCCGGGTGGCCGCGCCGTTCCGGGGGGCCCCACCCGCCACCGGACCCTCGTGTCCCGGTTAACGCGATGCATGCACGGCGGAAATCCTGCCGTAACGAAGGGCCCGTACCGTGGTCCCCGACGAGGAGGCCGGCTCCGGGACCCCCCACCTTCCCAGGGGGTCCCGGGGCCGGGCCGCTCGGGAGCCGGCCGGCGGCGGACGGCCCGTCCTCCCCGGCGGGACGACGAGGAGCGAGCCCATGGCCGAGCGAACGGCAGCAGTCCCGGCGGACCTCCGCCGGTGACCGGACCGGACGACGTCGCGGTCCCGCAGGTCCTGCCGGCGGTCCACGGCGACCATCCGACCGTCGATCCCCACGTCATCGTGCTGTTCGGGGCCACCGGCGACCTGGCCCGCCGCAAGCTGCTCCCCGGCCTCTTCCACCTGTCGCGGGCCGGCCTCCTGCCGGAGTGTCGGATCGTGGCCACGTCGCTGGAGGACCTCGACGACGACGGCTACCACGTGGTGGCCCGGGCGGCCTGCGAGGAATTCGCCCGGGGCGAGGTCACCGACCACCACTGGCACGCCTTCCGCCGCAACATCACCTACGTGTCGGGGTCCCACGGGGCCGACGGCCTGGCCAGGGCCGTCGAGACCTCGGAGGCGGAGCTGAGTGGTGAGGCCCGGCGGCTGCACTACCTGAGCATCCCGCCGCACGCCGCCGACACCGTGGTCCAGACCCTCGACGACGCCCGGCTGACCGACCGGTCCCGGATCATCATGGAGAAGCCGTTCGGCGTCGACCTGCACACGGCCCGGCGCCTCAACTCGGTGGTCCAGGACGTCTTCACCGACGACCAGGTGTTCCGTATCGACCACTTCCTGGGCAAGGAGGCGGCCCAGAACATCCTGGCCTTCCGCTTCGCCAACGGCCTGTTCGAGCCCATCTGGAACCGCCAGCACATCGACCACATCCAGATCGACGTGCCCGAGACCCTGTCGGTCGGTTCCCGGGCCTCGTTCTACGAGCAGACCGGGGCCTTCCGGGACATGGTGGTGACCCACCTGTTCCAGATACTGGCCTTCGTGGCCATGGAGCCCCCGACGGCGCTCGAGCCGCGGGCCATCAACGACGAGAAGAACAAGGTCTTCTCGTCGATGCGCCCCCTCGACCCCGACCACGTGGTGCGGGGCCAGTACGAGGGCTACCGGGCCACCGAGGGGGTGGACCCGAACTCCGACACCGAGACCTTCGTGGCCCTGAAATGCGAGATCGACAACTGGCGCTGGGCCGGGGTCCCCTTCTACCTGCGCACCGGCAAGATGATGGCCGAGGGGGCCCGGATCGTCTCCATCGCCTTCCGCGAGCCGCCCAAGTCCATGTTCCCCGCCGGCTCGGGCGTGGGGAGCCAGGGGCCCGACCACCTCACCTTCGACCTGGCCGACTCGTCCAAGCTGTCCCTCTCCTTCTACGGCAAGCGCCCGGGCCCGGGGATGAAGCTGGACAAGCTCAGCCTGCAGTTCGCCCTGCACGAGACCGAGAGCGAGGACAGCGTCCTCGAGGCCTACGAGCGGCTCATCCACGACGCCATGGTGGGGGACCAGACCCTGTTCACCAACGCCGAGGGGATCGAGCGCCTGTGGACCGTCTCGCACCCGCTGCTCGACGATCCGCCCGAGGCCCAGCTCTACCGGGTCGGCTCCTGGGGTCCGCCGGCCATCCCCGACCTCATCGCCCCGAGGACCTGGCGCCTGCCGTTCGAGCGGGGTTGGCGCCAGCGGCGGTGAGCCGGGGTCCGGTCGGCCCGCCGGGACCCGGAGCCAGCCGGTGATCGCCGGCGACGCCCGGTACGCCGACGGCCACGTCATCGTCTGCGGCCTGCACGGCGTCGGCCTGCGCACGGTGGAGCAGCTCCACCTGAGCGGCGTCCCCGTGGTGGTGGTCGACGACGATCCGGACCTGCGGCTCTCCCGCATCGTCGAGGGTTGGGGCGTGCCCCACCTCCACCGCAGCGCCCACCTGGGGGACGGGCTGGTGGAGGCGGGCCTCGAGGGGGCGGCGGCCGTCATCTGTGTGGAGACCAACGAGATCGCCACCCTGGAGATCGCCCTGCGGGTGCGTGAGACCCGCCCCGACGTCCGGTTGGTGGTCCAGCTGGCCAATCCCTCGGTGGGTCGGGCGCTGGAGCGGGTCACGGGTCCGGGCAGCGTGCTCGACGTGGCCGCCCTGGCCGCGCCGTCGTTCGTGGAGGCCTGCCTGGGCCGGTCCTCACACGAGGTGGACCTCGGTGGCACGCCGTTCACCGTGGTCCAGGTGACCGTGGACCACGACGAGGGGTTCCATCCGACCTTCCGCAGCCACTTCGGCCAGCTGGCCCCGGTGGCCGTGGTCCCCGGGGACGGCGGGGAGACGGCCTGCTGTCCCGGCCGGGACCACCCGGTGGTGGCCGGCGACCGGGTGGCGGTCATCGGCACCCCCGAGGAGCTGGACCGGTCCGGTGTCGACGTGGCCCTGGCCACCAGCTCCACGGCGCCCTCGGTGCCCCTGTTCCTCAACGCCCGCCGGCGGGTGACGGCCCTGCTGCAGACCAACGCCAAGGGGCTGGTCGTGGTGGTGGCCGGCCTCGTGACCCTGGCCGTGGTGTCCACGCTCATCATCCACGCGAGCTACGTCGCCGGACCGGGGGACCGGCACCTCGGGCTGGTCTCCTCGGCCTACTTCACCGTGGAGACGGTG
>Ga0302202_10000180_pt1 | contig 76201 bp, 60 predicted proteins | sample II_Bog_N3_3_FD_194579 | JGI IMG/M metagenome (GOLD analysis project Ga0302202, IMG submission 194579) | Peat permafrost microbial communities from Stordalen Mire near Abisko, Sweden - II_Bog_N3_3 | ecosystem: Environmental > Terrestrial > Soil > Wetlands > Peat | place: Sweden: Abisko... | reverse complement strand
GGGTGTCAAGGGTCGAGATGAACGCCAAACAACGGCGCCCTTGACACCCCTCCGACCACAACAAGGGCCTTGTTGCGAAAATTAGTTGACAGGAGCCGACGCTGTCATACACGGCGTTACTTTCCGACGGCGTTACTCCTCGACGGCGTTACTCCTGGCTAAGAACATCATGCGCTCTTGGGGCTTAATTCTACGCAAGGGAAATGGGCTTAATTCTACGCAAAGGGAAGTCGACCTTCGTCTGCTTTGGATTCCAGCCCTTCAGGCGGGATCGATGACTGGATAACAGGTGAAGATTTCTCCCTTGATGGCGAAGTAGGGGACGTAGTGGTGCTGGGGGTTGGCGTCGATGTCGAAGTGGAGGGGGCGCCCGTAGCTCGGGGTCAACTGCTGGAGAAACGATTCGGGCGTGGGTCCTTTGGACAATAGGCGGGCGTCTTCAGAGCCCTCGATGGCGAGGAGGATGGGGCCGTACTCGAGCGCGTAGCGCTGATGGCCTTCGATCTTGTCGGTTCCTGTGTAGCGGGTGAGGCGCAAGGCCATGGGCAGAGTGAAAGTCACGAGGTCTCCGGTGCTCCAGGTGCGATCGAGGAGGACGTAACTGCCGGGTTTGCCGGTTGCTGCCAGGGTTCCGTTGACGAAGACCGGCATTTCCGCGGAAGCCCAGGAAGGCGTACGGACGCGGAGGACGGAGCGCAGGGGCTGCGCGGACTCAAAAGCCATCTCGACCCGGGGAGCGTCGGGGAAGCTGGTCCTGGTTGTCATTTGTAACTCTTGGCCGCCCTGGGTCCAGCGAATTTTGGAGGGCGCGAAGAGATCGACATAGAGACCGGGATTGGGGCCATCGGGGACGACGGAATAAAGATGCTCCGGCAGGCTGCCGAGCAGGCGCGTTCCCTGCCCTTCGCAGCAGGAGTTGTCGCATAAGTCCACGGCCAAGTCGCCTTTGCGGCCTACCAGGCGGGCGTGGTAGATCAATCCGCGCGTATCGATCTGGTTAGCGATACCGATGTTATAGATCGACTTTTCAATCTCCGTTACATACTTTTCCTGATCGGGATCGAGCAGGTGCAGGCGCTGGTTGAGGAAGGTCCAGAAACTGCTGCCGCAGAGCTCGCCGGTCTCGCAGAACTCGGCCTGCTCCTTCAGACGGTACGACTTGGGCGGGAATTCGCCGAACTCGGTGATGGCGATGGAGCCGCCCACGTGTTCCCAGGAGTCGTGGTAGAGCTGCCAGGCTCCGAGAACCGCGTCAAGATAGCGGCGGTCGCCGGTGGCGCGGTAGAGGTCGAGATAGGCCTCAAAGTCGGTGATGAGGTAGTTATGGGGGCGGTCGTAGGGGTACTGCCAGACCATCTCTGGGTCGCGGTGGGCGAGGCCCTGGAGCCAGTAGTTTTCCTGGTAGTAGCGTTGAATGACCTGAAGGTCTTCAGGCTTGCCGGCGGGGGTGAAATAGAGGCGGGTGTTGGCCACCATGCCTTGCACGCCTTGCGCGGTGCCGCGCAGGAGTTTGGGGAGATAGGGACACTGGTCGAACCAATCGTAATAGCCGCGCAGAAGGTCGAAGGCCTGGGGGTTTCCCGCGTAGCCCGCTTCGATGAGGCCGTGGGTGACCCAGGCGCGGGTGTACCCGGCGCGCTCGGAATGGAAGATCGAGTCTTCAGGGTAGGCCATGATGTAGCCGTTGGGCTGACGGCACTGGGCGATGCCGTCGACGATATCGTTCAACCAGCTGCGCAACTCGGCGTGCTCCTGCCAGCGCAGGGTGTTGCCGGCGCCCATGAGGAAGCGGCCTGCGGTGGAGCCGGCCAGGTCCACGTCCCAGAAGGGATGGGGATGGCGCAGGAGGGGACCGACCGGCTTGCCCGCGCGCTCGCGAAAGGGCCGCAGCATCTCGTCCACGGAGAAGGAGCTGAGCAGGTAACCGATGTTATTGTCCATGGTCTGGCGAAAGAGCCCCGGGGCCAACTCGACACCAGTAAGGGGAGTTTGCGCACGATAAGGGACCGGCTTCCACTGGGCTAGCTGGGTTACATTCTGGGGATTGTCGGTGACGATTCCCTCGCCCTGGGGCCGCGCCTTGCGCGTGAGTTGGGGAAGGTCGCGGGGGTTTCCGAGTTGGGCATCGGCGGTTGCGGGACGGCCTTCGGCAAGGTTGCGCCCGCCGGCGAGCACATCGATTTTGGCGAGAGACAGCGCATATTCCGCGTCGTGGCCGGCTTCGCCCGCAATGGGACGGAGTTCAGTGGCGGTGAGGCGGAGATAGCGATAGCCTGCCGGAGACGCACTGCGGAGGCCGAGATAGACGATGCGGTCGATGGGATCGGGGAGTTCTTCCGCGGGGTTGTCGAAGAGCAGTTCGCGGGTCTCGAAGCCGGGAGTGTTCGATCCTTCGACGAGCACGCGGGCGGGAAAGCCGAAGGAGCGGAGGCTCAAGTCGAAGTTGGGGTAGAGACGGAGGGCCTCGACGGCCACGCCTGTGCCGAGGTCGAACTGGACCCAGGTCGGTGTGTGCGCGTCGCGCGTCGTTTTGGAGACGTAGGGGCGATAGTTTGTGGCCGGGTAGGGCGTCATGCGATCTTCCAGGCGGACGGAAGAAGCGCGGGGAGTGGGGGCTGCGCCGGCTTTGGCGAGCGGCCCGACGGCCAAAGCAGCGCCGGTGAGGGCGGTGGCGCCCAGAAATTCGCGGCGGTTCCAGATGGTGGACATGACGCTTCCCCTTTTGTGGCGCGGACTAGTGTGGTGAATCCGAAGATCGTTGAAGAATAGGTGCAGGTGTTTCGACTCCGTTTGGCCAAAGAGCCGGCCAAATTATGCTTCTGACGGGCAAAAGGGTTGAATGAAAATTTTTATGAACAAAATCAGCAAGTTAGCTTCCGCTTCGCGGAAATAGCGAGTTAGCGAGTTGGCGGCAGTTCATCCCAGCCGTAGCTTGTGGCGCGTGGGGCTGCTCAAGATGACAGTGCAATTCTGATACGAACCTCAGCTAGCACCGTGCGGAGATTTCGCAGTTAAAACTAGTTCAGTTGAGCAACGAGCGTCAAATGGATGGGAATGCAGGCCGCAGTTGGGAATGAATGCCTGGTTCTCGGAGAGCTAACTATCCTATTCGCAAGTTGCCGCGCTACTCTTGAGTTCAGCGTGATTAAAGAAGACAACCAACTCGATGCTCTGCCACTAACTTCTTTCGATGAGAGTTCCGTCGCGACTCCAGCGGCTTCCCCATTGGACAAAAGTTCCGCCGAATTGACGCCGTTCATGCGGCAGTGGACCGGAGCGAAACGAGAGAATCCGGATGCGCTGCTGTTTTTCCGGATGGGGGATTTCTACGAGCTTTTCTACGACGATGCGGTGGTGGTGAGCCGGGAGTTGCAGTTGACGCTGACGGCGCGGGACCGGGAACGGAACCAGCCGATGTGCGGCGTTCCGTACCACGCGGTGGAGGTCTACCTGACGCGCCTGTTGCGCAAGGGCTACCGCATCGCCATCTGCGACCAGATGGAAGACCCCAAGCTCACCAAGAAGATTGTGCGGCGGGAGGTGACGCGGGTTCTGACGCCGGGGACGGCGCTGGACGCGGCGCTGGGGCAGGAGCAGAACAATTTTCTGGCGGCTTACTTTGAAGTTGGCGGAGCGGGGCTGTCGAAGGCAACTTCAAGCGCTGAGGATTCCAACGGGGTGGGGCCAGGAGCGGGGCGGCAGAAGGCGCGGTCGCTGAAGGCTGAAGCGGCTGTGGCAAGGGACGGAATGGTGTGCGCGGTGGCGCTGCTGGACGTTTCAACCGGGGAGTTTCGCACCGCGGAGTTTCAGGGAGCGGGGGCGCGGCAGCAAGCGATGGAAGAGGTGCTGCTGGCGCAGCCCAGCGAAGTGCTGCTGGCGACAAGCGCGGAGTTGCCGGAGGCATTGGAGCGGATTCCGGCGCGGACGCGGGTGGAGGACTGGGTGTGGACCCGGGACTTCGCGGTGCCGCTGGTGGAGCGGCAACTGAATGTGCGGTCGCTGGAGGGCTTTGGGCTGGTGGGGCACGAGGCGGCGGCGATTGCGGCCGGCGCGGTGCTGCACTATGTACGGACGACGCAGAAGAACGAAGCCCTGCACATTGACAGCCTGAAGTTTCAAGAGCACTCCGGGGCGCTGGAGCTGGACCAGGTGACGGTGCGGAACCTGGAACTGGTGGAGCCGCTGTTTCAAGGGCAGGACAACCGGGCTACGCTGTTTTACACGCTGGACGCCTGCCAGACGCCGATGGGCAAGCGGCTGCTGCGGGCTACGATTCTGCGTCCGCTGATGGATGCGGCGAGATTGGAAGCGCGCTACGAGGCGGTTACCGAGGCGGTTGGAGACCTGGTGCGGCGGGAGGAGATTCGACGCGCATTTTCGGGGATTCTCGACCTGGAGCGGCTGCTGGCGAGGCTTAGCCTGGATTCAGCCGGGCCCAGGGACGTGCGGGCGCTGGCGGGGAGTTTGCATCGGCTGCCCTGGCTGAAGACGGCGCTGACGGCGATGCGGGCGGCGAGATGGAAGGCGATTGCGGAGCGGCTGGATACGCTCGACGACATGGCGGCGCTGATTGAGAGGACGCTGGTGGAGGAGCCTCCGCTGACGCTGGCCGATGGAGGAGTGATTGCGCGGGGCGTGGACCCGGAGCTGGACGAGCTGGTGGAGATTTCCACGACCGGGCGGCGGCAGATTGCGGCCATCGAGGAACGGGAGCGGGAGCGGACGGGGATCGGGTCGCTGAAGGTCCGGTACAACACGGTCTTCGGGTACTACATCGAGATCACCAAGAGTAATCTGGCGGCGGCTCCGGCCGACTATGAGCGCAAACAAACGCTGGTGAATGCGGAGCGATTTACGACGCCGGAGCTGAAGGAATACGAACGCAAGATTCTGACGGCGCATGAGCGGTCGATCGAGATCGAGAAGCGGATTTTTACTGAACTGCGAACCGCGGTGCTGGAGGCGACGGGGCGGATCAGGCAGTCGGCGCAGATGGTGGCCGAGGCGGATTTGCTGGCGAATTTTGCGCACCTGGCGGTGGCGCGGCGCTATGTGCGGCCGCAACTGGTGGAAGAGCCGGTGATCGAGGCAGTGGCGGCGCGGCATCCGGTGATTGAGCAATGGCTGGAAGAGACGCGCGAGGGGCGGTACATTGCCAACGATCTCTATTTGAACGCGGGGGGCGAGGGGCCGAGCCTGCTGCTGATTACAGGGCCGAATATGGGCGGCAAGAGCACGTATCTGCGGGCGGCGGCGATGCTGGTGCTGATGGCGCAGATGGGCAGCTTTGTGCCGGCGGAGAGTTTGCGGTACGGATTGGCGGACCGAATTTATACGCGCATCGGGGCCAGTGACAACGTGGCGCGGGGCCGGTCGACGTTCATGGTGGAGATGACGGAGACGGCGACGATTCTGAATACGGCGACCAACCGGTCGCTGATTTTGCTGGACGAGATGGGACGCGGGACGGCGACGTTCGACGGGCTATCGCTGGCCTGGGCGACGGTGGAGTATCTCCATGCGGAGAGCGGGGCGCGCACGCTGTTTGCGACCCACTATCATGAGCTGACCATGCTGGCGGAGAAGTTGCCGCGGGTGAGGAATCTGCGCGTGGGGGTGAAAGAGGCGGCGGGCGGGATCGTGTTTCTGCACAACATTGAGCCGGGGGCGGCGAGCAAGAGCTACGGGATCGAAGTGGCCAAGCTGGCTGGGCTGCCGGGGGCGGTGATTGAGCGGGCCAGGCACGTGCTGCGGCAGCATGAGAAGCAGGAACGGCAGAGCGTGCAGGCGGAGACGGCGGCGACGGAGCCGATGCAGTTGACGATTTTTACGCCGCTTTCGCAGCGGATTGTGGACCGGATTGAGGCCACGGACGTGAATACGCTGACGCCGCTGCAGGCGTTGAATCTTTTGGAGGAGTTACAGCAGGAGTTGAAGGAGAAAGCATGAAAACGAGGGAACAGGGATCAGGGGTCAGGGATCAGGGCTGGAGCGAGCGATGAATCATCTGCGCCAGGCAGCGGGAAGCCTTCTGGTGGTGGGGCTCGCGGGAACGGAACTATCGGATTTGGAACAGGCGTGGTTGAGGCTGGTGCGTCCGGGGGGCGTGATTCTGTTCCGGCGCAACATTGGGGATGCGGGGCAGACGCGAGCGTTGCTGGAGGAAGCGACGGATTTGTGCGCGGCCAACGCGCTTCGCTGCGTAGATGTGGAGGGGGGAACGGTGGACCGGCTGCGGGATGCGCTGGCACCGATGCCTTCAGCCCAGGCGGTGGCCACGGCGGCGAGGCGAACGGGCAAGAGCGGACTGGCGCAGGAACACGGCAAACTGGTGGGGCAGGCGGTGAAGGCCTTCGGATTCAACACGACGCTGGCCCCGGTGCTGGACCTGGCGCTGCCGGCTTCGACGAAGGTGATGGGCACGCGGGCGGCGGCGGCGTCGGAGACAGAGGTGGTCGAGTACGCGGGACGCTTTCTGGCGGGGCTGAAGGCAGAATGCGTGGCGGGCTGCGGCAAGCATTTTCCCGGGTTGGGCGCAGGAACGCTGGATTCGCATCTGGAGACGCCGGTGATCCTGAAGGGGAGCCGGGATATGTGGCACGAGGACCTGGTTCCCTACCGCGAACTACGCGATGAACTGCCCATGATCATGGTGAACCACGCGGCGTACCCGGAAACGACAAGCAAGAACCGGCCGGCAAGCATTTCTGCCTACTGGATGGAGACCGTGCTGCGCGAGCGGATTGGCTACCGGGGCATTCTCTTTTCTGACGATCTGGAGATGGGGGGGATATTGAAACACATGCCCATTGAGGAAGCTGTGATTGCGGCGGTGCGGGCGGGGATGGACCTGGTGGAGATTTGCCACAGCCCGGCGCTGATTCTGAACGCGTTCGAGGCGCTGCTGGCGGAGGGCGAGCGGTCGGCGGCGTTTGAAAAGCTGCTGCTGAAGCGGGCAGCCAGGATGGAACGGGCACGGGCGGAGCTGTTTTCCTGCACGACGGCGCGGGCTTTGACCTCCCGGCAGTTGGAGGCGCTGCGCGGACGGATTCTGCGCTTCGGCGAGACGATCGCGAAGGCCCAGGAGAGCCAGACAGCATGAGAGCGAAGACCATGACGGTGGCGGGCATTATGAGCGGGACGTCGGCCGATGGCGTGGATGTGGCGGTGGTGCGGATTGCGCCGGGCAGGCTGCGGCCCAAACTGACGCTGCTGACGCACGAGGGGTTCCGGTTTCCGGCGGGGCTGAGGCGGGCGGTTCTGGCGGCGATGAATGCGGAGTCGACCTCGACGGCGGAGCTGGCGCGGCTGAACTGGCGGCTGGGCATGGCGTATGCCGAGGCGGTACATGCGACCGTGGCGCGGCACGAAGTGAAGCTGGACCTGATTGGCTGCCACGGACAGACGCTCTACCACCAGCCGCGCGCGGAGAGCTATGCGGGCCGCAAGTTTGCCTGCACCTGGCAGGCGGGCGAGGCGGCGCTGCTGGCCTCGGCCGCGGGGGTTCCGGTGGTTTCAAACTTCAGGCCGGCGGATATGGCCGCTGGAGGGCAGGGAGCGCCATTGGTGCCGCTGCTGGATTACGCGCTGTTTGCCAATGGCAAGCGCGGGCGGGTCTTGCAGAATATCGGCGGTATCGCCAACCTGACGGCGATTCCCGCGGGAGCTGCGCAGGATGCGGTGATGGCCTTCGACACCGGGCCGGGCAACATGGTGATTGACTGGCTGGCGCAGGAGCTTTTCGGCCAGCGCTTCGATCGCAACGGAAGCTACGCGGCAGAAGGAACGGTGCTGGCGCCGGCGCTGGCCGCGGCGTTGCGGAATCCCTATTACCGTCTGAAGCCGCCGCGCACCGCGGGACGGGAACAATTTGGGCGCGCGTATGCGGCGAAGTTTTTGGTCGAGTGCAGAAGGCATAGCAAGAAGCCCGAGGATGCGCTGGCCACGGCGACGGCGCTGACGGCGGAGACGATTGCGGCCAGCTACAAGACATTTGTGCGGCGCGCCATGCGGGGCAAGGGGGTGGACTATATCGTCTCTGGCGGAGGGGCGCGGAATGGGACGCTGATGGCGATGCTGGCCAAGCGGCTGGAGCCTTTGGGCTGCGAGTTGGCGGCAAGCGAGGCGTTCGGGCTGGCCGCGGAGGCCAAGGAGGCTGCGGCCTTTGCGCTGCTGGCGTGGCAGACCTGGAATCACCTGCCCGGCAATGTGCCCGCGGCGACCGGGGCGTCAAGGGCGGTGATCCTGGGGCAGGTGACGTATGGGTAGGACTGTCGCAGGTGAAGCGAGCCGAGAGAAGTTGGAGATTTGTGGTTTCCCACCCTTGCCGCAAAAACAAAGACGCGGCAAGGATGGGGCACCCAGCTTTTTTGACTCGTTATGTGGCGGGTTTTGTGGCTGGTTGGGATTTGTGTTGGTGGTTTCTCTGGTGCTGGCGGGCTGCCACTCGGCGGTGCGGGATCCAAGGACGGTGGTGTTTCTGATCGAGAGCAGTCCGACAAATCTGGATCCGCGGGTGGGGACGGACGGTCAATCGGAACACATCGACGAACTGATTTTCGACGGGCTGGTGGCGCACGATGCGAGCTTCCATTTCACGCCGGCGTTGGCGGAGAGCTGGGAGCAGCCGGACCCGCTTACGCTGGTTTTTCATCTGCGCGCGGGAGTCCGCTTCCACGACGGACGAGCACTGACGGCGCGCGATGTGGTGTGGACGATCGATTCGATGAGGACGGGCAAAGTGATTTCGCCGAAGTCGGCCTCCTACGCCGCAGTGGATACGGTGGAGGCACGGGACGCGCGAACCGTGGTGTTTCATCTGAAGCACGCGGACAATTTTCTGCTGACCAATCTTTCGACGGGCGCGATGGGGATTGTTCCAGAGGGCAGCGGAAAGGATTTCTGGCGGCATCCGGTGGGTACGGGGCCGTTTCGGTTCGTGAGCCAGCAGATCGACCAGGATGTGGTGGTGGAGCGCAATCCGCAGAGTTGGGCGCCCCAAGCGAAGCTCGAACGGGTGCGGTTCGAGGTGGCGCCGGACGCCATTACGGAATCCTTGGAGCTGGAAAAAGGATCGGGAGACGTGGCCGTCAATTCCCTGCCGATGGATGCCTTGCCCGTGCTGGCTACGCGGCCGGATCTGAAGATCGAGGACACTCCGGGAACGCAGATTCAGTACCTTGGCTTCAACCTGCGCGACCCGCTGCTGAAGGATGCGCGGGTGCGGCAGGCGATTGCCTGCTCGATCGATCGCGCACTGATTGTGCGGACCCTGATGCACGGGCACGCGCAGCCGGCCGAGAGCATGCTGCCCGCGAACCACTGGGCATGGAACGGGGACGGGCCGCGCTGGGAGTTCGACCAGGCGCGCGCAGTACGACTGCTGGAGGAGGCGGGCTTCAAAGCGGGCAGGGACGGAGTGAGGCTGCGGCTGGCCATGAAGACCTCAAACGACGAGGGGACGCGCCTGCTGGCGGCGGTGGTGCAACAGCAACTGGCCAAGGTGGGAATCAGGCTGGAGTTGCGGACCTACGAGTTTGCGACTTTCTATTCCGACGTGACGCGCGGGGCTTTCCAGATGTATTCGCTGCGCTGGATTGGCGGGAACGAGCAGCCGGACATTTTCAGTTACGCATTTTCGACGGCGACCTTCTCGCCCAAGGGAGCCAACCGCAGCCACTACTCGAACCCGCGGCTGGACGCGCTGCTGGCGGATGGGACGGCCAGCGCAAACCAGGACCAGCGTCGCAGGGACTATGCGGAGGCGCAGCAGATTCTGGCGCGCGATCTTCCGGCCATCAACCTCTGGTACCGAGACACGGTGGTGGTGCATAACCGGCGATTGACGCATGTGGTTCCGACGCCTTCGGGGGATTTCACGTTTCTTGAAACGGCGGAGCTGGCCGAGTAGCACGATTCTTCGCTGGTGTGCGACACGTATTTTTTATAGGGCGAAATTGACCTTCAGCTTTACTTAAGTTTCGATGACTCGCGAGAAGCACTGGAGAGCCCCTGTTAGTGCCTGAATTGATGGGGGTTGCGGCAAAGCGGCCGCAGGATGAAATGAACCTATCAACCTTTCAGCGCAGTGTCTCGTCTACACCAATAGAGAAGATCTTTCCCATCCCGCACAGGGAGAAGTTTTAGCCCGTGGAGAAATGGTTCATGAAAAGCAAGATGAAAATGCGCATTGCGAGTTTGGCTGCGTTGCTGGCGCTTTCAATAGCATGGCCGGCAAACGCGGCACAGGCGCCCTCCCGATTTGTGGGCACCATCACGGAAGTCGGCTCCGGCACACTGACGGTGAAGACAGACGCCGGCGAAGTGTACCCGGTGGAGATTCCCTCGACCGCAACGCTGAAGCGCGTGGCACCGGGGCAGAAGGATCTGAGCACAGCAGCAACCATTCAGTTCACCGATCTGGCGGTGGGTGACCGGGCGCTGGTGAAGCTGGACCCGGACGCGCCGGCAGGCAAGCTGCAGGCACTGCAGGTTGTCGCAATTAAACAATCCGATGTGGCGCAGAAGCAGCAGACGGATCGGGAAGACTGGCAGAAGCGCGGAGTGGGCGGACTGGTAAAGAGCGTGGATGCGGCGGGAGGAGCGATTGTGCTCTCGAGCGGAGCTGGTCCCACGGCGAAGACGGTCACGGTTCACCTGGCGAAGGCCACCATTCTGAAGCGTTACGCGCCGACATCGGTGCGCTATGACGCGGCGCAACCGGCGCCGCTGGACGCGATCCACGCGGGCGACCAGTTGCGCGCACGCGGCGAGAAGAATGCGGCAGGCACTGAGATTACAGCGGAAGAGGTAGTTTCAGGCGCCTTCAGAAACGTTTCAGGAATCATCGTGTCGATTGATGTTGCAGGTTCAACGTTTGTGGTGAAGGATCTGATGACCAAGAAGCCAGTGACGATCCACATCACGGCAGACTCGCAGATGCGGCTGCTTCCGGAGCGCATGGCGACGATGCTGGCGGCAGCGCTGAAAGGCACGACCCCGGGCGCTGGTACCGGCGCATGGAGCGGACGAAGCCAGGCAGCGGGCGGATCGGCAATGGGCGGTGTGCCGGCAGCGGGCGGCGCAGCGCCAGCGGCACAACATGCGGGCGCGGGCCAACCGAGCGGGATGGGCGCCCCGAATGGCGGCGGAGGTCAAGGGCCCGGGGGGCAGAATGGCGCGGGCGCAGGCGATCCGCAACAGTCGATGCTAAGCCGCGCGCCGGTCATCCAGATTGCCGATTTGAAAAAGGGCGAAGCGGTCATGCTGGTTTCAACAGAGGGAACAACCGACGGAACGGCGATCACGCTGTTGGCGGGAGTTGAACCGCTGCTGGAGTCAGCGGCGGCCAGCCAGAACCTGCTTGCTAATTGGAGCATGAGCGGCGGCAGCGCCGACGCAGCCCAGTAAACCACCACCGGCACACATCGATTGAAGACAAGAGGGGAATACGTGAGTAACAGACTGCATTGCTTTATTCATTTTGCGTTGATGGTGGCCCTGGGGTTGGTTGGGACGCTGGTGGCCGCGGGACAAGCGCCCGCCGCCCCATCCGCGGCCGCACCGGCAGCCGTGACCACGGCCACTTTACGCGGCCACATTGCGGATCAAACAGGAGCGTTGATTCCGGGAGCGACGGTTACTCTAGCCAACTCCGCGGGGAAGAACGTGGGCACGGTGACCGCGGACTCAAGCGGCCTCTACCAGATGAACAACCTGGCGCCGGGCGCCTACAGCGTGCACGCCACCTACGCGGGCTTCGCGCCCTTTCAGTCGCCCGCCATTACGCTGGCGGCCGGACAGGTGAAGCGCGTGGACATCGCGATGGCGATCGAGGTGGCCCAGCAGAGCGTGGTGGTTACGGATGAGTCGCCCACGGTGAGCGTGGAGGCAGCCAACAACGCCAACACGATCATCATCAAGGGCAAGGATCTGGAAGCACTCTCGGACGATCCGGATGAGTTGTCCAACGAGTTGTCGGCGCTGGCCGGACCTTCGGCTGGACCCAACGGCGGACAGATTTATATCGATGGCTTCACGGGTGGGAATCTGCCGCCCAAGTCGGCGATCCGCGAGATTCGCATCAATCAGAATCCCTACTCTGCCGAGTTCGACCGGTTGGGCTACGGGCGCATCGAGATTTTGACCAAGCCTGGCACCGACAAGCTGCACGGGCAGGTTTTTGCCATGGGCAACGACAAGAGCTTTAACACTGGCAACCCGTTCACCAAGGATATTCCCGACTACCACAGCTATCAGTTCAACGGAACGCTCAACGGATCTCTCTCAAAGAACGCCTCATTCTTCGTGAGCGCCGAGCGGCGCAACACGCAGAACGCCAATGTTTACAAGGCCGAGACAGCACAGAACTTTTTTGTGAGCGGCGCGCTTCTGAATCCTCACATGCGCACCAATGCCTCAGCGCGCCTGGATCTGCAGTTGGGAACGAAGAACACGCTGACGGCGCGCTACGGGATTTACCACGACAGCGACAACGACGATCTGGGCAACACCATCGCACTGCCCACGCAGGCGACTACCTCCAGTTCAACGGAGAACTCCATCCAACTGAGCGACGCCGAAGTAATCAACGAGCACGTGGTCAACGAGACCCGCTTCCAGTATCGTCGCGATTCCTCCTCGGGGAGTCCGGCGAGCACCGCTCCGGTGGTCTCCGTGGCGTCGTACTTCACCGGCGGCGGCGCCTCGTCACAGCGGTCCAGCGACCATAGCGACAGTTTCGAGTTTCAGAACCTGACCACGATGTCTCTGGGCGCTCATGCGGTAAAGTTCGGCACGCGCATGCGCGACAACCGCGACGCCAATTCCAGCAATGCGGGCTTCAACGGCGGCTTCAGCTTTGCCTCATTGGACGCCTACACCCAGGCAGAAGCGGCGCTGGGCAGCGACTCCTTCGTCTCCGCGCTTTCAGCGGCCGCCATGCCGCAGAAGCTGAATTACACCACCGGTCCCCTGGCGGCACAGGCCAACGTTTTCGACGCGGCGGTTTTTGTGCAGGATGACTGGAAGGCCAACAAGATGCTGACCGTCTCTGGCGGTTTGCGCTGGGAGTCGCAGAACCACATCTCCGATCACAGCGACTGGGCGCCGCGCGTGGCTTTCGCGTATGCGTTGGACGGCCACAAGACGAACAAGACCAAGACCGTGCTGCGCGCCGGTTACGGCCTTTTCTACGACCGCTTCTCGCTGGGCAACGAAATGAACCTTGTCCGCAACAGCGGCGGGGAGAACAGCCAGACTCAAAACTCGATCACCAACCCCTCGTGTTTCGCCAACACATATATCGCGAATCTGAGCAGCGCGGACCTGGCCAGTTGCCTCGCGTCCGGATCCAGCGCGGCAACTTCCACGACCAACACGATTACGCGGGTGGCACCCAGCTATCATTCGCCCTACTCGCAGCAGTTCGGCACCAGCATCGAACGCCAGTTGACCAAGAGCATCACGCTCACGACCACTTTTCTGCACACCTTTGGCGTGCACCAGATGGCCACGATCGACGCGAACGCCTATGAGCCGGGAACCTATGTTTACGGCGATCCCACCAAGACCGGCGTCCGCCCCGATTCAACCAAAGGCATTGTGGACGAATACTATCCCGAGGCGGTCTTCAAGCAGAACCAGTTGATCGTGAACATCAACGCCAAGTTGACGCCCAACTTCAACGTGATGGGCTTCTACAACTACACCTCGGCTCACGGAGACACCGGCGCGGCCTCGAACTCACGAAATCTGAGCCAGGATTACGGCCGCTCCGGCTTTGCCGCGAGCAACATGCTCTTCCTGATGGGCAACTACCAGGCTCCGTGGGGGATACGCTTCAACCCCTTCCTGATGGCACAGGCGGGCAGGCCCTTCAACATTGTGACCAACAACGATCTGAGCGGGGACAACTTCTTCAACAACCGGCCGTCGCTTGCCACCGATGCGTCGCTGTGCACGACCACGACCGATGCAACCGTGACCCCGCACTATGCGCAGACCTCGTTTGGCTGCCTGAACACCCAGCCAACCAGCAGCGATTCGGTCATTCCCATCAACAAGGGTACTGGCCCCTCCGAAGTGACCCTGATGATGCGCGTCAGCCGTAGCTTTGGCATTGGCCCCAAGGTGACCGCGACCGCGAATGGCCGGGACGGCGGCCCTGGCGGCGGCGGCCCGCCTCCGGGAGGTGGCGGTGGCCGTGGCGGTCCCGGAGGTGGTGGACCAGGCGGTGGTGGCCCGGGCGGCGGCTTTGGCCCTGGCGGCTTCGGCGGCAGCGGTGGACGGCCACGCGGAATGTCTGACGCGCCCTCTTCCCGCAAGTACAACCTGACGTTTAGCGCGCAGGCGCAGAACGTGTTCAACGACATCAACTACGGATCGCCGAGCGGAACCGTTATTCCCACCCTCACCACCGGTTCAACCGTGGTAGGCCCCGGCGGCCGTTTTGACAAATCGAACAGCCTGGCGGGAGGACCTTTTTCCACCAGTTCGGCTGCGAGGCGTATCTTCTTCCAGGCCACGTTCGCTTTCTAGGGCGGAGAATTTGGAGTTCGTTTAAGGGCAACCGCAGGTCCTTCGACTACGATTGGCGCACAGAACGCGCCAATCTCCGCTCAGGATGACAGTTCGTTTTTTGATTCGAACTTCAGACTGAGAACACTAGAACGGGAACTTGCAAACCAAACAGAAGGGCCGGAGCGCGATGCTCCGGCCCTTCTGTTTTGGCGCTCTGGGGCTGGATTAAAGTGCTTCTCCTGTTGGTGGAGTGTGGAGCGTGGACCGGGAGGTCCACGCTACAGCCGACCGGGAGGTCGGCGTTACATGAAGTCGGCGTTACGTTTTTTGCCGCTGGTGAGAAATGCAGTTTAGCGGGAGGCGCCGACTGTGGCGGGCTGCCCGTTGACGGCAAATGCGTCGGTGAGGGAAATGACTTTCAACTGCGCCTTGAGCGAGTCGAGAGAGGCCGCGCTGGTGGCTGTAATCTCGACTGTTTCTCCCGGCATGAGGTCGAAGTAATTGTCCGAGACCTTGACGTCGAGATTGTCAAAGGAGAGATAGACGCTGCGGGCCAGGACCGGCGAGCTGACGCGAATCTTGTAATTGCCGTTGGAGCCGGTGGTTTCAATCTTCAGTTGGGCCGGCTTGAGGTGAATCTCCTTGACCGGGGCGAGATAGGTGAGGTTGCGCGAAACCTGCGCACCGCCTGAGGTAAGCTCCGCCACCACAAAGACGCGCGAAGTATCGGCCGCGCCCGCATCGGTGAGTTTCTTCATCGGCCAGTCGAGATAGACCTTGCTGGTGAGCGGGGAGACATCGACCGCGCGGGTTTCCTCAAGCAGCACCTTGCCGTCGAAGTCCATCAGGCGGACGCGCAGCGAGGCCGGTTTGGCTTCAGTCTTGTCAGAGACGATGTAGACCTTCACCGCACCTTCTTCGACGTGCGGGGAAACCAGGATGGGCGCGTAGAAGCGGCGGGCATAGTACTGCAGAGCCTTCCAGCGGCCGTAGTAGTCGATGGAGGACCAGGAGGCTACGGGCCAGCAGTCGTTCAACTGCCAGAAGATGGAGCCCATGGTCTCTGGTCGCGAACGGCGGAAATGCTCGGCGCCGATCTTGATGCCCTCGGCCTGCAGAACCTGGCTCGCATAGAGGAAGCTGGGGAAATCCTTGGGTTCGGAGTAATCCCTGAGCATGTAGTCGTGGATGATCGAGTTGCCTTCATTATTCTTCTGGTGAACGAGCATCACGGGAGTGAAGATGCCGGTGCGATCCTCGGGCTGGGTAAAGCTCTCGACTGTCTTCATCTCAGGAAACGACTGGAATCCGTATTCCGTCACGAAGCGCGTATGGTGCGTTTCGTAAGTGGAGAACGGCACGCGTCCGTGCCAAACGTCCCAGATGTGGTCGTCTCCGGTGTGGAAAGCCGGAGAGACAGCTTCGTAGTCGGCACTGGGAGAGCTGGGCCAGTAAGGCGTTTCCGGATCAAGGCGGGCTACGACGCGGGGCAGGATGCCGCTGAACTCGGTGAGGTAGTCCTGCCACATCTGGTATTTCACGTCGGCCGGCACTGGGGCGTGCCAGCTCATCGCAGCCTCGGTTTCGTTGTTGCCGCACCAGACGACGATGGAGGGGTGGTTGCGCAGGCGGCGGACCTGGTCGTCGGCCTCGGCCTCGATGTTGAGCTTGAAGGCATAGGTGCCGGGCTGCCAGTCATTGCCGAACTGGAAGTCCTGCCAGACCATGATGCCTAGTTCGTCGCAGATGGAGTAGAACTCCTCGGTCTCGTAGTAGCCGCCGCCCCAGTGGCGGATGATGTTCATGTTGGCGTCGCGCGCGGACTCCAGGATGCGGCGGTAGTCGGCGGTGGTGACGCGGTTGGGAAAGCTGTCGAAGGGAATCACGTCCGCGCCTTTGGCGAAGACGGGAATGCCGTTGACGACAAGCTCAAAGGAGCGGCCCCACTTGTCAAGTTCGCGATGCAGCACAATGGAGCGCAGGCCAGCCTTGGTCTTGCGTTCCTCGGCCGGAAGCGCGCCCGTGGCCACCTGGGCGGTGAAGGCGTAGAGCGGCTGTTCGCCGTAGCCGGCCGGATACCAGAGGTTGGGATGAGCGATCTCGATGGGCAGATCAATCACATTGCGGCCCACATGGAGATTGGCGTTGGTGGTCAGGGTCGCGGGCTTGCCGTCGGCGGTGTATTGCACGCTGACTTTGGCCGCGCCGGCCGCAGAGGCTTCGACTTCGACCTGGGCATCGAGATGGGCCACCACTTTGCTCACGTCGCGCTGATGAATGGAGAAGTCGGCGATGCGGACCTTGTCCCAGGCTTCAAGACGGACCGGCTTCCAGATGCCGCTGGTGACAAACCGCGGTCCCCAATCCCATCCATACTCATAGGCCGGCTTGCGGATATAGGTCTTGGGGTCGGTCTTGGTCTTGGGCTGCCATGGATCGCCGGCTGCCACCAGCTCGGCTGCCTTGATGGGCGAAGGGAAGACGATGCGCAGCAGGTTTTTGCCGGCGTGCAGATTAGCCTTCGCAGGCACGCGCCAGACGCGAAAACTGTTGTCGGTGCTGAGGACATGGACACCATTCAAATAGACTTGGGCGGCCGAGTCGAGGCCGTCGAAGACCAGGTCGAGGTTGGAGCGGGAGAGCAGGGCCGGAGTTACGTCGAAGTTCAGGCGATACTCCCAGCTTTCCTTCTCGATCCATTGCAGTTTGGCCTCGTTATCGCGAAAGAAGGGGTCGGCAATCTTCTTGTTGGCGAGCAGGTCCAGGTGCACGTCGCCGGGCACGACGGCGGGCAACCAGCCGTTTTCTTCCTGCTGGGCGCCGGCGGCAATCTGGCGGAACTGCCAACCGTGATCGAGCGTCAATACCGCATTCTGCGCCGGTTTCGCATGCGCGCCCGGTCCTCCACTTCCCTGCCCGAAAGCTGCTCCAAGCAGGGCAACACAAACGACACCACAGGCTATTACTTCCCGCATTAAAACCCCTCCAGAGGCTTCCGCAGCGCCGCTTCTGCGGCCCGGAAAAACAGCCCCTAAAATTCGCTGATAAGGTTACCATGCTGAGCGTGAAAGGGGCGTGGAACGGGGAGTTCCGAGGTTCTGGGCGAACGCCGGAGGTGGGGGAATCAGTTCGCCAGATCCGTGACCTACAGAAGATATTCCTTGCTCGGACGGCGCTACTTCCCGCTCCTGTGGGTCACCGTAAAACAGACTGCGGAAAAAGGTCGACTTTTGCGGAAGAGCCGCAAGAAACATTCCTCCGCGGCTAAAGGCGCACTGATTCTGCTGGCCTTATGCGGGGGTTAAAACCCCCGCCTCCCTCCGAGTCGAGTTTTTTCGCAATCTGACTAGGCGCCTGCCTGCAGGGTCCGGTAGAGCCGCTCCCACTCATCGGCTTTGGCCTCCATGCCGAACTGCTGCTCAATGCGCGCTTGCGCCAGGCTGGAAAGCGTCTGCCGGGCCTGAGTGGTCGCCCGCATCAGGGAGATCATGGCATGGGCGAGCGCCTGGGGGTTCCGCGGCGGCACAAGCAGCCCGGCATCGCCTACCAGTTCGCGTACGCCTCCCACGTTGGTGGCCACCACCGGCTTTCCCATGGCCATTGCCTCGCCCACGGCCAGCGGCATTCCCTCCCACGCCGAGGCCAAGACAAAGGCGTCGGCCGCATCGAGAAGCGCGGGAATGTCACGACGGAGGCCCAGCCAGCGAACGCCGCTCTGCGGCTGCTGAGAGGGCGTCGAATCTTCCACCTGATTCCGACGGTCCTGCGATGCTTCCCCGGCAATCCAAAGCTCGGTCTGGGGGCAGGCGGCGCGCACGCTGCGAAAGGCGCGCAGGAGGTTGGGATAGTCCTTGGCGGGGGCGATTCGTCCGGACGCAAGCCAGACAAAACTGTTACCTGCGCTAGATGCATCTCTCACCAGGCTGCGGCGCTCGGGATGGGGAGAAAACTCTGTTGTGTCGATGCCGTTCGAGACCACCAGACACCTGGATTCAGGAACGGCGCCAAGGCGCACAAACCGGTCTCGCGCCGCGCTGCTTACGGCCGTGGTGCAGCTGCCGAGCGCGTCGGTGAGGCGGTATGCGAGCATGCGCAGCCAGCCTCCCTCATACACGTTGTGGACCGTGGAAACAAGCACGGGCGCGGGGGCAAGAAGCTGGAGTGACCTGGCTACAAAGTTGGCATGATAGCTGTGGCTATGCACGATATCTGGAGAAAACTCACGGAGAAACCTGCGGCCGCGCATGAGACCGGCCAGGAAACCTGGTGGGGTTCGGCGCATCTGGAGGCGGAAGATGTCGAGCGCGGTGGGCCACTCCTGGGCAAGGGGCGAACGGAGGACGAGCAGTTTAACGGTATGGCCGCGTGCAGCCATGCGTGCGGCCAGCGCCAGAACCTGCCGTTCCGCTCCGCCCATGCCGAGCGAAGTCAGCACAAAAGCGATTCGCATCTCACCCGCACCTAGCTTGGAATTCAGGTGCAACGATGATAGCGCGCGGAAGGCGGGAAGCTGCAATTGTGATTTCAAAGGTCTTGTCGTGCGCGATCGCGTCCGGGTCTGCAACCTGGAGGGAAAGACAGTTCAGAGGACGCTTTGTCCTGCCAGGAGTTTTGCTTCCTTAGCAAGAATTTAATTTGCAAAAGAATCCTTGTGTGCAAAAGTGAGATGGGGCTGTACAATCTCCACGAGGAGAACCATGGCCGGAGATATTCAACTTACTTGCAGCGATTGTGGGCAGGACTTCACCTTCACCGCTGCTGATCAGGCGTTCTTTCAGGAACGCGGCTATTCGACCCCAAAACGTTGCAAGAATTGCCGTATGGCAAAGAAGAACGACCAGGGGGGTTCCGGCTACCGTTCGGCTCCGGCACAGGCGACGCCTGTGATTTGTTCGGGTTGCGGCCAGCCTACAACAGTGCCTTTCGAGCCACGTGGCGATCGTCCGGTTTTCTGCCGGGATTGCTACCAGGCGCGCAAGGGCAGCGGCGGCGGCGCCGGCGGCGGAAGCTCGCGAGGACGCGGTCGCTACTAGCTTCATCGGGTCCGATGCTCTCCTCGAGCTTCGGACCTGAGTTGTCTCCTGTAGGCAATTTCAAGCAAGACTCCAAAAGCGAGGGCCGATTTGGCCCTATTCGCCAAGTGAGTAACTTGAAAGCTGGTGTTTTGTCTTTTTCTTGCCACCGGGCCAGGACAGCTCACCCTAAACTCTCATTGGATTGTCTGCGGGAATCTGCCAGTCCGATGGGCCGATGGGTTGCGTGTCGATCCGGAGGGCGATTGTATGCCGTGCTCGGAGCTATTCGAGCCACGAGCGCTTCTCGTTGTTCCGACTTTGTTGGTCGGTTCCTTTGGAGTTACTCAAAGGACGACTTACGGCGGAAGATCCTGTAACTTCTCCTCTTCTTTCCCGGCAAGTGCTAGACTCTGCGGTGAAGGTAAGACTCCATGCAAAGCTTTCTGAATCTTTGTACTCAGCGGCTTACGCTTCCAGCGGCAATGTTGGCGGTCCTTTTGATTCCGTGCCGCCCCTTGTGCGCACAGGGCCAGACTGGCGACAAGACTCCCGATGGAAGTCAGGCTACGCCCACCTTGAAAGTGGAAAGCAACCTGGTGCTAGTTCGGGCCGTGGTGCGCGATGCGCAGGGCAATCCAGTCAAGGGGCTGAAGAAGGAAGACTTCAAACTCTTTGACCGGGGCAAGCTGCAATCGATCACGCAGTTTGAGGAGGAGTCAACGGCCGAGTTATCTGCTGCTCCGGCGGCAGCGCCGATTCCGGGGCAACCAGCCGCGCCGCCTCGCCTGGCCCCGCCGGAGAGGTTTCTGGCTTTCTACTTCGACAATCTGAACACGTCCGCCGCGTCTTTGATGCAGGGGCGCGATGCGGCCGATCGCCTCATCGCCGCCGGATTGCGGCCGCAGGACCGGGTAGCTATCTTCACGACGGAAAAGATGCTCTCGGATTTTACCTCCGACCCCAAGCAGATTCACGATGCTTTGTGGCAAATTCACCCTAGCCCGCGCGCGCAGGGCCGCAGCATGGATTGTCCAGACCTGACGGATTATCAGGCATTGCAAGTGTTGAATACCAGCGATAGCGATCTCAACAGCAGTGCCTGGATCGTGGCACTTGCAGAGACGATAAGCTGCCAGGGGGGCGCCGTTCCGGTTGACCCCAAGCAACTGATAGCGAGCGCCACTCCAAGGGTGATCAAGATGATCGAAACCCAGGCGAGACAAGTTGTGGACAATTCTCAAATAAGCACTCGGATCAATCTGCAGCAATTCGAGCAGGTGGTGAAGTTCATCTCGACTCTCCCCGGTCAGCGCACTGTAATTCTGGTTTCTCCCGGCTTTCTGCCGGAGAACTGGCAGGTGAAGTTGGACCAGGTGATCGACAAGGCGGTGCGTGCGCAGGTGGTGATCGATTCGCTGAACCCCAAGGGACTCACTTCCAGCATGCGCGAGCTCGACGCCTCGCGAGCGAACTCGACCGGAGGGAATGAGCAGGCCACGCAGGACATGCACAATCTGGACGCGGAGCGGGAGTTTGTGGCCGCCGATCCGCTGGCGGAAGTGGCAGAGGGCACGGGCGGAAAGTTCATCCACGACACCAACGATTTGAAAGCCGGCTTTGCTACGTTTACAGAACAGGTGCCGAGCTACACCCTGGCATTCGTTCCCCAGGACCTGAAGCGGGACGGCAAGTTACGCACGTTGAAAGTTACACTTGCCGAGAACCGGAAGGGCTATAACATCCAGGCGCGCCGGGGCTATGTGATGCCGGTAGAAACGGCGGGCGTGGCCAAGGAAAGCGCACCAGACGCACAGCCGAGCGCACAGCCAGCCGCACAGCCGGAAGAGAGCCCCGTGGCTCGCGAGGAAGAGATGGTCCGCGAGGCTCTTCGCTCCAAGACGGACCGCAATGACCTTCCCGTCGACTTGAAGATGAGTCCATCGACGGAACCGGGCGAGACACGCGAGCTTTCTCTGCTGACTCACCTGGATGTGAAGTCGCTTCATTTCCGCAAGGACGGCGACCATAACCTGAACAGTGTGGGTTTTATCGTTGCCGTTTTCGACCAGAAGGACAACATAATCCAGGTCAAAGAGCGTCATGCAAAGATCAATGTAGTTGACGCGCAATTACCGGACTTCTTCATGACAGGAATTGACGCGGAAACCAAGTTCGAACTTAAGCCCGGGAGCTATCGGGTGCGCGTGGTAGTTATCGATGGAGAAGAACACCGGATGACTTCGTTTTCGCGCCCCGCGGAGGTTCCATAAGCGCACCGACGGAGCTATGCCGGCAAGTTTGCAAGGGTAACTCAGTCGCCCTGAGAGCGCGCCGGGGTGGAGCGCATTCGGCAGTCTTTACAAGGCGTTTTGAAGCGCTTAATATGGGCTGTTCTTTGGGGGAGGCGGGCCGTGCGGAAGCTGACACTGTTGTTGTTATTTGCGGCGATGGTCCTACCGGCGTACGCGGCCAAGCGGGTCACGGTAGCGCAACTGGAGCAGATGCTGACCGCAATCCATGGCAAGTCGGATACGCAAATAGCAAAGCAGATCTACGGGTTGGAACTGACCGAGCGGCTGAATGCGGCCAAGCTGGCGCAGTGGGAGAAGGAGTTATCGGGTTCCGAAACCCGGCAGGCATTGATTGCGCTGGCCGATCAATCGGAATTCTTCGACCCGCCGCCGGCCGAGAACCCCACCGCGGCCGCGCCGGATGCCGAGAGCCAGCGCCAGTTGCTGCAGCAGGCTGAACAACGTGTGGTGGAAACGCTCTCCAAATTGCCTAACTTCTTTGCGGACCGGAAGATCAATCTGTTTGAAGACACGCCGGCGCACGAAGGCCCTGCAGTCGTGTCGTCCGCCTACGTCTCCTATCAGCCATTGCACGAGGTAGGCAAGTTCAGCTCCACGGTGCTCTACCGCGACCACAAGGAAGTTGTGGACTGGGGCGATACAAAGATCGACGCAACCGATGAGGTGGTTCTGAGCTTGCTCACCACGGGGGAGTTCGGGCCCATCCTCCGTATGGTGCTGGCGGATTCGGGTCAGGGCGCACTCACCTGGAGCCACTGGGAGCAGGGCGCGGTGGGGCAAGAGGCGGTCTACCGCTACTCGGTTCCCAAAGGCAAGTCACATTACGAGATACAGTTTTGCTGCATTCCAGCGGGCAGCAACCATGTTTATAAGGAGTTCTCCGGCTATCACGGGGAAATTACTCTCGATGCGATCAACGGAACCATTCACCGGCTGACGCTGCAGGGAGACCTGAAGCCGCCCAATCCCATGACCAAGAGCAACCTCATGGTGGAATACGGTCCGGTGGAGATAGGTGGTAAGACCTATATTTGTCCGGTGCGGAGCGTGGCGCTGGCGCTGGCGCAACCACAGGCCAGGTCCAACGCAGGGCTGACGGGTTCTTCCGGTTTTATCGGACTCCACGGGGCCGCGGAAGAATCCAACTCCATGCCTGAGTCGAGCCTCCAGACCCTGCTGATCGACGTGAACTTCGAGAAGTACCACATGTTCCGCTCGGAAACGCGCATCCTGGTCGATAACAACCCTGAGCCGAAAGAGAAATAGGCATTTCGCGGGCTTTTCGGGTTGAGCGAGGACCCGGAGGGCCGGGAGGCCCTCCGTACAGCCGGCCGGGAGGCCGGCGCTACTTCCCGCTCTTGCCGGTCACGAGACTAGTGTTTCCTGGCTGGCTTGGGGGCGGGTTTCCTGGAGACCGGTTTGGCTGCGTGCTTGACATGCTTCGGGGCCGCTACAGGCTTCTTTTGCGCAGGTGCGGGCTTGGCGGCCGGAGCTTTGGCCGAAGCCTTGGCTGCAGCTTTGGCTGGCGGCTTTGCAGGCACCGTCACCGCTGGCCTTACAGGCGGTTTCGCCGCTTTCGCCTTGACGGGAGCCTTGGGGGCGGGCTTGGCCACGGAGGCGGACCTGCTGGCTGGAGCGGCGGCAGGCTTGGGCTTTGAAGGCGGCACAATCGGAGCAGGGGCAGGTTTGGAAGCGTGGCTGGGCGCGGGTTCAGGCTTCTCCGTCTTGTGCGGCCTGGCTTTGCCGTCCGTCGCGGCGGGTACTTGAACCTTGGCAGGGGCCGGTGCGGCAGGCTTGGACTTGGGGGCCTTGGAGGCGCGCTTGTCCGCCGGAGCCGGAATGGCTTCTTCCTCGGCTTCTTCTTCCGCGGATTCAGCTTCGTCGCCGGCATCCACGTGCGGCGCTACCTTGGGCATGCTCATGGCGAACTCGGAATCTTCCTCCTCGTCGCCGATGTCGTCCAGGTCCTCATCCTCGTCCAGAGCATCCTCGGACTCTTCCTCGTCTTCGAAGGAATGCTCTTTCAGCTTGGCTTCGGCACCGCGTTTGGCGCGAGGGCGCTTGACCGTGACCTGCGGAGGCGGGGCAGGCGGAGAAAAGGGCTCAAGGAAGGCACGCAACTCCTCCGTCGTCCCAAGATTGCCGTCGAGCAACTGGAGAAAGAGGGAATCCGTAATCTCAGCGTAGGCGGGCAGTTCCGGGGTGATGCGCATCTCCTGCATCAGGGCGTGGGGAATGCGCTGGCGGGTTTCAGGCCACACCTTCAGAAAGAGGTTAAAGCGCTCCTTGACGGCCGCATCCTTGCTGGTAAACCCAAGCCAGAGAATCGCTTCCGGGTCGTAGCTGGCAAACAGCTTGTAGCTGGTGGAGGGGGTTGCATTCTCTTTGGCCAGGAGCACCTTGGCAAATCCTGCGGCCAATGCGTCCAGACTGCTCCACTCCGCGACAAAGCCCGGCCTCAGCATCAGCTTCTTGAGCGATGCGAGATCCTTGGGCGCCAGCCTGGCGGTGAGCAAATGCATCTGCGCCGCCGACATATCGGGATGAACGCCTGCAAGAATCAGCTCGACGGCCAACTCGTGGAGGGACTTGAGCTTCTCCTCATCGGCCTTGGCTGCGGTCCAGGCTGGGAAGAGGAACTTCATCCATCCTTCGTTTTCAAGGGCTTGCAGGATTTTCAGGCCATCTTCTTCGTGCCCGATCTGCTCCAGTTCCCGGCTGCGGGCCAGGGGGGAGAGATGCTCGATGACGCCTTCTTCCCTGGCGTTCTCATACCGGGTGCGGGTGCGGGGATCCATCTCCCAGCCCAGCCGGGCCATGTAGCGGGTGGCGCGAATGAGCAGGGATGGTTTTTCGAGAAAGCCATAATTCGAGACCAGGCGGATGGTCCGCGACTCGATGTCGGCTGCGCCGTTGAACGGATCCATGAGCAGGCCGAACGATCCCTCGTTGAGCGAGATGGCCATGGCGTTGACGGTGAAGTCACGGTGGCGCAGGTACTCCTGGATGGATGCCGGATAATAGGCGATCTTGCCTGGTTTTTGGAACTCGGCGCGGTGGGTGCTGACCAGGTCCACACGGACAGTGCCGGGAAAACAGAGGTAGAGGGAGCGGGAATCCGCATCTTCGCCCCAGACCGTTCCACCAAGTTTTTCGACAGACTTCCTGAGGTTCAATGCATTGCCATGCACAGCCACCTCAAGATCCCGGACCGAGTGACCGCTGGTCAGATCGCGAACTGCGTCGCCGGCAAGAAAAAGAAGAGTACCGGCTTCTCGGGCTGCTTCCCGCAACTGGTGCAGAGCATTCTGCTGGTCAGCCGATAAACGGTTTTCCAGGAGATAGATGTAGTCGGGCATTTTGGTTTCCTACTTCCGCCATCTTGGGACCCCGCCAAGTGGCTGATGCTGTTGCTCTTACAGTACAATCTGGGAAAGGTTGCAGCCAGTACTTTAACACAATCCGGCCCAATTGACCAGTGTTTTTGCACCAGATTGGTGGCCATTTCCCTTCCCTTTTGGACCGGGGTCCGTGCGACAATCCAGAACGATGGCTTCCACGCGCAAACCTGTGATCGTACGCAAGTTCTCCCGGGACTGGTGTGCAGGCTATGCCGCTCCGTGCTTCGGCCCGGACGCGGCGGAGTTGGAATTCCTGGACCTGACCGGCAAGCTGGTGCACATCGGGTGGGGCGAGGTGAAGTGGATCTGCTATGTGCGCGACTTCGCGGCTCCTTCTTCTTCCGCCGACCAGGCCAATCCGGAACGTCTCCTGCACAAGCGCTTCGCACTCCGGCCGCGAACCGCCGGCCTTTGGCTGCGGATGACCTTGACGGACGGCGAGGAACTGGAAGGCCTGGCGGCCAACGACCGTTCGCTGGTGGAGGGCGCGGGCCTGCTGCTGACCCCGCCGGATACACGCTCGAATACGCAGCGGATTTACGTGCCGCGACCGGCGATCCAAACGCTTGAAGTGGTTGGTCTGATTGGCGCGGCAGGGCACAAACGGACGAGCGCCGAACGCCGGCCCGTGGAGCAGCCGGAGCTGTTTCCACGAGAGCCGGATGCAGCGGAGTAAGAAGCTCTTCCCCGAAAGGACCGGAGAATGAAACTGCCTCGGGAGGAAGCCCAACGCGCTAAGTAACCGCTGAATAAGTCAGGGATTTGAGTGGCACGGGTTTTACTGGATTAATGTTCGAGAAGTTTATTGAAGCAGTAACTACCCGCTAGGCGATTGACGAGCAGAAGGTGATTCGACCAACTACCTCCTCAAGTAGTAGAATTCGAGTGCTTCACGTGCTTCTTGAGATAACGTCGGTCTGGATGAGCACCAATATCTTGGGACTTCTGCTCTCGCTCCCGGACCATGGGACTTTTCTTGAAGCCATGCAATGGTAACCGCCGAGATTTGTAGCGAACTACATCGGGGTGAAAACATGAAGAAGCTTTGTGTTCTCCTGGCCATCTTATTATTTGCGCAACTTGGTAACGCTTATCCAGTGAAGACAGTTCCTGCACCGCCGCTGAAATTTACGCAAGTACTAAATGCTCCCGCAGGGACGAGAACGGATTGGGCGTCGCTTCGAGGAAAGGTCGTCCTACTCGAGTTCTGGGCAACCTGGTGCGGGCCTTGCATAGCATCGATTCGGCATTGGAACGAATTAGCTGCGCAACTCGATCCAGCGAAGTTTCAGTTCATTACAGTGAATCAGGGGCAAAGCGCGGAGAAGATCAGTGAGTTCATCCAACGGAAGCCGATGGCGGGATGGGCGGGAATGGATCACGACTTCGCGGTCAGTGAACTGTATGGCGTGGTGTCGATTCCGGTGACGATGATTATCGATCAGAATGGGGGTTTTGTAGCAGCCACAACTCCGGAAGATTTGAAGGCCCAGGATTTGAATGAACTCTATAAAGGCCAAGATATAACGTTTGCGCCCGCGCCGGAGACGAAGAGCGACGCTCGAGACAAGGCGGAAACAAGGAGCGTGGATGAGTTAAAGACACGTGTCGATCAGAAGCCTGTTTTTGAATTATCTCTGACGCCCGCAAAGCCGGGGACGAACCCGTTCACGGGAGTTACCAACGACACATTCGAGAAGCGCGCGGTCAGCGTAATGGACCTAATTGCGAATGCCTATCAAGTGCCCAAATCGCGCATCGATTGGCGGGGGCGTAACGACCCAAGGCTTTACAACCTCCGCGTGGCAATGGAGGGATTAGAACGTCTCTGGAGCTTTGCGATCTATCAGCAGGACGTTGCATCGGCCTTGCGGTTGAAGGTTCATAAAGAGCAGGAGACGAGGAAGGTGCTGGTCCTGAGGACGAGTGAAAGGGCGGGTGAACTGCTGAAGAAAACGGAAATGGATGAGGGGGCGGGAAAGCTATGTGGATATTTCGGTGACCGGTTTGTAATTGAGAATCTGGGAATGGAGGATGCTGCGCTGGGATTGGAGAAATTGTTTGGAGTACCGGTAGTGAATGAGACCGGACGGAGTGAGAAGTTCGATCTGAGTGTGGCAGCCCGAAAGGGAGATTTGGAAGGGCTCAAGAACGGTTTGGGTAAAGAGGCGGGGCTGGTACTGGTAGAGGAAGAGAGGCCAGTCGAAATGCTGGTGGTGGAAAGCCAAGAGTCAGGAACGGGCAATTAGAACCCAAGGCAATTCTCGAAAGTTCCGGGTTTCTTAGCTCAAGATCCGAGGGGTTTACCAATCACTCTTCGTCTTGCCCAAAAATCTGAATTCTTGGGCGAGTCCCTCCTCACGGATGAACCGGTTTACGGTAGGAACTTGTTCAGAGACGCTCTGACGGCGTGAACAGACTCCCGTCGATTCCGCTACAATTCCAAGGATGAAGCTAGGTGAGTTGGCAAACAGGCTGGGTGCGGAACTGCGCGGCGACGCGGAGCGGGAAGTGACGGGCATCAAAGGGATTGAGGATGCCGGACCTACCGAGGTGACCTTTGTGGCCAACCCCCGGTATGGCGCTCTGGCGCGCAAGACCAGGGCCGCTGCCGTACTGGTAGAACCGGAGTTCCCGGAGATTGAAACCGCGACTCTGCGGCTGAAGAATCCTTATCATGCGTTTTCACGCGCGCTGGGCATGTTTTATCAACCGCCCGTCTACGCGCCGGGAATTCATCCCACAGCCGTGATCGACCCGACGGCCGAAGTCGGCGAGGGGGCGCACATCGGCCCCTACGTCGTGATCGGACCGCAGGTCAAGCTGGGCGCACATGCCACTCTGCTGCCGCACGTGGTGCTCTACATCGGCGTCGAGGCCGGCAGCTACTTCTTTGCGCATTCCCATGCCGTGGTGCGCGAGAATTGCATTCTGGGCGACCACGTAACGCTCGAAAATGGAGCCATTATCGGCGCGGACGGCTTTGGATTTTCAAAGAACGAAGCCGGGCAGTGGGAGAAGATTCCGCAGTCGGGTCCGGTGCGGCTGGGCAACCGGGTGGACGTGCAGGCCAACGCGTGCATTGACCGCGCGACGGTGGGAGAGACCCGCATTGGCGACGGCAGCAAGGTGGACAACCTGGTGCAGGTGGGGCACGGCACCCACGTGGGAGAAAACACCCTGCTATGCGCGCAGACCGGGCTGGCCGGCTCCTCGGAGATCGGCAACAACGTGATTCTGGCGGGACAGGTGGGAGTGGCAGGACACTGCACGGTGAACGACGGCGTGATTCTGACCGCGCAGTCGGCGGTGTCGCACGATGTGCCGGCGGGCAAGATGATCTCCGGTTCGCCGGGCTTCGATAACCGCATATGGCTGCGGGCGGTGACCATCTTCCAGAGGCTGCCGGAGTTGCTGAAGCGGCTGGACCGGGTGGAAAAGAAACTGGCGGCACAAGAGAGGCCGGAAGGCGCGGCGGAGAAAGACGGAAACCGGGAATGAAGCCTTGGATGCGGTTGCACTGGGGAATTCTGATCGCGCTTATGCCGTTGCTGATGTGGGCTGCGGGCTGCCACTCGTACCACGTGGAGACTACTGTAGAGAACCGGACGGGCGCTGCGATCCAACTGCTCGAAGTGGATTATCCGAGCGCTAGTTTCGGGGCCAACAGCCTGGCAGCTGGCGAGGCGATCCACTACCGGATTCAGTTGCGCGGCAGCGGCGCCTTGCGGGTGCAATACACTTCCAGCGATGGGCGGCAGGCGCAGGTCGAAGGGCCTGCTTTGGCCGAACGGCAGGAGGGCCGGCTGGGCATCGTGCTGCTACCGGGGGGCAAGGCGGAGTTTCATCCCGAACTGATGCCGCGGCCCTGATTCCGAACTTATGAGTTCGAGTCTTCGCGCCCCTCAATCGCAGGTGAGGGACAGCCGCAGGAGGCTCGCGGGATAAGACGCGTCGAGAGCGTGACGCGGCGAGCGTGGCTGGAGCGGCCAGTGATTCCGATACTGCGCCGGCCCAGGAGCTGGTCGAACAGAAGCTCTGCCGCGACCCTCCCGATTTCTTCGACCGGCTGCTGAACGACGCTGATCGAGGGGCGAACCGTGGAGGCCAATTCGAAGTCGTCAAAGCCCAGCAGAGCGACGGTCTCGGGGACGTTCACATTGAGTTTTTGCAGAGATTCGAAGGCATAGATCGTCGAACTGTTTTTCAGCGTAAAGATAGCGTCTGGCGGGTTTGCGCCGGCCAACAGGCGCCGGATGGCTTCCTCGGCGGACTTATAGTCTTGAACGGATGAATCCACGATGCACGGGAGGCCGGCAGATTCGACCCCTGCCCGATAGCCGCGGATGCGCTCGTGAATGGTGAACAACGTGGTTTCGCCGGTAAGGCAGACAATGTTCTTGCGGCCGTGAGCGATCAAATGCCGAACGGCGGATTTGGCTCCCTCGAAATTGTCCGTCACCACGGAGATGATGGGGGAGTTGAAGACCGGGCGGTCAATGGCAATGACGGGAACGTTGATGCGATTGAGCAGGTCGAGTAATGCCTGATTGCGCGAATTGGCTGGAGCGATGAGCAGGCCATCCGTTCGATGACCCGTGAGTATATTCAAATCCTCAATCTCGGTGTGCGGATCGTTCTGCGAGGTCACCACGATGAGCAGCGAGTCATTGGCGCGAGCTACGGCCTGCGCAGCTTCCGCGCAACTGGAAAAGAAAGGGTCGGCAATACTGGGGACAATGAGCCCGATGGTCCTGGTCCGGTCGCCTTTGAGAATGCGCGCCGCCTGGTTGGGCGTGTAACCCAGAGTCTCGATAACTCCGCGTACACGAGCCAGTGTCTTGGGGCTTACGCGAGCGCCGCCATTGATGACACGGGAGACAGTGGTGGTACCAACGCCCGCCTGCCGTGCAACTTCACTCAAAGTCGGGAGCGCGCTCTTTTTTTGCATTTCTTTTCGGCGCAGCATATCGTCCTCGCCGTAACTCGAAGTTTACGCTTCACGGGCCACGGTCCACAACCCGGGAAAGCATGTTTGTACTTCCGTATCTGAGCCGCAACATCGGTTTACCGGTACGGAAGGTAACTTGAACCTTTCCCCAAAGCCGGATCCAAATGTTTCAAGGAGCACCGGTGTCCGATTAATAATCGAACACCGGCCTCAGCAGGAAGCGGATAGGTTATCGCACAACTTAGCCTCTACTAGCGCTTTGCGGGATAACCAACGCAAATGGTGAGAATTTCGTAGGGATGAATGGGCGCGGTAACAGTGTCGCCGACGACTTTCAGCGGCGTACCTTCCGGCTTCTCCATCAGGTTGGTGACAGTAGCTCCCGTGGCACCCTTGGGCAGATGAATTTCCACGTCTCCGGATTTTCCTGCCCACTCATAGACGCGGAAGATAAGTCCGTTTTCGTCTTCAGCTTTCTTGAGGGCGGTGAGGACCACATTCTCCGGCTTGACGGTTACAAACGAGTAATCCGCGGGCAGGCTGCCGGAGTGCGACTGCACCTGGGTGGCCGTGAGCGGGTAGTTGTATTCGTAACCATGCCGAACCGTCAGCGCCTGCTTCCAGTCGCCGCCGTGCGGGTAGAGAGCATAAGTGAAGTGATGGTGACCGCGATCGGCATCCGGATCGGGCCAGGTGGGCGAGCGCAGCAGCGAAATACGGAGGACATTGTCCTTGTCGTCGTATCCATACTTCGAGTTATTCAGCAGGCTGAAGCCGTGCTGTCCATCTCCCAGGTCGGCCCAGCGCAGCGCTGGTACTTCAAACTGCGCCTTTTCCCAACTGTTGTTACGCGTGGTGGGACGCTGGATGGCTCCGTAGGGAACCTCGTAAGTGGCCTTGTTGCTGGTTGCGGCCAGCGGGAACGCGGCCTTGAGCAACACGTGGGTTTCATGCCAGTCGATGTCGTTGACCACATTGACCTGATCGGAACCCGCATCGAGGGTGATGTCCTGGACAAACTTGGAACTCTGCCAGTTGCGCGTGACACGAATGGCGGCGCGCATCGGTCCCTTCTCCACCAGTTCCACCGAGTCGGCCTTGTCGATTGCGGTGAATTGATCGAGGGTGCCGTAGTCGATGTTCCAGGCGTCGTAGTCCTTGGGCAGATCCTTGAATGTCTGCAGTTGGTTGCCGCAGGCGCCTGCCGCAAGAGTCTCGAACTTGGTCTGCTTGTTGTAGAGGCTGGTGATGCAACCGGTGGTCTTGTCGACCGTGACCTTGAGGGCTGAGTTTTCCAGCGTCAAGCCGTCCGACTTCAGATCGCTTGCAACAGGCCTTGTGCCAGAAACCACATGCAGGACCTTATAACCCAGCGACGGAACCTTGTCGGCTGCGATCTGCAGTTTGTAGGTGTTGGTCCTCAAGTCCGTCTCGATGATCTGCGAAGGAACCACGCGATTGGCTGCGTCCAGAACGGAAACGCCAGCCGCGGCCGCAGCCGGCAACTGCACATCCACTGTCACGGCGCCAGAGCGCTCCCAAGCCAGAGGATTCATCACCAGCACCGGCACGCCGCTTGCAACCTGCGTATTGATGCCGGCCGAAAGAGTCTTGAGTGCCTGTTCGGAGACTTCGTTTGTCTCCATGCGCACCTGGTCGAACTCCTGCTGCGCTTCCTTGTAGATGATGCCGATGCCCGAGCCCGCGGCCAGATCGTGGAAGTCGTTGAACGTAATTTTCTTCCACGCATCGGTGAGAACATCGCCCGGATACGGATCACCATCGAGCCAGGCCAGCGACGCAAGTTTCTCGGCGTTGATTGCCTGTTCTTCGCTGTCGCGCATGTTGCGCTTGTGATTGGACTGGGTGGTCATGACGCCGCGGTGATACTCGAAGTAGAGCTCGCTCTTCCAGGTCGGAATCGAGATCTTGCCTTCGGCAACAGCCGCTGGCGCAATGTATCCCTTGGCGATGGAGTCGTAGTCCCAAACGTGCGAGTCGGTGACCAGCTTGGTCTCGACGTCGTTGAAGAAACTCTGGGCGGTTCCGAACTTCATCTTCGGAACAACCTTGTCAGCCTGCATCCAATGCACGCCTTCATCGAGAATGGCGCGCGTGGGTCCGCCGCCGTGATCGCCGATTCCATAAAGGTCCATGACTTCTGTCAGGCCGGGAGCTGTGGCCCGCGCAATGGTGAAGTCGTTGGCGAGGCGAACCGGGTTCAGGTTGTTATTGGCATAGTCGTGCGGGAAATAGGTAAGGACCTTGCTGCCGTCCGGCGCTTCCCACCAGAAGAGTTTGAAGGGGAACTGGTTGGTGTCGTTCCATCCGGTCTTCTGGGTTACGAAGTAATCAATGCCGGACCGCTTGTAAATCTGCGGCAACTGCCAGGTATATCCGAAGGAATCCGGGTTCCAGCCGATGCGCACATCTACGCCGTATTCCTTCTGGAACCAGCGCTTGCCCACCAGGATGGAGCGCACCTGCGCTTCGCCGTCGGGCATGTTCAGGTCAGGCTCGACCCACATTCCACCCACGATCTCCCAGCGCCCTTCCTTAATGCGCTGCTTGATCTGTGCGTTCATCTCCGGATACTTGTTGGCGATCCACTCGTTGTAGGCCGCAGCCGACTGGGAGTAAGTGTAATCCGGGTATTCGCTCATCAGCTGCAAGGCGGTGCCGAAGGTCCTTTTGACCACGTCTACGGTCTCGGTCCAGGGCCACAGCCATGCGGCATCGATGTGCGCGTTGCCGGTGAGGTGCATGGTCGCCTGCTGCAGCATGGGCTTCAAGACTTCCAGGTTCGCCTGTGCCTGCTTCAAAGAGGCGTCGAACTTTGTCTGATCCTTCGCATCCAGCGCCGCGAGATCGACCGCGCCGGCTGCCTTTTCCAGGGTCGCCGTATCGGCCGCAACATTGGTCGACATGCTGGGAACCATCAGTGCCGCAGTGAGAATCTCCTTGCGCAGATCCTCGGGATTGGGACGGTTCTCGGCGAAATCGATCTTGAGTTCCGTGCCGCCGAAGCTCTTTTTATCTACGGTGTGCAGCAGCTTTACGGCCACCAGCACTTTTTCGCCGGGCTTGGCTTTGTCAAAGAGCACAATCGGTTCGAGGTCATCGCCGAGGGCGACGCGCCGACCGTTGAAGTAGATGATTTCCGGCATGGGACCGTTGGCGCCGGCAAAGAAGGAGAACCATATCCGTGCGCCGGTCAGGTCGTAGCCGTGGAAGGTCTGCGGCACTTCGATCCAACGCCGATACCACACAGCTTCCATCGGCGCTTCGGTGCCGGCTTTTACCACTTGCCAGGACGAGTCGTCCAACTCCGTCGTTTCTCCATGGGCTAGATCGCCTGCATGGAAACGCCATTCATCTGCCGGCAGCTGGTTGAGCTCTGTCAGGCGTCCTACGACAGCCTTGGAATTGCTGTCGAGCGCCTTGACGACTTGTGCCGCCTGGTCAGCCGACTGCGCAACCGCCTGCACCCGTCCGCCGAGAAGCGCAGATAAGCCCAGCGCCGCAACCAACAGGCCGATGCTCAAAGCACCTTTGTTTCCCCCGATGCCTGTTCTATTCATCATTCAAAATCCTCCCGCCCCACATCGCGAACGACAGTGGTGCTCTCTAGAAAACCGCACGTCATTGCCGCAACGTCTCGGCGAATTATCCTAAAAACGGCAGTCACTCGGCCAAGAGGGCACAGGTTTCGAGCAACTTCTTGGGTCGGCGGGGGATGATTTTCGCCACGATATAGTCCAGCAGGGCCTTCCACCTGTCTGCCGTCGGGGACTGCTCCGCAACTGTTTTCACATGACTCAAGGCCGCTCGGATATTGGCGATCAACAACATCAGGGTTGCCTTGGCCGCGTGCATCGGCGTCAGGTAGAGCGTCGTTTGGCCCGCATGCCTTGTGGCTCTTCCCACTGCGGCCAGCAGCAACGCCCGGCTGGTGATGGCTTCCATCCTGGCCTCCGGCTTGGCTGCGCGACAGTACCAACTCCACCAGTTGTAAATCAGCGCCACGGCGCGGGCGCTGGTCTGGCAACGTTCGATGTCCTGGGTAGTAAAGCCGCCCCAGCCCCACTGGTTTTTCAACTCGTCGAAGCCGTTTTCCGCGTCGGCCCGGTCGCGGTAGAGTTGCGCCATCGACTCCAGCGCGTAGCCGCTGTTGGTTACCAGCACCGCATACTCCCATATCTCCACATCCTGATCCGGAAGCAGCAACTCCATCTGACCTTCGCTGGCCTTTCGAGTAAGTGCAACATCGGACTTGGCCGCCCGGCGCAGAATCACCACCCGCCGCGACTTATCCCACCCGGCCAGCTTCAGCGTATCTTCCACGGCGCTCCAGCCTTGATCGCTGGGACCGGGCGTAGTCCAGTCCTTGCGGGCAAACTGGCGCATCAGCATCCTCTTGACGCCGCTGGTCTGGCGCAGCTTGAACAAATAAGGCTGGCCACGCGTCTCCAACTCGGCGATGAACGGTTCATTACCAAAACCGCAGTCGCCACGCACCAAAGCCGGCAGTTGCTCCTGCTTCAGACTGTCCAGAATGTCGCTCAATCCAGGCCGTGCGTGGGCCGCCGAATGCTGCTTGCCGGGACTGACAACAACATCGATGACCATGCGCAAGTTACTCACAAAGTAAGTGTGCAAGGCATGGCTGGGACGGCCCGGCTTGTGCGGGTTGTAACTTACCTCAGCCCCGCTCTGCTTGCCGAACAGAGTCTTGATCGTGGTGTCGATATCCAGGATCCACGGCGAACCGAGTGCCGGTTGCACGCTGGTCAGCAGTTGCGGCCTCAGCCAGTCCCGGCTCTGGTCCGCGCTCATCCGCCCCAGCGCACGGCGCAGCGTGTCTTCGCTGACGATCTTGCTCATGTCGAGAATCTGCGGACTGACACCGTCGCCGCGCAGCGAGGTGATATGTGCGTAACGATGCTGCCCCGCCAGGATCGACAAGAACCAGGTCCCCAGCACGTCGCGCTTGTGGGATGCGTTGCCGCTGCCGTAGGTCAGCGGGCAACTGCTCACCCAGGACTCGTAAACCCCGGTAGTGGCAAGAAACTCGGCGAAAAAGGCCAGTTGCGCGTTCGGGGTGGCGCTGGCTTCCAAATCCCAGCGAATCTGAATCCGACCGCCCGGTGTCTCCACCGAAAACGAATCCAACTCCGAACCAAAAACAGAAATTTCTGACCCCGGCGACTCACCCATCGGGTGACACCCCCCTGAATAGAAAAGCCGCTACCAGTCTATCGTTCTAGACTTTTAGCCCGGGAAACTGCCGGATAGAGGATAAAAGGGGCGCTGTCTGAGCAGCACCCCTTGGAGTTCGTTTGCAGATTTGTCTGTTCCGCGCGGTTTTTCCTACAGAATGTAGCGGCTCAGATCCTGATTTTTCACAATCGACGCTACCATTTGTTTTACATACTCGGGCGAAATCAGGAAGACTTTCTCCGCACCGGAAGCGGTGGTGCGCTCTTCGTAGGGCAGCGGCGTGGAAGACTCGCTCTTGATGGCCACGGCCAGCGCGGCGGCGGCTTCTTCGTTGGGTGCGCGGCGGGCCACGTCGGGCGCCAGGAAGCTGACATCCTCGAGCACACGTTCCATGATGGTGTGCAGGCGGCGGGCGCCGATGTTCTCGGTGGTTTCGTTCACCTTGAAGGCAAACTCCGCCATCTCGCGCAGCGCTTCGGGAGCAAACTCCAGCCGCACGCCTTCGGTCTCCAGCAGCGCGGAATATTGCTTGGTCAGCGAAGCCTTGGGCTCGGTCAGAATGCGCAGAAAGTCGTCCACCGTGAGCGATTGCAATTCGACGCGGATGGGAAAGCGCCCCTGCAATTCGGGAATCAGATCGCTGGGCTTGGAAACATGGAACGCACCGGCGGCGATGAACAGGATGTGATCGGTGCGCACCATGCCGTAGCGCGTATTGACCGTGGTTCCTTCCACAATGGGAAGAATGTCGCGCTGCACGCCTTCGCGCGAAACGTCGGGGCCGTGACCGCTCTCGCGTCCGGCAATCTTGTCGATTTCATCCAGGAAGATGATGCCGCTGGACTCGACCCGCTCCACTGCCAGGCGGTTGACCTGATCCATGTCGATCAGCCGGCCCTCCTCTTCCTGCACCAGGTAGTCGAAGGCGTCGGCCACTTTCATTTTGCGTTTCTTTGAGCCTGTGCCGAAGATATTGGGCAGCATGTCCTTGAGGTTCATCTCCATGTCCTCAAGGTTCTGGTTGCTGATGATGCCGAACTGCGGCGCCCGCTCGCGCACGTCGATCTCCACCTGGCGATCGTCGAGTTTGCCTTCGCGGAACTGCTGGCGGAGCTTCTCGCGCGAGCGCTCGTGGCTGTCGGAGCTGGGCAAAGCTAGCGGCTCGCCCTCGACAGGCGCTGCGGCCGGGGGCGCTGTGGGAGAAGGCGGCAGCAGCACGTCCAAAAGCCGCTCCTCGGCGTTCATCTCCGCCTTGTCTTCCACCTCTTCCAGCCGCTCCTCGCGCACCATGTCGATGGAAATCTCCACCAGGTCGCGGATCATCGACTCCACGTCGCGTCCCACGTAGCCCACTTCGGTGAACTTCGAGGCCTCGACCTTGAGGAAAGGCGAATTGGTCAGCTTGGCCAGCCTGCGCGCAATCTCCGTCTTGCCAACGCCCGTTGGTCCGATCATGATCATGTTCTTGGGCATGATGTCGTCGGCGATGTCGGGGGGCAGTTTCTGCCTCCGCTGGCGATTCCTCAGTGCGATCGCCACGGCGCGCTTGGCGGCTTTCTGGCCGACCACGTGCTTGTCCAGTTCGGCGACAATTTCGCGCGGCGTCAACTCGTCCAGCGAGACGTCTTGTTCTTCAGCGGATGCGGGCAGGTAAATAGCCATAAATAAGTGGGCAGGCGGAAGCTTTCCGCTAGCCTTTCAGCTCCTCAATGGTGACGTGGTCGTTGGTGTAAATGCAGATCTCGCCGGCAATCTTCATTGCCTTTTCGGCAATTTCGCGGGCACTCAAATTGGTGTTTTCCATCAGGGCGCGCGCCGCGGCCGTGGCGTACTGGCCACCCGAGCCGATGGCGGCAATCGGTTCGTCGGGATCGATGACGTCGCCCGAACCGGAGATCAGAAACGTCTGTCCCTGGTCGGCGACCACCAGCAGAGCTTCCAGGTTACGCAGCATTTTGTCGGTGCGCCAATCCTTGGCCAACTCCACGGCTGCCCGGTTCAGGTTGCCGGCGTACTGCTCCAATTTGGTTTCAAAACGCGCAAAGAGCGAGAAGGCGTCGGCCGTGGAACCGGCAAATCCTGCCAGGATTTTGTCCTGATAGAGACGGCGGATCTTGCGTGCCGAGTGTTTCAGCACCGTCTCGCCCAATGTGACCTGCCCGTCGGCGGCCATGACGACCAGGCCGTTGCGTCGGACGCAGATCACGGTGGTCGATCGAATGCGTGCGCGATTTTGGGAAAGCTGTGCCACGTTGGGACTTTTCTTCAAAACCAAGGAAAACCTCCGGAATTCGCGCGTCCGGCAGGCCGGAACTCATTCAAGGCGCAGTCACGAGTATATCGCAGCGCGGGACGGCGGATGGACTCGGCCACTATTCACGTTCCGCCATTTCCCGCTGCGGTATGCTCAAGAGAGGGACCCATGGGGTGGAGTCCTGGCCAGAATGACTCTCCAGAACATCAATATCTCGGAGATTGCCGCCGCATCGGTTGTGCTGGCCGCTCTGCTGGCGCTGGGCTTGTGGCTGATCTTCCACAAGCGCTCCACGCCGCAGGAGCTGGAGCGGGCACGCCGCCATTTTCTCTCCCAATGCGGCCGCCTGGTGGACGGAATGTTGCTGGATGTCTGCGAATTCCGGGACACGGACGGGCAGACGCTGACCATGCTCCTTTACCACTACCGCATCGGCGGCGTGGACTACGAGTGCTCCCAGGACATAACCCAGATGGACGGCGTAATGGACGCGGCCCAGGTGCGCGCGGGCTTTCCCTGCTCGGTGCGCTACCAGCCCGGCAGCCCGCAGAACAGCATCGTCATCGCCGAGGAATGGTCCGGCCTGCGCGTGGGCCTGCCTGTGCCGCACACCTTCGAGGACCCCGACCCGCTGGACTGGAGTCACCTCCGCCCCGGCCGCGGCTAACCGTACAATCCTCGGCAGGAGAGCGGAGCCCTGGTTTCTCTCTGGCGCCAGATACCCACCCCCGGTATACTTGATCCATGCATGTCCACGCGACATCCTTCCCGTCGGGTTCGGGCACAGGCGCAAAAAGGACCCAGACCGTACTGTGCATCTCGCTGGCGGCCACTTTCGCCTACGTGGTGGTCACCTTCGTAGCCGGACTCCGCGCCCACTCGCTGGCTTTGTTGTCGGAATCCGGCCACAACGTCTCCGATTTCCTCGCCCTTCTGCTCAGCTTTGCCGCGGTCTACTTTCAGTCCCGCCCCGCCGACCACGCGCGCACCTTCGGCTATCAGCGGGCTGGGGTTCTGGCCGCCTTTATCAACGCCGCCACCCTCATCGCCATCTCCATCTGGATTGGCATCGAGGCCATCCACCGGCTCGCAGCTCCCCCCGTTGTTGAGCCCCGGCTGATGATGATTGTGGCCGCCGCCGGAGTGGTGATGAACGGCGTGATTGCCACCCTGTTGTGGGGCGTGGCCCGCGACGTCAACCTGCGCTCGGCCTTTATCCACATGGCCGGCGACACGCTTTCCACCGCCGCGGTCATCGCCGGCGGCGCCGGCATCCTGTTCACCGGCCAGAACTGGATCGACCCGGTTCTTTCCCTGGTCATCGCCGCACTGATCCTCTGGTCCAGTATCGCCATCGTGCGCGAAACCCTGAATATCCTGCTGGAAGGCGCGCCCAGCGGCGTTTCCATCTCCGAGATGCGTGCCGGCATGGAGGCCGTCGAGGGCGTCTGCAACGTCCACGACCTGCACGTCTGGAGCCTTGGCTCCAACAGCCGCGCCCTCGCCTGCCACGTCACCATCGCAGACATTCCCCCCTCGGAGAGCGCCTGCATCCTGCTCAAACTCAATCACGTTCTCAAGGATCACTTCCACATCAGCCACACCACCATACAGTTCGAGCACATCGGCTGCGGAGAACTGGATGGCTGCGTGGTGCCCATGGACGAACTGGCCGGCTGCGCTCCCCACAGTCACCACGGCCATGCGCATTAAGATGGACCTGCACGGGAGTCGCTTGTTGTTTTAAAAGGCAACGCTTTGCGGGCAGCGAAAGAACGCGGCTTTACGGGTAAAAGCAGTGAAAACACCCCTCCGGGGCTGAAGCCCGCGTTGTTTTGCGGTTTTTCCACCGTTTCCACTTGCGCCGGTTTGCTGTTTCCCTGGAATTGCACGAGGAGGTCTTTCGCTTGATTCGCCGCCGCCTGGTTCTTGCCGCGCTCTGTTTCACCCTGCTTCCCGCTGTTCCCGTTCTGGCCGCATCCCAGCCCCAGGCCGCTGCCCAGGAACGAGTTGCCGCGCTCTCCCCGGACCAGCTCAACGCTCTCGCCGGCGAATACTCCAGCCCCGACGATCCCGATACGCTGCTCAGCATTTACGTCCAGAGCGGCAAGCTCACCTGCGAAAACGAGCGCCAGGTTCCCACGGAACTGAAGCCCGTTTCAGGCTTGGAATTCGCCGTCCCGAACTCCAAGACTACCTTCCGGTTCACCCTGGATGCCTCCGGCCAGGGCGCATCCATAGTCTCTTCCGGCGATTCGACGCACTACACCCGCATCGGGCCGGCTGTGCATCACGTCTTTCACGACTACCAGCGCTCTGAAGTGATGATCCCCATGCGCGACGGCGTTAAGCTTCATGCCGTCATCCTCAAGCCCGCCGATATCGCCGGCCCCCTGCCGTTCCTCATCCAGCGCACTCCCTACGGCGTGGACGGCAACAACCGCGCCTCGTTTTCCGGAGGCCGGCCAGAGCTGGCCCGCGCCGGCTACATCTACGTTGCAGAGGACATTCGCGGCCGGTTCAAGAGCGAGGGCACATTCATCATGAGCCGCGCCCTGGCCGACCATCGCGACCCCAAGGCCATCGACGAAAGCACCGACGCCTACGACACGGTGAACTGGCTGCTCTGGAACGTCCCCGGCAACAACGGCCGCGCCGGCTTCATCGGCACCAGCTACCCCGGTTTTCTGGCCATGATGGCCGGCATCGACCCGCACCCGGCCGTCAAGGCCATCTCTCCCCAGGCGCCCATGATCGACGTCTGGATGGGCGACGACTTCTTCCACAACGGCGCCTTCCGCCAGAGCTACGGCTACGACTACGTCTACAGCATGGAGTCCAGCAAGCAGGAGACGGACGTGGACTACGGCAAGGACAAAGACGGCAAACCCCTTGACGGCTTCGACTTCTTTCTGGAGCGCGGCAGTTTCGCACAGGCCGCGGAGCGCTCCGGCGCAAAGTCTCTGCCCACCTGGAAGCTCTTCCTGGAACATCCAGCCTATGACAGCGTCTGGTCCTCGCGCGGCGTCGAGCACTCGTTGAACACGGTGGCCGTTCCCACACTCAGCGTCGGCGGCTACTACGACCAGGAAGACATGTACGGGCCGCAGGAGGAGTACGCGCGCCTGGAACCTCACGACGACCAGCACCAGAACTTCCTGGTCCTCGGTCCCTGGCGCCACGGCTACTGGGGCTCGTCCTCGCGCCACTTGGGCAATCTGGACTACACCGAGCCCATCGGCAAGGAGTATCGTGCCCAGATCGAGGCCAAGTTCTTTGCCCATTACCTCAAGGACGAAAGCGGCTTCGATCTCGAAGACACGGCCAGCTTCCAGACCGGTTCCAACACCTGGAAGCGCTATTCCCACTTCCCACCCAAAGAATCCCAGCCCACCAGCCTGCATTTGCAGGGCGCGGGCCTGCTCAGTTGGACCGACTCGACGACCCAGGCCAAGACCACCTACCTGAGCGATCCGGCCAACCCCGTCCCCTATCGCCATCGGCCCATCCAGCCCACCTACGGGCCGGGCTCCCAGTGGTTCAGCTGGCTCACCGAGGATCAGCGCTTCGTCACCGACCGCAAGGACCTGGCTCTCTGGAAGCTGCCGGTGCTCAAGAAAGATCTGGTGGTCACCGGCGAGGTCCAGGCCGACATCTTCGCCTCCACCACCGGCACGGACAACGACCTGGTGGTCAAGCTCATCGACCAGTACCCGGACGACGATCCCGACGCCAAAATGCGCGGCTACCAGCTCATGACCAATGCGGAAATCTTCCGCGGCCGCTATCTGGATTCCTTTGAGAAGGCTGCACCGCTCCGCGCCAACTCCATCCGCGAATACCGCTTCAGCCTGCACGATGTGGACCACGTCTTCAAGGTCGGACACACCGTCCTGGTCGAGATCCAGAGCACCTGGTTCCCGCTCTACGACCGCAACCCACAGACCTTTGTGCCCAACATCATGACGGCCAGGCCCGAGGACTACAAGCCGGCCACTATTACCGTCTACTCCGACCAAGAGCACGACTCCAACCTGCAGTTGCCGCTGATGAACGCCTGCGACCACATCGAGTGCTTCTGATTCTATTTCCGGCTCAATCCTGCCGGTCCCGCGCCAAACGCCTATTGTTATCAGGCTCCACGCCTACTATATCTGCAGCGGATATGACCGTTACGGGCGTATTGCGGAGCCAGCATGTCTCTCTTCGATCTACTCTTGATTCTTCTCGTCCTCTCGACAGCCGTAGCCGTGTTGGTTGCGGTTGTCGCAATCTTCTCCCGGCGGTGGGCTTTTGCGCGTAGATTCCTCGCCTGCGTCGGCGCAGCCTGGATCATCTACCTGGGAGCGGGAACTATCGTGGCTCTTCTGGCGCCCCAGCACATCATGGCGCTTGGCGAGGACCGTTGTTTCGATGAGATGTGCTTCGCAGTGACCGGCTGGAACCGGACTGCTTCCATCGATACCGCGAGCGCCGGGACGAATCCGCAGAAGAACTTCTACATCGTTTACGTCCGTATCACCAACCGCTCCCGTGGACGGGCGCAGCGGGAGATTGGCCGAAAAGGGGTGCTCATTGACCAGTCCGGCCGGGTCTACGAGGTATCCCGGGAGGGCATGAGGAAGATATCCCCGATAGGTGCTCCTCTGCCTCCCGGCCTTGATGCTGAAGTGGAGCCGGGCCAAAGCCTGACAACCCAGCTGGTCTTCGAGGTGCCCGCAGATGTGGATGCCCCGGGATTCGCGCTTGGCAGCAACCTGGCGATCAATCCCGCGCGCATCGTCCTATGCGACGAAGACCACTTCCTGCATAGGCCCACCGTGGTGCCGCTGGGGTGACCGGGTCTGCTCGGTCTTGGTTCGAGGGCGCAATTTTCAGGCTTGGGAGGCCGCAACCCGCAGACCTTTGTGCCCAACATCATGACCGCCCGGCCGGAGGACTTCAAGCCGGCCACCATCACCGTCTACTCCGACGCCGAGCACGATTCCAGTTTGCAGTTGCCGCTGATGAACGCGTGCGACCACATCGAGTGCTTTTAAGCAGCGCGCGGAGCTCGTCTGGGCCGAAGCCTGCGTGGGCTGAAATTCTTGCGCGCTTCGGCCGTTAAGGCGTCTTGCCCCTTCAAGTGCGACGCGAACATTTTGAAGACCGGGTAAACCTCACCTGAAAGGGACACCCATGCAGCCGCTTGCCTTGTGCTTCTCCCTCGTCTTCGCATCGCTTGTTCTCCTCGGTCTTGCCGGATGCAGAAATAACCCGGCATCGCTGGTCGGCACCTATTCTGTTGAGGCAAACGGAAAACTCCAGGATTTCCTCCGTATCGAGAAAAGCGAGGATACCTATACCTTCACCGAGAAGGACGGCACCGAGTGGTTGTCCCCCGCGGAGGTGACGCCAGCGGGTGAACAGGAGGTCGAAGAGATTCTCGGCACTCCGGTCAAGGGAATTTCCTCCGGCCTGGGCGACCGCGAAGTGGCTGTGTTGCAGGTTCCCCAGGGATGGAAGATGGGAGATTTTGAGTGCAAAACGGGCTTCTGGCTCGCCTCCGCCCTTGGCCCCACCGAACTCCACAAGAACTGAGTCCTGGGCCGTCTAATTGCCAGGAAGAAAATGCCGAACCACATGTCCCTCGGCATCAAGAAAATCCAGGCTTGCCGTGCCATCTCCAGTGACTTGCATAACGATGCGCCTTTTGCCGTTGGCATCCATCAGTGCGACAACCGATGCGTCATCCTTTTCGCGTCCCACCCAGATTCGGCGGCTTCTTCGGCTGTTGTTCTGGTCGTTCACTGCGAGCCCCGCGAATTTATCGTCCTTATCGTCCACCCCAGCAATCTGCACAATCTGCGACGCACCATATTTGTCGAAGGTGAGGCTGCCGCCGGAGTCTACGATCTCTCCCTTTTCATTGCGATGCCCACCAAAAATCAAGCCACCGTTCTCGGATCCCTCATTGTTGTAGAAAAGCATTCCCGCCTCCGGCCTATCTACTTTAGGCGATTCCTTACCTTTCACGATGACCCCAGGCAGGCGGTCGCGATTGGAGATCACCATTCGCAAAGTCCCGTCCGGCTCGACTACGTTCATGCGGTGGACCTGGATCTCGTCGAACGACTGAGTGCGATCAGATTTTGCTCCGATCAGCAACACGATACCGAACGTTGTACTCAGGACGGTGGAATAGGCGATCAGGACCTTTTGAACAGACAACTTCATATACGACCCTCCGAACTTCCAAAAATACCTGCGATACACGCACGGTAATACTTGCGAAGGTGCTTGAAAGTTCCTTGGCCCTCTGGAAAACCTCTGGATTTCAAAGTGACCCACTACCCAAATCTCCAATTTCCAGCGTTTCGCGCTAAAATGGAAACAGTCGTATGGACCTTCATCAGCCCATCCCGGCCCTCCTCTAGCGGCGCCCGCCGCCTATACTCGTTTTCCGCCCGTACTTCCCCCCATTTCCGAATTCAGAATTCTGCGTCCCGCAGTGGAGTTTAGCCGTGATTGATCGTTTAGCACAGATGGAGCAGCGCTACGAAGAGCTCTCCGCCCAGCTCTCGTTACCCGAAGTCGTCAACGACCGTGAAAAGTACCATCAGGCCGGCAAAGCCCTTCGCGACCTTCAAACCCCGGTCGAGAAGTATCGCGAATTAAAGCAGGTCCTGGAGGGCCTGGCCGAAGCGCGGGCGATGCTTGCCGATCCCGATATGAAGGAGATGGCCGAGGAGGAAATCGCCTCCCTCGCTCCGCGCCAAACGGCTCTTGAAGAAGAGATCAAGATCCTGCTTCTGCCCACGGACCCCAACGACGAGAAGAACGTGATTCTCGAAATCCGCGCCGGCACCGGCGGCGACGAGGCTTCGCTCTTTGCCGCAGAAATCTTCCGCATGTACCAGCGATTTGCCGAACAGCACCACTGGAAGATCGAACTGCTCTCCATGTCGGAGTCCGGCGTCGGCGGCTACAAGGAAGTCATCGCCATCATCGAGGGCGAACGCGTCTACTCGCAGATGAAGTGGGAGAGCGGCGTCCACCGCGTGCAGCGCGTTCCGGCCACTGAGACGCAGGGCCGCGTGCACACCTCCGCCATCACCGTGGCCGTGCTGCCCGAGGCCGAAGACGTGGATGTCAAGATCGAGGCCAAGGACATTCGCATCGACACCTTCTGCTCTTCCGGCCCCGGCGGCCAGTCGGTGAACACCACCTACTCCGCCGTCCGCATCACCCACCTGCCCACTGGCACGGTGGTCAGTTGCCAGGACGAGAAATCGCAGATCAAGAACCGCGACAAGGGCATGCGCGTCCTCCGCTCCCGCCTCTACGAGCAGGAGATGGATAAGCAGAATGCGGAGTTGGCCAAAGAGCGCAAGCAGCAGGTGGGCACCGGCGACCGCAGCGAGAAGGTCCGGACCTACAATTTCCCGCAGAACCGCCTCACCGACCATCGCATTGGCCTCACCCTGCACCAGCTCGACCTGGTGATGGAGGGCCGCCTGCAGCCCATCGTGGATGCACTGATCTCTCACTACCAGGCCGAGCAGTTGAAGGCAGACAGCCAGGCCGCCTGATGACGTTGCAGGAGTGGGTGGGGAAAGGCGAGGCCCAACTTCGCCAGGGACCGCATCCCGAGCGCGCCCGCCACGACGCCGAGACCCTTCTGCTCCACATCATCCGCCGTAACCGCGCCGCCCTGCTGGCCCGCTGGAACGAGGTGCTTGACGCCGAGGAGGCCAGCCTCTACATCGAATTCATCGCGCGCCGCTTTGCCGGCGAGCCCATCCAGTACATCTTCGGCGAAACAGAATTCTACGGACTCCCCTTTCAGGTCACGCGCGACGTGCTGATTCCGCGCCCTGAAACCGAGCACCTGGTGGAACACGTCCTCGAACTTGCCGGACGGTTCACTGAGCCGCGCATCGTGGATGTCGGCGTCGGTTCCGGCGCCATCGCCGTCACTCTTGCCGCCAAACTGCCCAGCGCACATCTCACAGCCATCGACCTTTCCGGCCCTGCACTGCTGATCGCACGCAAGAACGCGGAATTGAATCACATTGCAGAAAAAATCCGCTTTCTGCGTGGCGATCTGCTTTCGCCGGTCGCTGAAGAACGCTTTGAAATCGTGGTTTCAAATCCGCCGTATGTGCCCAGCGCAGATCTGGCCACGCTCTCGGTCGAAGTCCGCGACTACGAGCCGGAATTGGCCCTGTTTGCCGGCGACGATGGCTTGGAAGTCTATCGCCGCCTGATTCCTGCCGCTTTTAAAGTGCTCACTCCGGGCGGCTTTGTCGCTCTGGAAATCGGCTACGACCAGTCCCCGGCCATCGCCGCACTTTTAAGCGATACCGGCTTCGAGCGGATCGAATTCCTGCCCGACCTCCGGGGCATTCTCCGCGTCGCTTGCGGCCACCGACCATAGACCGGGCCAAAGTGAGGGAGAAATCCCTAGGGTTTGAGCGAAGTCTCCCCAGTCTTGACGTTCAACGTCCACGGCTGCGGCGGCGGCAGATGCATGGAGCCGTTTACGATCTCCAGCGGCATCCATTGGTATCGGGAGTCCCACAATTCCTTGGGGTGCCACACGTCGCCCATAAAAATCACTGTGGTCTTCTTCTTCCCGGTGACCTTCAGCAGCATCGTTGATTGAGACTGATAGTTCTTCGCTTCCGCAGGCGCCAGAGTTTTGAACTCCGTCCAGGGGCCGGCCAGCGAGGTTGCGGTCGCGTACACATTGGGATTCGCATCCCAGCCCGTCATGTGCGATCCCACAACGTAATAAAGCACGTCGAGGTGAACCAGCGCGTTGCCTTCGAGCGGCTCCCGGATAAAGCTGGTCTTTTCCACGCTTAGATAATCGTCCGATAACCTGGCAATAAAGAAACCCCGGGTCGGCCTCGACTCAAAGAGAAGATAGGCCGAGCCATCGTCGTCGACAAACTGCCCGATGTCGCGGCTTTCCTGGTCGAGGGGGCGGAAGCTCTTCACATAGCTGTATTGGCCATCGATGCGATCGCTGACCGCGACAGCCACGCGCGCCAGCTTGTAGGGTGCATCGTCCAGGTGGGCGTACATCACAAACTTGCCGGTGCGCGGGTTGTGAAAAACTTTGGGCCTCTCCAACACCCAGTTCGGTCCCAGATGCTCCGGGTCGGCCAGTGCGAGTACCTGGCCGCAGAACTTCCAATGCGCAAGGTCCTTCGACGAATAGCAGGCCACATAGCGCTTTGCGGGATCGTTCGACGGCGTGCGGTCTTCCCCAAACCAGTAGTAAGTCCCGTTCCAGACCGTGATGCCGCCGCCGTGGGCCTGGATACGCTTACCGCGATTGTCGAGCCAGGGTTCACCGGGATGAATCTCCTGTGCGGCCGCGAAGAGCGCACACGTCATGAAAAGCAAGACCAACAGTTCTGCAATTCCCGCTACAGCTTTTCTCATCTTTTCCCTTCAGAAGCGGCCGGTTGGCCGGTCTTTCTTGATTCGCTGGAAAACCCCAGATCCTTGCCGCATAGATTTTTGGTGATGTAGAGAATCTGCCCGTAGTGCAATCCGAAGTGTTCCACCACCTGATAAACCGCATACAAGCCGGCGACGTGGTAGCCCTGAATGTCATACTCCGCAAGCAAGTCCGCCGCAGTCAGCCGCGCCAGGACCTTCGACGCTGCCTCCAACGTCGCGTCTAGTTTCTCTACCAGCGCGGAGGCCGGAAGCAACTCCTCTGCGTCGAACTCCGCAGGCCGGTTGCGCTTGTCTTCCGCCTTGTTGAACGAAGCCACCAGCCACTGTCCCACGTTGCCGTTCAAGTGCAGCATCAGGTTCCCGATGCTGTTGCTGGCCGGGTTGGGACGCCACCACACTTGTTCGTCGGTGAGTGATTCCACCGAACTGCGCAGCCTCGGCCAGTACTGCTCCAGAAGCTTGTGCCGTGAAAACTCAAGAAAAAGCTTCGTCACATCCGCATTTGTGTCTGTCATTGGAAATCAAACCTCCTTCGCGTCGCAATCTTCAAAGCGGATCTCTCCAAAGTAGCTTACGCCCGGGTGGAGGCGGCGACTTGCAGCCGCAGGCTGGTGAAGGGGAGTTGCCTCTGCGGCACAACAGAAATTCCGCGCTCCCATTGCCGAACCCGCTCCGCCAGCATAGAATTCCCACTGAAATCGTTTCCAAGAGGACAACCCATGCGTATTGCTGCCTCACTCTCGCTTGCCGCTCTGGCACTATCTTCCCTCACCGCCCTTTCACAAGCACCTACTGCGGCCCCGGCTCCATCGCAGGCGGTCGCGCTCACCCCGCCCATGGGCTGGAATAGTTGGAATTACTTTGCCGAGCGCGTCGACGACAAGGGCGTCCGCGCCGCCGCCGACCAGATCGTCTCCACCGGCATGAAGGACGCCGGCTACATCTACGTCAACATCGACGACACGTGGGAAGGGAAGCGCGACGCCAACGGCGTGCTCCACACCAACTCCAAATTCCCTGACATGAAAGCCCTGGCCGACTACGTTCATTCCAAGGGTCTCAAGATCGGCATCTACTCCGGTCCCGGCACTAGAACCTGCGGCGGCTACGAAGGCTCTCTGGGCCACGAGGAGCAGGACGCCAAGATGTACGCCGAGTGGGGCATCGATTACCTCAAGTACGACCTGTGCAGCTTCATCCCCGACGTGATGGAGAAGCAGGCCCCCCACGACAAGGCTCAGCAGATGCGCATTATGGAGGCCGCCTACGTGAAGATGGGCAAAGCCCTCAAGGCCACCGGCCGGCCCATCGTCTTCTCGCTCTGCCAGTACGGCTGGGATGCTCCCTGGGAGTGGGCGCCCGCGCTGGGCGGCAACCTGTGGCGCACCACCGACGACGTCCAGGCCAACTGGAGAAGCATTTACGACATCATCAGCCAGCAGGACGGCTTGCAAAAATATGCCGGCCCCGGCCACTGGAACGACCCCGACATGCTGGAAGTGGGCAATGGCAAGCTGACCCTGGCCGAAAACCGCACTCACTTTTCCATGTGGGCCATGCTGGCCGCGCCTCTGCTGGCGGGCAACGACCTGACCGCCATGAAGCCCGAAGTCACGGCGATCCTCACCAATCGCGACGTCATCGCCATCGATCAGGATCGGCTGGGCAAACAAGGCAAGCGCGCTTATTCCGATGGAGAAGTCGAAGTCTGGACCCGTCCGCTGACGGGTGGGGCGTTGGCCGTCGCTATCATCAACGTGGCCGAAAACGACCGCCTGGCGTCCCATCCTTTCCATTTGGACCTGGCCAAACTCGGCCTGCACGGCTCGCAGGCAGGCAAGGACCTTTGGACCGGCAAGGCGACTACACTGACCGAAGGCCAGCCCATTGAACTGCCGGGCCACGACATTCTTTTGGTCCACATCGCTTCGCCGAAATAAACACGCCAAAAAACCAGGAATCCCGTCCTTGCCTTTTGCGGCACGGACGGGATACCACCAACATGGATGAGCTGAAAACTCCCGGCAGTCCGCGACCTCTGACTTACTCCGCCCGTCCCAGGCACACCGCGAACCATCCCCGTTCGTCCGTCCAGCTTTTCACCGCAGCAAATCCCGCCCTGGCCAGCATTGCCTCTGGCGCACCGGCCAAGTACTTGTGGCTGTTCTCGGTGTGAATGGTCTCCCCCGCGGCAAACTCTAACTCCAAATCCAGCCCATCCAGCCGCACCCGCTGCTTTTCCCTGCTGACCAGGTAGATTTCAATCCGCGACTCGGCCCCGTTCCACACCGCGCGGTGCGCAAAAGCCTCCAGGCGGAAGTCCGCGCCCAGCTCCCGGTTCAACCTCGCCAGCAGGTTCAGGTTGAAGGCTGCCGTCACCCCGGCTGCATCGTCGTAAGCCGCTACCAGCGTCGCCGCGTCTTTCACCAGGTCCACGCCCAGCAGCATCCCATCGCCCGGCTTCAGCCCGGCGCGCACCCCGTCCAGCAGATCTGCTGCTTCTTCGGGATAGAAGTTGCCGATACTCGATCCGATATAAAGCACCAGCCGCCGCTCGTCCGCTTTTTCCGGCGCCAGTTCCAGTCCGTGCGTGTAGTCTTCCACCCGCGGGGCCACCGTCACCCCCGGAATCTCCCGCTCAATCCGCTCCCGCGCCGCCTCCAGCGCGGTCCCGGAAACGTCCACCGGTTCGTAGAGAACCGTGCCTTGCCGACGGATCGCCGAGGCCAGCAGCAGCCGGGTTTTGTCGGCTGACCCGGCGCCCAGTTCGGCCATTCGCAGCCTGCGCCCTCCGGCCGCCAGGGCGACGATCTCCGCAGAATGCGCCGCCAGAATGCCCCGCTCCGTCCGCGTCGGGTAATACTCGGGCAGCTCCGTAATCTGCTCGAAGAGCCGCGAGCCGGTCTCGTCGTAAAACAGCCAGGGCGGGAGCCGCTTTTGGCGGGCACTGAGCCCCTCCCGGACAACGGATGCGACAGATTCCTCGATGCGTGTTTCTACGCCCTGCAAAGCTGACTTATTCATGCGCTCTCCTGAATGCGGCCTGCTTTGAATGATCTCTGGATCGGGCGATGCGATTCACAAACGCGCCAGCCGTATGCCGGAAAACTGCCAGCGCGTTTCGGGCGCGAAGAAATTGCGGTACGAGGCCCGGATGTGCTTCTCCGGCGTCACGCAGGAGCCTCCGCGCAGCACCATCTGTCCGCTCATGAATTTGCCGTTGTACTCGCCCAGCGAGCCGGGCAGCGGCTTGAACCCCGGATAGCCCAGGTAGGCGCTCGCCGTCCACTCCCAGCAATCCCCAGACTGCTGCGCGAGGCCCTGATTTTCGGCAGGCTCCGTGGCTGGCGAGGGCAGCAGCAGCCCCGCATCCAGCAGGTTGCCGTCTGTTGGCCGGCCCTCTGCCGCCGCTTCCCACTCGAACTCCGTGGCTAGCCGCTGGCGCGCCCAGTGGGCATAAGCATCGGCCTCAAAGAAGCTCACGTGGCTCACCGGCGCGCCTTTCAGCCTCTCCAGGCCCAACTCTCCGCGCAGGGTAAAGACCCGCCAGCCCCCATCGCGCTCGGTCCAGTAGAGCGGCGCCTGCCAGCCGTTGGCCTTCACCGCGTCCCACCCCGCCGAAAGCCAAAGCTCCGGCCGCCTGTAGCCGCCGTCGGCGATAAACCTGGCAAACTCCCCGCAGGTCACCAGCCGTTTGGCCAGCGCAAAAGGTTCCAGCCACACCCGGTGGCGCGGCAGTTCGTTGTCGAAGCAGAAGCCCTCGCCGCGGTGGCCAACCTCGCGCGTCCCGCCTTCGAACTCTACAAATTCCGGGTGCCCCGCATCTTCTCCGACGGTCTCCCCTGAATCCTCCAGCACACCCTTGTAGGCGGGCCGCAGCGGATTGGTGAAGAACGCGTTCAAGATGTCGGTTAGCAGCAGTTCCTGGTGCTGTTCCTCATGGTTCACCCCCAGTTCGATGCGCTGGAGCGCTTCCGGTTCGGGGTTGGCCGCCAAAAGTTTCTCCATCGCCTCATCCACATGCTGGCGGAAGCGCAGCACCTCCTCCAATCCCGGCCGCGAAAACGATGCCCGCAGCCGCTTCTCAGGAAAGGCGGCAAAGCTCTGGTAGTAGCTGTTGAAAAGCCACGGAAATTCCGCGTTGAACAACCGGTAGCCGGGCAGGAACGGCCCCAGCACAAACGACTCGAAGAACCAGGCCGTATGCGCTAGGTGCCATTTGGCCGGCGAGGCCTCGGGGCACGACTGGACCATCATGTCCTCGGGCGTCAGGTTCGCGCACAACTCCAGCGTCCGCCGCCGGACGGAACCAAATCGTGCCGCAACGTCAACTTGCTCTCTACACTGGCTTGCCGTGCTCATCCTCAACCCTCCCGCATCGAAAAGAGTGTATCTCACCTTTTGGCGGCGCCGCCGGACTTCGCGCAATCTTCTCTGACGCCGGAGCGAAACCAGGGTTATTGTGCCCCGTCTTCTCTGTACGACAGCCCTTATTTGGTGCTTTAATGCAAAGTTGAGATGGTGTTGTTGAGGGGGTCTGCATCCCTTCGCAAGGAGGGACTATGGCAAGGATGAATGGACGCCGGTGGCTGTCGGCTCTCGCCGTTCTCGCAGCCCTGGCCCTTGAATCGCCGGCCGCGCTCGCCCAGGCTGCAGCCCCGGCCCTGCCCGCCAATCCGCCACCGGCGCCTGCCCCGGATGCAACCCAGACTCAGCCTACCGCAGAAGAGGTGGGGGACACGCTGATGGCGCACCAGCACTATCAGGCTGCGATCGACTCTTACCGGAAAGCGCCCCCCAACTCCGCGGTCGTTTTGAACAAAATGGGCATCGCCCACCAAATGATGTTTAACCTGAACGATGCCGCCCGCTGTTACCAGGCATCTTTGAAGCTCGACCCGAAGAACGCCCGCGTTCTCAACAACCTCGGAACCGTCTACGACTCCCTCAAGCAGTATGGCAATGCTGAACGCATGTACCGCCGGGCGCTCAAACTCAGCCCCGATTCCGCCCTGATCCTGAAGAATCTGGGTACAGACCTGCTGGCCCAGCACAAATACAAAAAGGGCTGGGATGCGTACAAAGCCGCCCTGGTGATCAACCCGGAGATCTTTGAGAACACGGGCAGCCCCCGCGTGGAAAACCCGGCCACCGTCCAGGAGCGCGGCGCCATGAACTACTACATGGCCAAGGGCTGCGTGCGCGCCGGCCAGAACGATCGCGCCATCGAGTATCTGCGCATGGCGCTCAACGAGGGGTTTACCACTCCCAAAAAGATCATTGCCGACGCAGAGTTCGCCGCCCTGCGCAGTCTGCCGGCCTTCCAGCAGTTACTGGCCTCCCAAGGCACACAGCAATAGCGCACCCCCGATGCCGAGAGCGGCGTATTCTTCAGCAGCCCTCTGGATGCCGTGGACTTCGGAGGCCCTGCGTTTGCTGTCAGGAATCAATGACCGGCAGGTACCATCTCCAGTTCGGTCAGCCGTTTCGCCAACAGCGTTTCCAGCTTGACCAGCGCGGCCGAGAAGCCCTCGATGCCTTCCTTCAGCTTGTCGGTGGCCATACGGTCGCCGTCGTGCAAAAACTCGAAGACTTCCTTGTCCATCACGATGCGCTCGATGCGCAGCGACTTGGCAACTTCCGGATCCAGCTTGCGGGGCAGTTCGCCCTCAGACGATTCCAGCTCGGCCAGCAGTTGCGGAGAGATGGTCAACAAGTCGCACCCAGCCAACTCCCTGATTTCGCCGATGTTGCGGAAGCTGGCGCCCATCACCACGGTCTTGTAACCGAACTTCTTCAAATAGTTGTAGATCCTGGTGACGGAAACCACTCCGGGATCTTCGGCGCCCTTGTAGTCCTTGCCGGTGTCCTTCTTGTACCAGTCGAGAATGCGGCCTACGAAAGGCGAGATCAGCGTCGCGCCCGCGTCGGCAGCGGCAATGGCCTGGTGCAGGCCGAAGAGCAGCGTCAGGTTGCAGTGAATCCCCTCGCGCTCCAGCACCTCGGCGGCCCGAATGCCTTCCCAGGTGGAGGCGATCTTGATCAGAATGCGGTCTCGGCCGATGCCGGCGGCGTCGTACTGCTGGATAATGCTGCGGGCCTGGGCGATGGTGGCCTTGGTGTCGTAGGAAAGCCGTGCGTCCACTTCAGTGGAGACGCGGCCGGGCACAATGGCCAGAATCTTCTTGCCGAACTCGATGGCCAGCCGCTGAAACGCCAGGTTGGCGACGGCTGCGTCGGTGGCGTTGCCGCCCAGTTCCTTCCGTGCGCCCAGCAGCACGCCATCCACGATGGGCTGGTACTGCGGCATTTGCGCGGCGGCGGCAATCAGCGAGGGGTTGGTCGTGGAGTCCTGGGGGCGAAACTTCCCGATCGCCTCAATGTCGCCAGTGTCTGCGACGACTACGGTATAGGTGCGCAACTGCTCGAGCAGATTCTTGGCCATGATTCCTCCTGGGGAATGGGTTTCTTGCGCTGGAGCGCGCTCTCGGCTCCAGTGTACCCTTCTTTTTGATGCGTCCGATGAACGCCGGGTGCAAATCAGGGCGGTTTTCCCTCACTCCGCGGCGAAGGTATTGGCAAGTACGCCGAGGCCGGGAATCGTTATTTCAACTCGATCCCCAGCCTTGAGCGGACCGACTCCGGAAGGAGTTCCGGTCAGAACCAGGTCGCCGGGCTCGAGCGTGATGGCGGCGGTAATGTAGGCCAGCAGCGCGGAAATGGGAAAGATGAAGTCCAGGCTCGTTCCGTGCTGGCGGAGCTGGCCGTTGACGCGGGTCTCGATCGTCAGCCCGGCCTCCGGGTCCAGTTCACTGTTCACGATGGGGCCAACCGGGCAAAAGGTATCAAAGCCCTTGGCGCGGGTCCACTGGCCGTCCTTGTTCTGCAAGTCGCGTGCGGTCACGTCGTTGGCCAGAGTATAGCCGCGGACGGCGGAGCGCCAATCTTCCGGCTTCAGCTTGCTGACGCGGCGGTCGATTACCAGGGCCAGTTCGCCCTCATAGTCCACGCGCTCGGAAGCCGAGGGCATGCGCACCACGCCGCCGGGCTTCAGCAGCGCCGAAACCGGCTTGAAGAAGAGCAGGGGCTCGGCGGGCAGATCGCTTCCCATTTCCTTCACGTGATCACGATAGTTGCGGCCTACGCAGATGATCTTCGATGGCGTGACCGGAGCCAGCAAATCGGCCGCGCCGAGCGGCATCGGCTCGAAGTCGAAGCCCCACGACGTGGCCTTCCCGTGCTGCAGGCGAAACGCCAGGTCTTCTTCGGGAGCGGCGATCAAGTCAGTAATCCACGCCTCACCGCCGCGATCTTCCACGGCGCCGTAGTGGATCAGGTTCTCGAACAGAAAGCGGCAGTATTTCATTGGATCGTCTCCTTGCGCAGCGCAGGCGGTCAGGGGTTGGGCACAGTCTCCTCCGCCGCGACGGAGCGGGCGCTCTCGTGTCCTCCCTGGTCGATGGCGGTGACGGCGTAGCGGTAGGTCCGACCCGGCTGCACCTGGGGGTCGTGGAAGGCCGGCGGCACCTGCGGCGGCGCGGGAGAGATGCGCTGCCATTCTCCCTCGCCCTCGCGGCGATAGACCGCGTAACCGGCCAGATCGTTCTCGGTTACGGGTTGCCAGCTCAGGTCGATGGCGGTCTCGGAGCCGTTTTCTCCAGCACTGGCCACGGCGGCCAGCCCGGTGGGCACGGCAGGCGGGAAAATGTCCTTGGCCTCCAACTGCACCGGAGCGGAAATCGGCCCGGCCAGTTCCACCGTTTGCCCGTCCACTGCGACACGCACCACGCGCTGGGCCCTGTACTCATACACCTGGCCGAAGCGAATCTCCTTGTCGAGTGCCCGGCCGGAGCGGCTTCCAGCTTCAACCAGAAGGTTCCTCTCGACAGGCTCCGGCTCCGGCTCCAGAAGTCCAGGATGCGGCTTGACGGCGGCCTTGGTCAACAACGTGCGGTGCAGGCGCACGGACGATTCCGCGGTCGCGGGCGACCAGCGCAGGAGTACGCCTTCCTTGCGGACCTCGGCAGCCAGGCCGTCCACCGGAGTGGGAGCTTCGCCCGCGACCACCTGGGCGGCATTCGACAAGCCCACGGAGCGCCCGCTGCGGTTCTTCAGTTCCACAAAGTAGCTGAGCGGGCGCGGCGCTCCGGCAGCGAGCGCCGGAGGCAGCGTCTCGGTGAACGTGCCTTTTACGCCGGGCGCGAGTTGCGGGTCGGCGCCGGCTGCGCTGCAGGCGCTGGCCACGGCTTCCTTGCGGCAGATGCGCACATCGACGTCGCTCTTGAGAAACAGTTTGTCCGTGTTTCTTCTCGGCATGGTCCAGGTGAGCGTCACCTGGTTCCCGATCCGCGTCGCGGCCAGGTTGGCCACGCGGTCCGGCAGGTTCAGTGAAGGCGGCAGCGGCGCTCCGGGGGTTCCGCAGCCGCACACTACCGCAGCCAGCACCGCCGCCGCCATCGTCAAACCCAGTCTTTGCGCCGTTCGCATCGCCCTCTCAGTCTAGAGCATTGCGGGGAGGGCGGGACCGTTTGCGCTTTGTGCAACGCGCACAAAACATTCGCTGCGCCAAGTAGTTGCTCGCGGGCGATACAATTCAAACGATTCCGCGCAGCAAGAAGGGATTCTCTCCAAGTGTTGATCTTTGCCGCCATCCTGGCCATCTTTGTCTATGGAATGATTGCCGCCATGCTGGGCACCATTCTGCCCGAGCTCTCAGATCGATTCCACCTCACCCCGACTCAAAATGGAACCATTGCCTTTGCCCAGGCCCTTGGATTGATCGTTGCCTCGGTCGGCGTGGGTCCGTTGCTCGATACTGAAGGCGACAAAATCGGGCTTATTCTCGGCCTCGCGTTTATCGCGATTGCGCTCTACGTGCTGCCGCGGTCGCCGGGCTTCCGCAGCATTCTCCTGCTCCTGTTTCTGCTTGGGACCGGCGGCGGCATTGTGGTCACCGGAGCCAATGCGCTGGCCAACAGCGTGAGCGGCGCGCATAGCGCCACGGTGCTGAACCTGGTCAATCTCTTCTTTGGCCTGGGTGGATTTGCCACGCCCTTCATCTCCGCCAATCTCTTCAAGCGGAACTGGATGCGCCTCTGCTACACCGTCGCCACCCTGACCGTCGTCACGCTCGTCATCCAGTCCTTTGCCCGCATGCCCGCTCCCACTGGAACCGCGAATCTCTACCTCACCCATGTCGGTCCCATCCTCGGCCAACCCCTGCTTTTCCTGCTCGGGCTTTTTCTTTTTCTCTACATTACCTGCGAAGTGGGTGTGTGGAACTGGCTCCCGCGCCACCTCATCGCCCAGGGCATACCGGAATCGCGCGCGCTCAACATCCTCTCGCTGGGATTCGCGCTTGGCTTACTCTTTGGCCGCGTCGGCGTTTCGCCCATCCTCATTCACGAGCCGGCCATTCTCGTTACCCTGGCCGCTTCCATCGCCATGGCCATCACTACCTTCCTCATGCTCCGGACCAACAAGCCCACCGCCGCCTTTGTCCTGGTCTTCATAGCCGGCCTGGCCATGGCTCCGGTCTTTCCCACCACCCTGGCCATCGTCGGCACGGCGTTCCCAAGCATGACCGGCACCGCCATGGGCTTTGTGATGACCTGTGGATGGGTAGGACTTGCGGTCAGTTCGCGGCTCATCGGCGCCATCGCGGGCGGCGACCCGCGGCGTCTGAAGAAGGCCCTGCTCCTTATCCCCGCGTCTGCGGTCCTGATGGTGGGATTGAACCTGACCATCTGGTCCATGCTGCCGCGGTAACCCGCTTCACGGCTCACTGCAATCCTGGCCGAATCGTTCGCTGCACGTTCTTTGTGGCAGACGGTCCGGCCAGTTCTGTTTGGGTGAGACGGAATCGCTCTGCGCGCATCCATTAAACTGAACCTTGAATTGCGGCGCTCCCTCAACCGGGCGCGCCCGGGAACGGAGCCCCACGTGGCAGAGACGATTTTCGATGTGGCAATTGTTGGCGGTGGACCGGCCGGTTATACGGCGGCCATTCGTGGAGCGCAGCTTGGCCTGAAGGTTGCATTGATCGAGAAAGCCCCCAAGCTGGGCGGAACCTGCCTGCACGTGGGCTGCATTCCCACCAAGGCTCTTCTCTTCAATGCGGAAATCTGGGATCACCTCAAGCACGCGGCCGAATTCGGCATTGCCGGCATCGGCACACCCACGCTCGACTGGTCCGCAGTGCTCACGCGCAAGGACGCCATCATTACCAAGCACGTCAAGGGTCTTGAGTTCCTGATGAAGAAGCACAAGATCACCGTGGTCCCCGGCTCCGGCCGCCTGACCGGCCCGGCTGTCGAGGGCGTGCATACCGTCGAAGTCTCCGGCGAAGCCGGGGCGGGAACCACCCAGATCCAGGCGAAAAACGTTCTATTGGCCACCGGCTCGGACGCCAAGACCATCTTCGGCCTGCAGCCGGACGACCGTATCCTTACCAACATCGAATTGCTTTCCCTGCCTGAAACGCCCAAGTCGCTCATCGTGATTGGTGCAGGCGCGGTGGGCATGGAGTTCGGCTCCATCTTTCGCAGCTTTGGTTCGGAAGTCACCATCGTGGAGTTCCTGCCGCGCGTGGTCCCCGTCGAGGACGAAGAGATCTCCAAGGAGATCACGCGCCTCTACAAAAAGCGCGGCATCGACGTAAACACCAGTTCGAAGGTTGAGAAGATTGAGAAGACTGAAACCGGCGTCAAGGTGACCTGGACCGGCGCCAACGGCAAACCGCAGGAAAAGGAAGCCGAAAAGGTGCTGGTGGCCGTGGGCCGCGCCGGGCGAACAGAAAACATCGGCCTGGAGAAAACGAAGATCGAGCTCGAGCGCGGCCTGATCAAGGTCAACGAGTCCCAGGAGACAGCCGAGCCGGGCGTCTTCGCCATTGGCGACATCGTCTTTGGCCTGCCGCAACTGGCCCACGTGGGCGCCATGAGCGGCATCGTCGCCGTCACCAAGATCGCTGGCCGCCCGTTCCGTCCGGTGCGCCGAGATCGCATTCCCAGTTGCACTTATACCGAGCCGCAGATCGGTTCGGTTGGGTTAACCGAGGCGCAAGCCAAGGAAAAGGGCTACGAAGTCAAAGTGGGGAAATTCCCCTTTGCGGGCAACGCGAAGGCCACCATCCTGGGCAACCACGACGGCTTTGTGAAGATCGTCGCCGACCAGAAATACGGCGAGATTCTAGGCGTTCATATCCTTGGGCCGCAAGCGACGGAACTGATCGCAGAAGCGGTCGCGGTTCTGGAGTTGGAAGGCACGGTGGACCAGATGATGTTCGCCATCCACGCGCATCCCACGCTGGCCGAATCCATGCTGGACGCCTACGGGGCCGTCGAAGGCATGGCCATCAACGCATAGATCGTTTGGTTCGCGGCAGGTGATTTCATGCAAATGGGGAAGATCCTCCTTCAAGAGGTTCCTCCCCATCTCAACTTGACCGTCTCATCGCGGAAGAGCGGGAAACCGCCTCCCTACTTTTTCGGCCTCTTGTAAAACGGAATCGCCACCTGCCTGGCCCGCACATGATTTGCGCGCACCTCAATCAGCACATCTTCTCCGCTAGCGGCCACGGCCGTTGGCACCAGCGCAAAGGCGATGTTGGTTTTTAGAAACGGCGCGGGCGAGCCGGACGTAATCGTGCCGATGCGCTCTCCACCCAAGGACAGCACAGGGTACCCGTCGCGGCCAATGCCCCGCTCGACCATCTCCAGGCCAATGAGCTTCCGCTTCGGCCCGCCCGCCGCTTGCACGGCCAACAGCGCATCCCGCCCAATAAACTGGCCCTTGTCGAGCTTGAGCCAGCGCTCCAGACCCGCTTCCAGCACGTTGATCGAGTCCGAGATTTCGTGCCCGTAGAGCGGCATTCCGGCCTCCAGGCGCAGGGTGTTGCGCGCGCCCAGTCCGCAGGGGCGAATGCCGAACTCACTGCCTGCTTCCATAAGTGCTTCCCACATCTTCACCGTGGTCGGCTCGTCGGAGGGGATATACACCTCGAATCCGTCCTCGCCCGAGTAGCCGGTGCGCGCGATCAGCACATTGGCCACGCCCGCCACTTCACCAAAGGCGAACCAATAGTTCCTGATCCCCGCCAGGTCTACCTTGGTGAGCTTTTGCAAAGTTTCCAACGCGCGCGGCCCCTGCACGGCAAGCTGCGAGTAGTAAGCCGAATAGTCGCTGAGGTGAATCGACGGGAACCCACCCACCTGCTGCCGAATCCACGCGTAGTCCTTGTCCTTGGTCCCGGCATTGACCACTAGCAGATAATCGTTCTCGCTCAGCCGGTGGACCAGGATGTCGTCCACATAGGTGCCTTCCGGCGTCAGCAGCGCGGAGTAGTGCGCCTGGCCATCCTTCAGCCGCGAGGCGTCGTTCATGGTGATGTGCTGTACGGCGGCCAAAGAGCCCGGCCCGCGAAACTGAATCTCGCCCATGTGGCTCACATCGAAGAGTCCCACGCTGGTGCGCACGGCCAAGTGCTCGGCCATCACGCCGCCTCCCGACCCTGGGTACTCGACCGGCATATCCCAGCCCCCGAAGTCCACCATTTTGGCCTTCAGCGCGCGATGCGTGGCGTTCAGTGCGGTCTTTTTCAACGGGGAAGCGAGGTCGGCGGAGTGGGTCATGAGAATTCCTTTCAAACTATTCAGTTGTACCCTGTTCACGATAGGGACTCGGCAGGGGCGGGGTCAAACTCGGGGCGCTTCCGCGTTAGGATCAAAAGTGAGAACTACAGCAGGAAGGAAACACGAATGAACCAGGTTCGCGGCGTCATCATGATTTTGTTGGGAGGATTTGCCTTCTACCAGGGATGGGTCCTACCCACCGGCCAGCGCTCGCTGATGGCTTATGGCGTTGGTGTATTGGCGGTTGCCGTGGGAGTCTGGCGGCTCACCCGCAAGCCCCCGGAGCGGCTGGTTTGACCGCGGCCTGAATTGAGGCCAACCGGCGACCACATACCGCGCATTTTTGATGCAGAATTTCAGATAACCGGACGGTGCAATGCCTGGCACACCCACCCTCTACAACCGCATCCAGGGCCGCAACCTGGAACGACTGGCTGCTCTGAGCGACGGTATCTTCGCCGTCGCCATGACGCTGTTGGTGCTGGACCTGCACATCCCCTCAGCCGTCCAGGTGCACTCCGAGCGCGAACTGCTGGTTGCCCTGGTACCGCTGGGGCCGCAGTGGGTCGCCTACGGCATGAGCTTTCTCACTCTGGGCATCTTCTGGGCCGGCCAGCAGACCCAGCTCAACCACATCCGCGAAGGCTCACGCGATCTTACCTGGATTCACCTTGGGTTCCTGTTCACCATCACCCTTCTGCCCTTCTCTACGCGCCTGTTGGCGGAGTTCATCACCTACCGCGCTGCCCTGGGTATCTATTGGCTCAACATCCTGGCCCCCGGCGCCATGCTCTATTGGAGTTGGACGCACGCGACCCATGCCGAACTGATCAAAGCAGATACGCCCGCAGAGGTACGCGGCAGCATCTGCCGCCGCGTGCTCATTGCGCAGTCGCTTTACGCAGCCGGAGCAGCTCTCTGCTTCATCAATACCTGGGTCGCCATCGGGGCCATCGTGTTGGTGCAATTGAACTACGCCGTTGCACCGCGGCTTTGGCGGCGAAAACGTAGCTGACTCTGAGGCCATTTCCATCCGGAATATGCAACCGGATTCGGGCGCTCACACCGAGGCAATCATCAGTGGAGGAGCGTTACTTGCGCCGTGCCCGCCAGAACGAGGTGACCCCCAGGTAGAAAAACACCACGATCACCGCGGCGGCCACCAGAAAGGTGCGGTGGTCGGGGCCTTGTGCGTAGTCGGCCCTGACGCGCCAAAGCGTCGGGGCAAAGACAATCACCGGCAGAAAAAAGAAAACCCCGGTCACTTCCAGCCAAAGAATTCCGCCCACCCGGCGGAAAGGGCGCAGAAAGCCGCCTACGCCGCGCGCCAGGCCGGCCGTTGCCCGCCCCGCTACCTGCCCGCTCGCCCGGCCGCGCACGCCTGTATCGGCCACGGCTTGCGGCGTGGGGGCTGTGGTCGCGTTTTGTGCGCTGGCGGCCATGCGCTGGCCGGCAATCCGTGCGCCAACCCGCAGCCCGGTGCCCAGCACTCGTCCAATCGTTTGAGGTCTCACTTCGATATGATGGTAGCAGCGGCGGTAGGCGATCCGCATTTTTCTCTCATTCCGTGCGCTTCGCAGTTGCTCCAAAACCGCGTCCGAAGTAAGGTAGAGAAATCTCATAACGCTCCCCGCGCAATTTCTCGCGCAGGCCGCACTGGAGGCACCCGTGACATCCCGTCTGCGCGAACTGATTCAGCAACTGGGCGAAGCGATTCATGAGTCGGTCATCGAAAGCGAGCAAATTGCAGGGGTGGTACAGGACATCCGGGAGCACGGTTTCGATGTGCTGCTGATGCTTGAGGCCACCATCGGCCTCAACGAGGTCGCCGCCAAAGAGGCGGAGGAGGCCGGGGAGGCTGGGGAAGACTCCGGCGCCGAAGCCCCCTTCACCAAGAGCGACTTGAGCTTCCTCCGCTCCCTGCGTATCGCCGTTGAAGGCGACGAAGGCGAAGCCAACGACGAACCGGACGAATAGCCTCGTTATCGATCTCGAGGCGTGGAAACTCCATTTTCGTCTTTGCGATGGCTATTCAGTTGCCCTTTGTTTTGCCGGCACTAAGGCCAGCAAGCCAACGCCAATCACGGCGGTGGCGAACACATCGATGAAATTACGGTGCACTCCGTGACTCCACGCTTCAACAGTTTCGATCGTCATCACCGACGAATGGGCGATACTCTGCCATGCCGCAAAAGCGATCAGGGACCGGTAAGCTGAAGGCTTCCTCGCGGCCAACAGCAGAAAGGCTCCCAGGGCGATGAAGAAGCTCAGAAACATCGGTTCGATTTCATTGTTGTTTTGCACCACCAGCCACGAGGAATGTGCCAGGTCCGTATAGAGCGGGTAAAGCAAAGCCAGATACAACAGCCCCACAATTGCCAGGACGATCTGCCGTACGCGCTCGAGTTTCATTTTGCCCCCTCCCCAGTCGGGTTGCGAGAATCTTCCCCCTTCGACGCCGCCCAAAAGCCCCTTTTCCCCGCTCCGTCTACTGCTTCTCTGACGCAAAATACACTACCACGCCGCTCAGCAAGGCCAGAAGTGCCAGCACCGGCACCACCAGCCACACGTTGCCATCTACGCTGGTCGGCATACTGGGCCACAGCGCCTCAAAGTGCAGCGCCTTGGGCAGATCCTCGAACCACGAAAGCCAGCCGTGCACCTTGCCGGCCTCTGACGCCAGAAAACCCACCGCAACCAGCAGCGTAATCGTCAGCGCAAAGATTTCCGCGCCCAGGATGGGCTTGCGGATGCGCTCGATAGCGGCATTGCGCCGCAGCAGTTGCGCGCGCCACCAGAGCGGCCCTGCAGCCTCCAGCCGGGCCGCGGTTCCAGCTTCCACCCGCGCCCTCTGGAAGGCCCCGCTCACCAGCACCAGTTCTCCGCAAGCGCGGCAGAGGCTGACGTGAGCGCGCAACTCTGCCGGAAAGGCCTGGGGCCATTGCCCGAGCCTCACCAGTTCCGCCACTTCCTTTTCCCGCGCGCACCCGAAAAGTGTCACAGACGCCTCCCGTCGTTCACATCCTGTTCCCGCAGCAGGCGGGCAATCTTGTGCCTGGCGCGAAACAGCAGCAGCCGAATGCTGGCCGAAGCCAACCCGGTAATCTCCGCAATCTCCCGGTGAGAATAGCCCTCGGCATAGGCCAGCCAAAGCAGTTGCCGGTCCCGCGGGCGCATCAGCTTCATGGCCGGTCCCAGCACCGCCCGCGAGTCCGACTGGCCCGATTCGTCCCTTGCTTGAAAGAACTCTTCCGGAATCTCCTCGATGGAGGCCTGCCGGGGGCGGCGCCAATGGTCGCGCAGCAGGTTGGTGGCGATGCGAAAAAGGTAGCGCCGCGCCGCCACCTCGCCTTCCTCAGGCCGGCTGGCGCCCAGAAAGCGTACGTAGCTCTCCTGCATCAGGTCGTCGGCCAGCGCGGGATCGGTGGAAACGCGCGCCAGATAAGCCCACAGCGCCCGCGCCGAGCGCTCGTAGAACCCGGCGAACTCCTCACTCTCCATAGGCGGGCAGGCGACCGCCTTCGCGTCGCCTGCCAGCACATTCGGAATGACTGATTCCCAGGACATGGGTCTTGGTTTCCTCACCGTCTTCGGGTCCCTTCCGGCTCACTGCTGGTCCTTGGATCCGTTTGGGGAGCTGTAGGGCATTTCGTTTTTGTTCGAACCGTTGGGATTTTCCGGCATCAGGCCAAGACGGGTGGCCAGAACCCAGGTGACTCCCGCGGAGATGATAAATCCCAGGCCGGGCATCAGTACTACTGTACCGAAAACCAGCATCGGAATCTCCATTTCTGCACTGGCATGGCGAAGGAAGAGCAGTCCCGCGCCCAGCAGACAGAGCACAATGCCGATCTGGATCGGTGTCAGCACGCGGGCCACAGCGTTGGGCATCTGTTGCTGCTGCTCAAATCCGACCGGAATCGGCGACGCTTCCAGAAAGCGCTTGCCTGCTTCCGTCTCCATGTAGAGCGCCAGTTCCTGGTTGGTGCCGAACTTCTCAATCAGTCTTCCATGCACTTCGCTTTGTAGTTTGAAGATGCGCCCCCAGCGCCGGTTCTCCAGGAAGACGCGAACCAGCCAGACGAGAGCTACAAGGAAACACGCAAAACCCAGCAAGGGCGGCATGTCGTTGATAAAAGACTGAAACGGCGAGGGACTCTCACGCGAAGCGGCCATGTCCGGCCACACCGCGCGCTCCAGAGCCTCGTCGGAGCCTCCTCCTTGCCCGTGATCCATGTGCGTGAAGAGGTAGAACTCCGGGTTGCGGGCGACCTCGGGATGGCGTGTGAGAAACTCGGCCAACTGCGGATTGTTGTGGCTCACGTACTCCTGGTTCGAGAGCAGCGATGGGTCGTGCGAGACCACCGTGGTCAGCGTCGGGCTCAGCCGCAGCAGCTTGATCATCTCGGTCTGGGTGGCGGCCACATCCTTTTCGGAGGGCGCGGGTGCGGAGTAGACCGGCGCCTGGGCTGGAGCGGCAGGCCGCGCAGCAGTTGCAGCGGCAGCGGGCCGCGCGGGTATTTGTGCGCCAGCAAGCGAGGCAAAGAGCAGAACAGGAGCCGCGGCGGTTAGAGCCAGCCGGGCCAGGATGCGGCAACGATTGTGCATTTTTGTTTTCCCCTCAATCGAAGCGATCTTTCTATCCGCTTCTGCCTACACAACGAATCAGCAGGGGAATCGGTTAACAGAATTCTTCCGAATGAGGTGAAAGGGAGATCTTGGCGGGATCTGGAAGGGCGAGAATCGCTGGAAAAGCCGCAAACAGCGGTGCCCATCCTCTCCATCTTACCCTGGAAAGGATGGGCACTTCAGTCTCAAAAACCTAGCTGATTCCCACCTTCATCCTTGGCCAAAGCGGGCGTTTCGCGTCGTGATCGATGACCGGGTCGCCGTCGCACTCCACTTCAATCACCGTCGAAGGCTGATCGGGCGCCTTCAACGGCAATCCCGTCAACCGCATGCAGAACTCATCCTGCGTAAAGGCCACGCTCTCGCCGGTCTTCACGAGTCGTGCCGACTTGACCTTGGGCTTGAGCCCGCCAATGGCAATCACCGCCTCCGGCTGGTAGAAGCTCAAACCCTCCGCCGCCGGCGTATGCCCGGGCCAATACTGCTGATGGATGTAGAGCGTGTTGCCGCGCCGCGTGTAGTTGGCGTTCACGTTCCATCCAAACGAGCCGCGTTCCGTGCCGTAGATCGCCTTGCCGTTGGTCTCCAGCCACTTGCCCACGGCTTCCAGAACGGTCACCGTCTCTTCGGGGATCGAGCCGTCAGGTTTGGGGCCGATATTCAGCAGGTAATTGCCGCCGCTCCGCGCGCAGTTCGTCACGTTGGCCACAATCGTCTTGGGCGTCTTCCAGGAGTCGTCGCCGCGATTGAATCCCCAACTGTCGTTGAGGGTCATGCAGCTCTCCCAGGCGCGTCCCGCGGGCGCTGCCTCAATGTTCTGCTCCGGCGTGGAGAAGTCGCCCTCCAGGCCGTTCCGGTTGTTCACAATGATCTCCGGCTGCAGCTCGAAGACCATCTGGTTCATGCGCTCCGACTCCCACTCGGCGGCCGTCAGGGGCCAGTCCACGTCGTACCAGAGCACGTCGATCTTGCCGTAGTTGGTGAGCAGCTCGCGAATCAGCCCATGCGTGTATTCGACAAAGCGTTTCCGCGCAGCTTCGTCGGTTTTGCACTTCGCGCCGTCCGGATGGTGCCAGTCCATCAGCGAGTAATAGAACCCCACGCGCAGACCCTCAGCCCGCGCCGCTTCCACAAATTCCCGCACCAGGTCGCGCCCCGGCCCCTGTTTGGCCGCGTTGTAGTCGGTCAGCTTGCTGTCCCAGTGGCAAAAGCCCTCATGATGCTTGGTGGTCATCACCATGTACTTCTGCCCCGCGCGCTTGGCCAGCCGCGCCCACTCCCGCGCCGCATTCGGCTTGGGCGTGAATTGCCTGGCCAGCAGTTCATATTGCGCCAGCGGAACGCCTTCGACCTCCTTGGCCCACTCATGCTGCCCGATCACGCTATAAAGGCCCCAATGGATGAACATGCCGAACTTGGCCTCATGCCACCACGCCATCCGTTGCGCTCGCGTGGCCGCTTGTTGAGCCAAGGACGGCGAAGTTTGGCCGTCGGCGACTGCGCCCGGCAAAGCCAAAGCTTCAGAATGCGCCGCGCCCACCGCCAGTGCTCCCGCCGCACCCAGCCCCTTCAAAAACGAACGCCTCGAACTCTCGCTCCAATCCACCGTGGTCTCCCTCTCCTCATCGAATTCGCAACCGCCGTTCGGTCCAATTTACGCCGGCGAAAGTGTAGCAGACGCAAGGAAGAACCCGTGCTCCGGCCGGCTTCCCTCCGGGCCTCTTTCGTACCCACCTTCCAGCAGAGCGCGCCATCGATTCACCACGCAGATTCAGGCCATTCGCCCGCAGACGGTTTGACTTCCCCACCCCGGTTTGCTCAGATAATCTTTCGTGGCTTCGTAACACAAGGAAAAGCAGGTAAACAGAAATGAAAGTTCTGATCTTGGGTTCTGGGGGTCGGGAACATGCGCTGGCCTGGGCGGTAAAGCGGAGCGAGCGCGTGACGGAGGTGGTGTGCGCACCCGGTAATGGCGGCATTGGTCAAATCGCCCGCTGCGTGCCGGTGGATCTGCGCGACGTGGACGCCATGGTGCGCCTGGCTGAAGCCGAGCGGCCCGGCCTGACCATCGTTGGCCCGGAACTGCCCCTCTCGCTGGGAGTCGTGGACGCACTCCAGGAAAAGGGCTTCCGCGTTTTTGGCCCCTCGCGGGCCGCCGCCATGCTGGAATCCAGCAAGAGTTTCGCCAAGCGCTTTCTGCAGCGTCACAACATTCCCACCGCCAACTACGCGGTCTGCACCACCGGGGCCGAGCTCGAAAAGGCCATCGAGTTCTTTCATGCGCCCATCGTGGTCAAGGCCGACGGCCTACACGCCGGCAAGGGCGTGGTCATCTGCCAATCCCGGCAAACCGCCATCGAGGCCGCCAAGGGCATCCTCTCCGGCGCGCTTCTGGGTGAGACTGAGCGCCAGGTGATCCTTGAGGAGTTCCTCGAAGGCGACGAGATCAGCTTCCTCTGCGTCAGCGATGGCAAACACGTCAAGCCGCTGGTTCCCGCGCAGGACCACAAGCGCATTGGCGAGGGCGACACCGGCCCCAACACCGGCGGCATGGGTGTCTACTCCACCGACAAAATGCTCGACCCCGCCATGACCGAGTGGGTTCTGCGCCACATCGCCATGCCCACCATCTACGGCATGGCCAGCGAAGATGCGCCCTTCAGCGGAGTGCTCTATGTTGGCCTGATGATGACCGCGCGCGGACCGCAGGTGCTGGAGTTCAACGCCCGCTTCGGCGATCCCGAAACCCAGGCCATCCTGCTGCGCCTGGAAAGCGATCTGGTGGATGCGCTGGAGGCCTGCGTGGACGGCCGCCTCGCCGAAACTGAAATGCGCTGGATTCCGGGCGCCTCGGCGTGCATCGTCGCCTGCTCCGCCGGCTACCCCGGCAGCTACAAGACCGGCATTCCCATCACCGGCCTGGACGAAGCGGCCAAGGTACCAGGAGTGGAAATCTTCCATTCCGGTTCAGCGCTGAAAGACGGGCAACTGCTGACCGCAGGGGGTCGCGTGCTGGGAGTGACCGCCGCCGGGTCCACGCTCGAACAGGCCTTGGCCAGCGCCTACCAGGCCATGGATCTGATCCACTTCGACGGCATGTACTATCGCCGCGACATCGGCCACCGAGCCCTGAGGAGGAAACGATGAGCGTAGGAATCACCCTGGAAGAGCTGCTGGCCTGGAATATAGAGGCCTCCGCTTTCTGGAAAACGCACCTTGATGCCAACCCGGCCCTGCTGGATCTGCCCTGCGGCATCGGCGGGGGCGCCGATGTGCAGCAGTTGGTCCGCCATATTTGGGGTGTAGAACTGCGCTGGGCCCAGCGCCTCGCCGGCCTGCCTGTGATGTCGAAAGACGAGATGATTGCCGGACCTCTGGATGCACTTTTCGAAGTCCATATCCAGGCCGTCGAGATCTTTCGCGGATTGCTTTCCGCTCCCGATCAAAGCTGGGAAGAGACCTTCACGCTCAATTTCGATTGGATTCCGCCCGAGTCGCGTGTCGTATCCCGGCGCAAGGTTGTTGCGCACGCGCTCTTCCACAGCCAGCGCCATTGGGCCCAGTTGGCCACACTGGTCCGCGCCGCAAGGTTCCCGTCAAGCTTCAAAGGCGACCTGCTCTTCAGTTCTGCGCTAGGCTAGGAACTTGAACAGCCATTTGCCCCAGATGGACTTCGCGTTCCTGCGTCTGCTGGGCAGACGATCTCTGCTTGAAGCAGAGACGGCAGAGCACAGGCCTGCCCTGGGTGGGCTTGAAAGGGACCGTGGTCTCCTCGCCGCACTGGGCACACCTGGTCCGGGTCTCAGGACGCACCCTGGTGCCCCCGCTGGCGCGCTTCGCCTTGCACTGCTTGCAGCGCTTGGGGTCGTTTTTGAACTCTTTGTCGTGGAAGAAAAGCTGCTCGCCTGCGGTAAACACGAACTCCGCGCCGCAATCGACGCACGTCAGTACCCTATCTGAATAGTCCATGGCCGGCTCCCCTAGACAGGGATTCTGTCTGAAATCGGCCATGACGCTCAAGACTTGCCGGTCCCGTGTCCCTGTCTACTTGCTGTGATCAACAACAACGAGGGCCCGGGCCGCAACAAACTCGGCGGCGAAAATAATGTGTCTGTCCAGCACTCCGGAAAGACGCAGATACAAGTACCATGCCTACCAGTTACAGGGCGCTAAAGCCAAAATAAAAAAAACCGCAACCGACCGCCCCAGCCTTGTCTTTCGGCCTTCGGTCTGCTGCCCGCATCTTCAGTGGGCAGCAGTCGGGGCGGTACAATGTCGCGATTGTGTTGTTGCTAGTCCTGCTCTTTACGAGCCTTCTTGCGATTCCGCTTGCGTGCCAATGCTGCCTTCACGCGCTTCTTCTCGCCGGGCTTCAGATAGTAGGAGTGACGTTTGACTTCCTTGATGATGTCCTCCTGCTGTACCTTCCGCTTGAATCGGCGCAGCGCATTCTCCAGCGGCTCGCCTTCCTGTACGCGAACTTCCGCCAAAAGGGATACACCTCCAAACGTGCCAAGTGGCAACTCTTATGATACGGGAAACGTTGGACGTGCAGTCAAGCCTGTCCCACTATTTTGCGCACTGTTTGCCCTTATTTAGGTTCAAATCGGGAATAATTCATAGGTCCGACATCCCTTGAGTGTATGAATTCAGGACACTTTCTCCCGTTCAACCGGTTTTTCCCTGTCCTTCGCCTGGCGCCGGCCTTTTCGCGTCCCATAAACCCGCTTGCCCTAAAATTGCCTCAGAGGACTGCTTTTCATGATTCGCAGCTACCAGGGGCGGCTGCCCCAATTCCCCGCCAGTTGCTACATCGATCTTTCCGCCCAGCTCATCGGCGACGTCACCCTGGGCGAACACTCCTCGGTATGGATGAACGCCGTCCTGCGCGGCGACGTCCACTCCATCCGAGTCGGCGCCAACTCCAACGTGCAGGACTGCGCCGTCCTCCACGGCCAGCGCAACACCTATCCGGTTCTCGTCGGCCACTGGGTCACCATCGGCCACAACGCCACGGTCCACGGCTGCATTGTCGAAGATGAGGTTCTCATCGGCATGGGCGCCACCATCCTCAACGGCTCCCGCATCGGCTCCGGCTCCATCATCGCCGCCGGGGCAGTTGTCCCGGAAGGCACCCAGGTCCCTCCGCGCACGCTCTGGGCCGGCGTCCCCGCCAAGCTGCGCCGCGAACTCTCAGACAAGGACCGCATCCTCATCCTGGAATACGCCCAGAACTATCTCGACTACACCGAAATCTATTTGAATGAACCCTCCGTAAGAACGGCGGAAGTCGAGCACAGCAGGAACCGGTAACGCTGACCTTCTGGTCCACGCTGGTCGCCGTTCCCTGAGAGTTGCTTTACGAGATGCTGCGGAACAGCCAGTACAGCAACCCCGAGAGCAGGGCCGCGGCGGGAAGCGTGAAAACCCATCCGGCAGCGATGTTGCGCACGGTACTCAGGCGCAGTCCGCCCCCATTGGCCACCATGGTGCCTGCCACGCCCGAGCTGAGAATGTGGGTGGTTGAAACCGGCAAGCCGAACTTGTCTGCTGCAAAGATGGTGGCCATCGCGACCAACTCCGCACTGGCGCCCTGCGCATAGCTCAGGTGTTCCTTGCCAATCTTCTCGCCCACCGTAATCACGATGCGCTTCCAGCCCACCATGGTGCCCAATCCCAGCGCCAGCGCCACTGCAACCTTCACCCAGTCCGGAATGTACTTGGTGGACTTGTCCAGCTTGCTTTTGTAGTTCTTCAAGACGGCGTTTTCCGCCGGGGTAAACGAGGGGTTGCCGTTCTTCTGCATCAGGCGGATGGCTTCGCTGGCCACGTACATGTCGTTGCGGACGTTGGTCTGATCCTGCGCCGGGACGGATTTGAAGACCTTGTAGAGAGCCACTTCGTGGTTGACATCTTCCACCAGTTCCCGCAGCGCCAGCGTGGTAGCCGGTTGCAGTTGCTTGGTGCGGATGTAATCGGTGACCTCGGCGCGGGCGTCGGGGCCCAGAATGGCATTCGAATCCACGTGCCGGTCCAGGATGTGGCCTGCCTGCTCTGAGGCGGCGATGAACTCGTGCATGTCCTGTGCGGTAACGGCGTGGTTGAGCGCGTAGGCGGTGGGAACGGTGCCGATCAGGATGAGCATGATCAGACCCATGCCCTTCTGCCCGTCGTTGGAGCCGTGAAAGAAACTGACTCCCGTGCAGGTGAGCAATAGCAGCGCGCGCACCGGCCACGGGGGCGGTTGATTGCTCTTCGGCGCCTTGTACAACGACGGATACTTGATCAGCCGTTTGGAGATCAGAATCAGCACCCCGGCCAGAACGAATCCCATCACCGGAGAGATGAGCAGCACCTTGAGAACTTTGAATGCCTGTTCCCAGTCAACGCCGGAGGTGCCGTTGTGGACGTGCATCATCTGGTTGGCTACGCCCACGCCGATGATGGAGCCCACCATGGTGTGGGAACTCGAAGCCGGCAGGCCGAACCACCAGGTGCTCAGGTTCCACAGGATCGCGGCAATCAGCAGCGCGAAGACCATGGAGAAGCCGGCGCCGGAGCTGACCTGCAGAATCAGTTCGACGGGCAGCAGCGTGATCACCGCAAAGGCCACTGTGCCTGTGGAGAGCAGCACGCCCGCCAGGTTACAGATGCCGGACCATACCACGGCAATGTCAGGCTCGAGAGAGTGGGTGTAGATCACCGTGGCAACGGCGTTGGCCGTGTCGTGGAATCCGTTGACGAACTCAAACCCGAGGGCGATGAAAAGCGCCAGGGCGAGCAGCAGATACGGCCAGATGCTGGTAATCGTGACCGTGTCAAGATCTTGGGCGACGTGAAACGCGATGTAACAGAGGCCAGTGGTCAGGGCCAGCAGAAAGACTGCAATGCCCGTGCGGCTCGATTTATTCTTCAGCTTGCGATCGAGTAGCGAAGTGCTCGGCGAGAGGGTCTCAACAACGGCTGCCATGTCGGCCATCAGATTTCTCCAATGCGGCCGAAAGCGGTCGTGGAGAAACGGGTCGAGCGCAAGCCATGTTCAACAACGGAGTTCAAACACCAATAGAACAAAGACGCCTTGCGACAGGAACGTGAAGCGCCGTATAAATGGACGTCCATAAAACCCCAACAACCGCATTATTGCGCAGTTGTTCGCGTAGCCGGCTGGGAATTCACCGCGCTGTAACGATTTTACACGGGGACAGGGGGGGGATAGGGAAGGGGGAAAAGCGGCGAATCGGGACCTCGCATCGATCTTCCCCGAAGTTTTTATGCCGTCTCTTGCCGGAAAACCAGAGATCTGTGCGGTGCGAAGCGTCGTCCCCATCCCCGGCGCGCCTTTGATTTTGTGCTCAGGGCAGGAAACCTCTGCCCTCATCCAGCCTGGACAGAGTGTCCCACCTCACCCATTCCAGCGCCTTTTTTCTGGCGCGGACCGGCAGAAGGCAGTTGGCCGCACCGCAGGTGCTAACGCCAGTCGTCGCCGCCGCTGGCCAGACCCTGGTTCATGACGGACTCGAACCCGACGTGCTTCTTGATGAAGATCTCGCTGAAGGCGCGGTCCTGGCGCAGCAGGATGGCCTGCACGCGAACCAACTCCAGCAGGGCCAGGAACATGGCGATCAGGGCGCGCTCGGAGCGGGTGTGGCTGAGCAGGCGGCGCAGGGCGATGGGCTTGTCTTCCATGGTCAGCCGCCGGGCGAGGAACTGGACCATCTGGCCCACGGTAACCGAGTCCTCTTCGAGATCGAAGGAGGGCCGCGTACGGGCGCGTTCCAGAATGTCGCGGAAGATGCGCACCAGGTCCACGGTGTCGGCGGCAATCTCCGGTTCGGCGGAGGCGTCGTCCTTGAACTCGCGGACGCCGGGATTGGTCCAGCTCGCCGCCTCCAGCATCTGTTTCTGTTGCAGCATCTGGGCGGCGTTCTTGAACCGCTCGTGTTCCAGCAGCCGCTCCACCAGTTCGCGGCGGGGATCCTCGGCAGCCTCGTCGGGCCCGGAGGGTGAACGCGGCAGCAGCATCTTGCTCTTGATGTGGATCAGCAGCGAGGCGGTATAGATGAACTCGCCGGCCACGTCCACGTCCCCGGCCTTGAGCTGGTTCACATAGGCCAGGAATTGCGCCGTGATGGTGGCGATGGGAATGTCGTAGATGTCGATATCCTGCTTGCGGATCAGGTCCAGCAGCAGGTCGAGGGGGCCGTCATAGACCTGGCCCACGATGATGGAGAAAGGCGACTGCTCCGCGCTCTCGTTCAGTTTTTTCTGGCGGGCGGCAAGTTTGGCGGCAGACTTCTCTTCCGCGGCCGCGGACTCCGCCTCGGCTGCGTCCACTGCAATGGAATTCGGGCCAGTCCGCTCTTCGGGAATTGCATCAGGTTCCGGCTCCGCCTCAGAAGGCGCGGACGGCTCGGGGAGTGAAACCGCAGGCGCCGGTTCAATTTCCGGAAGCGGCTTGGATGCTTGGGCGGGTTCTGCCGGCTCCGCAGCAGCTTCAGGTGCGGAGGCCGTTTCCGGCTCGGCTGTGGCCTCGGCTGCGCGCTCTGCCGGAGCGACTTCGGCCACCGGCTCAGCCGCGGCTGCCGGGGAGATGGGAGGAACGTCGGAATTGGGGGATGAATCGGTCAATGCTGTTTCTTCTTCCAGAGTCTGTTCGGGTATTCCGATGATTCTGTTGGGCTTACGCCACGGCCAACGTCGTATCCTAACACGAGACCGGGACTTTCAGCAGCCTCTCCGGTTTATTGGCCGATGGCGCCGGAAAGGCCCATCTGCATGGCCGACCGTACCTCGCGCATGGTTTGCTCGGCGCGAACCCGGGCGCGGTTCGAACCATCTTCAAGAATCTCCAGGGCCTGGGGCACGGTGAAACTGGCGCGGCGGTCCTGAATGGGCTGCAAGACCTTGACGAGGGCGTCTGCGGCCCAGCCCTTGCACTCGATGCAGCCAATTCCGGCCGACCGGCAGCCTTCATAGACTTTGGCCAGGGTTTCGGGCGTCGAAAAGACTTTGTGCAGGTCGCCCACCGGGCACTTGTCCGGGTCGCCGGGATCGCTGCGCCGGATGCGCGCCGGGTCCGTCACCATGGTCTTCAGCTTCTGCCGGACCACCGGATCGGGATCGGTAAGTTGAATGGTGTTGCCATAGCTCTTCGACATTTTGCGTCCATCGGTGCCGGGCAGTTGCGGCGAGGGCGTCAGCAGAACCTGCGGCTCGGGCAGTACCTCCCGTCCATCCAGTTTGTAGAACTGGTTGAACCGCCGCGCCACCTCGCGCGTCAGCTCCACGTGCGCGGTCTGGTCGTTGCCCACCGGGACGAACTTCGGCTGATAGAGCAGAATGTCGGAGGCCATCAACACCGGATAGCCCAGAAACCCGAAGTTCGACAGGTCCTTATTCGCCAGATTCTTCTGCTGATCCTTATACGTGGGCACGCGCTCCAGCCAGCCCACCGGCGTAATCATGCCCAGCAGCAGGTTCAGTTCGGCGTGCTGCAGAACCTTGCTTTGCAAAAAGAGCACGCTCTTGGCCGGGTCCAGGCCAGCGGCCAGGTAATCCAGCAGCACGTCCAATGTGTTGGGCGCGATCTCCGAAGGGTCAGCGTAGTTGGAGGTCAGGGCGTGCCAGTCGGCGATGAAGAAGTAGCACTCGTACTGGTCTTGCAGCTTGACCCAGTTGGCCAGGGCGCCCATGTAGTTGCCCAGATGGAGCTTGCCGGTGGGACGCATGCCGCTCAAAACGCGCGGACGAGAGGACTGGATTGCGGATTCTTTCATTTTTTATTGTCGATTCCGGAGGAGTGCCAAAAGAATGCGGCCGTCAACCGAGGGCCTGGTTCCATTGTAGCGGCAACTCGGAACCTGCGCCCTTTGCGGCCTATACGTGCAGCAGACCCCAGACCACCAGTCCGAGCATGGGGCTGACGAACGCCCTGATGATCGTTCCGCCCACAAAAATCATCAGCATGTAGCTGATCCAGATGGGAATCCGGTCGTACACCTGAACGGCGTTGTAAGGCAGCATATTGCGCAACAGGCGGCTGCCGTCGAGCGGCGGAATGGGGAGCAGATTGAAAATGCAGAGCGACAGGTTGATCTCAACGGCCAGGATGGCCAGCAGCACCAGCGCCTGAAGTCCGGAAGGCGCGCCGACGGCCAGACCGCCGCTCAAAGTGGAGAAAACCACCAGGCGGCCATTGGGTACAGCAACGGAAATGATCGTCAGCGCCAGAAAGGCAACCACGACCATCAGCAGATTTGAAACCGGGCCGGCCAGGGTGGTCAGGTTGTCGTCGCGGACAATCTTGCGGAAGTTGCGGGTAATGACCGGGGTGGGTTTTGCCCAGCCCACCAGCATTCCGCCAAACATGCCGAATCCAAACAGCGGCCCGAAGATCATCAGCGCCGGAAACAGCAGGGTGCCGATCGGATCGATGTGGTACATCGGGTTGAGCGTGATGCGGCCTTGCAGGCGCGCGGTCTGGTCGCCCAGCCGCGAGGCCATCCAGGCGTGAGCGCACTCATGCACGCTCAGCGAGAAGATGAGCAGAACAAATTCGAAAATCGCAATAATCAGATTGGGTTGCAATCAAAATCTCCGTGGGAGGAAATCTCAGGTTAGCATGGTGGCCGCATGCAACGCGGCCGACTGCCGATCCGCAGGCTTTGGCTCAAACGCGGGCGGGTGGCCCACGTCTCAATCCCCCCAATGAAGATCGGTGCCCCAGGTCTGGATTTTCAGACCTGGGACGACTACTCCCTATTCCCTACTCCACAGTCTCTCAACTCCGTCCCGCGGGGAAGCTGCCCACCATCTGCCCCGCGGCGACGGTTTGCCCCGCGAGGACAATGGCGTGGCTGCCGATCCGCGCGCCGGGCCCGATCACGGTCGGCACCAGCGTAACCCGGTCGTAGTTCTCCGGCGAGTGGGTGTGGGAGTAGACCCGCGCGAATGACCCGATGATGGCGCCCTTGCCGATGGTGATGCCGCCACGGTCGTTCAGCAGAGCGCGCTGGCGGATGGTGGCGCCTTCCTCAATAGAGAGGTTGTAGCCATAGGTAAGGTCAACCCCGTGATAGATCTTGACCCCGGCGCCCATGCGGGCAAAGATGTGTCGGCCCAGCATGGAGCGGAAGCGGATGCCCAGCCAATGGTTGGTGCCGATGGGCGAGCGGTCGAACATCTGCCAGAACCAGAGCAGCGGCTTGCGCATGGCAAACTTCTTGGGATCGGCGTCATGAAAATGCTCGGCTTCGAGGGTCACGTTCTCCGGGTCCAGCGACAGCGAAAGAACGTTGCCCGGCAGCTCGCTCGTCAGTTCCAGGTTGAGCTTGCCGCCGTGCGGCCGTCCCAGGTACAGCTGATAGAGCTGGTCGCGCACAATCTCCGCGCGGCGCTCGGGAGAGTGGTGGCGGGTGAACTCCTCGTCGAGAAATTTCAGCCAGCGGCGATAAACCTCTTCGGCCTCGGGTGCGGGATGCGGAACACTGTTCGCGGTGTTTTCCATACGAAATGGACGATACACCACGAGGGTCAGGTGCATCGAATGGGCGTCCGGCTGCCCCCTCACGCAGAAACGGGGACTGGCAGCGTAGCCAGTCCCCGTTTCTGCGTTTCGAGCGTTGCGTTCAGGAAGTCGCGGTTTACCGCATTTTTCCTGCTGTATAGAGTGACATTCTTGCTTGGTCGACGCGGTTGATCGCCGCAGGAACCAGTAACGCCGTGTATGACAGCGTCGGCTCCTGTCAACTAATTTTCGCAACAAGACCCTTGTTGTGGCCGGAGGGGTGTCAAGGGCGCCGGTATTTGGCG
>Ga0302202_10000178_pt1 | contig 76373 bp, 56 predicted proteins | sample II_Bog_N3_3_FD_194579 | JGI IMG/M metagenome (GOLD analysis project Ga0302202, IMG submission 194579) | Peat permafrost microbial communities from Stordalen Mire near Abisko, Sweden - II_Bog_N3_3 | ecosystem: Environmental > Terrestrial > Soil > Wetlands > Peat | place: Sweden: Abisko... | reverse complement strand
GGGTAATGAAGTCCACGTTCTGCTCACGCCAGTGGTAGTAACTGTGGACGGTATGATCCGTGGGGTCGTCGGAGAGGCGCTGCGCGCGGATGACCGGAGTATCAAACCAGTCGGCGAGCTGGAGGAGGACCTCGGCGCGGGTGTGGGCGATCATCTCGTGGTTGCCGAGGCCAAGGAAGACCGGCGTGCTGCCGAAGGGTGCGAGCTGCTGATTGGCGAAGTCCAGCAGAGCATGGGACTGGTAGTCCGCGACGCTGACTTTGCCGCCGTGCGCAGCGAGCATGTCCTGATCGATGTCGGAGCCGAGGCGGAAATCGCCGAGGTGCCAGTAGAAGTCGGCGTCGCCAGCCTGCACCTTCCTGGCGATAGCGGGCATGATGATGTCGCCGCAGTTGCGGGAGTCGCCGGAGACGGCAAAGTGCCAGGGCTGTGGGGGTTGCTGTGCGTAAGCGAGCGTGGGAAGAGCAATTGCTGCCAGGATTGCGGACGAGCGCAAACTTATCTGAATCACGGGAGAGTGTCCTCTGTCTGAAGATGATAGCGGGTGCGCCGTCAGGCTCGGGAGACGTCCGGAAAATTTACACCCAGTTCACGCGTGATGATGGGGAGGATGGGCTTGTCGAGGCTGGAAGCGTCGTAGTTCGCGTCGAGCTCCAGCAACATGCCGTAGTAGAGCGCGGTGAAGCCCCAGAAGCGCGTCTGGCCAAGGCCTTCGCCGGTCTCAGCATTGTAGTACTCGCGCAGCACCGAGTTCTTCATCACGGCCATGTCGAGCAGGCGGGTCGCGAGGTCGCGTGCGACGTCGTGGTAGCCGTAGCGGCGCAGGCCCTGGAAGATCATGTAATTCGTGGGGACCCACGTGGGGCCGCGCCAGTTGCACTCCTTGTGGGTGCCGTGGTCAAAGTGTGCACCCTGGTAGTAGTCGGGCTCGGTTTTGGCGTAGCCGGCGACGGGATAGGGGAGCCAGAACTCGGCCGGGTTGAGCAGGTGCTCGTGAATCATGCGTTTGGCGCGTGCGGGCGTGGCCGCGCCGGCGAAGAGCGGCATGAAGTTGGTGGCGGATTTTACGTTGACCAGCTTGCCGGTCTTCTCATTGCGGTCAAAGTACATGCCCTGCTGCTCGTCCCAGAAGGTGGCGTTGATGAGCTGGGCAAGTTGATCGGCGTGCTGAGCGTAAGTGCGGGCGTCGTCCTTGAGGCTAAGTTCAGTGGCGATGACGGCCATGGCGCGCAGTTCGCGCACAAGATAGCTGGCGAGATCGACGCCTTCTATCTCGAAGGAGCTGAGGGCGCCGGCACGCGACCACTGGTTGTCCGTGCCGGCGGCGTCGGCGGAGTTCCAGACAGGGAGGCCGTTGTGGTCTCCGTCGTAGGAGAACCACTTTACGAGGTACGTGGCGAGGCGGTCGTAGTAGTTGCCGCGAAGCCACTCAAAGCTGTTGCCGGCCTGGCGGCTGCCGAGGATGGCGAGCTGGGCGAGGAAGGGTTTGAACTGCTGGCGATCGCGGCGGTTGATCAGCGAGCGATTGACGTAGCCGTCCGGCTGCTCGCGGTTGAGGAACTCCTTGAGATTGGTGAAGCAGAAGGGAGCGACTCCGTAGTAGGAGAGGTAGAGGTTCTCAAAGTAGAGGTCCCAGTCGTAGAACTCATTCTTGGGATAGCCGGTGAGCAACGCGCCTTCGATGTTGGGAAGGCGGCGCAGACCGTTGACGGCAAGGTCCGCGTTCACGGTGCGGAGGTGGTGGTCGAGCTCGGTGTAGGCGGCGGCGCCGATCTGCGCGTGCAGAGCTTTTGCCGCATGGGTGGCGGGCAGAGCGACGGGTGCGAAGTCGAGCTGGGGTGCGGGTGCGAGCACGAACGGCGCAGCGGTTGTTGGGGCTTGCGCGAGACCGAGGCGATGGAGGCCGGCGTAGCCTGCGAGCTGGGCGGAGGTGGCGAGAACATGACGACGAGTGATAGGCATGGCTATTTCCAATGTCTTGGGTTGAGGCCCACCGTCAGGGATGTTTTCGCGGCAGGCCATCGTACCAGTTGTTGTGCCCGGCTTTCTGGCGAGATCCCGGGTTATGGCCGTTTGCAGACCCTACGTCTTGCAGCCACGGGATGCCTCCCAGGGAGGCCAACCCCCGCCCCAGATCGAGGGTAACGGTGTGAGCTATGAATTTCCAGCTTGCTGAATCGCGCACCGTGGCGTACAGTTTCGCTACCAAGCTTTGCATTCATCAGCGTTGACTCCTGTAGTCTCTGCGATGGGCCCCTTATTTTATATAGAGTTGCATTCGCCCTTTCTCCGAGTGGATTGTATTCAATACCTACGCTGACTCGATCTTCGGCCCAGGTTTGGCAATTGTTTGGGTGCCCAACCAGCCATCTAGGGAGAGTCTTCCATGCGGTGTTCTTCTCGTCGCTTTCCGGTTCTTCTAACGATGGGCCTCGCTGGCGTGGCCTGCGTGAGCGCGAGCGTCTCGGACGCGCAGCAGATTCAGCAGAGCTCGTACTATCGCACCTCCGCGCGCAGCGTGACGCAGACGCTGACCGGTGGAACGCCGCAATTGCTGGCCCAACTGAGCGGGAGCCGCAGCGCCATCTCCGTGGCAGTGGCAGACTTTGACCGTGACGGCGTTACCGACCTGGTGACCGGTTACGCGGTGGCCGGCGGAGGCGCGCTGACGCTGCAACGCGGCAACTCCGCCGCTGTAGCACCCACCGGCAGTGACTTTGCGGCGTTTCAGCAAGGCGTGATTGCGCCCGCCTTTCTGCCCGGCGCCACAACCTTCGCTCTGCCGGTGCGTCCTGACTTTCTGCTGGCCGCGGACGTGAATGGCGACGGCCCCACCGATCTGCTGGTGGCCGCCAAGGGCGACACCAGTGCGTATCTGCTTACCGGCAAGGGCAGCGGAAACTTCAATGAGCCACAGGCGATCGCGCTGAATGGCTCGCTCTCCGCGCTGACGACGTGGCGGCAGGCGAACGGCTCCAGCCTGGTTTTGGCGGGAGTGTGTGGTGCGTCGGGATGCTCGCTGCAGGCGATCGACTCCAAGGGAGTTGTAAAGTTTGTGCTCGCGCTGCCGGGATCTGCTACGGCGATTGACCTGGCGCGGATCAACGGCGGCAATCTCGACGACATTGCAGTGGCTGCGGGCGGCAAGGTGCTCCTCTTTAATGGCGATTCGGTCGTGGCGGGCTCGCCACAATCGGAGACGCTGCCGGTCTCGAATGCGCTGACCCTGGCGGCGGGCAGCTATGTGTATGACGCGCGCGGCATGATGCAGGTTGCGGTGCTGGACTCCGGCGGAACGCTGCACGTGCTGGCGCGGACCGGCGTGGACAGCCACCAGTACACCCCCGCGGAGCTGAGCGCGCTGAAGCCCTGGGGCCGCCGCGGCGCGGGTGAAACCTGGGTCGACACATCACCGAAGCCTGCCGGCATGCCCTGGGCTGAAGCAGAGGCACTGCCTAACGTCGGCCCCGGCGACGGCACGGTCCCGCTGCTGGTGCGTGGCCGGCTCAGTGTCGGTACCGGCGCGGACGATCTCGCCGTGCTGAGCGGCAGCCAGGTTACGCAGGTGGCGCACAGATCCGTGCTCACCGGCTCATCGCGGGTTGCCGCGCCGGTCATCACGCAGGACTCCGCCAGCGCCCCGGTGCTGGCAGCGGCGCTGGCGCGGATCAGCCCCGATCCGCGCGCGGGCCTGATTACCGCGGACGGCTCGGCCTCGCCGAAGCTCGCCGTGCCGGAGACCGGTGGCCTCACCTTCTACGTCAACACCACGACGGACGCCAACGACTCACTCACCACGGCCAACCGTTGCACGAACAATGTGCCCTCCAGCACGCTGCAATGTACGCTGCGCGACGCCATCAATCTTTCCACCAAGAGCCCGGGCGGTCCCAACACCATCGACGTTCCGGCCGGCACGTACACCATCACCCAGCAGAACACCTTTGCGGACAACTCGGCCGGTAGCGGCACCGCCAACTATCACTTTGATGTGGACTCCAACGTCAGCATCGTCGGAGCGGGGTCGGCGACGACCATCATCAACGCCAACCAGCTGGACAAGGTCATGTCGCTGAACTCCAGCAACAACTATGGAGCCAGCAGCAGTTTCTACACCTACACCATCGCGCTGACTGGCCTTACGCTGGAGAATGGCAAGAACACCAACCCAGCGGCGGGCAATAGCTATGGCGGCAACTTCGACTGGGAGGGCAAGGACGGTTCGCTCACGCTCAACGACGTGACCAGTACCGGGGGCTACATTCAGTATGGGGACGGTGGCGGAATGCATGCCGATAACACGGCAGGCACCAGTTACAGCCCATTGATCATCACAAACTGCACGTTTTCCAACAACACTGCCGTACTCTTCGGCGGTGGCATCAGCGTGGATAATGACGTCGAGGCGTCGATCAACTACACCACGGTCTCCGGCAATACGGTGAGCGACGCCTCGGGGCAGGGCGCTGGCATCAATTTGAGGCTTCCGGCTAAAGCGGCTCAACCGCAGAGCTCGGTCGGCGGCTCGACGATCAGCGGGAACACGGTCACCGGTTATCAGGGCGGCGGCATGCACACGGAGTACGGGGTGGATGTCAACAGCGACACCTTCAGCAACAATACCGCGGCACAAGGCGGCGGCATTCACTTCTTTTCGCAGACGACCTCCGGCTCGGTGGTGGATTCCACCTTCACCGGCAACACCGGCGCTGTCTTCCTGCAGAGCGAGACATCGCTGGAAACGATGAGCATCTCCTACTCCCGCTTCCACGGCAACACCGCCGGCACCGGAGATAGCGCGCATACGGCGGTAAGTTCCGGGGGCGCAGTCACCGCAACGGACAACTGGTGGGGGTGCAATCCAACCACCTCCACGACGAGCATAGCCGGCACCAACTGCGACACCGCCGGCCCGGTCACAAGCACCCCTGGCACCTTCAGCGGCGATCCGTACACCAGCCTGCAGCTGACGTTGAGCACCACCACCCCGACGGGCGCGGCGAGTTTTAGCGCGACCGGCAGCACGGCCCAGGACTCCAACGGCAACGCCTACACCAACACGGAGGACAACGCGCTGTCCGGCGTGGCCGCGAAGCTGGTCATCACCCAGCCCGATAGCACGGCTACCACCGACAACGGATTCCTGAACGGAGGCGACGTGATCACCGAATCCGCCACGCCCGATACCAATCAGATTGATGACGGCTCGGGCTCGGCGTCGGTCACCGTCGACGGTTTTACCGTCACCACGCCCTTTACGCTGGATGAGGCGGACCCGTCGGTCACCAGCTTCCACTCAGGGAACTTTGTCGCGGGCAGCACCGGCGACAACTACACGCTCACGGTGTACAACGTGGGCAACATCTCCACCTCCGGCACAGTGACGGTCGTGGACACGCTGCCTTCCGGCTTTACCGCGACCGCGTTGAGCGGCACCAACTGGACCTGCACCCTGGCTACGCTCACCTGCACACGCAGCGATGCGCTGGCCGCGAGTGCTTCGTATCAGTCGATCACCCTGACGGTAAGCGTCAGCGGGGCGGATGTCGGCACCTACTCGAACAGCGTGGCTGTGAGCGGTGGGGGCGGCATCGACAACTCCAACAACACCGCGACAGACAGCACCAAGGTCGTTGGCGCGCCGACCTTTACGGAATCCTTCAGCCCGTCGAGTATCGCGATCAACGGAACGTCGACGGTGACCTTCACCCTCGGCAACCCCAGCGCCAACCCGGTCATGCTGAGCGGACTGGCGTTCAGTGACACACTGCCTGCCGGCCTGACCGTCGCCACACCCAGCGGCGCGGGCGGCACCTGCACCGGCACTGTCGCTGCCACGGCCGGCGGGTCCAGCATCGGGCTCACCAACGGCTCGGTTGCCGCCGGATCCAGTTGCACGGTGACGGTGAACGTCACCAGCGCCGCCGCCAGTGCCTATACCAACACCACCAGCGCGCTCACTGCAATCAACGGCCCTAGCGGACCCACTGCCTCGGCGACGGTGACCGTGCTGGCACCGCCGAGCACCACCATGGCCTTCGCCACGTCGCCGATTGCCTATGGCGGTACGACCAATCTGACCTACACCATCACCAACCCCAACAGCGGCGCTGGATTGGCCGGCATCGCGTTCACCAATAATCTGCCCGCCGGGCTGGTGGTCTCCACGCCCAGCGTGTTGACCGGAAGCTGCAACGGCGGCGTCGCGGCCAGCCCCGGCGCGACGTCGGTGGTGCTGTCCAACGGCACGCTGGCTGCAAGCAGTCAGTGCCAGATCGTCATCAGCGTCACCGGAACCACGGCTGGCGTGAAGAACAACTCCGTAACCGTCAGTGCGACGACGGCAGGGTCAGGTAACACGGCCACCGCTTCGGTTACGGTGAGCCCGGCAGTTGCGGTCGGGTTCAAGATCACTGGGCTCGGTCCGTTCAGCGCTCCCGGAGTGACCGGGACTGCGACGGTGACCGCAGTGGATGCACTTGGCGGCACCGTAACCACCTACACCGGGACGGTCCACTTCACCAGCAGTGACGCCGACGCCACGCTGCCCGCCAACTACACCTATGTAGGCGGGGATGCGGGCGTGCATACCTTCTCGGTCAAGCTGAACACCGCCGGCACCTGGACGGTCACCGCGACGGACACCGTCAGCTCATCGATTACGGGCTCGGAGACTGGCATTGTGGTGAACGACTCCATATGGATCCTCAACGGCAATATGCAGCTCGAGCGCCTCAGCGAGAGCGGCACGCAGCTTAATCAGACGTCGATTACCGCGACCACCTCGACCCTGGGCTCGATCGCCTTTGACAACGTCGGTGACGCCTGGGTCGTAGGCAACGGGGACAGTAAGGTGTATGAGTACTCAGCCACCGCAGGAACGCTCTCCAGCGGCGTCACCAGCGGCGGCGTCAACTCCCCCACGGGGGTGGCCATTGATGGGCTGGGCAACGCGTGGATCGCCAACGGCAATAACACCGTCAGCGAGATCGCCAACGGCGCTACTGCGATCAGCCCCAGCACCGGCTACCAGAGCGGGACGGGAACGCTCAACTTGCCGACAGGCATCCTCGTCGACAGCGCCGGCTCGGTTTGGGTGATCAACAGCGGCGGCAACACCGTTACCAAGATCATCGGCGCGGCGGCCCCGGCCATTACGCCGACCGTCACCGGCGCGACCAATAACACCCTGGGGACCAGGCCATGAGGACAGCTATGGAGCAGGAGACCGCTATGCAGACACACCACCCAATCTCGCGCACGATGCAGCAGCGAAGCTCTTGTGCGGCAGCGTTGGCGATGGCGGCGCTTGCCGTTGCGCTCCCGCTTACCGGCTGCGGCATCGGCGGCTCGGCCGTGTCCTCCGGCCCGGTTCAAGTGACGGGCCTGGCCGTCAGCGGCAAGGTCCACGGCGGCCAGAGCCCGGTGAAGACCTCAACCGTGCAGCTCTATGCCGCGGGTACTACCGGCTACGGCTCCGCAGCTTCACTGCTGGCATCGACTTCCACGGACAGTAACGGAAACTTCTCCATCACCACGCCCTACACCTGCCCCTCCGGCGGCCAGATCTTCATCACGGCGACCCAGGGCGACTCCGGCAACGGCAACAATCCCAACCTGGCGATGATGTCCGCGCTGGGCACGTGCCCTGTGACCAGCGCTGTGGTGAATATCAATGAGGTCACCACCGTCGCCACGGTGTGGGCTCTGGCGCCATTCATGACCGGGCCGACCAACATCGGCTCGCCCTCCACGACGCAGGCACTCAACGGCATCGCTGCTGCGTTTGCCGATGTGAACACGCTGGTCAACGTGCCGACGGGCTCCTCGCCGGGACAGGCGGCGCCAGCCAATGCAACGGTGCCGACAGCCTTGATCTACACACTGGCCAATATCATCTCGTCGTGCGTGAACTCCAGCGGCGGGCTGGCCGGCCAGATGAACAACTGCGGTGCGCTCTTCACCGACACGACGATAGGCGCAGCACCCACCGACACCATCACCGCCGCGATGAACATCGCGCAGCACCCGGGAACCAATGTGCAGAACATCTACGGTTTGGCTGCCACAGCGCCGCCCTTCCAGACGGGGCTCTCCACGCAGCCCAGCGACTTCACCATGGCAGTCACGTTCACCGGCAACATGAGCGCGCCCTCGGCGCTAGCGGCGGACGCGTCCGGCAATATCTGGATCGCCAACAAGACAAGCAATACTGTCACGGAACTCTCGCAGAATGGCACGCTGCTCTCGGGCGCCGGCTACGTCAACCACCTGAATGCGCCGACGGCGGTGGCGTTTGATTCCCTCAACAACCTTTGGATTACTAACTCCGGCAACAACACGCTGAGCGTGATCAGCGGAAATATACCTCTGGCGGCGAACCTGTCGCCCTTCAGTGGCGGCAGCATGTCCAGCCCCACCGGCATCGCCTTTGACAGCCAGGGCCACGGCTGGGTCACCAACAATGTCGCCGCAGGCACGGTTACGGAGTTCGCGCCCGCCATTGACCTCATTCCGACCTTCAACACCTATACACCCTCCGCGACCGGTCACTTTGCCGTGGCCGTGAATCCGCACTAACCTGGAAGCTGCATAGAGAGAAAGTAATCCCGGCAGGGAAGAGGCTTTCCCGCAGAGGGAAGGCTCCGTGTTGAGGGCTGTGCTTTTGGTGCTTTGAAATGGTGGGCGCAGTAAGAATCGAACCTACGACCAGACAATTGAGAGTCGACGTTCCTACGCAAGAATCCTCAATATCCAAACGGGTATGAGAATCGTGTATGTCTGGAGCATGTCTTGACCATTGGGTCATGACAGGTGGCAGGGGATATCACGAGTGAATGATTGACCTGAAGACCAGCTCAAAGCGCCTCGCGATGGCCTCCGCAGGCTTGGATAGCAGAGTATCCAGACGAACATCCTGCGGTGGCTGGACATTAATGAATGCGGTGACACGTTTCAGGCAAATTTAATCCTGCATTTGTAGCATGAGTTTAATGAGAATCATCATGATGAAACCCAGAGGTTGGAGCAGACAGATGCGCTGGTCGCGCGGCCTCGTGTGGCTTGTAATGGTTGTCGTTGGCGCGTGGCTGATGCCGGCACAGAAGGCATGTGCGCAGGGAGGGCCACCCTTTCGCACGGACGATCCGGACACGCCGGGCAATCGTCACTGGGAGATCAACCTCGGCTTCACGGGCGACCGCAACCCCGGCACGGGCGCCTACCAGGTACCGGACATCGACATCAACTACGGCCTGGGCGACCGCATCCAGCTGAATTACGAGGTCGGCATAGCGCTGGAGGAGACGCGCGCCCAGCCAGCCTCGCCCGGCAATGCAGCTACTGAAGGCCTCGTGATCGGGGGCTTGAGCGAAAGCCAGATCGCCGTCAAATGGCGCTACTTCGAGCATCGCCCGGGCGATCCCATTCGCAGCGGCTTCGGCACCGGCCTGGTGGCGCTGTTCGGCCATCACGAAGAGGCCACGCCGACGGGCGATTCAGGAGACTCGCCGGGCGCGGCCGGTGCGCCCTCCGCCACCGGCGAGAAGGAACCGACCTTCGAACTCGGTATCTATCCGCGAATCTATCTCGACAACCCGACCAGCGCAGTGCCGCGGGGGCTGGTGTCAGCGGGCCCGAACTTCTATATGCCGGTTGAGGTGAGTGGGCGCATCGGACCCATCCGCTATAACGCTGATGCCGGCTACAACTTCGGCAACCGCAGCCTGGCCCAGAGCTGGAACCGCGGGTTCCTCGTGGGCCATGAGTTCAGCGACAGCACGGAGGCTTATCTCGAACTCTACGATCTGCAGGATGCCAATCGCCTGCCGCTGGGCCGTGGAGTGGGCAACTTCGCGGCCAGCGGGGTGAAGGCGCGCGAGACCACGATTGCCCTCGGAGGACGGCAATCGCTGAACCGTGCCAAGACGATCAATCTTCTGCTGATGGCGGGACGCAGCTTTCAGAAGGCCTCGGCTGCGAATGGCCAGCCGAGCTGGATTGCCTATGTTGGCGTGCAGGTGTTACTGGGGCCGAAGGACGCCAAGGATGCTAAGCCCAGCCTGCCTGCCCCGGGCACGGGAATCTCCCGGCCCGGGACGCGTCCCTAAGCGACCTCTTCGCCGGGGTGCCGCCCGCTCTTCTGGGGCAGAAGCGCGATGCAGAGAATCATGAAGACTGCGATGACGCCGGAGGCTGCGAACCGGCTCAGATTCAGGCCGTGCTGGCTGAGCGGCTTGGTGAGGAGATCGCCCATGTTTGCTCCCAGAGGCCGCGTCAGGATAAAGGCTGTCCAGAAAAGGATGGTCCGGCTGATCTTGGTAAAGAAGTAAAGCAGCGCGACGATGGCGATCAGTCCGAGAAAGAGAAAGACGCCGCCGCCGAAGCCGGTGCCTTCGCTGGTCCAGTCGCCCAGGGCCGTGCCCAGCGTGTTGGAGAACAGGATCGTCAGCCAGTAGAACATCTCGGCCTTAGGCGTCACGATGTTGTTGACCGAGACCGTACCCACTGCAAACTTCCATACGACCAGCGACGCGATGACGAGTAGAAACAGAATGGTGGATCCGCCTGGGTAGCCGATGCCCAGTGAGCGGTCTGCGAAGTCTGCCATCGTGGTTCCTGCCAGAGTCGTTCCGACGATGACGGCCCAGTACAGGTAGGGATGGAACGCTTTCGCGCGGATCTGCAGCGCGACCAGCACAAAAAACGGTACCAGGAAGATCAGCGTGCTGATCGCATAGCCTACGTTGAGCGACATAGAGAGAGCGTCGCCGCCAGTCTCTCCCACTGTAGTGGCGGCGATTTTAATGATCCAGAAGGCCAGGGTCACCTCAGGCACTTTGCTCAACACGGCTTTCGCTTGCTCGTTCATTGGTTACTCCCTTTCTCGGTAAGGATTTAGTGAATGCAGTCGACAAGTAACGACGTGGCGACACAAAGACGGCGTGGAATCACAGAGAGCAAGATAAACGGGCGCAGCTTAAGGGCATCTGAAGGGCGGATTAAGCGGAGTTCTAAATCGTCGAATGGTTTTACTGGCAGCTCGCGGGAGCGTTGAAGATGCGGGAAGAGTCTTTCATCTTCGGTTCATGTATGGTTCATTCTGCCAGCCTAGCGTTTCGTCGTACGATGGAAAGCCCTTCTGCGTGCGATCCATTTGACATCTATCTTTCTGAAAGAACCCATCGGAGCCAGAAGATCCTCATGCCAGCAAACGTACGCCATCGTGCGAGTCTAGGGCGAAGTACAGGCAGAATGGCGGGCCGGCTGGGACTGGTTGGCGTGCTGTCTATTGGAGCATGTGTGGTGGCGCAGCAGCCAGGCCGCATGGGATTCATCGACCCAAATCTGCCCGTGTATCATCCTCAGGCTGTGCCGCAACCTTTGCCTGTGACCCGGGGCGGACATGGGTGGGTAATGTCGAATGGGTCTGTACGGATCGTTGGTTTTGACGACATGTCCGGTATGATCGCGCGTTGGGACGCGGAGTTTACGAAGACGCATCCGGGAATCATTTTCACGCCGGACCTCAAAGGCAATGGGACAGCCATCGCCGCCATTACGTATGACATGGCGGCGTTCGCGCCAGAGGGTGGCGGGGCAACGCTGCTGGAGCTGTTGCCTTACGAGAAGATCTATGGATCGAAGAAGGATCCCGTTGCTGCGCTGATCATCCGCGTGGCCCACGGCTCTTTGAGTCCGGCGGCAAAGATGAGTCCGCTGTGCATCATCGTGAACAAGAGCAACCCGATTCTCTCGCTCACCAAACAGCAGGTAGCCTCGATCTTTTCAACGGGTGCGGGAACAGGGGACTTTACCAACTGGACACAGCTGAATCTGGGCGGCGCGCTGGCGGACAAGCCAATCCATCCGACCGGTCTGTACTGGGATGCGTACTCGCGACCGGAAGACGAGTATATGGGCGAGTACATGATGTACCGCCAGTTCGGCCCATTCCCGGGGTACGTGTTCTCATCGCAATATGAGCAGTTCCTGCACTACAGCGATGTGGTGAAGAAGGTGGCGAGCGATCCGCTGGCCGTTGGGATTGTGCAGTTGAACAAGGTGGATCCGAGCGTTCGCGTGGTGCCGATGGTGGAGGCCGACGGGCATACGCTTTCGACGGGCACCGCAAGAGACATCATCGCGGATACCTATCCCTATGAGCGTGACCTGTACATCTACATCCGGCGCGAGCCGGGGACGGCGTTCGATCCTCTGGTGAAGGAGTACATGCGGCTGGTGCTGTCGAGACAGGGACAGGAGGCGGTCGCGCAGGACCCGAAGGGGTATCTGCCGCTGAACGCACAGGATGTCGAGTCTGAACTAAAGAAGCTGGATGCAGCCGACGCGTGGGCGCCCCGGTCCAAGCAGGGCCCGATGCTCAACTTTCCATTTCCGTCTCCGGAGCCAGAGGGTAAGTGATGATGCGATTGAAGCAGAGAGAGTTTGTTGCGGCTAGCGTGAAGTGCTCGCAGCGCAGCGCCGTATTTATCCTGGGCATCGTTGGATCTGCGGCGATCGCGGGAACATGCGCCGCGCAGACGGACATCGCGCAGATGCCCTATGTGCCGCAGCATGTGACTGTTCCGATGGACAGGCCTTATGCGGTCGCGCCGGATACGGTATTTGTGGCGGGCAACGATGTGTTGATCCCTCTGTTTACCAAGCTGGATGCAAGGTGGGCAGAGCTGGAGCCGAAGGTGAAGTTCCAGAAGATCATGATGGGTTCCACGCTCTCGGTGGAGGGGTTGGTTTCGGAGAAGTCAGCGTTCGGGCCCATTGGGCGCGGGAACCGGCGGCCTGAGGTGGACCAGTTCGTGGAGCGGTTCGGTTATGAGCCGACGTACCTGAAGATCGGATATGACAGCAACCCGAATAACAAGCTCTCAACGGGTATATGGGTCAATGCGACCAATCCCATCCAGCAGATTACTCTGGCGCAGGCGGCTGCGGTGTTCACCACAGGTACAAAGCAGGGGGACGTCACGCACTGGTCGCAACTGGGCGTAGAGGGCGACTGGGGGCCGGTGCCGATCCATCCTTATGTGACTCGGGACACGTCGGCGATTCTAGCCATGATCGACGAGATGCGAGACAAGTTCGGCGGGCATCCATTCGGGCCGCAGGTGGAGTGGATGCCAACGGAGGAGAGCGCCATCAACGCGGTGGCGCAGGACGCCTACGGCATGGTGCTAATGGACTACTGGAACAATGTTGCGGTGATGAAGGGCGTGACCACATGGAAGCACCTGCCGGACTTTGGGCCGCGGATCAAGTTTGTGCCGATGGTTATCGACGACAAGGGCACACTGAGCGATGGCACGATGGACGGCCCGCTGCACCCGATGGCCTCAGCGATTGGGATCAACATCAACAGGGTGCCCGGTAAGCCACTCGATCCGTGGCTGAAGGCGTACTGCGAGTTCCTGCTGTCGAAGGACGCGCAGTCCATCATCGGGTCGCCGGAGATGCGTAAGGTAGGATTTCGCCCGCTGCAGCCGGGTGAGGCCGCGGAGGAACTAAAGAAGATCGAGTAGCGAAAATCGGTCAGGAACCAGAATGCCTCCGGCATTGCCGGGGGCGTTCTGGTTTTGGCTCAACGCTAGAGTTACTGTCCCGCAGGGACGAGCAGCAGCAGTGATGTTCCGAAGACAATCAGCGAGATGAGGAAGGTAACGACCATGAAGCCCATCATGCGGCGCATCTTGATGCCGGCGATGGCCAGAATCGGCAGAGCGAAGAACGGTTGCAGCATATTGGCGACCGACTCACCCATCGCGACGGACATCGTGGTGCCGGCGAGGGAGGCGTGCAGGTTCTGCGCTGCGGGAATGGCAAACGGGCCCTGCACCGCCCAGTGGCCACCCCCACTGGGGACGAAGAGGGTGATCACCAGCGAGGTGAGATAGGTGAAGAAGGGAAGCGTGTGCGCCGTGGAGTACTTGATGAAGACCTTGGAGATGACGGCGGCGAGTCCGGTGGTAGTGATGATGCCCATCAGCCCGCCATAGAGCGGATACTGGAGGATGAGCGGACCGGTGATGCGGGCAGCTTCCTTGACGGCTCCAATGTAGGCGACGGGTCTCCAGTGCAGCAGCAGGCCGAGCATGAGGAGCACGATGATAACCAGATTGAGGTCGACGGAGGCGTGCGTGCGCCTCAGCTCGAGGAAGATGGCCGCGCTGCCGAAGAGGAAGAGCAGGATGTTGAGAATCCATGCATGATCCAGCATCGAGCCGAAGGTGTCTGGGAGTTCGGTGATGGGCTTCTTCTTGTCCTCGGCGAAGAGGCGGTCGGGGTCCGTGGGTAGTGAGGCGTCATCCGCGGGGCCGAGATAGCGGAAGATGATCGGCAGGACGACGAATAGCACGGCGATTGGGATCAGGTTGAAGCGGGTGAAGACGGTCTCGCTGAGCGGGAGGCTGTGGCCGGTTACCTTCTCCACGATGTTGAGTGCTGACCCGTGGGTGGCCTGGGAGAGAGCGATGGAGCCGGACAGTCCTTCGGTGGAGATGACGAAGCCGCTGTAGGCCGCGGCTACCAGCCAGCCGAAGTCGATGCGGACGCGTTTGGCGATCTCGCGGGCTAGCAGAGCTGCGGTGACCAGACCGAGGCCCCAGTTCAACCACGAGGCGATGAGAGAGACGATGATGGTAAGCGAGATGGCCGAAGCCTGGGTCGTCGCCAGCGAGGCGAGGGAGGTGAGCCCGCGATGCACCAGCGGCGCCGTTGCAAGTGCGTATCCGGCTACCAGCATGATGACCATTTGGAACGCGAAGGTGAACAGGTTGAAGATGCCTGCGTACCACGCCGAGACGATGCTGGAGGGGGTGGCGTTGGGAGCGAGCCACCATGCCAGCAGAGCCCCGATAAAGGTGAGCAGCACGGCGAAGACGTAGGGGTCCGGCATCAGGTGTTCAAAGAGGTAGACAGATACGGCAGTGCAGCGACCGAGGAAGGACTGCTTGTGCGTGTCGGAGTGGTAAGGCATGGTGTCTTGTGCGTTCAAGGGAGGTCCTTCTGCGGCAGCAGCCAGCGTAGCATGTCTATGAAATCAGCTTCCCAATCTCGTTTGCGGGAATGAAGAAAGAGTGAAGGTCGGATGAAGAATCTTTCTTCAAGGGCGAGCCGAGCCGGAAAGACGAGATACGGCGCTCAATCGGCAGCGACCTCTACTGGTGAAGGCCTGGCGGAGGTTGCGGGCGAAGGCGACGCGGGAGCACCGGCAGCAAGCGGCAGTTCGATGCGGACAAGTGTGCCGGCGCCTTCGGAGCTGGTAAGCGTGACGGATCCTCCATGCGCGTGACAGATAGCCTTGACGATGGCGAGACCGAGGCCGGTGCCACCGGAGACACGCGAGCGTGCCTTGTCCGTCCGGTAAAAGCGGTCGAAGACGTTAGGCAGCGCAGACGCTGGTATGCCGATGCCGTTGTCCGTGACCTGAATGACGGCGAGCCGGCCCACAACGAAGGAGTTAAGAGAGATGCTGCCGCCGTCAGGAGTGTACTTAATGGCGTTATCGATAAGGTTGACCAGCACCTGCTTCATCCGTGCGGGATCGATGGAGACGATCATGGGGAGAGTATGGACGGACATGGAGATATGCTTCTCTTCCGCCAGCAGGTGCATCTGCTCCATCACCCAGCGGCAGAGCTTGCTGATGTCTTCAGGGTGGGGATCAATCGCATCGGCACCGGAGTCGAGGCGGGCGATGGCAAGGAGGCTCTCGACGATCTTGGCCATGCGGCTGATCTCTTCGAGGGCGCTGCCGATGGAGTCGCGGGTCGAGGGTGCCATATCCGGATCGACGAGAGCATGTTCCAGTTCGCCGCGCATAATGGTCAACGGCGTACGCAGCTCATGGGAGACATCTGCGGAGAAGCGCTGATTATGGCTGAGGGCGTCTTCGAGGCGGGAGATCATCCGGTTCAGTGAGAGCGAGAGCCGCTCCATCTCGTCGCCGGTGTCGATTACGGGCAGGCGTTCACCGAGTTTGGAGGTGCCAATGTGCTCTGCGCGCTCTGTGAGCGTGACCAGAGGCTGCAGCGGCAGCTTCATCATTGCCTGTCCACCGAGCGTGGCAGCCAGAAGGATAAACGGCATAATGATAAGTACGATGTCCAAAAGGCTTGTGAGCATTCGCTCCAGCGAGGCGAGTGAGGTTCCAGTCTCAATGAAGTATCGCGTGCCGGTGGACGAGCGGAAGGGATACGCATAGACCAGAAGATTGGTGGCCCCGGGCTGGCGCTCTGTGCGGAACCAGCCTGAGTCTCTTTCGAAGGTAGGCGGCGGTATGGTGTCTGTGTTGATGAGTGGATCGCGGGTATCACCCGACTGATAGATGACCTTGCCGTCCTGACGTGTGATGCGGATAAAGCGGCCGCTGACCTCGGGGGCATAGGCCTCGCTAATTTCGCCACCCATCCAGGCGGGGCCCTTCTGTTCTTCAAAGGCCAGGAAAGTCGTTCCGATAGCCTTGGCTTGATCGATCAGGCCATCCTGCAATGTAGAACGAAGGTAGCTCTGCACGCCGAAGTAAAGAGTGGCGCCAAAGACGATCAGAGCGGCCGCGAGCAGGCCGACATACCAGGTGACGACACGTCCGCGAAGTGTGCTCCATTTCATGGCTAAGTTCCGAACGGGTTCCTGTTGCTATTCACCTTCGCCGCGGATCATATACCCGGAGCCGCGGACCGTGCGAATCAGCTTGACGGTGTGAGGGTCGTCGACTTTTGCGCGAAGGTGCCGGACGTAGACGTCGACGATATTGGTGATGCCATCGAAGCTCTGGTCCCAGACGTGCTCAATGATCATGTTGCGCGAGAGGACGCGGCCTTCGTTCTGCATGAGGTACTCGAGCAGGGAGTACTCCTTGGCGGTGACTTCGATACGTTTGCCGGCGCGCTTCACCTGCTGGGTGAGGCGGTCGAGCTCGAGATTGCCGACGGTCATGGTGCTGGAGCGGTTGACAGGGCCACGGCGAAGCAGCGCTTTGGTACGCACCAGAAGCTCGGCGAAGGCGAAGGGCTTGGTGAGGTAATCGTCGGCACCGCCTTCGAACATGCGGACCTTGTCCTCTACCGTGTCGCGAGCGGTCAGCATCAGAACGGGGACACAGGTATTGGTACGGCGGATGCGTTGCAGAACCTCACTGCCATCGAGCCTCGGCAGCATGAGGTCGAGGATGATCAGGTCGTAGGGAAACGCCTGTGCCATCTCGAGGCCCTCGCGGCCGTCACCGCAGACGTCCACGGCATAGCGTTCCGCCACCAGTCCGCGCTGAACGAAGCTTGAAACCTTGGGTTCATCCTCGACTACCAGAATTCGCATGTGTCTCCTGCCTTTGCTGCTCGGGGTCGAGTCGCACTGCAGGGAAGCATAAGCTGCGCACGACACGAAGAGCAAGATGGTCGGGTGAAGGTTAGGAAGAAGTATGCCCGCCTCAAGGCTTCAGGCGGGCATCCCGGGGAGGGCTTGGGTCGGACTATTCGATCTTAAAGGTCATTATCTTGGCGATGTTCTTGGTATCCCCGGGTGAGGCGGCAAGGATCAACTCGTGCATGTCGGGGATGAGGATCCCGGTTTTGGCGCCCGAGGCGGTGGGCACCTTGGCGACCTGTTTGATGGAGTTCGGATCGGAAGTGTCATAGATGCCGGTGTAGCCCTCACCACCGGGGACATAGAGGCGATGCGTGGCGAGGTCAAGCATGGAGTCATCGGCACGGAGGGGTGCGGGAGCAGTGCTGACCACAGCACCTGTGTCGCTGTTCATCACGGCGACCATGCCCGGGTCGCGGCAGACGACGTAGAGGCGATGGGCAGCCTCGTCGAACTGCACCATGGCGTTCGCCTTGGCGGGAGGCACGGGCCACTCGGCGATCTCCTTCATGGTCTTGCGGTCAAGGACGGCGATCTTGTTGGTCTGCGAGAGGTTAATGAAGATGCGCGGATCGTTCTTTGCAAGTGCTATGGCTTCGACGTGGTTGTCGTTGAATGTGAACTTTCCGAGCTCCTTACCTGTGTCAGGGTTGATGGCCTCGATGCTGGCGGTGGTCATGTCAACGTCTTTACCGCCGGTGATGATGTACCAGATGTTGGCGACAGGGTCGTAGCCGGCAGAGTCTGCTCCCGGGATGAGCGGAACGGAGCCTTTGCGTTGGTAGGTGTTGGCGTCCAAGACAGCGGTCATCTGCGGGCCGCTGTCCGTCACCAGGACGATGGGAGATCCTGGGCGGACCAGGGTGGTGTGTGGCGCGCCGAAGCCGGGAATGGTCCTGAGGTGATTACCGGTCTTCAGGTCGAAGATCTCAAGAGTTGCATGGTCTTCGGCAGCGACCAGGATTCGGCCGCGCGCACGGTCAATGGCGAAGTGGTCGAAGTCGCCGGTATAGCCGGGCAAGGTTACGGTCTTGACCAGCTTGAGCGGTGCCGCAGTCTGAGCATAGGCACTGCCGAGCGCCATTGCCGCCAGCAGCAGAGCCGCCAGAGAGTTCTTCACCATCATCCAGTTCCTCATTCGTTCGTAGTTGTAATGTGTGGCGTAGCGTTGGGCTCGAATGGCTGTTGCCATTTCGGCTTCCATGCAAGAGTGGGTTGGGTGCATGAGGCGGCGCTGAACCGGCCATGAAATTGTCTTCATCCGTTGTCACTTCGGGTGAAAAGGAAATGCATCGGAGGGTGGTGAGTCGATTCGAGCAGCTCAGTCTGAATACGAATTCATTTGAGATTCAGGAGCGCATCATCGGCGGTGATGAGGCTTATCTGGGCTACGAAAATGCCGGAGGCTGAATGAAGATTGGATTCGCAGTGCTGGGGTTGTGTGTTGCATGTGCTGTGCCGCTTGCGGCGCAGGAGCGCAACGGTCTGGATGTGCAGAAGGCTCGCACGGCGCATGTGCAAAGCCGTGCCAAGACTGTCTACTACACGCATCCGTGGGACTTGTCGGGCCTGCCGGACTACCAGCCCGAGCAGATGGTCTCTGGAACCATCCGCGAATGGGGCTCGAATTACTTTGCGGACTCCAACCTCAATGACTACTGGGAGGCAGCGTTTCACAAGTTCCAGCCGGGGATAAAGTTTGACGTGCATATGCGGACCGCTTTGGAGGCGGCTCCGGCGCTAGTGACGGGAGTAGCGGATCTGGTGGCGTGCCGACTGTTTACCTTCTCCGAGGAAGAACTTTACGAGCGGGCTTTCAATCATGAGCCGCTGCGCATCCTGATTGCGACGGGATCGTATGATGTGCCGGGATGGAGCCCCGCACTCGCCGTGGTGACGAATAAAGAAAATCCAATCTCGCAACTGACGGTGCAGCAATTGGACGGGATCTTTGGCGCGGAACGGTCAGGCGGCTACCAGGGGACCACGTGGCACCCGGAGGCCGGCCGGCCTGCGTCGGCGAATATTCGTACCTGGGGCCAACTGGGACTTACCGGCAAGTGGAAGAACGCGCCGATCCATGTTTACGGGCTGAACCTGGAGTATGGCATGGCACGCGACTTCCAACAGATTGTCTTTCAAGGCGGCGACAAGTGGACGGAGTCGCTGCGCGAGTATGCGAACTATGCAGGCGAAGACGGCAAGTTGAAGATCGCAGCCGATCAGCTAATGCTGGACCTCTCGAAGGACCCCTATGGCATCGGGTACAGCGGCGTGATGTTTCTTACCCCACAGACCAAGACGCTGGCACTGGCGGAGAAGCCGGGCGCGCCCTATGTGCCGCTGACCATCGAAACTGTTCAGGCGAGGACATATCCTTTGCTGCTGGAGGTGTACTTCTATCTCGACCGCAAGCCGGGCGAGCCCGTCGATCCCAAGTTGAAGGAGTTTTTGCGGTTTGTGCTGAGCCGTCAGGGTCAGGAGGCCATCGCGAAGGATGGCAAGTTCCTGCCGCTGACAAAAGAAGCTGTAGAAGAGCAGCTCAAGAAGCTGGAATAACACCAATATGCCGCTTACCGAGGGCATTAAGCGAAGTTCATATCGACTTCAGAGGATGTTCATAGCCGGAAGATATCTCCTTGTGTGCCCCACTCTGGAGAGAATACGAGACACCGAATGATCAAGAAACTCGCCGCAGTCGCTGCCATCACGGCCATGAGCCTACCGCTCCTGGCGCAGAATCCCGACCCGACGCTGCTCGATCCCTACAAGCCGGACGTGATGCTGCACGGAACGATTCGCGTCTTCGGCGGCGATCTCAAAGGCCAACTGGAGGTCTGGGAGAAGGGTTTTCAGGTTCTCCAGCCGGACGTGGTCTTCGACAACACGTTCTCGCAATCGAGCGAGGGAGCGATCCCGGGGCTGTATATGCTGGGTGTCGATGTGGCGCCGGCAGGAGACGACGCCAAGATCAGTGACCTGCTGCCGTTCTATCAGGTGAAGCGCTATCTGCCGACGGAGCTGGTGGTGGCGACGGGCGGGTATGAGACGCGCGGATCGCTGTGGGCCATCCAGATTGTGGTGAACAAAGACAATCCGCTCTCGCAACTGACGATGAAGCAACTGGATGACATCTTCGGAGCGGAACGCACCGGCGGCTGGGAGGGTGTGTTCTACACGGGGAAGTACGCGCGGCCGGCGAGCGAGAACATCAGGACATGGGGGCAATTGGGACTGACCGGAGAGTGGGCGAACAAGCCCATACAGACCTATGGCTACATTGCACCGGGGTTTGAGGTCTTTGTGGAGCGCAAGCTCTTCCACTGGAATGACAAATGGAACGACAACTACAAGGAGTTTGTGGAAGCAAAGGAGATCGTCCCCGATGCTGACGGCGATAAGGTCGCGAGTGAGCGGATGTATGAGGAACTCTCCAAGGATAAGTACGGAATTGCCTGGGGGCCGATTCTGCACTCCAAGAACTATCCCGGCGTGAAGCAGATTGCCCTATCGGAGAACGACGGGCCGTATGTGCCGCTGACGATGGCGAATGTGCAGAACCGCAGCTACCCGTTCAAGCGGGATGCCTATGTCTACATCGATCAGCAGCCGGGGAAACCGATGGACGATCGCGCGCGGGAGTTCATGCACTACATCCTCAGCCGGGAAGGACAGCAGGACGTGCTGAACTTCGGGATGTTTTACCCGTTGCCACGCGATGTGGTGGAAGCGCAGCGAAAGCTGATCCGCTAAAGCCATGGCCGCGAATCGACACGACGAGCGAAGGGTTGCGCGGGCAAGGAGAACTGGGCTGCTGCTCGGCGGTTGCTGCGCTGTCCTTGGGATGATTGCGATAACAGCGCAGGCGCAGCAGCTGGCGTCCGCGGCTGAGACAGGGACCATTCGGGTGTGGGGACATGGGCACCGCGGACAGGACTACATCCAGACTCTGATGACGGCCTGGCAGGAGGGGTTCCGCAAGACACATCCGGAGGCGCGTTTCAAAGACGAACTCGACGGTAATGCGAGTGCGATCGGCGGGCTGTTTACAGATACTGCGGACCTCGCGATTCTTGACCGCGAGGCTAGCTTCATCGAAGTGGATGCGTACCAGCAGGGAACGGGATACGATCCGTTTCGCGTGCCGGTGGCGACGGGATCAGTTGCGCTCAGGCATCATGCACCGGCGCTGATGGTGTATGTGAACTCCAGCAATCCATTGAGTCACCTGACGGTGCAGCAGTTGGATGGCATCTTCGATGCGGACCATCGGACGAGCGCGCGACGTTACAGGACCTGGGGCGACCTGGGCCTGATGGGCGAGTGGGCGGACAAGTCAATCCAGATCTACACCTACTTTATCCAGAGCGCAGAGGTGCAGTTCTTCGAGCGCGCCGCGCTCAAGGGTTCACAGAAGTTCTCCTGCTGCCTGACGGTCTATGATCCGAAGCCGGGAGCGAGCGCAGAACAACAGATCGCGACGGCGGTGATGAAAGACAAGTATGGGTTGGGGCTCTCGACCTTGCCTGCGCCGGGGCTGAAGACAGTCGCGCTTGCGACAGGGGATGACGCAACGCCGGTGTTGCCGTCGGCGGATTCAGTCACCGCAGGGGCTTATCCGCTAGCTCGCACCGTGTACGTCTATGTGAACCGCAAGCCGAAGTCGGCGGTGCCGGCGAAGGTGGCAGCATTTCTGGAGTACATTGTCAGCCCCGAGGGGCAGGCAATCGTCGCGCGGACGGGCGGCTATCTGCCGCTGTCTCCCCAAGAGGCCGCGCAGGCAACGGAGGCGCTGCGATGAGGCTAGCGCTGCTGCTTTCGATGTTGTTAGCTATTTGTTGTGCCGGCGGCTATGCCCAGTTGCCGCAACATACGGATGTCTCCCATCTGGAGCCGTACAAGCCGCAGCGGCAGGTGAGCGGGACGATCCGCGTGTATGGCAATAACTACATACCCGCGCTGATGAAGAGGTGGCAGGACGGATTTCAGAAGTTTGAGCCAGGTGTGACGTTCACGACGAACCTCCCCGGAACCGAAGCGGCAATGGCAGGCATTACGTCGGGAACTGCGGACATTGCATTCATCGGCCGTGAGGGCTACCGCTCGGAGATCCGCGGGTTCAAGGGGAGGTTTGGCTATGAGCCGCTGGGGATCGAGATCAGTTCCGGATCGTTCGGCACGCCTCATAAGACATTCTCGCTGCAGGTGTTCACACATGCATCGAATCCGCTGAAGGGGCTTACGATGGCGCAGGCGGAGGCGGTCTTCGGTTGCGCGGGACCAAATGGCAAAGCGATACGCGCCTGGGGCGAGCTCGGCGTGACGGGACCGATGGCGACGCACCTAATCCATGTATACGGCTATCAGTTCGACACGGGCATGGCCGGCTACTTCAACCGTGTAGTGCTGCATGACAGCGGCAAGTGGAATGCGGAGTTGAAGGACTTCGATAATGGACATCAGCCCAACGGCGAAGTGATAAATGCAGGCGTGTACATCTTGAAAGCACTCGCCGCCGACCCGGACGGCATCGCGTTCGCCAACCTGCTGTATGCCAATTCTGACGTGAAGCAGATTGGACTGGCGGAGCATGCAGGTGGGTCGTTCGTTCTGGCGACGCCGGAGACGATCTGGGACCGAAGCTATCCGCTGCATAGGTTTTCGACGCTGTACATCAATCGCAGACCTGGGACAGCGGTCGACCCGAAGATCAAGGAGTTTATCCGCTACATCTTGAGCCGAGAAGGCATGCAGGCAGTGGTCGACGACGGAGCCTATACTCCGCTCAACGAGGCGACTGCCGCAGAGCAGCGTCGCAAGCTCGACATCACAACCAGCACGCAGAAGAGGACACAATGAACGCTCGCAGAACAGTCACCTTTGCCACTATTGTCTCCGCTGCACTGGCGACAGCTCTTACCGCTGTTGCACAGGATCGGGACGCCCTCGATGTGCAGAAGGCGCGCAATGCCCATGTCCAAGGACGACGCGACCTCGTCGACTATCCGCCGGATACCTTCGACCTGAGCGGTCTTCCCCATTATGTGCCGCAGCAACAGGTGAGCGGCGTGATCCGCATGACGGGATCGAACTACATTGCGGACAGTCACGTGGGCGAGAATTGGGTGGCAGCGTTCAAAAAGTTCCAGCCGGGAGTGACGTTCGACTTCAACCTGAAGACACCATCGGCGGCGATCTATGCATTGTTTTTGAACGCGGGCGATGTCGATCCATCCCGTAAGATGACCTTTGAAGATCTGCTGGCGTATGAACGCGTGATGGATGCCGATCCCGTGGAGATCCAGTATGCGACCGGTTCGTTCGATGTGCCGGGTTGGTCGCCCGCATTCGGCGTCTTCGTCAACAAGGCGAACCCGATCGGCAAGCTGAACATTGCGCAGCTGGAGGGCATCTTTGGGGCGGAGAGGACGGGAGCGTGGGAGGGAACCTCGTGGCACCCTGAGCGGGCGCGGACGGCGGCGCAGAACATACGCACATGGGGGCAGCTGGGGCTGACCGGCGAGTGGGCGGACAAACCGATTCACGTATACGGCGTGAACCTCCGCTATCACCAGGCGATACGTTTTGAAGACCAGGTGATGCACGGTTCGGCCAAGTGGAATCCTGAGCTGCGCGAGTATGCGAACTATGGCAAGCCGGACGGAACGCTGGCGATCGGCGCGAGCATGATGGTGGAGGACCTGGCGAGGGACCCCTATGGCATCTGCTACTCCGAAGTGAACTTCACGGCGCCCGGAACAAAGACCGTGTCGCTGGCCCCGGGTGACACCAAGAACTACATTCCGCTGACTCGCGCGAATGTGCAGAACCGATCGTATCCGCTGTATGACTCGGTATACCTCTACGCAAACGGATCGGCGGAGCATCCGATGGACCCGAAGGTGAAGGAGTTCCTTCGCTTTGTGTTGAGCCAGGAGGGCCAGCAGGCCATTGTGAAGGACGGGAAGTATCTACCGCTGACCAAAGAGGTTGTGGATGAGCAGCTCAAGAAGCTTCAGTAAAGCGGCGCTGTGCGGCGCGCTGGCTGTGTGCGCGGTTGCGAACGCTCGCGCACAGCAACCATTGACGGTGAACGATTCCCATGTGATCCGAGTGTGGGGGTATGACGGCCTGTCGCCTCAGCTCCTGCGCTGGGAAGACGACTACCGGAAGTTGCATCCGGAGATACGGTTCGACAACCAGCTGCACGGAGCGGCGGCGGTGATGGCCGGACTGTATGACGGCGTTGCGGATGTTGCATTGATGGGCCGCGAAATCTGGCCGGTAGAGACGATGGCGTATCACTGGGTTTACCAGGAGCAACCGTTCGGGGTGATGGTGGCGACGGCGGGGCTGCACGCGCCGGGGCAGTTGTTTACGCCGGTGGTGATCGTAAACGCGAAGAACCCGCTGACGTCGATCACGCTGGCGCAGTTGGATGCCATCTATGGCAGCGAACACCGCGCCGCGCCGGCGAATATCCGTACGTGGGGCGACCTTGGCCTGAAGGGAGCTTGGGCGGACGAACCGATTCATCCCTACGGCTTCGGCCCGGAGGACGCGCTGGGGGTGTACTTCCGGCAGACGGTTTTGAGGTCGGACTTCAAGCCGAACACGGATAGCCATCTCTTGAGCGACCGGGATGGAAGCAGGTCGACGGCTGCTGCGCGGATCGTGCAGGCAGTGGCGGCTGATCCATATGCGATTGGATATGCCAGCCTGCAGGACGGAGCAGGCGTGAAGGCACTCGCGGTGGCAGGCGAAGGAGCGCCGTTGGAGCCAACGGAAGCTACAGTTGCGGCGAGGCAGTATCCGCTAACGCGGTCGGTGTGGGTCTACTTTCATCGCGAGCATGACAGGCCGCTCGCTCCGAAGGTGGATGCATTTGTGCGATATCTCTTGAGCGCGCAGGGGCAGGGGCTGATTGGACCCTCGGCACAGTTGATGCCGTTGCCGCCGGAGATGGTGGACAAGCAGATTCAGAAGCTCGACAGACCCATGCCGGCTGTAACGGTAGTGGAGGATGAACAGTGACGAACGATCGAAGGAAGATTTATTGTTCATTCGCAATGTGGTTCTGCTGCTTGCCTCTTCTCGCGCAGAGCTCAGACCAACAGCGTCCCATTCGTATATGGGGACACGGAGCGCTGGGGCATGACTACATTGAATCGCTGGTGGTGAAGTGGGAGGACGGGTTCCGCAAGACGCACCCGGAGGTGACGTTCGATAACGAACTGCATGGGACGGCGTCGGCGATAGGCTCTTTGTACACCGGTACGGGCGATATCGCGATTATGGGGCGGGAGATCTGGCCGGTGGAGGTCGAGGCGTTTGAGGACGTGAAGCACTATCCGCCGCTCGGAGTCGATGTGGTGACTGGCTCGCTCGACATCCGCAACAAGGACTTCGCGCTCGTTGTCTTCGTGAACAAGAGCAATCCGCTGGCACACCTGTCGTTGGAACAGATGGCATGGCTCTTCGGTGCGGAGCGCAAGCCGCCGGCGACGTGGGGACAACTTGGGCTGACGGGAGAGTGGGCGTCGCGACCGATCCACCTGTATGGGTTTGAGATTCATCGCGGCTTCGGCTACTACCTGGAGCAGCGGGTGATGGACGGGAGCACCAAGTGGAATCCCGCGCTGGTGGAGCTCGGAGATAAGAAGAAACCCGACGGCTCACTGCTCGATGCTGGGCAACGAATTGTCGATGCGATAGGAGATGACCCGGATGCAGTGGGCTACTCCAGCCTGTTGTATAAGAACGGGGACATTCGCCCTGTGCCGCTGGGTCCAAAGGGAGGGCCCTATCTGTTGCCCACGCATGAGACCATCGCCAACCACACCTATGCTCTGACGCGCAGCATCACGGCGTATATCGACCAGGGGCCGGGCAAGGTCTCTGATCCCATGGTGGTGGCGTTTCTGAGCTACGTGCTGAGTCCTGAGGGACAACGGGCGGTGCTGGAAGACGGTGGTTACACTGCGCTCCCGCCGGCGGTGGCTGCGCGCGAGGCCAAGAAGCTCAATGCGACGCACAGGTAGTCTCGGCGTCCGGGCACAAGTAGGCTGACGACCAGCAAGGTGCGGCGTTTACATTCTGCAGATGAGGAGTTCGCGTTCGTAGACCATCTCGGCAGGGAGGTGATCGTGGACCAGCAGGAAGAGTTCTTCGTGGCCCATGATCTCCTGTTTCCACTGCGCGGGATCCACGCGCTGCAACTCGTCGAAGGTCTGGCGGCTGAAGTCGAGGCCCTTCCAGTTGAGGTCGTCGAAGTAGGGGGTCCAGCCGATGGGGGTCTCCTTGCCCTGGGCGCGGCCGCGGACGCGATCAACAATCCAGCAGAGCACGCGCATGTTCTCGCCGAAGCCGGGCCAGAGGAACTTGCCGTCGGCGTCCTTGCGGAACCAGTTGACGTGGAAGACCCGCGGCGTGGAGCTGAGCTCGCGCTGCATGCGGAGCCAGTGCCGGAAGTAGTCGCCCATATGGTAACCGCAGAAGGGCAGCATGGCCATGGGGTCGCGGCGGACCTTGCCCAGCGCGCCGCCCGCCGCGGCGGTGGTCTCCGAGCCCATGGTAGCGCCGACGTAGACTCCGGAGGACCAGTTGAACGCCTGGTAGACCAGCGGGATGGTGTTGGCGCGGCGGCCGCCGAAGATGAACGCAGAGATGGGAACGCCGTTGGGGTCCTCCCACGCGGGGTCGATGCTGGGGCACTGGCTGGCCGGAGCGGTGAAGCGCCCGTTGGGATGCGCGGCGGTGCGGCCGGTCTCCTTGCCGATGGCCGGCGTCCAGGGCTGGCCGCGCCAGTCGAGGCACTCCGCGGGCGGCTTGTCGGTCATGCCCTCCCACCACACGCCGCCGTCGGGCGTGAGCGCGACGTTGGTGAAGATGGTGTTGCGGCTGAGCGTGGCCATGGCGTTGGGGTTGGTCTTGGCGCTGGTGCCTGGAGCAACGCCGAAGAAGCCGCACTCGGGGTTAATGGCGCGAAGTTGGCCGTTGGCGTCGGGTTTGATCCAGGCGATGTCGTCGCCGACGGTCCAGACCTTCCAGCCCTCGAAGCCGGCGGGTGGGATCAGCATGGCGAAGTTGGTCTTGCCGCAGGCCGAGGGGAACGCCGCGGCGACGTAGGTCTTCTCGCCGGTCGGCGACTCTACGCCGACGATGAGCATGTGCTCGGCCATCCAGCCCTCGTCGCGCGCGATGTTGGAGGCGATGCGCAGAGCGAAGCACTTCTTGCCCAGCAGCGCGTTGCCGCCGTAGCCCGAGCCATAGCTCCAGATCTCGCGCGTCTCCGGGAAGTGGACGATGTACTTCTCGTCGTTGCAGGGCCAGGGGACGTCCTTCTGGCCGGGCTCGAGCGGAGCGCCGATCGAGTGCATGCAGGGCACGACGCGCTGGTCGTCCTTGTCGATCTCGGCCAGCACTGGGGTGCCGACGCGCGCCATGATGCGCATGTTCACTACCGCATAGGCGGAGTCGGTGAGTTGGACGCCGATGCGCGACATCGGCGAGCCGATAGGCCCCATGCTGTACGCCAGCACGTACATGGTGCGGCCCTTCATGCAGCCGCGGAAGAGCTGCTTCAGCTTGCGCCGCATCACGTACGGGTCTTCCCAGTTGTTGGTCGGGCCGGCGTTGTCCTTGGAGAGCGAACAGATGAAGGTGCGGTCTTCCACCCGCGCGACGTCATTGGGCGAGGAGCGCGCGTAGAAGCAGCCGGGCCAGAGCTTCTGATTGAGCCGGGTAAAGGTGCCGGCAGCGACCAACTGCTCGCAGAGCCGGTCGTACTCCGCCTGCGAGCCGTCGATCCATTGCACGCGGTCGGGCTGACAGAGCTCGGCCATCTTCTCAACCCAACGGATAAGGTGCTTGTTCGTGGTGGGCGCGGTCGCGGGCAACATCAAAATGGCTTCCTTTCTCAATGGGGAAACGGTGTCACGGAACGGTCAAGAGGCAAGAGAGACGCCTGTATGCGAATCCCCAGTCAGAGATCAGAATATCTGGTAGCGCACTGCCTGGATAGCGTTCACTAGATTTATTGCTGAGGATGAGCCTTATCTGAAGAAAGTGTGAATTTGCGTTCAGGCTGCCGTCGCCGCGGACTGCGGACAAGTATGCCTCTTCTTTAATGTTTCGTTCAGAGGCCCTTCATTTGCAGAGACGATAAATAGCAGGCTCCATGGAGTCCCGTATCCCGCGTTCCTGGTGCCATCCATGGCATGCCTATGCGAATGGTTTGGGCGCTTCCGCGGAGAATAGAATGGCGCGCAACTCGGCAAGTTCAGTTGAGACAAATTAGGGAGAAGGGGAAAGTATGAAGAACACAGCAAGATTGGCAATCGTGGCGGCACTCGCAATTGGATGCTTCGGCATAGCCCAGGCGCAGGATACAAGGGAGTCAGCGATTGCGCATATGCGCAAGGTGGAACCGAAGGAGATGGACGCAGGCTACCACCGCACCGCGCCCCTGGCGCAAAAGCTGGTGGATGATGCCCTCGCCGCACATCCTGAGGTAATCCTGATGGCGATCCACGCGGGTGCGCCGAAGTATGACATCATCGCCTCCAACTTCGGCCGTATCGGCAAACTGGGTGACGAGGATGACTTGCGCTGCATCCACACGGGCAAGAACAACCTTGAGGTGGATGCCACCGGCAAGCACTACGAAGTCGAGATCCCGCTTCAGGACAAGGGCGGCAAAGTAATAGGAGCGCTCGGTGTGGTGTTCAACTACGATCCCAGCGCGGACAAGACACAGTACGAGAAGACCGCAACGGCGATTCGCGATGCCATGCAGGCACAGACGCCAAAGGCGAGCAGTCTCTTTGGCCCCGCGTGATCACGTGTTGCTTATCGACGCTGTAGCTGACAGAAGGGCCCTGCGAATGAATGTAGTTTTTCGATCTCTTGTCGCGGTTGTTGTGGCGATGAGCTCCTTGTGTGTGCGCGCTCAGGTGCAGCCTCTGGGCACGGCGGACAGCAACGACGCATTGGTGCTGGTAGGAAAGATTCCCGTGCCGGACATGACCGGAACGTGGGACCATCTGACTGTCGACAGCGCGACGGGGCGCTTGTTTGCGTCGGCGCAGGAGGACAACCAGGTGCGGGTCTTCGATCTGCACGCGCGCACACCGCTGTACACCATCAGCGGAGGGCTGGACCGGCCGCAGGGGCTGCTGTATGTTCCAGGCGCGAACGCTCTGGCGGTCTCGAATGGAAAAGATGGAACGCTGCGCGCATTCGATGGCAAGACGTATGCGTCCATTAAGACCCTACCGCTCTCCCTCGGCGCGGACATGATGGTCCTTGATGCGAAGACGAGGGACCTGTACGTCGATCACGGCGGTGTGGACTCGAACCGCGGGCCGGGTGGTCTGGCGATTGTGAACAGCAAGACCTGGGAGAAGGTCGGCGAGGTTCCGACGGAGTACAGGCCCGGATCATTGGAGATCGATCCGCGCAGCGAGAGGCTGTTTGTCCTGATACCCGCTCTGAGCCAGGTAGGTGTGGTGGACCGGAGCAAAGGAGATATCGTCGCGCGGTACCCGGTGGCAGCTCCGTCCCAGCCGATCGCGCTTACGCTGGATGAAGCGGGACACCGTCTGTTTGTCGCGAACCGGCGTCCGTCGACGTTCAGGGTCTTGGACATGGATGACGGACATCTGGTGGCTACGATGGATGTGATCGATGGTGTGGAGAGCATATTCTTCGATACAAAGCTTCACCGGCTATATATGACGGCGCTCGACGGCAACGTTCAAGTGGTGCAACAGATAGACAAGGACCACTACAAGACGATCGCGCTGTTTCCGACCGGCCATCACGCTGGGACCTCGCAGTTTGTAGCGAACATGAACCTGCTGTGTATTGCCGTGCCGCCCGTAGATGGGCAGCAGGCCGCCATATGGCTGTTTCAGCCCAAGCCCTGATCGGGAGTGAGTGAAATCATGCGGAAGTTTCGTCTCCATGTTGTATGCATCCTGTTGGGCTTGAATGTGTACCTGCCGACGAGCTTGCTGAAGGCGCAGAGTTCGGATTTGGCAGCCCTCCCTGCATATCAACCGCAGCCGGTTGAAGCGGGAGTAATCCGGTGCTGGGGCCATGTCTATCTGCAGAAGATCATGTTGAGTTGGGAGCAGGCCTTCCAGAAGTACCACCCCGGCGTGACGTTCGAGGACAACCTGGTGAGCAGCGCGGCTGCGACCGGAGCGTTGTTCACGAAGACCGCAGACCTTGGAATCGTAGGGCGCGAGATTCGACCTATGGAGGTTGCGGGTTACAACCGGGTGATGAAACAGAAGCCCTTCCCGTATGAAGTGATGACCGGAAGCTTCGCCAATGCGGACAAGAGTGTGGCGCTGGGCATCTTTGTGCAGAAGAACAATCCGCTCACACGTGTCACGTTTAAGCAGTTGGATGCAATCTTTGGTAGCGAACGGCGGCGCGGCGAGAGAGAGAACATCCGTACCTGGGGGCAACTCGGGCTCTCCGGTGCATGGGTCAATAAGCCCATAGATACCTATACGGGAGAGCTGGACGCTGCTCCGGGTTTCCTCTTTTCGCAGCTGGTGATGCGCGGTTCGTTGCTGTGGAACGACAAGTTGAAGCACTACGATGACATCACCAAGCCGGATGGGACGACGTATGAGGCGCAACAGCAGATCGTCGATGCTTTGGCTGCCGACCCGCAAGGCATCGCGCTGTCGGGCGCAGGCGTGCACAATGCAAACGTAAAGCTGCTGGAGGTCTCCGCAGGCGACGATGGGCCGTTTGTCGCTGCGACGCCCCAGACGGTGGAGGCACGGACGTATCCGCTCGCGCGGTCCGTGTGGATCTATACAAACCAGCCTGCCGAGCCCCTCAATCCACGTGTCCGCGAATTCCTGCGCTTCATCTTCAGCCGCGAGGGGCAGGAATTAGTACAGCAGGAGGGCGAGTATCTGCCGCTGACTCCGGCGCTGGACGCCGCTCAACTCAAGAAGCTGCAGTAGTGCAACAACCAACACTCAGAGAGACGAGAGACCATTGACTCCGTTGCCGACCACAGATCTAGCTTCGCCGCAGGCCGCCAAACAGGCCTTCTATAAGACGCTCTACGCCCGAGTACTGCTGGGCATCATCGCTGGTGTTTTAGTGGGTATCTTCTTCCCGGCGTTCGCGGTGCAGGTGAAGCCGCTCGGAGACGGATTCATCAAGCTAATCCGCATGATGATCGCCCCGATCATCTTTCTTACGGTTGTCGTGGGCATCGCGAGCATCGGTGATGCGAGCAGGCTGGGTAAAGTTGCCATCAAGGCGCTGGTGTACTTCGAAGTAGTGACGACGCTGGCGCTGGGCATTGGGCTGGCAGTAGCCACGATCTTTCAGCCGGGGCGGGGAATGAATGTGAATCCGCAGACGCTGGATCCACATTCAATCAGTCAATATGTCGGGGCGGGCAAAGAGTTAGGTGTAACGGATTTCCTGCTGAACATTATTCCTGACAGTTTTGTGGGCGCATTCGCAAAGGGCGAGATTCTTCAGGTGCTGCTGCTGGCGATCCTCACGGGATTGGCGCTGGTAGCAGTTGATCGGGAGCGCACACTGGTAAAGCTGGCAGACGCGGCCTCGCATGTGACCTTCAAGATCATCGCGCTCATCATGGAGCTCGCACCGCTTGGGGCATTCGGAGCGATGGCCTTCACCATTGGAAAATTTGGCGTGGGAAGTCTGCTGTCCCTGGGCAAACTGATGCTGTGTGTCTACCTGACCAGCATTCTGTTTGTCGTGGTGGTGTTGGGTCTGATCACTTTCCTTTGCGGGATCAGCCTTTGGAAGTTTCTGCGCTACATCCGTGAAGAGATCCTGATCGTGCTGGGGACATCATCGTCCGAGTCGGTGCTGCCGCGAATGATCGTCAAGATGGAGATGCTGGGCTGTTCGAAGTCCGTCGTGGGGTTGGTAATTCCGTCGGGATACTCGTTCAACCTGGACGGAACTTCCATCTACCTGACCATTGCGGCACTGTTCATCGCGCAGGCGACCAATACACACCTGACCTTCGGGCAGGAGATGTTCGTATTGTTGATCCTCATGCTGAATTCGAAGGGCGCGGCGGCGGTGACTGGCGGCGGATTCATCACGCTGGCTGCGACACTCTCAGCCCTCGGCACTATCCCCGTGGCGGGCATTGGATTGTTACTTGGGGTTGACCGATTTATGTCTGAGATGCGATCGCTGACGAACCTGATAGGGAACGGTGTTGCGACGATCGTTGTTGCAAAGTGGGAGGGCGAGTTCGACGCGCAACGCGCCAAGCGAGTGCTGAACCGCGAAGTTTGGATCGACAACGAGTCAGAAGTGATCGTGGATGTGTAAGCGCGGACGCTGTTTCGGGCATAGAACGACAGAAGGAGATGACGATGAAAGTAGTGAATCGCATGGTCTGCATCGGTATGGCAGCGATGATTTCTTACGTGAGCGCTACGGCACAGACGCCGCAGGAGACCAAAGCTGATTCTGATGCACAGGCGGCAGCGCTGCAGGCAGCGCGAGCGAAGAGCGTTCTGCGCAAGGGGGCGGAGGCCCATTACAAACCGGACCGCTTCGACCTATCCGATCTGCCTCACTATGTTCCGGAGCAACAGGTGTCCGGCACGATTCGGCAATGGGGATCGAACTATCTTTCGGACTCGCCGCTGGCGGGCTACCTGGAGACCACATTTCAGAAGTACCAGCCGAATGTGAAGTTCGACGACAATCTGCGCACGTCGGAGCACGCCATCACATCGCTGGTGTACAAGGTCGCGGATGTCGGGATCATGGGGCGGCAGATTATGTGGGACGAACGCCTCTCCTTCCAGCGCGAGTTCGACTACCAGCCGACCGGCATCATCGGCATGACCGGATCTTACGACGTGTCGGGATGGAACCCGCCGGTCGGGTTCTATGTCAACGCGAAGAACCCTCTGGCGCACTTATCGATGTCGCAGATAGACGGCATCTTCGGGGACGTGCGCACCGGTGCCTATGACGGCCTGATCTGGAATGAGAAGGCAGCACGCGGAGCGGATAAGAACATCAGGACGTGGGGACAACTTGGGCTGACGGGCGAATGGGCAGACAAGCCCATCCACGTGCTGGGGTACAACCTGGAGTTCCATTTTACGGAGGAGATTGAGACGCGCGCCTTCGGCGGAGTGACGAGCAAGTTCAACGGCGGGCTGATCGAGTACTCCAACGCGACCAATCCGGACGGCACTCTGAAGATCGCGGGCCAGACGATGATTGAAGATGTCGCCAAAGATCCCTATGCGATCGCGTATGTGGCTGGGGGCGAACTCTGGAAGACGCCCGCGGTAAAGACGCTGCCCATCGCGACGAAGGACGGTGGACCCTTCTATCCGCTCACGATGGACAATGTGCGGAACAGGACCTATCCCTTCTATGCAGACGTCTTCTTCTGGGTAAACCGTGACCCGAAAAAGCCTATGGATCCGAAGCTTCGTGAGTATCTGCGCTTCATCCTCTCGCAGGAAGGCCAGGCACAGATTGTGCGTGATGGGAAGTATCTACCGCTGACCAAAGAAGTGATTGAAGAGGAGCGACAGAAACTCGAATGAGTGCAGCGCTTTGAACCCATGAAAGATATTTCATTACTTCTTCAGAGGATACTCATTTGGCAAAACTAAACATTATCTGCCATCAAGGGACAGATTCACGCAGTCGTGAGCGCTGAATTACGCCTTCGGATGGAAATCCCGACTCACGCCCCGAGAGGTAGTTCCGATGTTGCGTCGTTCTCGTTTTGTTGTAGCGCTGCTGCTGATGGGCTCTTCCGGACTATTGGCCCAGATGCCAAAGCTTGACGAGGACCGGAGCAAGCTGCCTGATTATCCCTCACAGGAGCCTGTGTTTGTTCCGGGACCGCCGACGCCTGGCACAATCCGGGTCTGGGGCGACGACTTCATGGTGAAGCTGGAAGGTATATGGGAAGAGGGATTTCATCAGACGCATCCGGAGATCAAGTTCGATGACACCTTGAAGAGTTCCGCGCAGGCGCTGGGTGCGTTGTATACAAATGTGGCAGACCTCGGATTGCTGGGGCGCGAGCCGTGGCCAACGGAGATCCTGGGCTTCCAGAAGATGTATCAGTACGAGCCGCTGGGGCTGCAGGTAGCGACGGGATCGTTCCATACCGAAGGTAAGACGTGGCCGTTCATTATCTTTGTCAATAAGTCGAACTCCATCTCAAGGCTCACGCTACAGCAGCTCGACGCAATCTATGGCACGGCGTTGCGGCGCGGTGCGAAGGAGCGCATCACAACCTGGGGACAGCTTGGCGTCACAGGCCCGCAGGCGACCCACCGGATCCATGTCTACGGTTACGACATGATCATTCCAGGATTTACATATGCGTGGCAGCAGAATGTGTTCAAAGGCAGCGACCAGTGGACCGGCGATCTGCGCGAGTATACCAATGCCCATCAACCTGACGGCAAGCTGATCCACACGGCTGGCGACCTGATGCTGAACGACCTCGCGAAGGACCCCGATGGGATTGCCTTCACAGGCCTGCAATTTACAAACCCGGGGGTGAAGTACCTGGCGATCGCAGAGAATCCGGCCGATCCATATGTGACGCCGTCGTTGCTGACGACTGCGAACCGCACCTATCCGATGGTGCGGTCGATCTACATCATGCTGAACAAGAAGCCGGGCGAGCCCGTCGATCCGAAGCTCCACGAGTTCCTTAGATATGTCCTCAGCCGCCAGGGACAACAAGACGTGATGAAAGAAGGCGACTTTCTGCCACTCACGCCCGAGCTTCTTCAGGAGCAACTCAAGAAACTGGAGTGAGTTCGTTCGCCGAAGCCCCATCAACACACAAAGCATTCATGATTCAGCATCGCCGGAGATGAACGACATGCGCATCAAGAACACCAACACGAGTAGAAGAGCGAACGTCCAGATCAAAAGTTCAGCGATCTGGAATCAGCAGTCAATGGCGCCTCATTCGTCATTCCTAAGAAAAATGATGCTGGCGTTGTGCTGCGTGTTTACGCTTTGTGCGTCGGCTGCGGCGCAGGTCTCCGGCGGCAGTATTACCGGTACAGTGACTGACCCCTCCGGCGCAGTCGTTCGCGGAGCCACGGTGCGCATAGTGAACCGCGGGACGGGCATCACGCAGACGTATACAACCAGTTCCGCGGGCTTGTTCGCGGAGCCCAACATCGATCCCGGCAACTACGATGTGATATGTGAGGCCCAGGGATTTGCGACTGAAAAGACAGAGGCATTGGTCGACGTTGGACACAATACCGTAGTGACCTTGAAGCTGCTGGTGGCAAACGCTGGGAATGAGGTCGTCAACGTCACCTCGACCACTCCAGTAGTAGACCTGGGCTCGACGCAGCTCAACCAGACAGTCGACGGCAAGACGCTTCGGGAGTTGCCGCTCAATGGCCGCGACTGGACCTCGTTGAGCATCCTCGAGCCGAACGTGCATACAGTGGATAACCAATTAAGTATCTCTTCAGGCGACAATTCGCGCTCTAATCGCGGTGTAGGAACACAGATCTCGATTGGCGGCACGAGGCCGCAACAGAACAACTACCGGTTGGATGGCATCACTACGAACGACTACTCGGGTTCGGGGCCTGGCGGCGCGCTGGGCGGAACGTTGGGTGTGGACGCGATTCAGGAGTTCACGGTGGTTACGTCGAATGCGACGGCAGATTATGGGCGCACGTCTGGCGGCGTCGTCTCGGCTGTCACCCGGCAGGGAACTAATCAGTTTCACGGCTCGGCCTACGAGTTCATCCGCAACAGCGCGCTTGACCCCTACAACTACTTCACGCCAACGGGCACGTCGGCGCCGTTCAAACGCAACCAGTTCGGAGCCAGCATAGGCGGCCCCATCAAGAAGGACAAGGCATTTTTCTTCTTCAACTACGAAGGCATTCGGCAGACCCTCACGTCAACGACGACAGACACCGTTCCCTCGCCCAACGCTGATGCCGGCCTGCTGCAATGCACACAGACCGCCAAAACACCGTTCAATAGTAGTTGCCTTACCGGTCCGGGTGGAACCGTGGAGCCGGCCGGCGGCGTCGGACTACAGCAGTACACGGTCGACCCGAATGTAGCACCTTATCTCACGCTCTTTCCGCAGGCCAACGCTGGAATCACCGGCGACACGGGAACATGGCAGTTTCGCGCCGCATCCAAGGTCAAGGAAGACCTCTATACCGGTCGCGCAGACTATACGTTCTCGGACAAGGACTCGATCCATGGAACCGCGCTCAACGACGCCTCCATCGACTCCCAGCCGGACGGCTTCAACTTCGTGCAGGAAGGCCTGGATATCACGCGGCGGCTTTACTCCATTCAGGAGCAGCATCTGTTCTCGCCAAGCGTTGTGAACTTCGCGCACGCTGGCTACGCGTACACCTTCTCTATCGCGCCTGCGTCCAATACGGCGATCAATCCGCAGGCTACGAATGCAGCGCTGGGGTTCGTGCCCACAGCGAACGTCGGCGAGATCGCCGTCGGCGGACTCAGCACATTCTTCGGTGGTGTCAACTCGGAAGGGGTCTACTCCTTCCACTTCAACAGCTACCAGGCCGGCGACGACCTCTACGTCACCAAGGGCAAGCACTCACTGCAGGCCGGATTCTCCTTTGAGCAGGTACAGTCCAACGACAGAGGCACCGTCACCAACGGCTACTACGTGTTCCCGTCGTTCCAGGGCTTTATTACAAATGCGCCGACCAGCTTTACCTCGAATATCCCCGGAAGCAGCATACCGATCTATTTACGGCAGAAGGTCTATGGTGGCTATCTGATGGACACCTATCACCTGCGAGAAAACCTGACTCTCAGCCTGGGAGTGCGGTACGAGCCGACATCTTCCGTGGGTGAGAAGTATGGCCACCTCGGCGTCATGCTAACCCCGACTGCCGCCGCGCCGAGTGTCGTGAGCCAACTCTTCCAAAATCCCACGCTCGCAAATGTATCGCCACGTGTCGGCGTGGCATGGGATCCCTTCGGTTCAGGCCGGACCTCAGTGCGTGCCGCCTATGGCATCTACGACACACTGCCTCTCACCTACTTATTCACTTTGAACACTGTCTCCGTTGCGCCGTTCGGTAGCACAGCCAACCTGAGCCCCGCGCCGGCGGGCAGCTTCGGTGCGTACTCTACCAATATGGCGAACCCCAAGCTCGCCTACAACATTGCGATCGCCAACCCCACCAACAAGGTGGCGTATGTGCAGCAGAGCTTCAACCGGCCTTACCTCGAGCAGTACATTCTGAACGTGCAACAGCAGCTCGCCCGCAATATCAGCCTGGAGATTGGCTACACCGGCTCCCACGGCATTCGTCAGCCGCTCAAGAGCAATGATGGCAACATCGTTGAGCCGACGGGGCCTGGCTCCACATTGCAGAATCTGATCTGGCCGGCTCTCGTGCCGACAACGGTTGGAAGCAAAACAACCTACGCCACCAGCGGCACCAAGCTCAATCCCGCCGTCGGAGCAGAAGACACCACGGTCTTCAACGAGTCCACTACTTACAACGCCTTGAACGTTGCCGTTCGCGGGTCTGGCAAGAACTATAGATTGGGAGCATCCTATACCTGGTCGAAGTCGCTGGATGAGTCGTCCTCCTCCAACGGTGGAACCAACTTCACGAACTCGCTGATCGCTCCATTGCCGAACTATGTGGCTCGGTTCAAGGGACCGTCCGACTTCAACGTGCAACAGAACTTTGTGCTCAATGGTCTCTATACGCTTCGCGGAGTCGATGGCAAGGGTGAGTTGATGAAGCTCGCGACGGAGGGATTCCAGCTTGGCGGAATTGTTCGCGTGGCCACTGGCCTTCCCTTTACACCGCTGATCTCCGGTGATCCGCTGGGGCTTTCCAGCGCGAACACATTCTCTCTCCCCGACCGCGTCTTTGGTCCCGGCTGCTACGGCAATCCCACAGACCTCACGCAGCGTAGCCCATCGCAGTCCGTAAATTTCTTGAAGCGCCAATGCTTCGCGTATCCCATGCCGATCCCTGGCCCCAACGGCACCTACTTCCCACGCATTGGCAACGAGGGGCGCAACTCCGTCTATGGCCCCGGCGTCACGACCATGGATCTTTCGCTCGTAAAGAGCACTGCTGTTCCAAAGTTCGGGGAGCTGGCGCGCGTGGAGTTCCGTGCCGAAGCCTTCAATGCTCTCAACCACCCCAACTTCCAGGTGCCGGCACGCGCGAACTCTGTGATCTATAAGGCCTCAACGAACCCTGCGGTCGCCGGTGCGGCTTCTCAGCTACCGCTGCTCACGGTAACCTCTACGCCCGAGCGTCAGATCCAGTTCGGGTTGAAGCTCATCTTCTAGACTCTCTTCGGCAAAGGGCGGCGACCATTGCCTATGGTCGCCGCCCTTTCATTTCTTCGTGGCCGAGGAGCCTAGGGAAGCTTCTCGCGACCCTCTTCGACGGCTCGCGGTGTGAGCGGGAGGAAGATGTTTTGCCCAGCCACGGCCTGCTGGCCCTGCCGGCTCAGAATGAAGCGAAGGAACTCCTCAATCTCAGGACGCAGCGGCTTGCCCGGAGCGGCGTTGAAGTAGATATACATGGAGCGTGTGAGGGGATAGCTGCGGTCAGCCACATTTGCCCGCGAGAATGTAACATAGGGCGCGCCCGGCCTCGAAGCAAGCGCAAGCGATTTCACCTCAGGAGTCAGCGCGGCAACGCCACTGTAAGCGATCGCATACTTATCCGTACCGAGGTCCTTCATCATCTTTTCATCGGAGGAGACTACCGGCCTGTCATTGGCGTCGTAGGTATTCTCATACTCCTTCAGGTCGCAGTTCCAGCGCGCGCCGCCCGGCAGCGTCGGTCCACCTGCAGCGGGTGCCTGCAGGACCTTCAGTTCAAAGAAATCGGCGATGTTGTTGGTCGTGGGATAGCCGAAGACATGAATCGGTTTGTTGGCCCATGCTCCGGTGAGCCCGAGTCGCCCCCACGTGCGTAGGTTGCGGCCCGGGCCACAGCCGAAGATCTCCGCTGCCTGTTGCAGCGTCAGGTGCGAGAGCGGGTTCTGCTGGTTCACGAAGATGCCCAGAGCGTAAGCCTCGTACTGCGTGTCGTAGCTTCCTGTAGCTGTGACGATCTCGGTCGGATCGTACTTGAACATGCGCCGGAAGGACAGATTTTCGAGCGGCGCGATCTCGCGGCCCAACAGCCCCAGATCGGCGAGGTCGAAGACCAGTGCAGGAATTCCATGCACGGTGCTGGTGAGGTTGTCCTTGAAGGTGACGCCGGGCTGGTACTTGAGGAAGCCGCGCTCCCAGTTCTGGAGCATCACTCGTTGGTGGTAGTCGCCGGCAATGCGGATGGTGCCAGAGACCTGCACTCGAGGCACATACTCCGGAATCGACGAAAGGTCCTGTGTTTGGGCGGTGCCCGCCCCCAGGACGAGCCCTAGCAACGCCATCGCAGAGACAGCTTTCATGGTGTTCCTCCAAACGATTCTGCAGGAAGAGACCGACAGGCTGTGTTCAGCGAAGTCTACCGCAGCGTTTTCAGACCTTCCTGAACCGTGGCGGCATCCAGTGGCAGATATTTGCCGTCCTTCTGCAGCAGCTCCTGTCCCTGCTTACTCAGCACGAAGCGCGTAAACTCGCGGATCTTTGGGTCGACGGGCCTGCCCGGGACGATGTCGATCCAGAACGACTGGCCACCCCAGAGTGGATAGCTGTGATCCTGGAGGGTGTCCATTGAGTAGTGGACGAACGGACCCGCGTCGGTCTCGGCGACGTCGAGAATCTTGATGTCCGTGGGAAACTTCGGATGGTAGCGAACGTAGCCGATGCCGTTCGGGTCATCGCGAACATGGTCGACGATCTGGTCAGCCTCGAGGTAGGTCTTGCCGTCGGGCTTGGTGTAGTTGCCGAAGCCCAGAAAGTTCTCGTTCCACTTGTCGGTGGAGTGCAGGACCTTGTCGGAGAATTCGAGAGCGGTGGCATAGCGGAGGCTGTAGCCATAGGTATCGATGGGCTTGTCCGCGAGCGGCCCGGTGACGCCAAGTTGGCCCCATGTGCGAATGTCCCTTTCGGGTCCGCGGGCGAACTCGGGATGCCACGTCGTCGCGATCCACCCACCTGCGCGTTGCGAGCCGAAGATGCCGTCGAGTTGCGTCATGCTGATCTTCGTTAGGGGGTTTGCCTTATTGACGACGATCACCATGTTGTTCTGCCATCCGACGACGTCATAGGATCCGGTAAGGATAGTGATGCCGGTCGGCGTATGCCCCTTCAGCCGCTGATAGGACAGGTAGTCGTAGAAACTCGGCTCGTGGGTGATGCCGATGTCCGCCTTGTCGAAGGCGAGGCAGGGAATTGCGGTCGCTGCGGTCTGGAGATCGTACTGGATCGTGATGCCGGGTTGGAGTTTTTCAAAGGCATCCTTCCACCAGCCGCCGAGGGGCGAGTCCCCGATGTAGTTGTTGCCGCAAATGCGGAGAATGCCGGTCGGATGGCCTTCGGGCTTGTAGTCGGGCAGGCCGCTGAGGTCGAACTTGCGCGTATAGGCGGGGTTGGCCGCGATAGCCGCCATGCGGGTCCGGCGCTCGATCGAGGAACCTTCCGGGTACTTCTTTGACTCTGCGTTGGGCTGGTACTTGTCGTCCATCTGACCGTGAGCTACTGCGGCACAGAGAAGGCTCGAGAGCAGAACGGCGGTGGAAGCGAGCGTGGAATGGCGTTGCATGAAGGTCCTCTCAACGGATGTGCTTGACGCCTGAAAAATGGCAGAAAGACGCCGGAACAAGCGTCGTTTGTACAGATGAAAGTCTATAGAAGCGAAGATGAGAGATTGTTCATTCGAGCTGCTTCCGCGCAGCCGCCGCGGCCGCAGGGTTAAGTGGCAGGAAATCGCTCTGCGTCTTGACCAGCGTTTGCCCTTCGGCGCTGAGCACAAAGCGCAGAAACTCGGCGACTTTGGGGTCAACAGGTTTATTCGACGCGCGACGGATGTAGATGTAGACTCCCCGCGCCAGAGGGTACTCGCCGGAGATGACGGTGGACTCACTCAGACCAACGGGTGCTCCGGAAGCCGCGACGGACAGGGCCTTAACTCCAGGGCTGGGAGAGGCTAGAGTGGCGATGGCGAGTCCATCAGGGTCGTGCTGAAGCGCGTCCCGGATCTGTCGTGTAGCCGTATAGACGTTGCCGTTGCCAAGCGACCGGTCTTTGAACTCATGCACGATGCGCCAGTTCCAGCAGTCCCCCTTGCCCAGGATCGCCTGCTGGAGGAATGCGCCGGTGCCAGTCTGATCGTCATAGAGATAGGCATGAACTGGCCGCTGAGCCCATGCTCCCGTAGCGCCGGCCATGGCCCAGGTCACGGCGGCGTGCTTATCGGTGGGACACCCAAGCACCGTAGCGAGCTGGGTCATGCTGATCTGCTGCAAGGGGTTCGCGCGCGAGACGAGCACGGCCAGCGCGGGAGTATGGCCTTCGGTCTGCAGGCTGCCATTCATCACCTGGATACCAAGCGGCTTGACCCTGTAGACCCACTCGAAGCCGATGATCTCGTTGACGGATGCAGGGCGGCCCATGAGCGACAGGTCAGACGTGTTGGTGATGATGCCGGCCATGCTGGTCGCTGTGCCCAGAAGCGTGTTCCGAAAGGTGATCTCGGGGTGATGCCTGCGAAAGGCAACCTCCCAGGAGGTCATGATGCCCCGCATCGCATCGTCACCCCAGCTACGAATGACCTCGGATTCCAGTGGAGCAGGGGAGTGGGCGGCCGGGGACATTTGCTGAGCGCTGCCCATGCACGGCAGCAGCAGGGCTATCAGCCCGCCGAGCAACAACTGAGCTGGCGCGCGAGAGGTCAATTCAGCTTCTCCAGCTCTCGGCGGTCCGCCCCGGGCGCCATGGGCAGATACTTGCCATTGCGGACGATGTCCTGCTGGCCTTCATAGCTGAGGATGTAGCGCAGAAACTCCAGCACCTTTGGGTCGACCGGCTGTCCCGGCACGCGATTGATCTCCGCCGGAATGATGCGTCCGAGCGGATATTGACGGGCGATCAATGTCTCCTTGGTTGCTGCATAGAAGGGACCGGCGGCGGTGCGGCCAATCAACAAGGGCCTAGTCGCGGTGTCCTTGAGATAGCGGACGTTGGAGAGAGCGATACCATTAGGATCTCTAGAGAGGTCGTCGAGGATCTGCTGGCCGCTGTCGTAGATGGTGCCGTCAGCGCGGTGAATGTGCGCATACTGCTTCATTCCGCACCGCCAGCGATGGCTTCCGTGCAGGGCGGCGCGCTCCACGAAGGTGGAGAAGATGTCCGACTCATACCAGCCATAGAGATGGATGGGCTTGTCGGCCCACTCGCCGCGCAGGCCAAGCTGGCCCCAGGTCTCGATATTCGTCGACTTGCCGCCGTCGTGATAGGCAAAGATCCTGTCGATCTGTTCGAGCGTGAGATGGGAGAGCGGGTTCTTCTGGTTCACGAAGACGCCGATGGCGAAGTCGAAGTTGCGCACATCGACGCTGCCGGTCGCGATCTCGATCTCCGTTGGCGCATAGTGCTTGGCCTGCTTGAAGGCAGCAGTCTCGAAGGGATAGATCTCCTGACCGAGGATGGCAATGTCACCCTTATCGGTGTAGAGCGCCCCCATGGCGGAGGCGGTACCGTACATGTCGTATTCAAACTTCACGCCCGGCTGGTACTTCGCGAATCCGTCTTGCCATGACTTCACCAGCATGCCCATGAAGTCGAGTGTCGGGGCGCCATGGCCCCACAGCCGAATCGTTCCCGTGACCTGCTGATCAGGATGATAGTGAGGCAGTTCATTCAGGGCGCGTTGTTCGGCCGTGAGCTGCTGGTCTTGCTGACTGTGCGCAACCGAGAGCAGGAACAGGCAGAGCATGGCGGCGATCCGACGATTCTGCAGCCTCCGTGCGATTCGAACTATGGGTGTTCCCGCTTGCATGCAACTCCCTGGGTCGTCACTCAGCGGCGGTGGATCATCATCGAATGCCGACTCGATGCGAGTCTCGGCACGCCTCATGAAGCTCGGATTGAATGGCGATGAAAATTTGTTTCCTGAGAGGTGATTGCTCTCCTTGACACAAAATTGATCGGACCAAACTCTTCAACTGTTGCCTAATCGCCGAGTCACTTACCGAGGACGAATCAGTGAAAGTCATGCGAACGCAGCTCCATCGCGCTATCGACCAGCGCCGTGAGCCTCAGCGCTTTCACATGAATTACTCCGTCCTGATTTTGCAGGATGCCCTCTGCTAAGAGAAACTTGCTGCGCACAACAGTCAGCCGCTCCCGCTCGTAGAGATCGGGTGTCACGATGACGTTCGCAATGCCTGTCTCATCTTCCATGGAGAGGAAGATGAAGCCCTTGGCAGTACCGGGGCGCTGGCGGGCTATGACACATCCTGCCGCTTTGACGTACTCACCATTCTGGCAGCGGCGAAGCTCTACGGCTGAGAGCACATTTCTCGACTGCAGTTCCTGCCGTCGAGAATGCATCGGGTGTTTCCCGACGGTGAGGCCAGTCCCTGCATAATCGGCGACTAAACGCTCCTCAGTATTCATCTGAGCTAAGGGCAGAGAATTGGAAGGTTCCCTGAGCCAGTCGCTATTCTGCCGAAGCAGCGGCCCTTCCGGTTTGCCGGCGCGTTCTACCTGCCAGAGTGCATCCCGCCGATGCCCGATTCCGTCGAGCTTGTTGAGAGCGCCCACCCGCGCCAGCAGCGTCAGCTCTTTGCGGTTGAGCAGGGGAACGCGCAACGCGAGGTCTTCCGGAGAGCGGAAGTTGCCGTCTTGCGAACGAGTCGCAACGACGGCCTCTGCGGACTGACGCCGCAGGCCCTTCGCGTAACCCAGACCCATTCGTAGCGAAAGCGCACCATCGACCTCATGTTCGATGGTGCAAGCCCAATCCGACACCTGAATGTCGATTGGCCTCACGCGCAGTCCGTGACGTTGCGCGTCTTTCACCAGCACGGTGGGCATATAGAAACCCATCGGTTGGTTGTTCAGGATCGCGCAGGTAAATGCGGCGAGATACTTCACTTTCAAATAGGCCGAGGCATACGCAATCAGCGCGAAGCTGGCCGCATGAGACTCAGGGAACCCGTATAGCGCGAACGAGCTGATGTTCTGGATGATGTTCTCTTGCGTTGCCAAGTCGATTCCGTTGGTTGTCATACCCGCGCGGAGCTTGCCTTCGAGATTCTTCATCCGCTCCCATGACCGCCGCATCCCTACGGCGCGGCGCAACTCTTCCGCCTCAGCTCCGGAAAAGTTGGCAACTGTCATCGCCATGCGTAGCAGTTGCTCCTGGAAGAGCGGAACACCGAGCGTCCGCTTGAGTACGGGTTCCAGCGAAGGATGCGGATACGTCACGGGCTCTTTCTTCTGGCGACGCCGCATATACGGGTGCATCATCTTCCCGACGATAGGGCCGGGCCGAATGATAGCGACCTGGACGACAAGATCGTAGAAGCGCGTCGGACAGTTCCGGGGCAGGGATGCCATTTGGGCGCGGCTCTCCACTTGGAACATGCCTACAGTGTCGGCCTGTTGCAGAACTTTATAGACCTCCTCATCCTCCGGCAGTTGGGCGAGGTCCACGGACTCGCCGTAGTGCCTGGGGATCAGCTCGATGCAGTCCTTCAGCACAGCCATCATGCCGAGACCGAGCAGGTCCACCTTGATGATGCCGAGGTCGGCGCAGTCTTCCTTGTCCCACTGGACGACAGTGCGGCCGGGCATGGATGCGCGTTCGAGGGGGACGACACAGTCCAGCTTGCCCTGGCAGATAACCATGCCGCCGGAGTGCTGGCCGAGATGACGCGGCAGGTCCTGCACTCGCATACACAATTCAAGGTATTTGGCGATGCGCGGATGCTTCAGGTCGAAGCCAGCATTTTGGAAGGAGTGCATCATGGTATCGCTCTTGCCGCGCCACTCCCATTGGCTGACCAGACCAGACAAGCGCCCCAGCGACTCCTGATCGAAGCCGAGGGCCTTGCCGACCTCCCGGGCCGCGGACTTGCCGCGATAGCTGATGACGTTCGCCGTCATGGCCGCGCCAAGCTCTCCGTATCGCTGATAGACGTATTGAATGGCCTGTTCGCGCTTGTCTTCGGACGGAAGGTCGAGGTCGATGTCCGGCCACTCGCCCCTGCTCTCGCTCAGGAACCGCTCAAAGAGTAATTCCATCCCTACCGGGTCAATGGCCGTGATTTCGAGCGCGTAGCAGACGGCGGAGTTCGCCGCGCTGCCTCGGCCTTGAATCAGGATGTCGTTACTCTTACAGAAGCAGACGATGTCCCAGACGATGAGGAAGTACCCGGCAAAGCCTAGCCGAGCGATCAGGTCGAGTTCGTGATCGACCTGCTTCTTCGCTCGCTCCAATAAACCAGGATCATTCTTCGGTCCGTAACGGCGCATAACGCCTTCGGAGACTCGCTTTCTCAAGAAACTGTCCATTGTTTCGCCATCCGGGACTGTGTAGCGCGGAAACTCGTAGCCTAGATCGTCGAGTTGGAAACGGAGCCGGGTCGAGAGTTCCAGGCTCTGTTCGACAGCTCCAGGCAGATCTCGGAAGAGCGCAACCATCTCCCGCGGCGAGCGCAGATGCCGCCGATTATTGAGAGCCAGTAGACGCCCAGCGCGGTCGAGATCAGTGTGATGGCGAATTGCCGTGAAGACATCGAGGATTTCCCGGTCATAAGCCGTGGCGTATCGGACTCCATTGGTGGCAAGCACCGGCAGCTTCAAAGACCGTGCGATGCAGATGGCCACTTGATTGCGCCACTCCTCCTCGCGTTCCCTGTGGCGTTGGACTTCGACATACACACTGTCTTTGCCGAAGATTCTTACCAGCCGTTCGGCTACTTTGCGGCCTGCTTCCTCGCCTCCGCTGACGAGCGCTGCGGCCAATGGGCCTTCGTCTCCACCTGTGAGGCAAACCAGGCCGGCAGAGTATCTTTGGAGGTCATCGAAGGTAGCCGCACCTTCGCACTTGATACTCTCCCGTATCTTGAAGCGGGTGATGAGATGACAAAGATTCTGATAGCCGATCCGCGTCTCGCATAAGAGAGGTAGCCTTGCAGGTTCGGCAGGATGTAGGTGCGGGAGCCATGCGGGAGGCGTAAGCCGGTTTCCGAAGCTCGACACTGCGATCTCTGCCCCAACGTGAGCCTGTACACCGTTCCGCTTCGCGCTTGTGTGAAACCGTGCCGCACCATAGACGCCGTTACGATCGAGCAAAGCCATGGCGGGCATCTCCAGTTCGACGGCCCGCTTGATAAGCTCATCAGGCTGCGAAGCACCTTCAAGGAAGCTGAAGGCGCTTGAGGAGTGTAGTTCGATGTATCGCTCAGTCATAGAGCGTCACCACCTGCCACGACTGTTCTTTCAGATTGCGTACCAGGCAGCAACAGAGCATCGTGCTTTCGCCGGACGGGGCACTTGATCGGGCAATCAGATCCCATTGCTCCAGTGCCCAGGTCTGATGGTTCCACCAATCGCCTTCGGCCAGCCACGGGCCGTATGCTTGCTCCACTTCATATCTGCAATCTCGAAAAATTAAGGATGCCGGTTGCCGATCGCGTAGCGTGACCGACGCCCTCTCCGGTGGACGGAGTTGCCGCATCGCTGCCGAGGAGGTAACAGCTACGGATGAGGATCTGTGGACTGATGGTACTTTGAAGGGCTCAACACGAAAGCCGTCCGGCTGATTTGTGTCTCGCAGAACGGGCGAGCCCACGCACTCATCCCCCACCAAAGCGCGGATGCGAGCAAGCGTTACATCCAGTCGCATCGGCTCCGGCAGTTGCGGAGAGAACAAGCCGAGTTGCACTTTGCTGGTACTGCCCGGTTCGGCGAGGAGCGTGACCGCGACAATCGCGGCCTGGGGCGGATGCGCCTCAAGATCGAGATGCAGCAGCTTGATCCAGATCGGGCGATCATTCGTGGGAAGGGCTGGTCGTACTGATCGGACATGCGTGGAGCCGCCCTCCAGATATAGCGTGATCGTGATCGATGCAAGCGCAAGGACGCGAGCCATAGCCCGGAGTGTGAGCTGTTCGAGCATAACTCCCAGGACAAAGAGGAGAGAGTCTAGCTGCTCTACTGGCGTATCCAACTCCATCCACTCCTGGAGTTCAAAGGCCACTTCATGTGGCACGAAGTGATGTGCAAGTTCGCCCCGAGCCAACTGGCGAAGGCGGCTGCCTTCCTGCCCGATACGCGAGATTAGCTCCTTTTCTGGAAGAGCGGCCAAGGCGCCGAGGGTGCGGATACCCCACAGAGCGAACGTCTCTGCGTGCTCGCTCGACATGCTCAAAACTTTGAGTGGTAACGGAGCGAGAGCTGGGCCTTCGTTGCCGGGTGGAATGAAAACGATACGTGAAGAAGAACCGCGAACATAGGACAGGGCAGCGTAGAAGTTCCCGCTAATGGCAACCGACGCGCTCACGCCAAGAACTTGTACACGGCGCAACAACTCCCGCGCCAGCACTTCAGGGGGGCCAAGCAGTTTCTCTGTTCCCTCAATATCAATCACACTGAGAAAGGCGTTGCCCTCGCTACAATCTTCGACGCGCGGGGAGAATGCGCCCGCACACTCCAGCATGACGGCGTGTGTCGAGGCCTCTTCCGCGCGTGATCTCGGAAGCACAATCAACGAGGAGAATGTGTCCAGATCCACTCTCGTCATCCCACGGACAATCCCCAGATAGCGGGCCTTCGCATTGAAGGAGCAGACTATTTGCAGCGGAGGCTCGCCGTCAATGACAACGACGGGCCGCTTTCGCAGCTCTGGCCGCAATCGCAAGACCGCTTGCGCCGGAAACTCCTTCGCATAGAGACACGCATACAGTTCGCTGTCATGATTCATCGGATGCCTGCCCATGCTGTTTTGCTTTGCCAATCGGCACCGCTCGCGCGTTGCGGAGGCTTGCGAAAGGGAACTAACTTTGCTGAGGCTTCGGTGAATCGATCGCGCGATACCTCGACATGGCGTTCAAGACCGGCGAGCACTGTACTCTCCACAGAGAGCGGCGGGCCTGCCTGTAGACGCAAGACAAGACCCGCGCTGCTCTTCGAGCAGGCGTGTTGCGTCAGCAGGAGAACGCTTGTCCGGCTTCGCTCCGCAGCAGCGCCATATCGAAACCACGTCGCCAGCGGTATACGCAAGACGTGCTCAGGCGCAATGCTTCCCAGGTCCAACACGATTGCGCTGAATCCACCCGCTTGCAGAAGCAGGTCGGTGACACGCAATGCCTGCTCGATCCTCGACCAGGGCTTTGCAGTGCGGATTGAAGGGGTAAAGCGCTTGGAGCGCCTGAAGGTGTGCGGCTCAACCGTCTCCCGTTCGACCCGAATCCTTCGTTGCGGTTCGGCGCAACGGGGAGCGGCGGCGGCATCGCGTCGCAATAAGTCGCTGACTCCATCGGACAGTCCCTTTGCCTCCGTGCGCGGATGCGGGCCGAAGCCGCCACCGTGCAGCCCCCTCTTCGCTGCAGGTGGAGCAAGATACTTCTCAGGCAATGCGAAGTTACGTTGAGGAAGTGACGCGGGTTGGCAGGCAGGCTGTACGCCGCAGCGAACCCAGAGAAGTCGTTTCAGGTCGATGCCGGATGCAGCGGCGGACTCTGGACTGAGCGCGTTTGACACGTCGATCCACGCGCAGACTCTCTCTGCCCGCGTGAGTTGCGCCAGGAACGATAGGGCGAGTGCGGTTCTGCCGGAGCACTCCGTCCCAATCATCTCCGTTACCGCGCCCACCGGCAATCCGCCATCCATGAGGGCATCAACCGCAGCGATCCCCGTAGACACGACTTCACGGATGGTCTTCGCCGCAGGTGTGAGCGCGGATGGGATTCGGTCTGCCAGAGCAGATTCGATTTGTGTACGGAGGGCAGCAGCGGTGCTCATAGTATTCGCCATATGTTCGCCTATCGAGTCGGGATGTACAAATCCCAAATGCAATCAAAACTGTGCAGTTGTTCCATAAGTAATTGAAGATAAAATGCTTACGGCGCAACGATTTTATGTAAGGGTGTTGCGTTGGGAGGCAATATGGGACGCTTTAAAAAGCGATGGAGAGAATAAACTCACCACCGGACGTCGCCCAGTCGATCGGCCGGCACCGGCGGTTTCGTGAGCAAGAGTGATGGATTGAAAGACCGGCGGGCAGCGCGATTTAGAGTCTTCTGCTTCTTTCATCTTGAGTTCAGGCGCCCTTCATTTGGAGAGCCGATAACTACCACGTTTGAAACTGTCCCCCAAAGAACGGCCTGCAGTCAGGTTGCAGTGGTTTGCAGTAGGCCGCCCTGTGCTGTCGAACATGTTGGTGAATCGAATCGCACGTACGCTCCTGGCTTGCCTTGTGGTGCTGGGGCTGGGCGCGGCGCAGGCGCAGTCCACGGAGAAATCCCTCGACCTCGGCACGGCACAGGACAATGCGGCACTGACGCTGGTAGGTCGCATCCTGGTGCCCAATATGACTGGCACATGGGACCACGTGACTGCCAATGCCGCCACAAGCCGGCGGTTTGCCTTCGCGCAGGAGGACAACCAGGTGCGGGTCTTCGATCTGGAGGCGAGCAAACCACTGTTTACGATCAGTGGCGGTTTCAACCGTCCGCAGGGGCTGTACTACGTGACGGGCAAGCGTGTGCTGGCAGTGACCAACGGCAAGGACGGCACGCTGCGTTCGTGTGATGGAACGACATACCAGCCGATCTAGATCCCGGCAGAACGAAGGACAGGGGAGTGCAAATGAAGAGCAAGCAGTGGTGGCGGGCGCTGAAGCGTGGCGCAATCTCATTCATCCTGGCGGGCGTATGTGGCGCGTCCGTGGCGCAGGTGGCCGCGCCGCAGAAGCCGTCGCGCGGGCTGAAGGTCACCGCCGCACCGGTGATCCCGGACCCGCCGGAGCTAGCGGCCATCAATGCGCGGCGGATTGCTGAGCTGACGCCTTACAACAACCACAGCGATGCTGACCATCTGCATGGCGTGATCCGTATCCATGGGACGGAATTGACGCAGCATCTGATCCATCTTTGGGAGGATGGGTTCCTGAAGCAGCACCCGCTGCCGCGGTTCAATGACCTGATGTTGCCGACGGGATTTTCGGGGTTGGCAGCGGATACGGCGGACATCAACGTGATGGGGCATGATGCGTGGTACTCGGATCTGAAGGGGCTGGAACAGATGTGGGGCTATGACCCGCAGCCGGTGGTGTATGCGACAGGAGCTTTCAACCTGCGCAAGGGCAACACGCCGGCGACGATCTTCTTCGTCAACAAGGACAATCCGCTCGCCGGCCTGACGGTCGACCAACTGGACGGCATCTTTGGGGCCGAGCGCAGCGGCGGATGGAAGGGAACGCACTGGGACACGTCCGTGGCGCGCGGGCCGGAGAAGAACATACGTACCTGGGGACAGCTGGGGCTGACCGGCGAGTGGGCGGACAAGCCGATCCATGTCTTCGGGCTGGACGCGACGCTGTCGAACTGGTCGGAGATGATCCAGAAGCTTGCGTTCCACGGCGGCGACAAGTGGAACCCGGAGATGCATGAGATTGTGCGCGGCGGCGTGGAAGTGCCGGCAGACGCCGAAATTGTGGCGGATGTGGCAGACGACAAGTACGCTATCGGCTTCAACCTGGCGCGAGTGGTGCAGCACAATCCCGGCGTGAAGGCCGTGCCGATTGCGTGGACGGCGGCCGGCCCATATGTGCAGGCCTCTGACCAGACGTGCTATGACCGGTCGTATCCCTTCGCGAACGAGTTGGAGATCTATATCAATCATCCGCCGGGCCAGCCGATCGCGCCCCGCATCAAGGCCTTTTTGATTTACATACTGTCGCGTGAAGGCCAGCAAGCCGTGGCGGAGGACGGGATGTACATCCCGCTGAACCCCGAGGTCGCCGCGCAGGAGATAGCGAAGCTGCAATAGGACGTTGTGATGAAGGATGGTTCCACAATGAAGAAGCAATGGTTGGCAGGCGCGGCGCTGGTTTGTGCGGTGGCGGCAGGTGGCGCGTGGTCGCAGGATCTGCCGCGGTACAAACCAGCGCAGCAGCTGACGGGGGAGATACGGCTGTGGGGGTCGCCTTCCATGCTGCGGCTGATGCGGTTGTGGGAGGACGGGTTCCGGCAATATGAGCCGAACATCGTGTTTCAGAACGACCTGAAGTCGACAGCGACGGCGCAATTCGGCTTGTTTGAGTCGGTGGCGGATCTGGCGGTGTCGGCGCGGCACCTGTATCCATATGAGTACTACGGTGTGTACCGGCGTTCGCTGCTGTATCCGGTGGAGGTGACGGTGGCGACGGGCGCGACCCAGGCCGTTGGAAAGTCGACGGCGCTGGCGATCGTGGTGAACAAGGCGAACCCCATCGAGCATGTTTCTCTGGCGCAGCTGGATGGAATCTTCGGCACGGCACGGACGGGCGGATGGCAGGACCTGGTGTGGGCGGACTCGGCGGCGCGCGGACCGGAGAAGAACCTCCGGACCTGGGGGCAGATGGGGCTGACGGATAAATGGGCAGGACGACCGATACATCCTTATGGGCCGCCGGGAATCTATCCCGGAGGGCAGACATTCTTTCAGCGCACGGTGATGGGCGGAGGCGACATGTTCGCGGAGACGCTGCGCGAGTACCAGGACCGGCGCGCGATGCTGCAGGCGCTGGCGAGCGATCCGGACGGAATCGCCTATGTGGCGCTGGGCAATGCAACGCCGGAGCTGCGCGCGAAGTTGAAGGTGATCCCTGTGGGCGCGACTGACGCTGGGCCGTTCGTGCCGCTTACACGTGCCACAGTCACGGACCATAGCTATCCACTGGCGCGCTATGCATATCTTTATTTCGCACCGGACGGGCCCGGTGGTGTGGCTAAGCCGATCGATCCGAAGCTAAGGGAGTTCCTGACATATGTACTGAGCCGCGAGGGACAGGCGCAGGCGGAGAAGGAAGGCGACTATCTGCCGCTGACCGCGGAGACCGCCAAGGCGCAGATGTCAAAGCTGAAGTGAGCGGCAGACTCACTGAAGCTGGGCGCGCTGCTGCTGCACGAGCTCGACGGTGAGGGGAAGGTAGTCGCCCTCATGGCTGACGGCCTCCTGGCCCTCACGGCTGAGGATGTAAGAGAGGAACTCGCGCACCTTGGGGTCGATGGGCTTGCCGGGGGCGCGATTGATGTAAATGGGAATGTCGCGCAGCAGGGGGTAGGTGCGGTTGACGGTGTTCTCGCGGGTGGGAGCGACGTACGGGCCCCCGGGACGGGCGGCGATGGCCAGAGGCTTGATGTCCGCTGTGGCATAGCGAATGCCGGAGTAGGCGAGGCCGTACTTGTCCTGGGCCAGAGCGTTGAGGATGCGCTTGCCGCCGGGAGTGAGAGTCTTGCCGTTGGCGTCCGTGATGTTGTCAAACTGCTGGATGTCGCAGTTCCAGCGGGTGCTGCCCCCCATGGCGGCCACGGAGAAGAAGACGCCAAAGCCGCTGTCGTTCGCGTAGGCATAGAGATGGATAGGCTTGTTCGCCCACTCGCCGGTGAGGCCCAGGTCGCCCCAGGTGCGCAGAGCGCGGGGCGCGCCGAGTTTGCGCTCGGTGCCGAAGATGGCGTCGAGTTGCTGGAGTGTGAGCTGCTTCAACGGGTTGTCCTTGTGTACGAAGACGACCATAGGAAAGGTCTTGCCTTCCACGTCATAGGCTCCGGTTGCGGCGACGAAGCGGGTGGGGTCGTAACCAAAGGTCTTGGTAAAGCCGAGGTTCTCAACCTGCCAGCTGTCGCGGCCCATGTAGGCGAGGTCGGCGTGACCGGCGTAGAGGCCGCCGAAGCCGGTCGCGGTGCTGTAGAGGTGGTCGTCAAACGTGATACCGGGCTGAACCTTGTGGAAGCCGGCCTCCCAGCGCTTCTGGAGATCGATCATGCCGTCGTTGCCCCAGACGGTGAGCGTACCGGTGACCTGGGTTGAGGGCGTGTAGGGGGGAAAGGCGGAGAGGTCCTGCGCGGCGATGGGGGCCGCAGCGAGCAACAGAGCGAGGGAGAGCAGCGAGGTGCGGTTCATGGGTGTCCTTCCGGCGAGTGTGTGCTTGTGTGCGAGGCTACTCGAGCTTCTTCAACTGCTCCTGCGCGACTTCCGGAGTGATCGGAAGATACCCGCCGTCCTGTAGCACATTCTGCTGGCCTTCGCGGCTGAGGATGTACGTGAGAAACGCCTTGAGCTTGGGTTCCACCGGCTGGCCGGGAGGGCGATTGATGTAGATGTAGATCGATTCGACCAGAGGATAGGTGCGGTTCTCCATGTTCTCCTTCGTGGGTTCGACGAAGGGGCCGTTCGCACCGTTGGCCAGGGCGAGCGCCTTGACCTCGGTGCTCTTGCGAGCGCACTGGGGAGCGGTGTAGGCGATGCCGTCCGGGTCTTTGGCGAGGGCGTCGATGATAGACTCGCAACCCTGCGGCGGACGCGGCCCGGGTTTGAAGAGCAGGCCCACCTCGTTCAGCGCGACCTCGTGCAGATCGGGGTTCCACATATCGCCGCCCTGGAAGGCCATGCGCTGCATGGAGAGGCAGAAGCTGTTGGCGCTGAGATCGTAGCCGTAGGGGTGGATGGGCTTGTCTGCCCACTCGCCGGTTACGCCGAGTTGTCCCCAGGTACGTATGTTCTTCTCCGCGCCGCGCGCAGAGGCCGTGGACCACTGCGTGCCCTGCCACCCGCCGGTGCGCTGTGAGGCGAAGATGCCATCGAGCTGCTGGACGGTGAGCTTGGTGAGGGGGTTTTTGCGGTTGACATAGATGATGTTCGCCGGCATCTTGGCCGGAACGTCATAGGCGCCGGTAGCAACGATGATCTCGGTGGGGTCGTAGCCGTAGACCTCGTGGAAGGCGAGCGTCTCCATGGGCCAGCTATGGTGCCCCATCAGGCCGAGGTCGGCGACGCCGGTGTACAGAGCGCCGATGGCGGCAGCACCGCTGGGCAGTACATCCGCGAAGCGCAGTCCGCGCTGCTGGTCGTGGATCCCTAGCTCCCATGCAGTCAGCATCGGGAGCATGGTCTCGTTGCCCCAGATACGTATCTCGCCAAACTGATCGTTGTTGCCGTGATAGGACGGCAGCCCGTCGAGGCTCTGCGCGCAGAGCGGAGAGACCAGCAGCGCCGCGCCGAGGAGCAGGATGATGTTTCGGTTTCGCATCGCGTTCTCCTAAAGGGGTTGCGCTGTTCTGCGCGGCATCCGTTTATTGAAGCTTCTGAAGCTGCTGCCGGGCGATCTCCGGAGTGAGCGGAAGATATCCGGAAGAACGTCCTATGTCCTGCTGGCCCTGGCGGCTCAGCACGTAGGTGAGAAACTCCTTAAGCGCAGGGTCCACGGGCTCGCCGGGAGTGCGGTCGATGTAGATGTACACCGACCGTGTAAGCGGATAGCTGCGGTCGGCGACGGTGGCTCTTGTGAGCGGGACAGCCGCGCCCCCGGCAGGAGCGATGGCGAGCGGCTTCAGTGCATCTGTCTCGTCGCAGAGGCATGTGTAGCCGATAGCATAGCGGTCCTTCGTGAGGGCATCTGCGATCTGCTTGCCTTCGGGGAACTCCTGCAGGTCAGGGTTCCAGATGTCGCCGCCCTGCATCACCTGCTTGCGGAAGGAGAGCATGGGGCCCGAAGTGGGCGAGTAGATCGTCACCGGATAGCCATACACGTGGATTGGCTTATCTGCCCACTCCCCGGTCAGGCCGAGCTGGCCCCACGTGCGGAGGTTTTGATCGGCCCCGCGGGCCGCCTCAGGGTGCCAGATGAACTCCTCGTCCCATGCGCCGGTGCGCTGGTCGCCGAAGATACCGTCAAGCTGATGCAGGCTGAGTGAGTGGAGCGGGTTATCTTTGCTGACCATGATCGCGAGCGCGAAAGTGCGGTCGCTGGCCTCCGGGCTGCCGGTGGCGACCATGATCTCCAACGGCAGATGATGTTCGCGACGGAACATGACATGGCGTTCGAGCGGCAGGATGGGGCGGCTCATGAGTGCCATGTCGGCAATGTGTGCGAAGAGTGCGGCTTGCGCCGTTTCGGTGCCCTTGAGCTTGTCTGAGAAGCGGACCTGAGGCTGGAAGCGCATGAAGCCGCTCTCCCAAGCGGACATCATTCCAACCATTTCATCGCTGCCCCAGCTGCGCAGAATCACGGGGCCGTCGATGTTGAGTGTTGGCTGGTAGGCAGCGAATCCAGACGGCGCCTGTGCTGAAACCACAGGCACCATCAGGGCAAACGCCGCCAGCAGACGAAAGGAAGCAGGCCATCTCATCGGGCTAGAACAGCACCTTGAGTGCGAACTGCAACTGACGGCCGGTGGTGGCCGCAGTGGTGAGCTGCCCGGCGGTACCCGAAAGAGCACCTGTTGCCGAGAAGATCTGCAACTGCGCGCTGGCCGGGTTTGCGAAGTTGGTGTGATTAGACACGTTGAAGGCCTGTGCCTGGAACTGCAGGCGAACGCGCTCGGTGATGGCCTGGTCCTTCATTACGCCGGTGGTCCAGAAGAACAGGCCAGGGCCATCGAGGGTGTTGCGACGGCTGGTTCCGAAACGAGGGCCATTGAAACCGGCTCCATATGGAACCGTGCCCGGAAAGGCGAAGCACGCGGTGTTGATGTAGCTGATGGTGTGGCCGTTCGTGCATTTGACGGATTGGTTGACGCGGTCCGGGAACTGCAAGGTGGCCGTGCCGAGTTCACCGAGGGGGTCGCCACCAACGATGGGCGTCATGGGGATGCCAGAGCGGATATTGAAGATGTTGTTGAGTGACCAATGACGGAGGACCTCAAGGAACTTGCCTCCCTGCTTGATGTTGGGCAGCGGAGCCACGGCATTGGCCGAGAAGACGTTGCGCAGGTCAAAGTCAGAGTCCGCCCGATCCAGCGTCAGGTCAAAGGCCGGCAGGCCAGAGTTGGAGTTGGAGTAACTTGCTCCGGAGAGCGCAGAAGAGCTGTCATCGATCGAGTGCGACCAGGTGTACGCGACCTTGCCGACGAAGCCGCGCGGCGAGTTGTAGCTCAGTGACGTCTGGAGGGAGTGATAGATGGAGCTGCCGCCGAAGAACGAATCGGACTCCGTGCCGACGGCCGGATTGAGCGTAAGGGCTGCGCGGGCTGCGCCGGTGACCTTGGTGGTATCCGGCCAGTAGTAGTTGCCAGAGGAGTCCTTGCCGATGGGCGCAACGTTATTGATGTCATTGCTGGTGAAGAGCATGTGCACGCCGTGCGATCCGATGTAGCCGATAGTGAACACTGTGTTTGTAGTCAGCTGCTGCTGTACGCTAATGCTGTTCTGAATCACGTAGCTGCGGGGAGCGGTCGACGGAATGTATATCGAGCGCAAGGGCGGCGTGATGCCGGCAAAGGGGTTCGTCGGGAACGACCCGGCGGCGACAGTGGTCACACGGCCTTCATCGTAACTTGGTGCGCTGCCCAGGATCTGAATGATGAAGGTATAGTTGAGCGGCAGGTTGTCATAGAGGCCGGAGGCTGCATTGATGATGGTCTTGCCGTTGTGATACGGATCCCAGGACACACCGATGCGCGGCTCAAAGTTCTTGGTGGTGGGGTTGTTGGTGTAGAAGCTCTTCACCGGCACCGCTGCCGGCGAGGTGGTTGTAGGCAGCGATCCCAGGCGGCCAGCAGTCTCCGTAGTGTTGGTGACCATCTCGTAGCGCAGGCCCAGGTTGGCGGTAAGGTTGTTCCGCAGCTTCCAGCTGTCCTGCACATACGCCGCATAAAGGGTCTGACGCAGGTCGTGGGGCACTACGGGGGTTCCGGGCAGAGCGCCCTCAAAGAACGTAGGGGCGTTGGTCAGAAAGGCATTGACCGAGCCGAAGCTCCACTCGCCGTCCGGAAGCACGCCGCCGTAGGAGTTGTTCTGCTCACGCTCGATGTTGCCGCCGAAGGTGATCGTGTGTTTGCCGAGGCTATAGGTTGCATCGTCGTATAGCTGATAGGAGTTGTAGTGGTATCCGTTGGTACCGACGGCGCCGGAGCCGCCCTGCACTGTGGTCACTCCTGAGATCAGCAACTGGCCGACGCTGCGGCCGGGATAGTAGGCCAATCCGGGGTTGTTGATACCGGGGTTTAGCACCGCCTTCTCGTTCGGCGCAATAGCGACGGAACGGTTGTAGCCAAGACGGAAGGAGTTGGAGAGGCGCGGCGTAAACAGGTGGATCTCTTCCAGCGAGATGGTGGTACGTCGGGAGATGGCCTCGTCGTATAGCGTGTCGGTGCCGTCTGCGGCATCCAGTGAGGCCGTGTCGTACAGCATGGTGCCGTGGAACGAGTCATTCTGCGAGAAGTTGTGGTCGAGGTGCAGTACGGTCTGGTCTTCGTTGTTGACGGTCGCCGAATTGAAACTGTATATCCCTGTATTGCCGCTGACCAAACCGTTGGGCAGAGGAAACAAAGCGAGATAGGGCGGAACCTTGGCGTTGACGGCCAACTGCTGATAGCCAGCTGTGCCCGCCGGTGCAGGCGTCGCGCCTCCGGGAGTAGTATCGCAAGCGGCGTTCTGTGTCTTGCCGGCCGCGGCCTGGGTGCAGGTGACGATCCCATTGCGGGCATTGGGCGACAGTACAGTCGACTGAGACGAGACGCCCTGAGCTTGGCGGAATCCCTCATAGTTGACGAAGAAGAAGGTCTTGTCTTTGATAATGGGTCCACCGAAGGTGCCACCGAACTGGTTGCGGCGGAAGGAAGGCTCACCCGTCAGCGGGTCGAAGTAACTGCGCGAGTCAAAGACGCTGTTACGAATAAAGTCATATACGGAACCGTGAAAAGCGCTGGTGCCCTGGCGAGTGATCGAGTTGATGACGCCGCCCGACATGCGGCCGTACTCGGCGGGCGCGTCCGCTGTGATGACGCTGAACTCCTGCACGGCGTCGACACCGAGCGTAACGCCCGATACAGAGCCCGGGCCACCGTTGGCATAGTCATTGATATTCACGCCGTCCAGACGGTAGCTGTTTTGCTGTGGGCGGTTGCCGCCAATCGTAAGCTGCGCGCCCAGCCCGCGCGACAGACGTGTAGTGGCAGTTGCTGCGCCCGGGTACTGCGTGAGCACCTGCGAGACGCCGGGGTTGAGCGTGGCCAGGGATGTCCAGTCGCGGCCGTTCAAGGGAAGATCACGGGTCTGCTTGCCGTCGACCACGCCCTGTACAGAGGTGTCGCCCAGGCTTATCTGGTTGGAAGAGCTCTCCACGTTGACGGTCACTTCTGTGCTGGAGATGGTCAGAGTGATGTTGAGGTCGCGGGTTCCACCGACGGACAGAATCACGCCCTTCTCCGCCTTGGTCGCAAAGCCGTTCGCCGAGACCGTTACGTCATACCGACCGGCAGTGAGGTCGGGCGCAGAGTAGAGTCCGCCGTTGTTCGACGTGATGTCGCGGGCGACACCCGTGGTGGCCGAAGCGATATGGATGCGTGCGCCCGCGATGACAGCTCCGCTGGGATCAGAGATCGTCCCCTCGAGGGTTCCGCTGGCGCTCTGTGCAAAGACCGTTGCACAATACGGGCTCAAGACAGTGACGAGAGAAGCGAGGCAGAGAAGACGAAACTTTTTGAACATGGGGACTCCCAAAGAATTGACAAAGGCATATTTCTGGGTCGCGTCTGCGACCGTTTTTTGGACCATCAGCATTTACAGCTATCCGTCTGAGGAATGTCTGAAGTAAAGGTGAAATATCCTTCATTGGTGCAAGTGCCCCCCGATTTCCCGGGCAATCGAACCGTCCGGGCCGTATCTACTCCAGTTTCGCGCGCTCTTTCGGCACGTCCGCTGGGTCGAGCGGAAGGAAGCCATCGGTCTTGGTCAGATCACTGAGGACGTCTTGCCCTTCCTTGCTCAAAAGCAGCTCCATATACTCCTTGATCCAGGGCTCCATGGGCGTTCCCGGCTTGCGGTTGATAAGAAAGTGGATCCCGCCCGCGAGTGGGTACAGGTCGCCCTGGCCGCCGTGGGAGACCTTCGCGTCAGCATCTTGCTGGAGCGGCAGCAGCCGGACCTGGCTCATGAGCGAACTGCTGCGGTCCCAGCCCTCGTCGGTGGGAAACCATCCGGCCACGCCGATGCCGAAGGGGTCGTTGGCCACCGCGTTGATCACGTCTTCCAGCAGCGGCAGGTACTCCACGCGATGGCTCCAGACGAGGTCTTTGCCCAAGCGGTCGCGGGTGGTGGCCACCACTGGCAGCCCGTGCAGCAGCGGCATGTAGATGTGTATCTCGCGCTTGGCATAGTCAGCGCCGTTGTTGCCGACCGGCGCTTCGTGGAACTTGATTTCGCTCCAGCGCGTGATATCGCCGTGGGGTGAGCCGCTGGTGAGTATCCCCGCGAGTTGCTCCAGTGAGATGGCGGGCACCGGATTTTTGGAATTGACCCAGATGCCAGGCGGGAACTTGCCGAAGGGGGGATAATGATCCACATCCGGATTGTTGTCCCAACCGACCAGAACGTCCGTCACTTCATAGCCAAAACGAGAGCTGAACGATTCCTTTTCAAAAGGAGTTACGTCGCGCCCGGTGGGGCCGAAGGCGCTCTTCCCCGAGGCGACCCCGGCCACGGCCACGCCAGAGCTGATGAGGTCCATCTTGAACTTGAACCCTGGATGCTGGGCCCTGTAGATGGCATTGACCCGCTCCAGGAGCGGAGCGACGAGATCATTTCCCGCGATATAGATGGAGCCGTCGGGCAGAACGTACTCAGCGTTTGGCACGGACAGCTTCTGGGCCACGTAGTGCGGTAGCGGGGAGGCATCGCCGCGCGGCGTTGACGAGACCATCTGTGCGTCCAACGGCATTGCTGTGCAAAGGGCCCCAGCCGCGAACAGGACTCCGGCCGTGCAGCTCGTTCGGTATGTCATGCAGTCTCTCCTGTACATCGGCGCGTCAGTCCACCGAGGCTATTGGAACTTCCCCTGCTCCTCGGCCAGCTCGGTGGGGTTGAGCGGGATGTATTCCTCGCCCTCACTCGCGATCGCGGACTGCCCTTCAGGGCTGAGTACCATGCGCACGTACTCCCGCACGAGCGGGTCAAGCGGCTTGCCGTTCAGCACTCGCAACTGAAGATAGAGATAGCGGTCAAGAGGATAATGACCGCTCGCGATGTCAGCGGCGGTACCGGTTCTCGTGACGCCGAAGGGGCCGTCCAACAGACCAACGACCTTGATGCCGGGTGTGAGCCTGTTCAGTTCGACGATCCCGACAGCGCCGGGGCGTTCCGAGACGAACGCCACCACCTCAGCGTAGGTCTTGAACATGCGGTAGTTGTCTACCGGCGCGACCGCGCCGAAGCGGCGAAAGAAGACATCATCGCCGAACTCGCGGTCCTCAGAGGCGTAATGATCGCTCCACGGAAGCCCTGCAGGCTCCACGAGAATGTTTGCGCTTTCTCCGGTAAGGCCGACCTGCCCCCAAGTGGAGAAGACGCGCGCGCGCTGCGGCTTGGAGAAGAGGGAGGACACATCCGCCATCGAGAGATGCTCCACGGGGTTGGAGGCATTTACGATCACCGCCAGCGGGCTCACCTTCGCCCGGGGGCTCAGCGATCCGTGCGCAATGCGGATGGAAAACGGTGCTGACTTCACGATGTCCGAGTAGGCGATGCTGCCGCTGTAGACCGTTCCAATGGGTGCGAAAGGGGAGGTGTCAAAGATAAGGGCGGCGATCGCACCATTGTTGTCCGCGCTCTGGTAGCTGAACCGAATGCCGGGATGCGATTGCGTGAACAGCGCATCCAGCTTTCCGATGACACCCTGTAGCGACGCAGCGCCCACAATCCGCACCGTTCCATCGGGCAGAACATAGCCGGCGTCTTTGCGCAGGGTGAGCGTGTCTTGCGCGTTCGCCGCGAGGCACAGTAGCAGGCCGCCCGCCAGGCCTGCGATCCGCGTTTTTCGGATGACCATGCGCATGAGTATTCGCAGTCGATTCAGCGGCTGTCAACCGTTTCGCGCGGCGAAGAGCGATTAGGAACAATCTTTTATCTGCGGTTCATTTATCCCCACTCAGCGACGTATGGCTCCGTTTGACTGGGGGAGGCGTCGGCGAATCCGTCCGAAGAGGTTGGACAATGTCCCTGCCTCGGGAGCTGCCTAACCTTTGCCGAGAGATGTCCTTGTCATGCCGTGGAACCCAGGCAAGCGATGGTAGTGGACTGCCATGCGGCAACGTCTAGAGTCGAGATGAAGTTCAATTCGCCTCCCACGGTGTGAAGCGGAGGGGGCGCACCACCGCATGCCTTTCATGGAAACGGCAACCACATTCTCCGATGGGTGAAGCCTAGATAAAACTCCTTTCATTGTTGGGGTCTTGGACGAAAACACGTTGACATCGCAAATCGAATCTCTCTAAAGTTAGCGTCGCTTTCAAATCCTGCTGCGGCGGTATCTGATGAATCGAACATCTCCAATATTCGTGAGCTTCGCCGCGCTGCTCTTCTGCGCCATGGTGCTGCCCGCGCAGACTTACAAGGCAATTACGGAGTACAAGCTGCCTGGGACGTCTGCTAAAGCGATAGCCGTGGACGCAGCGGGCAGACGCCTGTTCGTTGCCGGAGGCGATGGCATCACAATCCTCGACGCGGACACCGGCGCTCCCGCTGGAGCAATTGGCGGTCTTTCCGGAGCGGTCGATGTACTCCTCATCCCCGAACAGAACGGCGAAGAGCCGGCACCCTCCACCCGGGGCTTTGCCAGCGATGGCGCAGGTCATGTCATCGCGTTCTCGCTAGTGGATCTCAAGTCCACCGCAAACATCAGCCTGCAATCCGCCGGTCCGGCATCGCTCTGCTATGACTCCGAGTCGAAGACCGTCGAGGCCGTCAGTGCGCAAGGCCTGCTCACAACCATCGATCCTGCCAGCAACAGGGTAGTCAAGTCGGGCAAGGTCGCCACGGGATCAGGCCAGGTCGTCTGCGGCAACATGGGCCATGTCTATGTGGCCGATCCTGCGGCGAACGTTGTACACGTGCTGAACCACGAGACGATGGAGAATGAAGGCGACTATCCCATGCGGACAGGCAACGGGCCCACCGGCCTGGCACTGGACACCAAGGGCCGGCGTCTCTTCGTTAGCTGCGAGGACGGCACCATCGAGATCATCGATACCGACGCCGGCTTCACCTTCATTGAACTCAAAGGCGGCAAGGGTATCGCGCGCGAGACTTTTGCGTGGCTGCCGCAGGGCAACGGTCAGTGGAAGGCGGCGGCCTTTGTCGCCCAGCAGGATGGCACACTCTCCGGCATCCGCATGAATGCCTACATCAACTACTCCATGGGCGGCCAGTATAAGTTCAGCCCGGGCCTGGGCTCGGTCGCCTATGACGATAAGACCCACCATCTTTTTCTTACTTCGATGGACGCAGGCTCTCCGGTCGTGGTTGTCGCCGGATACTGAACCATCCCTTGCACCAGACGAACTGAGGTTGTGACTTCCATGTTCAGAATGCCCAAACGCATATCCATCGTTCCCACATTGCTGGCGGCCTTGTTCACCGTGAGTTTCACCGCGGATGTTACAGCCAACGCACAGCATATTTTGACCCCGGCGCAGGCCAGGGGCAAGAGGATTCTGCTAGTCGTCGGCGAACCCGAGGCCGGCCAGGCCAATGATGACGCTCTCGTAAAGAAGCACTTTGAAGAAGAGGGTTACATCGTGACCATGGCCGGCGAGGACGATCCAGCGACCAAGCCGTCCGGACAAGACCTCATCGTGCTCTCCTCCACGGCTGATCCACGCGTCATCGCCGACCGTTATGCCGATATCGCCATACCGGTATTCACATGGAACACCGTCGACTATCCGGATATGAAGATGACTGGCCCTGAGCGGCACGTTGACTTTGAAACGATCGACAAGGCCCAGGACTTCGCGCGGTCCTTCTCCATGCTCTACGGCTACTTTCCCAACGCCACTGATCCCATTGTGAAGGACTTTGGTGGCAAGACGCAGTTGTTCGGCACGTTGTATCTGCTGCCGCAGAACTTCGGCTGGGGCAAGCCCGCTGCCGGCGCGGACATCATCGTGAACACCGAGGGCGACCCCACCCACGCCGGGGTCTTCACCTATGAGCGCGGCGGCACCATGTACAACGGCTTCGTGGCCCCGGCGCGGCGCGTGGGCTTCTACATCCAGGACGCCACCTTCCACTACCTCACTGCGGTATACGGCCCCGCCGCCAAGGACGCGGACATGGCCGATTGGTGGGTCGGTCTGAAGCTATTTGACGCAAGCATCCGCTGGGCTCTCACGCCGCCGCCAGATCCTGCGCCCTACGATCCGGCGGCCACCAAGGCTGCGCTTGCGAAGATGGCCCACGGCAAGAAGGTGCTCTTTGTCCGGCGCCTCGACACCCCGGAGGGAGAGGAATCTGACGACCATATCGTCCAGCACCTCAAGGAGGTCGGCTTCATTGTGAAGGAGGTCGATCAAGATGAGCCGCAGACGGCGGCCGATGGAGAGGACTTTATTCTCATCTCCGCCACCAACTCGAAGTATAAGACCACCAATAAGTACCGCGACGCCAAAATCCCTCTTATGTGTCTAGAGGGGCTGATGGCCGACACCCTGAAGATGGCTGGCCGCCGCCGCTATATCGACTATGGCGAACACGGCGAGCTTACCGAGAGCATCGACCCGCAGGAGGCGTACCTCGAGATCGTCAACTCCAGCCATCCCATGGCCGCCGGCCTCAAGAACGGCTATGTCAAGTTCATCAAGGACGCCGATGTCTTGAAGTGGGCTACGCCACCGCCCTCGGCCATCATCATCGCAACCCTTCCAAACTCCATGCATGAGCGCGCTATCTTCGGCTTTGAGAAGGGCGCGGCCATGGCCGACGAGTTTGTTGCTCCCGCTCGTCGTACCATGTTTCCTGTCGACAACCCCGCCTTCGATGATCTCACCGAGGCAGGTCACACGCTCTTCGATGCTGCCGTCCTTTGGACCATCAGCCCGCCAGCAAAGTAAGGCAGACCGCACGATTCTCACTCCTCAGGAGCCAGCATGAAACTCAGCCAGACTGCCTTTCTCGCCGTACTTGCGGTAGGCGCGCTTGCCGCCTCGGCACAGCAGCCGGATCCCATTTTCAAGGGCAAGAAGGTGCTGTTGGTCGCGGCTACTAGCAGCCCCACCGCGCCGGTCGATGCCAATATCAAGAAACACTTTGAATCGCTCGGCATGACCGTCACCATGGTTCCCGACGTGGATCCTCCTTCTGCCGAGGGCTACGACCTGGTCTTTCTCGCCAGCGACGTCAAAGCCAAGACCGTCACTTACGCCTACCGCTCCACAACGGTTCCCATCTTCACTTTGAAGCCCTGGGTGCTGGACTTCCTCGGCATGACCGGTTACCAGCCGCAGAAGGACTACGGCGAGGACGAGAAGGAGGAGCAATCCTTTCTCTGGCTGGTCAACGCCCCCAACCCAATCCAGGCGGGATTCCCCAACGGCATGTTCATGCCCATCAAACATGCCATCAAAATCTATAACTGGGGCAAGCCGCTGCCCTCCGCCCAGGTCATCGCCTTTCTTCCTGGCGAGCCGGACAAGGGCTTCCTTTTCGCGTATGAGAAGGGCGTATACGGCGACCACGACTTCGTCATGCCCTCGCGGCGAGTCTTCTTCGGCCTGGCTCCCGACCAGTTCGACCTGCTCATTCCCGACGGTCTCAAGCTCTTTGACTCCTGCGCTGCCTGGGCACTCGGCGGCAAATGAACGGCAACAGGTCCTTGAGGGAAGCAACCCCTATGAATATAAGAATCGTTCTCGCCCTTCTGCTCGGCGCAACCTTCACCGCCAATGCTCCGAAAGCACGCGCGCAGGCAGAGGTCAATGGCCCTGCGGCGCTCATCATCACCTACCATGCCAAGGCCGGCGAGCGCGCACGGTTCCGCGCCCTCATGCAGACCCAGGGCGTCTTCCAGTTCGAACGCTGGAAGCAGGAGGGCGTCTTCGCCGGCTACCAGGCCCTCTTCACCACCTATGCTGCGGATAGCGTGCCGGATATGTTCCTCGTGCTCCGCTTCCAGCACTTCGCCGATCTCGCCCGCTGGCAGAAGATTGAGGAGACTGATCCCGGCGGCTTGCCCGCCGCAGCGCAGCTCCTGGCTTCCCCCATCACCGCAGACACTGCCGACATCGTCGAGGAAAGCTCCATCGCGCCCACGACGAAGGACTCGCAGTTCTTCGTCCTGGAGTATGACGTGCTGGTCGATATGTCCAAATACACCAGCTACGCGAAGGGCTACGCCGTGCCACAGTTTCAGGAGTGGGAGAAGTCTGGCGCACTCTCGTCCTACGCAGTCTTCGAGAACCAGAACCCCGCTGGAGCGCAGTGGTCCAGTTTCATACTGCTGGAGTACAAGGACCTTAAGGCCCTGGCCGCCCGCGAGGTCATCAAGGACCAGGCGCGTTCCGACCTGGCGGCAACCAATCCGGCATGGAAGAAGTGGAGCGAGGACAAGACCGCGATGCGCAAGGAGAAGGCCGGCATCCCCGTCCGCGCTCTCTATCTCCACTAGGGCCGCATCGCATCTGGGCGGCTATTTAGCGGACGCGATCCAACTCTTTGCGTGCGGTCGCATCATCCAGTGGGATATAGCCGTTCTCTGCGGCGAGCGACTGTAGCAGTTCTTGTCCCTGACGGGAGAGCGCCAGGCGCATGTACTCGCTCATCCAGGGCTCCAGCGGCTGTCCAGGTGCGGCGTTGAAGTAGACCCTGATGGAACCCGTCCATGGATAGCGGTCGCCCACGCCGGCGTGGGAGTAGTGTGCATCATCGTTCTCGGCCAGCGGCATGAGTTTGGCGGAGGTGCCCAGCTCGGCCTGCCGGTCCCATCCGGAGTCGGGTGGCCAGAAGCCGACGATGCCAATCCCAAAGGGGTCCTGCGCCACCGCGGCCATCACGTCGGTAGAGGCATCCAGCCACTCCGCTCGCGGCGTCCATGCGCCGCTGCCCATCTTGTAGCCGTCAATGAACAGAAAAGCAGAGTCGCGCTTCGCCGGAAGGTAGACATGGATTTCGCGCCTGCCCCATTCGCCCTTCACACCCAGCTGGCTCCAGTGGGTGATGTCGCCGCCCGCCGCGCCGGTAGTGAAGATTCGCGCGGCCAGTGCAACCGTGAGCTTGGGCAGGGGATTGCGGGCGTTCACCCAAATGGCGGAAGGGACCTTGCCCGGCGGGAAGATGTCCGGGTCGGGCGACTGGTCATACCCCACCAGGAAGCTCTGCGGCGCATAGCCGTGCAACGCCTTGAAGCCGTCCAGATCCTGCCGCAGTCCCTCGCGTCCCAACGGAGCGAAGGCAGAGACGCCGCTGGTCAGGGCGGCGATCGCCGGCTCCGATCCCAGCGGGTTCAGGTGGATATGGATGTTCGGATGCGTCCGCTCGAAGAGAGCATCGAGAGCCTCAAAGTAGGGTCCCACCAGATCGTTCGCCAGCACATAGACCGCGCCATCCGACAGCAGATACGGAGCGCCCGCCGCAGGTGCTGGAACCGGGTGCGGGACATACGCAGGCAGCGCATCGGGAGTCTGCGCGACTGCGGGCCACGCACAGCATGCGGCCAGCGCGACCAGCTTCCATCGGTTGGCCAGCTTCATTGTGCCTCCTTTGCGGAGGGATCGGCGGCCGATGCGCGATCCAGCTTCGCCCGCTCCTCCGCCAGCTCTGCCGGGCTGAGCGGAAGGTATCCCGAGGGATCCGTTGCGATGCGGCGCTGGCCCTCGTCGGAGAGGGCCGCGCGAACGTACTCCAGCCCAAAGGTATCCGGTGGAGAGCCTTTGGCCTGGCGTATGTAGAGGTAGACAAAGCGGTCCAGCGGATAGCCGCCGCGGAGGATCTGCGCTGCGTCGGGCAGCCGCGCTGCGCTGGTCTCGGTTGTCTTAAGGGCAATTACCTTCACGTCTTCGAGCGGCAGATTCAGCGCCGTAATACCGATAGCGGATGGATCTTCACGCACGCGCGCGACCACATCCTCATAGTGCGCAAGAGGCTGATAGCTATGGTTCATGTTCAGGCCGCCGAGGGTATTGCCCAGAAACTCTCCTGCCTGCGGGTCGTCGGAGTCCAGGTAGTCGCTGAGCGGGGGACCGAAAGGCCGGACGGCGCGCCTGCCCAAAGGCCCCGTCACACCTGCCTGACTCCACAGGGCAATATCGCCTGCCGGTGCGCCGATCGCGAAGATGCGCTCCAGATCAGTCAGGCTGAGGCTGACGAGCGGATTGGTGGGATGCACGATCACACCCAGCATCGGCACACCGCTGCCGGGCCGCAGGGAAGCGTGCGCGAGACGGAATCCCACTGGCTCCGCGGAGATCTTCAGGTTGTCGCCTAGGCCAATGCGCGTGAACTCGCACCCCAGCGCGGCGAAGGCCGTGCGGTCGAAGGAGAGCGCTGCCATCGCAGAGTAATTGTCGCCTACTCGCACAGAGAAGTGCATGCCGTTATGCGTAGACGTAAACAGCTCGTCGAGTGAGGAGACAACCGTCGCAAGGCTCGCGGGCACCACCACCTGCACCGTGCCGTCCGGCATCCGGTAGCCTGCATGACTCTGCGCGGCCGCAGGATAGACAGACGCAGATGCCGCAATCGCCAACGCTGCTACGCTGATCCTTCGAGCACATGTTGCGTCCATGAGGTTCTTCATCCTTCGTGATTGCCTAGTCAGCGATTCGATTTCGACGAGCGCTATGAGTTACCAAGGGGACCCACCAGACTGTACAGGCCCCGCTGCGATGGAACTCTTAACCTCGAATGAAAAGCACTTCATGCGAAGATGAGGTCGGCGTTCCGATGAAAGGCTTTTCATTACCTCTTAAGACTTCATTCACCTCGGCGGAATGGAGTGGTCTGTCGAACTCTGTTCAGCCGGAAGGGAACATCCAAACCCGCTATGAAGATATCGAACCTTCTGAGCCTGGTGCTCGCAGTGGCCACCGTGGCGCAGGCGCAGAACCTGGAAAAGCCGCAGCCCCGTCCCGATCCGCCGCTGCCGTATTCGGCAAAGGTCGATCCAACCATTCCGGCTTACAAGCCGGTGAAGGGTCTCTCGGGGTCGTTGAAGGGCGTGGAGTCCAACACCGTGACCACGCTTGAGCAGAGGTGGATCGACGGCTTTACGAAGATCTATCCCGACGTGAAGATCTCGGTGGACATTGGCGGCTCCGGACAGGGCGGCCCACGCCTGACCAACGGCTCGGCGGACTTCGGCTTTATCTCCCGCGAGATGATGGGACGCGAAGAGCTGCCCTTCGATGAGAAGTTCGGCTACAAGCCGCTGGCCATCTCTGTCTCAGGAGGCAGTCTTGCCGACAAGGCATTTACTGATTGTGTGGTGTTCATCGTAAACAAGGACAATCCGCTGACGGAGTTGAACTTCGCGCAGTTAGACGCCATCTACTCCGTCACGCGCAATCGCGGCCTGAAGCAGCCCATCACTACCTGGGGACAGCTTGGCCTCACCGGTGATTGGGCTGACAAGCCCATCCACGCCTGGGGCGTGGAGATTCCCAATGGCTATGACGTCTTTGTCAACATGCATGTGCTGGGATATGGACAGTGGCGCGAGGGGATTCAGTCAGAGCATACGGTCATCCCGCTCTCAGACAGGGTTGCGGCAGATAAGTATGCCATCAGCTATACGGGCCTGGCCTGGGTCACCAATCCGGGCGTGAAGGTGCTGAGCCTTAGCGTGCATCCGGGCGAGCAGGCCATCGCGCCAACGTTTGACAATGTAGCCGCGCAGACGTATCCGCTGAGCCGCACGATCTATATGTTCGTGAACCGCCCGCCCGGCAAGCCGCTGAGTCCGCTGTTGCGGGAGTTCATTCGCTACACGCTCAGCCGCGAAGGTCAGCAGGCGATCGTTGACGATGCCATCTTCACGCCGCTGCCCGCCGCCTGGGATGCGCGCGAAGCCGAGAAGCTCCGGTAGCGGATGCCACGCATCCTTCGCCACCGTCAGGCAACAGCACTTTGCGCGTGTGCTTGCGCTTTTTTCAGTTTCCGTGCTGTCGGCCAAATTCCCGACCAGTATCCGAAGCCGCTGATTCATACATCTGCGGATCATCCGGCGGCCCATATTCTGCTGCTGAGTGTCGATGGACTCCATGCGGTGGACCTGGCCAACTGGATTGCCCGCCACCCTCACTCGGCGCTGGCTGAGTTGAGCGCGCGAGGCGTGACGTACACCGACGCGCACGTACCATGGGCGGATCCCGCGGCAGGACTCGCGACGCTGGTGACGGGAGGCACACCCATCTCCACCGGCATCGTCACCAGCGACGGCTATGACCGCGCTCAGGCTTCGCCGCTCGCGCCGCACGCGCAGCTCCGCGTGAACACGATCTTTGAAGTGGTACAGCAGAAGATCGGCCGCACCGCCTGGGCCGGTGAGAACGCGGCGACTGCCGATCTGCTGCGTGGACCATCCGGTAAAGGTTTGGACGAGGCCTGCGGCTGGCAGGACGAAGACTCGAAGGTGCGCGTTACCGCTGAAGATGCTGCGCGCGGCGATGCGCGGCGCTTGCAGATTCTCCTACGCTGGATCGATGGCCGCGATTGTTCCGGGAGTGGCGCTGCTGCCGTGCCGTCGCTCTTTGGAGCTAGTCTGACGGCCGTTCAAGCCGCGCAAGATGAGAAGGCGATGGGCTATGCCGATGCCGTTGGCACGCCGTCCGCAGGTCTGGAGGAGAGTCTGATTGCTTTGGACGACTCCGTTCACAACCTCGTGCGTGAGTTACAGGCACAGCATATCGACGACTCGACCTGGATCGTGATCACGGCGCCCTATGGAGAGGAACCGATGGATCGGCGGCCGCGCCGGATCATCGCGCCCGGAGAGGTTGCGGCAGTTGCCAACTCCGTCAAGCCGGGACTGGCCGAGCACTTCAGCGGTGGCGATGTGGGGACGATCTGGCTGAGCGAGCCCTCGCTTGTCGCCTCGGTGGTTTCGGCGTATGAGAGATGTGCCACATCATTGGGTATCGACAAAATTATTTCCGGCGTGGAACTAGCGCTCACGCTTAATGCTCCGTCCACAGACGAGAGAATGCCGGACATCGTTCTGCTGGCTCAACCCGGAGTACTCTGGGTCAAGCCGGGCGAGGGTACATGGGCGAGCCACGGCGGTTGGCGTGACGAGGATACCCACGTCGCGCTGCTGGTCGCTGGAGCGCATCTGTCTGGGCGTGTGGACAAGACTCCGGTCCCCACATCACAGTTGGCTCCCCTCCTGCTGCGCGCTCTTGGGATGGAAAAGTTCGATCTACAGGCATTGCATCTGGAACATACGCCCGCATTGCCGGGCATCTTTTAGACCCAGGATGTTGATATGAAGAAGCTACTGCTCCAGCTGCACTTGTACACCGGTCTCATCGCGGCGTTCTTTCTCTTCTGCATCAGCCTATCGGGCGCTGTCATCGCCTTTGAGAGTGAGCTCAACCAAGCCTTTCATCCGGAGTTGACGGACGTTCGTCCCCAGGGAACCGCTTTGAACTGGGATGTATTCCGCGCGCACGTCGAGCAGCAATCCCCTGGCTGGAAGCTCATACGAATCTACTTCCCGGACCGGCCCGATCATTCCACCTACGTTCGCCTCCGCAATGTCACGACGAAGAAGATTCACCATGTTTATGTGAATCAGTACACGGGCGCGATCCTGGGCAGCACGGAGGACAGCAGCAACTGGATTCTGAAGGTTCATGACCTGCACGTAAACTTCCTCTCTGGCAAGGTCGGCAACCAGATCGTCACGTGGAGCACCGTGGCCCTGCTGGTTCTGTCTGTAACGGGGATCATTTTGTGGTGGCCGCGGCAGGTCTTTCGCTTCCGTCGCGGAATTCCATTGCGGCAACTGAATCGCGACCTGCATTACAGCGTGGGATTCTGGTCCTGCGTGGCGATGATTGCTTTCGCCGCGACGGGCCTCGGCTTGCACTACCAGACCGGGAAGTTGCTCGATCTGTTGAACACGGCGCAGACGGCCAAGAGTATGCCCGGGCATGGCACGTCGATTGAGGGCATGCTCGCCACCGCGCATGAGGCGCTGCCGGGCGCTACGATTCCGCGGCTGCTGCTGCCGGAGAAAAAAGGCGACCCGGTCTTTGTCTATCAACGTTTCCCCGAGGACAAGACGCCGGCCGGCCGCAGCTTCACCACCATCGATCCCAAAACCGGAGCCGTGCTGAGCGTGGGATCCTCCCGGACGGCGCCGCTGATTCAGACGGCATTGGTACAGTGGACCCGCGAGATTCATACAGGAACGCTGTTGGGGCTGCCCGGAAAGATACTGGCAGCCTTCTTTGCGCTGTTGCTTTCGGTGCTGGCGGTGAGTGGTCCGTTCATCTGGCTCAACAAGCGGCGCGCCGCGGCGCAAGGGCGCAAGGCCCTGCTCCGCAGAGAGCAGCAGGCTCAGATGGAGCCCGTTGGGGCCTCGGCCGCGAGTCCAAGATGAGAACGCGTGGTCATCACCGGGTGCGGATATGCCTTGTTGCAAACACCGCCGCGTTCGCATGTCTTATATGCGCGCAGGGCCCCGATCTTCCCCGCCACACCCCCACGCGGCCAGTGGCAGGCACAATTCACATCTGCGGCAGCCCGCAGATGGGCGACTTGCTAAAGCTGTATGAGCAGGGATTCACGCGTCTGCAACCGGCGGTGCACTTTGAGCAGGACCTCACCAGCACCGTCAGCGCAGTAGCAGGCGTCTCGAGTGGGCGTGCGCAGATCGGCTTGCTGGGCCGCGAGATTTGGCCCAGCGAGGAGCAGGCGTTTGTCTCCGCCAAGGGATACGCTCCCACCGTCGTCGACGTCGCAACCGGATCCTTCAACGTCCCCAAGGCGACCTTCGCTCTAATGATCTTCGTCCCGTCCCGCAATCCCATCCGCAGCGTGTCCATGGGCCAGCTGGAACAAATCTTCGCCTCCAGCGGGACGCCGATCCTCAACTGGGGCCAACTGGGGCTGAAGGGTGGCTGGGCCAGCCGCTCGGTTCACCTCTACGGATTCAACGCGGAGAACGATAAGGCGCAGATCTTCCGCCAGATGGTATTTCGCAGCCAGCAGCCCTGGAGCACAGCGTTGAAGGCGTTCTCGAATCTCAATGGACTGGACGCCGGCGAGTTAATCGTGCGGGCGGTGGCTGCAGACCCCGATGGTATTGGCATCTCCAACGTGGCCTATGCGACGCCCGCGGTGCGTGCTCTGCCGATCTCTGTCCGCGAGGGAGACGCTCCTGTCTCGCCGACGCGCAAGACGGTGGCGTCGCGTGGCTATCCGCTCACCCGCGCTGTGTACATGGTCGTTGACCGCGATCCAGACCCGGCCACCGTCGAGTTTCTTCGCTACGTTCTGAGCCGGCAGGGCAGGCAGGCCGTGGTTCAGGAGGGTAACTACCTTCCCTTGCCGCCAGGCATCGCGAAACGAGAGTTGCGGGAGTTGGCAGCTCCGTAAGAGCAGGGCCTGCCCCGAAGGCTATGCAGGCTCGAACAGCGTCTTCGCCGTCGGCAGTTCGCCCTTCATCTCTGGCTGGATATCGTTCGCGATCTTCTCCGGGGCTTCCTTGTTGGCACCATCCTTGTGGTTGAACACTATGCCGAGGCGACGATCGTCTTGCCTTTGCCATCCAGCAGGATGGTGTCGTAGTTGTGAACTGAATTGGGAAGTGGTGGACGCGGTAGGGATCGAACCTACGACCAGTCGATTAAGAGTCGAATGCTCTACCAGCTGAGCTACGCGTCCAGACCTTTAATCCCCGCTTTGGGAACGGGGAGCGAACAGATTTCAGTCCGCCAAGGAGTGCGCGGAAGGGCTCCCGCACTGAGGATAGTTTACCACGGCGCGATTGTGGATTTCGTGGGGAGTGGAGGGCTAAGCGACGAAGTCGACGTGGGCCTCGCGGGAGATGATGCCGCGCTCATAACCCATGGAGAGGATCTTGCGGATGGCTTCGCGGCCGTCATCGCCATAGTTCAATGTGCGCTCGTTGACGTACATGCCGACGAAGCGGTTGGCGAGATTGGGATCGAGGTCGCGCGCGAACTGCATGGCGTACTCGAGTGCGGCTTCGCGGTGGTCCATGGCATGCTGGATGCTGGCGCGCAGAGCGTTAGTGGTGATGCGCTGCACCTCGGTGCCGAGTGAGCGGCGGATGGCGTTGCCCCCCAGCGGCAGCGGCAGGCCGGTCTGCTCATGCCACCAGACGCCGAGGTCAAGGACCTTCTGTAGGCCGTCGCGGCCGTAAGTGAGTTGGCCTTCGTGGATGATGAGGCCGGCATCAAACTCTCCGGCGACGACCGCGGGGATGATCTTGTCAAAGGGGACGGTGACGGTCTCGATCTCCGGAGCGAAGAGCTTGAGCGTGAGGTACGCGGTGGTGAGCGTGCCGGGGACGGCGATGCGCAGCTTCTTCACCTCGTCCAGCGTCAGCTTCTTCGGTGCGACGATCATGGGGCCGTAGCTGTCGCCAACCGAACCGCCACAGGGCATCAGAGTGTAATTCTCCTGGATGTAGGGGTAGGCGTGGAAGCTGATGGCGGTGACGTCGTAGAACTGATCGGTCATGGCGCGATGGTTCAGCGCCTCGATGTCGGTGAGGGTGTGGGTGAACTTGTAGCCGGGGACGCGCACCTTGTTGGTGGCGAGACCGTAAAACATGAAGGCATCGTCGGAGTCGGGGCTGTGGGCGATCTTGATCTCGCGAACTTTATCGGAAGCGGGGGTAGCTACGGGGGTCATTGGTTCCTTGGACTATCGCAAGCGGCGCAGAAGGCGGCCGCTGTGCGGGGTGAGACGTTCGGGCGGGAAAAGAGTGAATCAGGCACTCATGCTTTGGATGCGGTGGAGCGATACAGGGTGCTGTAAATACCGGCAGCGGCAAAGACTTTGACGACTTCACCGGGCAGATAGGGAGCGACCGTGTCGATCCAGACGATATGAAGAGAGGCGTGGGTGAGGTGATAGAACCAGGCCGCGCCGCAGAGGAAGAGAAAGGTGATGGCCACGCTTGCTCCGCAGAGGGCGGCGACGAAGCGCTCGGAGCGAAGGGGTAGGTGTCGCGTGAGCCGGGGAGTCAAGCCACCGACGATGGCGGCCACCAGCGGGTAGGCCATGAGGAATCCGCCAGTCGGGCCGAGAAGCTGAAAGATGCCTCCTGGGCCAGTAGGAGCAAAAACAGGCAGGCCACAGAGGCCCTCCGCGAGATAAGCCAGCATGGTGAGAAAGCCGCCAATGGGGCCAAATGCCAAGCCAACGCCAAGCACGGCCAACGGCTGTAGCGTGAGCGGAACCGGCGTGAAGGGAAGTGGAATCGCGACATGCGCGGCGGCTGCAACAACGGCGGTGGCCGCAAGCCCCAGGACGAGTTTCCCCGGCAAGGTGGCGGCGAATCCTTGGAGTCCGGCGGTGTGGGTGGAAGAGGCGGCGACGGTGAGCATGGTGTTCCTCAGGTACGAAGCAGGTGTTGGCCCGGCGATCAGGGCTGGTCAGGACGAAAGGCGGTGCGCTCCCGGCGGCGCGCGCGGCGGACGTGAAGAACGATGGCGGTCGTGGCCCAAAGCAAGGCTAGAAAGGCCAAAATCGAAATGGCGAGCAATACAGACATGCAACTGGCTAAGGATAACAAAGTGAGCGTCGCTTGGCTGCCCGTGAAGGTATCAACCACTATGGTTCCCCATGCAAGACAGAACGACTACGTCGGGCCGCGGTGCGCGATACTTGGGAAGAGAAGAGAGTCCTGAAGTGGCGCTGGTTCAAACCAACTTGAAGAAGAACACGCGATCTCCCTGGCTGGTCGGAGCGCGCAGTCGTGCGTCGGTGTGGCGTCGGCGCGTGGCGACCTTCGCCGCCGGAGTGCTGGCGATAGGGATGGCTTATGGAGTCATCTTCGGGCACAACGGAGTGACATCCTTCCTGCACAAGCGCGAAGAGGCGCGAAGCCTGCAACAGCAGATGCAGCAGTTGCAGATAGAAAATGAGCGTCTGCAAGGGCACGTGGACCTGCTGCAGAATGACCCCGGAGCCATCGAACACCAGGCGCGCGAAGAGCTCCACTACACACGTGCGGGCGAGGTGATCTACACGTTGCCCGCAGCGCAGTCGGATACGACGAAGCCCCAGCCATAGGCTCGAGATACGCAGGCTGAATCCGGGTGGTGATTGCCTGCGTTAAGATATCAGGTGTGAAGAACCTGCCATGAACATTCTGGATCGTACGCCGCCTAAGGCTGATCATCGTCTCCCGTACGGCAACTTACCTATGCAATTTGGAGATCTCTGGTTACCGGCAAGCGCGAGCGCGGCACATCGCTCACCGCTGCTGGTATTTCTCCACGGAGGCTGGTGGAAGAGCGCGTATGACCTGGGTTATGCGAGCTTCTTGTGCGCTGCGATGAAGGCGCAGGGCGTGGCGGTTTGGTCCCTGGAGTACCGGCGTGTGGGCGATGACGGCGGCGGCTGGCCGGGGACCATGCAGGATGTTGCTGCCGGCATGGACCATGTGGTGAAGCTGGCGGAGGCCTTTCCGTTGGACACGACGCGGGCGATCGCTGCCGGACACTCGGCCGGAGGACAACTGGCGTTCTGGCTGGCTGGGCGTCACCATATTCCGCACAGCAACGTGCTTGCGGAGCCGGTCCCAAACCTCGCGTTGAAGGGAGTTGTCGCGTTGGCGGGAGCGGTCGATCTGCGTCTGACGATCGATTTGGGCGGCTTCTTCAGCTTCTCCAACGGAGGACCGGCGGTGCGAGCGCTGCTGGGCGGGTCGCCGCAAGATGTGCCGGAACGCTATGCCGCTGCCGATCCCGGCGCACTGTTGCCGCTAGGAGTGCCGCAGATCCTGGTACAGGCAAGTGAAGACGATCAGATTCCTCCGGCGCTGCCGCTGCGCTGGCAGCAGAATGCACAGCGGCAGGGCGACCGCGTGGAGGTGAAGATCGTTCCGGGC